>Ga0123335_1000120_pt1 | contig 116935 bp, 92 predicted proteins | sample BiotimSIPDNA_2_FD_89707 | JGI IMG/M metagenome (GOLD analysis project Ga0123335, IMG submission 89707) | Anaerobic biogas reactor microbial communites from Washington, USA - Biogas_R2 time_0 SIP DNA | ecosystem: Engineered > Bioreactor > Anaerobic > Unclassified | place: Washington, USA... | reverse complement strand
ACACTGTTTTCCTGCATTAAATTTCCTCGATTTAGCCCGCTAATACTCAAAAATTTGCTTTGTAAAACAGCGTTTTATGCCAATCTGAACTTTAAAAATAAAATCGAACTCAGGTTATTAGTTACGCTTATATAATTCGGTATATTTCGGTAATCTCATTCATTATCTTGTCTGTTTCTATTTTTAAATCAATGAGTTTTCCAGTGCCAATATCGAATACCCAGCCATGAATTCTTAAGTTACATTCCTTGAAGGCTTTTTGTACATCGGCTGTTTTTATCACGTTGATACATTGTTCCTGTACATTAAGCTCTACTAAACGTTTGTAGCGTTCTTCTTCGTCGCTTATAGAATTCAATTCTGTTTTGTGTAACCGATACACATCGCGTACGTTGCGCAGCCACGGATTAAGAATTCCTAAATCTGCTGATTGCATAGCTGCTTTTATACCGGTGCAATAATAATGGCCGCAGACTACTATGTGGTTTACTTTCAGGTGTGTAACGGCATAGCTTACTACACTTTGAGCGCTCAGATCATTATTGCTTACCATGTTGGCAATGTTACGGTACACGAACGCTTGTCCAGGGCGAACACCCATTAGTTCTTCGGCCGTTACTCTGCTGTCGGAGCATCCAATGTACAGGAATTCCGGGTTTTGGCCTTCGGCAAGAGAGACAAAATACCGAGTATCCTCTTTTAATTTTTCTTCAACCCATTTTCGGTTGTTTTCAAAAATACGTGCAACATCCATGGTAAAATGTGTTTTTATTTTTTCAACTCTGCTAAAATAGTACAACACTAAATCATTTCAGTAGATGATTTTTTTATTTCCATTTTATGAGGAAAATTTTCAGTTTGTTCATCGTTTTTTCCCCTTATAAATACGTATATTAGTTTATAGATATCGCGCTAGTAATGATGTTTCTATATGTAATTTATTATCGATTTAGTAAAGATGTATTGTGTTGGTTTATTACGAAATAAATGTGGAAAGGCAATATGAATTGTATTATTTTCGTTTAGGATGATAGAATAAATTATTTAGGTAATTTTTAGCGCATGATTCGATAGGTTTAACAATGGATGGTTTTTCATCATGCGATATCGATTACAATCGAAACCATTCGCAAAAAAAGACAAATGATTCGTATGGGAAAGAAAATGAGATTAGTAGGATTTGTTATTGTAATGTTCATGTTGTCTTTGGTATTTTTTCAATGTTCCGAAGATAAAAAGGCTACAGTAATGCTTTACCTTACCGATGCACCAGCTGTTTACGATGAGGTAAATGTTGATATTCAGCAAGTTTTTATTAAACTGAATGACTCAACTGAAGAGGAAATTTCTCTTGAACGCACGGGGGTTTATAATTTGCTGAATTTTCGTGACGGACTGGATACTCTCCTTGGTAGTATAGAGTTACCTGCAGGTAAGATTTCTCAAGTCCGTTTAGTATTAGGCGACAGCAATAGTGTAGTTGTCGATGGCGAGACTCACGAACTTAAAGTGCCTTCTGGCTCAGCCTCTGGGTTAAAACTCAATTTTCATCAAGAACTTGAAGAAGGATTAAATTTTAAATTATGGCTCGATTTTGATGCTTCACGTTCTGTTATTGCAAAAGGCAATGGGCAATATAGCTTAAAACCAGTGATACGGATGTTTGGTGAGGCTACAACTGGGGCAATCAAAGGAACTGTTTCTCCGGCTTCAGCACTTCCTTTTGTATGGGCAGTGATTGGAACCGATACACTTGGTACTATTGCCAATGAAGAAGGGTTGTTCCTGATTAAAGGAGTTGCGGAGGGAACATACTCGGTGACGTTACAGCCACAAAATGGTATGGACCCTGTTGCGCTATCCAATGTGACTGTGACCAAAGGTGAAACTACCAATGTGGGTACTGTTGAATTTGGGGTTGCTGCGGAGTAGCATCAGTGCTTTGTAAAAAATAGTATGGTTCATATCGGGCCATATCGGGTTTAGTGTGAAGAGGGTGAATCGTTGGTACGGTTCACCCTCTTTGTTTATCAGAAGATTTGCCCGATGCTTTTATTTATCCCTTTTCCAGCCGGATTTAAGATGAAAGGCACCTGCAACTTCGGGTGTTAGTTCTGCTTTCCAGTGGTAGGTGCTCATCCAATGTTTCCCGGGCATGGGTTGCCAGCCTTCTTTGGGCGATATTTCTATGGTAATTTTCCCATTGCTTTTTGAAATGAAATAAATGCCAGCCACAATCCCTTTCACCGAGTCGGTATCAATAATAAAGCGTCCTTCAAGGTTTTCATTGCTCTTAAGTGCCTCTAAATCAGGAATAGGCGGACAATAGGTAACGTGCATCTTTCGTCCATGGTAATCGAAGGTTTCTGTAAGCAATTCTTGATAGCCACTGTTGTCTTTTATGTTGTAAGATACAGAAGGTGAGTTGTTTTGTTGCTTTACGTAAATTGGGGTGTCAGTTTCAGGGAGCCATTCTGCAATGGTTGTTTTCATCGAATAACGTGTCATCAGGTAAGGGGAGAAGGGAATTTTGGTAGGTTTCATCTTTTTTTCTCCTATGGAGACACAATATCTTCCGCAATTTTTTCGTGCCAGGCCAACATCTTCAATGAAGGTAAATGGGAAATTCTTTGGATGCTCAGAGTCTGCTCCAATTGGGGCATTAAATGCAATGGATTTTTCATTTGGCTCATCTTCCCTTATGTCGATAATAATTGTTCGTCCGTATTTATCAACAAGGTTCAATTTCATATAAAAACCCAAATTATCAGCTCCGAAAGAAGCATCGAACTCTGTAGGATGAACCTCTGCACTATTGAGCATATCAACGTAGTTCGCAGCTTTCAGTTCCAAATCAAGCGGATGATAAATGTCGACCATCTTGTTTTTGTAATCGTAACAGAGCAAAACAATTGATTTTTTGTTGCCATAAGCTGCTCCGTGCATTTCAATTTGATTGTAAACTGAGTCTCCCTTAAAGCTGGTTAGAGCCAGTCTATAGAGGTGGTAGCTACTTGCGAGATGGCCTTTAGAATAAAATACGGGCAGCAGATTTTCTGAAGGCGATCCGTTATAAATTTTTGGATCGTTGCTTTTTCGTGCCGATGAAAAGTAGTTGTCCCGGTCGGTAAAGGTTGGATCAAGACTGATGCAGCTCGAAAAGAAAAGGAGGTAGATTAGCATCCCTAACAATATGATTAGTCGTGATTTCATGGCTTTCCTCCTAGTTATTGTTGATTTCGCTTATAAATTCCTCGATGCATTTCTCATCAATTTTTGAAACACTCTTTTTTGCTCCGGAAATTTTTTTCACCAGAAAGCGCTCGATAAAATTCATTTTCTCAAAAAGAAATTCTCCGCCCATTGGATGTTTGCTTTTGGCATGAACCCTCAATATTTCGGGGAAATTTTTATCAATATTTTCATAAGCTTTCTCAAAAAACATTCCGCAGGTGAAAAGGCCTACTTCTTTTTGCAATAACTCAATCATGTTATTTTCGATGAAAAGTTTGATATCTTTATGGATGAAACCGCCGTAAATAGAACTTCCAATGATTATACGGTCAAACTTTTTTATTTCAACAGATTCGTTTTCAGTAATATTTATCAGTGTTGTATTGCCGTTTGTAAGCTTGTTTTTAATTATTTCGGCTACTTTTTCTGTTGTGCCGTGTTTTGTGGCATAAATAATTGCAGTGTTCATTGCTATTTAAATTGATAGATGATACTTAGTTTCATGTAACTCGAAGTTGGCATCTGATACTCTTTTTTGTTGTAGAAGTCTTCGAATATTTGTGAGCCTTTATAAAAATCGAAACTAGTTCCTAGCCGCGAACCATTTTTAAAGCGAAAAGGCAAGGCAGATATCCCAAGCTGGGCACCTCCCGAAAACTTATTCATACTATATTCAGTTACTGTGCCCGAGTTGCTAACTTTAGGTAGGTTATATTGAAGAACACCTCCAAGTTTTACTGCTACAGTTCCCGGGGCAAGCCAGCGTTTAAAGAGGTTAATGTTGTAGGTTAGTGGAATCGATAATTGGGAAAGAGAGACAGTGCGGGTTCCGTTGTACCCGTGAACAGCATCGTTGTAGGTAAATGTTTGCGGACTAAACATGTAATTGATACCTGCCTGAATATCGTTCCTGCCTAACGGAATTGTTGCATGTCCGCCTGCATGGAAGCCTATTTTTGTTGCGCCGGTAAAGCCATCAACAGGCATATTTTCAATTTGCTGAAGGTCTCGGTTCTCGACAATTCCTCCGTGGTTAGCCCCGGCTTCTACTCCAAGTTTTACCTTTCGGTTTTGATACGCTTCAGTTGCTTTTTGGCTGCTAGCACATCCCGACAAGGCAATTAGAGTGGCGAATAAAAAAGATTGTGTTTTCATAGCTTTGTGTATTTTTTAATTTCGGTTCAAAGGAAACAGATACACAAATTTTAGAGGTCTCACTAAAGCTATTTCAGGTCTCAATAGCAGTTTTTTTAGGTCTCAACTTCTGAAAACTGTTCATAAAATCTCCCACGAAGACGCAAAGTCCACGAAGAAAAATCCTTTGTGCTCTTGGTGACTTTGTGGGATAAAAAGATCTCCTACGATGACTCAAAGCCCACAAAGAAAAATCTTTTGTGCTCCTTGTGTCTTTGTGGGATAAAAAAACTTCCACGAAGACTCAAAGTCCACGAAGAAAAATCCTTTGTACTCTCAGTGACATTGAGAAAAATTAATCATCGAGATTCCCCATTATTTTCCTAAAAATGCCTTCTTTTATTAAGTTGACATTAAAATTTACCAGCAAAGCAAGTTTTATTCCAGTAAGCTTCATGTAGGTAAGTACTGTTTTGTGATGCACTTTTTCAACGTGTTCTACCGATTTCAGTTCAACGATCAATTTATTACCAATAATAATGTCGGCTCTAAAACCTACATCTAAAACAGCATCTTCATAACGGGCAATAATTCCTTGCTGCCGGGTGAATGGGATCCCTCGTTTTTCAAGTTCATAAGCAAATGCAGCTTCGTAAACACTTTCGAGCAACCCGGGACCTAATGTAGTATGGATTTTGTAACAAATATCCACAGCGATCTTTGCTAATTCATTCTCGTTCATCGTTTTTAATTTGAAATTGAAAAGGTAATTTACAAAGATTTTCCTTTCGCAACGAATGTGATGTACACGAAGAAAGTCTCCCACAAAGACGCAAAGTCCACAAAGAAAAAACCTTTGTGTTCCTGTTTGCTTTGTGGGGTGAAGAAATCTCCCACGAAGACTCAAAGCCAACAAAGAAAAATCTTTTGTGTTCTTGGTTTATAGTCCTTGAGCTTTTCGGGCATAGTCGCCAGGAGTTTCGCCTGTGGCATTCTTGAACACACGATTGAAAGTGGCTTTAGAATTGAATCCGCAATCGAAAGCAATAGAAATCAACGTGAAATTTTTATTTTCAGGAAGTGAGCATCGGGTCTTGAACTCTTCGATGCGGTAATGATTGATGAAATCGTAGAAATTCTTGCCTAGCTGGTTATTTATCATTTTTGACAAATATTCTGGAGAAACTGAAGTTAAATCAGCAAGTGAACTTAATGTAATCTCAGGATCCAGGTGTGGCTTTTTCTCGTTCATACATTTTAATAATGAATGGATAAAATCGTTTTCGATCTTGTCGATAGAGTTATTTTTATTGGATAATGGTGTTGATTTTTGCAGGTCAACAGAGATGGGTTTATCTGTAAAAAGATTTCCTTGCCGATGTCCGAAAAAGCCTAATACAATCAGGTAAACCGAACCGAGCACGAAACTTGCCTGGTGCATCCACCGGAACGAAGCCACCGGAAAAACCAAATCGATCAAAAACGAGGAATAAATAATGGTATAAACAACAGCTGACGACACCATAACAATTCGTAGCCATGACAGATCGTACGATTTGGTCTCCGAAAAATATCCTTTGATGTTTTTGTTATATTTTCGAACCATAAGTGCAGACCACGAAAAATAAATTAGCGACGATAAAGCCATAGCTATTATCATGATCGGATAATCTGTGAATTGTTTGAACGATTCACTTTCGTATATTTCTATTCTTTCAGCCGATGAAATTATATAAAACCTTAGAGTAAAGTCAATTAAGCAGACAAAAAACGGAACAAGGTGAAGCAGGTAAATTGGTTTTAATGAAAAATGTTGATCGGTAAGCGATTTTACATACATCCAAATAGCGGGGCCATGGAGCAGTAAGAAAGGGCTCGAAACAAAAATAAATGCAGGGAATGGATAGCTATGTGTCCGGTTGTAAATTTCGAGGAAGCTAAGCAATGTGTTAACCGAATAGAGCAGAAAAAAAACCGAAAGCCAATAATCAGAAACTGTCTTTCGCTTTTTAAGCAAAATCAGCATCGTGATAAGTAACCCTTCTAAAACGCCAAGTAAAATGATGGTCTCCATGAAGAATGCAGATTCGGTTTTTCTGAACAAAGATACTGTTTGTTGGTTGTTTTAAACAATTACACAAGAAAATACGAAAGCAATGTTGAATTCCAATTCTAAGGTAAAAGCTATTTTTTCTGTAACCATTTATTAGATCGTCTTTTATTTGCAAGCCTGTTGATTGAGGAAGATGCAAACTTGTATTTCAATATATACTTCAGTCGATTATTATTAGCTTTGGTTTTTGGTAAATACATGTTGATGAAAAGAAAAATTGATCCTGCTACGATGCATCCTCGCTACCAAATAACCGAGGTTATCCATTCAATTTACACACGGGGAATGACAACCACCTCTGGCGGAAATGTTTCCATAACAGATGATTGTGGCAATGTTTGGATTACGCCTTCTGCTATTGATAAAGGTTCGCTTACCCCTGATGACATTGTTTGCGTAAAACCTGATGGTTCGGTTATTGGCAAGCACAAGCCTTCTTCTGAGCTTCCGTTTCACAAGGCAATCTATAAAATTCGTCCCGATATAAAGGCTGTGATTCATGCGCATCCGTCAGGATTGGTTTCTTTTAGCATTGTGCACCAAATTCCCGAAACAGCAATATCTGGTCTTATGGCTGCTGTTTGCAGAAGAATTGCTTATGCTGAATATGGATTACCCGGTAGCGAAGAGCTAAGTGTTAAGATTGCATCTAAATTTAGCGAAGGGGCAATGTCCGTAATTATGGAAAACCATGGCATTGTGCTTGGCGGTGCCAATATGGTTGATGCGTATCAACGATTCGAAGCCCTGGAGTTTTGTGCCCGGGCAATAATCAATGCACATATCATTGGAAAACCAAATTTTTTGAGCAGTATACAGTTACAACAACATAATGATGGGCATACGCCCGAGATACCTGAGTCTGAAATGCCCGATGATACTACTGCCATTGAAACATTGAGGCATGAAATGTGCAATATCGTTCATCGTGGTTGTCGTCAAGGGCTTTTCTTTGGAGCTATGGGTACTGTTTCGTTGAGGCTTGACGACGATGATTTTCTGATAACTCCCGAGAATGCGGCACGTTGGAACCTTTTACCTGTCGATATGGTAAGGGTAAAAGACGGTTGTTGTGCTCGTGGTTTGCAACCCGATAGCTCAGCTTGGCTTCATCGCGAAATTTTTTTTAAGAACCCTGACACCCGTGTTATTATTAATGCTCAACCGCCTAACTTAATGGCTTTTGCGGTCACTCATAGGCAGCTCGATGTCCGAACAATCCCCGAAAGTTGGATTTTTCTTCGAGATGTTCCTTCATTGCCTTTTGGTTCGCAATTATATCCTGCCAGCGAAATAGTCGATGTCCTTTCTGACAAAATTCCGGCACTTCTGGTTCAAAATGATTCATTTATTGTAACGGGCAAAAAATTGATTCAGGCATTTGACAGGCTCGAAGTGGCCGAATTCAGCGCGCAATCACTTATTATGGCCGAATCGATTGGTAAGCTCATCCCTATTGGTAACGGGCAAATTGAGGATTTACGACGCACTTTTACATAAAAAAAGTCAGGCTAAAAACCTGACTTTCAACGAGCGGGAAAAGGGATTCGAACCCTCGACCCTCAGCTTGGGAAGCTGATGCTCTACCCCTGAGCTACTCCCGCTTATTTACCCCTCTACCTTCAGCTTTGACCGCCAGCCGGCGAAAACACTAAAAGGCTTCGGTAATTGGTGCTGCAAATTTAAAAAACAATTTTAATTCGAAAACCTTTTTGCCATCGTTATTCAATAATTTTCATTTCCGACATAAGGTGGCTGGAGCCAGCATATTTTTCGATGATGAAAAGCATATAACGCATGTCGAGCGAAATGTTCCTGCATTTTTCCGGGTCGAAATCTATGTCGCTCATGGTGCCTTCCCAGCAACGATCGAAATTAATGCCAACGAGGTGTCCTTTGGCATTAATAACCGGGCTTCCGGAATTGCCGCCCGTGGTATGGTTCGATGCGGTAAAACATACAGGCAAGGTTCCGTCTGTAGCAACATACCTCCCAAAATCTTTTTTCGTAATCAACTCCTGTAGTTTAGTATCAATATGATAATCATCAATTCCAAGTGCTGCTTTTTCTGCAATCCCGTCAATTGTTGTATAGTGCCTGAACTTCACTCCGTTGCGGGGTTCAAATCCTTCCACTTTGCCGTAACTTACCCTCAGTGTAGAATTCGCGTCGGGATACATTTGTTTCCCGAGGTTTAATTCAAGTAACGCGTTTACATAGCGTTTCTGCAATGCATTAAGCTGTTGTTTTACATCCCAATATTCGATATTTGTAATGCTCGAGAAGTTTTGTTTTAATGCTTCGAGCAGGCGATATAGTTCGTCAGCTTCTTTTTTTTGTTTGGTTTTTGCCGATGAAGGGTTGGCAGCCATTGCAAGCATGCTTTTTTTGTCACACAGAAACGACTTCATATACAGATTCCTAAGTTTTTTTTCCACATCTTTTTGTGAAATGATTCCTGCAAATGGGGGTGTATTGGCAAGGTTGGGAAGATCTTCAAAATATTTGCTGGTGAGTTTTACAAACACCTCGCAATCAACTTCTTTAGAGTAGTCTTTAAAGAGGTCTTCAATATTGGCCATAGTGACTTCCTGTTGAGTTGAGGCCATGGAACCAACTTTCTCAGCGAACTGGAAATTTCTGAACACATCGGTGCCCCGGTAAATGCATTCGAGATAGTATGTGTAAGCTTTTGAAATCGGGGTGAAAATTGGGTACAGCGAGTCGAAACCGGGAAGGATATTACCAAATTTTTCGTTCCGTATAGTATCAGATGCTACCCATTGGGCAAATTCCTTTTCTTCTTCTTTTTTGCTTTCAATAGTTTTAAGTCGCTTTAAACCAATTATTTCTCCTTGCCATTTTTTCCAACTGTTGCTGGTTGAGGCGTGTTTGGCAGCGTATTTAATCCTTGTCTCATCATCTTTTTCCATGTGGCGCTCGAGTATATCAAGTTTGATGTCACGTATGGCCACGCGGTCGGGATCGGTATCTTCAAGAATAATTTTTACTTCGTGAGAGGGGAGGTATTGTTGGGTAGTGCCGGGGTATCCAAAAACCATGGTGAAGTCGCCTTCCTCGATGCCTGTTATGTCGATCGGGAAAAAGCTTCGTGGGGCATAAGGAATATTTTCAGGGGAGTAATTTGCTGGTTTATTGTCTTTTCCTGCATAAATTCTAAAGAGCGAAAAATCACCTGTGTGGCGGGGCCAAACCCAGTTGTCGGTGTCACCGCCAAATTTTCCGATCGACGATGGCGGAGCCCCAACCAACCTGACATCGGTAAATGTTTCGGTGAGGAAAAGATAGAATTGATTTCCTTCGTAAAAGGGTTTTATATTTGCGTCGTATCCGCTTTTTTCTTTTGCATCGCGCTTTATTATCTCCATATTAATGGCAACCAGCGAGTCGACCGATGCCGGCGATGCCAGTTTCCCTGTACCGTCGAGTACCTTGTCTGTAACATCTTCAATGCTGATGAGAAAGGTTACTGATAAGCCCTTGTTGGGAAGTTCTTCGTTACGCGAAGATGCCCAAAATCCGTTGGTCAGATAGTCGTTTTCGACCGAACTGTGCGACTGGATTTCGCTATATCCGCAGTGATAATTGGTTACAAGGAGTCCTTCGGCTGAGATGAGTTCCCCGGTGCATCCGCCACCAAAGTGCACAATGGCATCTTTCATGCTCGATTGATTTACACTGTATATGTCTTCCTCGGTTAATTCAAACCCCATAGCCTGCATTTCGGCAATATTTTGCTCAAGCAAGGTTGGAATCCACATGCCTTCGCGTGCACCTGAAGCAAAAGGCAAAATGAATAATAAAAAGCTGAATGCTATTTGTTTAGTCATCTGTTTCTTCAATTTAATTTCCTTAAAAAATGGATCAGTCTTCTGAAAAGCCAATGAGCATTTCGCGGTATTCATTGAAAATCTTCGACTTCGAAAGGAAACCGAGGTATTTCCCATTTTCTACCACGGGAAGGTTCCATGCTTTTGTTTTGTTGAATTTATTCATTACCGATTCCATTGTTTCGTGTATCTCGATGAATGCTGGTGGAGCTATCATAATATCACTTACATAGATAGAGTCGTACATGTCGGTATTGAAAATAATTGACCGGATATTTTCCATAATCACCACTCCTGTAAGAATTCCATCACTATCGACTACAGGAAAGATATTTCTTTTCGATTGAGGAACAATTTTTACAAAATGGCGAAGGGAATAATCTTCGTTAACAACTACGAATTCTGTTTCAATCAGCTTGTCGATGTCGAGCATCATCAACACATTTTTGTCTTTGTGGTGGGTTAGCAACTCGCCCCGTTCTGCAAGCCGTTTGGTATAAATTGAATGGGGCTCGAAAACCATAATAGTCAGGTAGGAGATGGTTGCTGTTACAATGAGTGGTACAATAAGGTCGTAACCTCCTGTTATTTCGGCAATAAGGAATATAGCGGTCATTGGGGCGTGCATAACCCCTGCCATAACTCCGGCCATACCAGCCAGCGAAAAATTACTTTCGGGCAGGCCAAGGCTGAAAAATTGATTTAAGGAACTAACCACAAAGAAGCCGGCTATGCTTCCCATCATGAGTGATGGGGCGAAAATTCCCCCCACACCGCCAGCTCCGTTTGTGGCGGCCATCGCAATTACCTTTACAATCATTAGTATCACGAGCAACAATAAGAAAATTATACTTTCGTGGGGAATATCGGTGAAAAGGGAATATTTAAACAGTTCATTGCCTTCGCCATATAGAATGGTGTTGATTGAGTTGTACCCTTCGCCCCAAAGCGATGGAAATAACAGGATGAGTAGCGAAAGCACTCCGCCCCCGATAAGGAACTTGGTGACTGGTTTTTGAAAGCGCTTGAATATCTTTTCTATATATAGTGTCATCCGGGTGAAATAGAGCGAAACCAACCCGCAAAAAATACCCAGGACAATATAGAAACCAATATTTTCAACATTGAAGGCATGGTCGAGATTGAACGAGAGCAGAACCCCGTCGCCCATAAGAAAGTAGGTTAGGGTAGTAGCTGTAACCGAGGCTATCATGAGCGGAACCAATGAAGCCATTGTAAGGTCGAGCATCAATACTTCGAGGGTGAATAGCATGCCTGCCAGCGGAGCTTTAAAAATTCCGGCAATTGCCCCTGCTGCACCGCAGCCAACCATAAGGGTTATTTGTCGGTAATTTAGTTTGAAAAAGCGGGCAAGGTTTGACCCAATGGCCGACCCGGTAAGCACAACAGGTGCTTCGGCTCCAACAGAACCTCCGCAGCTAATGGTTATGGTACTGGTGATCATTGAACTCCACATATTGTGCGGTTTTATCACACTATTTTGCTTCGACATGGAAAACAAAACACGGGTAACCCCATGACTAATATTGTCTTTAATGACATACCGGATAATGAGATAGCATGCCAACACCCCTAGAAAAGGGAACACGATGAACGCAATTCCAACATGAAGAATCAGCCAATCGACCATGGTAATAGAATAATGGATGGCTGTTTTCAATATTATGGCAGCCAGGCCGCTGACTATTCCTACCAGAAGACTTAGTATCAAAATGAAATTCTTCTCGGGAATATTTTTGGCACGCCAGACGGTAAATTTTCGAATCCTGTTTTGTATTGTTTCAATCATTCTGCAAAAATACAAAAAGACATGGGTAAACCGTCTGTTTCTCGAATTGGTAGGTTAATTCTTGACGATTGTTTTCTTATTGGATAGGATAAGTCGTTTTTTCAGCGGGTATCAGTGCCTTGCTAAATCTTCTGCAATGCGAAATTTTACAATCTTTTTTATCAGGTCGAGGGGTAAAGGTTTGTCAATAGGAAACTGAATTGCCCCTTTTGATGTATCATATCCTTCCAGTTCCTTTTTGAAATGAATAATTGGATTAGGTGTGGGATAAAAACCAATGTGCTTTTTGTTGAGGGCATAGTAAACCAGCACCTTGTTCTGTCGAAATGCAGGCATGCCATAGCTGATTGTTTCAATCGCATTTGGTGCTGCTTGTTTTATGGTTTGCCTCATATTTTCTAGCATTTCACGCATGGTTGAAGGTTGTGCTGCGTGATATTCGTCTATGTCTTTGTATTTTTGATTGCTGTTGTTCATGGGTGTAACCAATGTCTTTTTTAAGTTTTCAATTTTCCAGTACTTTCTTTGGTCGTATTAGGATCATCTGTTTGTCTATTCCATACCAAGATAATGAAAATTTGAACGAGGGTATTCATACAAATCACGTTCGTTCAATAAATTTGTCATTTCTAATGTATGTGTGAAAGATTGATAAATTCTGCATAATACAACGCAACCTTCAGGCGGTCTATTTCATCTTCACATTAAAAGCCTTTCATTTATCGGCTTACAATGACCTTGATAATCGAATAAAAGAAAGTTACAGATTATTAGAAATCTTACCATGAAACGAACATTATTGCAGAAAAACGCAAACACGGATGAAAAAAACACATGTGAGTTCCATCCGGTCGAAATCTCACTCAATGAACGACCTTTCGTTCCGAATGATATTCAGTACATTAAAAGTTTTATACAGATGAAAAATTTAATTCTTCTATTGCCTGTCTTCATCTTGTGTATGGCTTGTTCCAACGAAAATGATTGGTTTGCCCCGGCTGAACTGGATAATCCTACGGGTATGGCTGTTTTTTGCCAGACATCAATTCAAGATACCCTAAAATTTGTAGAGTACGGGTACGATGGCAATAAGCTTATAACTGAGAAGTCGATTCAGCAAGGAGAAGTGCAAAGTATTACAACTTATGAATATAATGCTGAAGATCTTTTGGTTAGTGAAATATTAGAGACTGATTGGGATGCAACAAAAAAAACGTATGTTTATAACGATAATAATCAATTAATCAATATTTTATATAGATTCATAAATTACGATAGTACCCGGCAAATAAGTCGTGAAAGTAATAGCGAGGCTCCGCTTGAATACCAAAATAATCGATTGGTTAAACAGTGGGAATATTGGGGGGGCTTTAGTACTTATGAGTACAAGGGAGACAACGTTGTTAAGAGAATTGATTACACTAAATTGGGTGAGAAACATCACATTACAACCTTCTCATATTCAGGTAATTTGTTGATTCAAGAAAAAAAGGAGACAAATGCTGGAAGTTTGCTGTATTTGAAAACTTACAAGTACGATTCCCATAATCGGTTAGTTCAAATACTGGACGGAGAAAATATAATTGAAGAAAACCATTACATCGATAACCAATTGATTGAAAAAAGGACATACTACTTTGGAATCGACCCGGGATTTGATTTTTGTCGTGGAAATTACATATATAAATACACGTTTTAACAACGGTATTAAGTTCCATAATCACTGTTGTCCGGTAAAACTTACGAGATTTCTCCTTTCGGTCGAAATGACGGGCATTCATGGTTTTTTATACAGGAGGGGCTTGGTTGCGGTTTCGCTGCAACCAACCCCCTCCTGATCAGTGCAATAGCCTTTTATCCCGAACGCAATAAAGTAGAGTGAGGGATCTCATATCGCAAATGGTTTGTTATTTTTAATTTACCGGACAACAATGTTCCAAAATACTTTTATCCAATTTTTTATGCGAAAAGGTATTTATCTCTGCCTGTTCCAGATGTGGTGTGCTATGTGCCATCTTTTCTTTCCTTGTTTCAATTTTCTTTTAAAACCAAAATTTTATACATAATTTGGTCAACCTGTAACTTTGAAAAAAATACACCTATGGAAGAATTAGCAGTTGGAACACGTGTAGATCATCCCCGGTATGGCGAAGGAATTGTCAGTAAATCTCATCTTACTGTATATGAGATATTTTTCGAGAGAGGCGGAAAAATTGAATTGACAAAATACAATCCCGATCTTAGGGTTATTGCAGAACCAGAGAACAAACCCCGTACCGGTCTTACCTTGGCCGAGGTCGAAGAAGCTATTTCTTTTGTCCTCGATAAATACCAAGCCATTACACAAATCGTGAAAATCGGAGATAAATGGAAAGGGGGCTCACTGATTATGAAACCCGCAAACCCCGATTTACAGTCCAAAGAGGTGCCCGTGGAAACGTTTTTTCACAAAATCGTGATGGTACGCGATCGCCTCAGGGTGCTCGAGCAGAATATCAACAGCCATCCAAACCTTACCGACGAAGAGAAAGTTGAAATTCAGCAATACATTACCCGTGCGTATGGTTCATTAACCACGTTTAACATTCTTTTTGCTGAAAAAGATGACTATTTTGTGGGCCAAAAAACGAAATAGACATGGTTGCCTAGGAATTTTGCATCAGTCAATATAGCTGATGATTGGTTGTAAATGGATGATAAGCAGGTTATTAAATAACAAAAATGAATGAAATTTCTGGCGTCGGAGAGACGCAAAATATAACCGACGGAGCAGTGCCTTGCCACGACGGACAAGCAAATCCTGTTCATCATTTCCGGTATTGCCCGCGATGTGCTGCCGAGGGAACATTCAACCTTCACGATTATTCTTTCAAATGCCCGGCCTGCGGATTTTACTTTTTCCTGAATGCTGCCGCAGCGGTTACAGCGGTGATATTTAACGATAAGGGAGAGTTGCTTACTGTGAAGCGAGGCGTTGAACCCGGGCGGGGTATGATCGATTTACCGGGTGGTTTTGTCGATCCCGGAGAAAGTGTGGAACAGGCCTTGTTGCGCGAAATAAAAGAAGAACTCGACCTGGTACCTGTTTCAATTTTATATATGGGCTCTTTCCCAAATCGTTACCTGTTTTCGGGCACTACAGTCTTTACCGTCGATTGTGCATTTCGGTGTTATGTAGATGACTTTTCTACTCTGAAGCATCAGGATGATGTTATGGATGTTGCTTTTGCGAGGCCTCAGGATATCGATCTGAAAGCCGTTCCCTTTGTTTCTGTTCAGCAGGTAATTAAAAAATTGATCGATGAACCTTCAAATTTCCGCTAGATTGGAAGCTCTTCGCCGCGAAATGAACGAAGCGGGGATAAGTGCTTGTATTATAAATGGTAGTGATCCGCATTTGAGCGAATATGTGCCGACTCGTTGGGAAAGCCGCGCTTTTATTTCGGGTTTTACCGGCTCGTACGGTTGGTTGGCAGTTACCCAAACGGAAGCCGCTTTATGGACAGATTCACGGTATTTCATCCAGGCCGCTGACGAGCTCGAGGGCACAACAATTCAACTGATGAAAGCCCGCGTGCCTGATTCTGTTTTTGTTGGCGATTGGATTGCTATGCAACTCGAACCCGGGCAAACCGTTGCGTTCGATGGCGACTGTTTCTCGTTGGCCGAATGTATGTTACTGCAGAAAGCGTTCGAACCAAAGGCTCTGAAAATTGAGTCGCGATACGATTTGCTTGATCCTATTTGGGACGACCGGCCGTCTTTTCCTTCGGGGAAGGCTTTTATTCACCCGGTTGAACGGGCCGGTGCGTCGTGCAGGGAGAAAATTACTGCCATTGCTGAAGAAATGCTGAAAAAGGGGGCAGGTATTTCGTTACTTACCGCTCTCGATGATATTTGCTGGACTTTCAATATCCGTGGCACCGATGTGCCATTTAATCCGGTAGTAATGGCTTTTGCGGCCATTGAATCCAGCGGGAAAGTAACCCTTTTTATTGATAAGCAAAAATTTGAACAGGCTGATTTATATGAACTTAAAAAGCAGGGGATTTCGGTGCTTCCGTATAATTTTTTCACTTCTTATCTTTTGGGGCTTAACGGGAGCACGATTCTTATTGACCCTTCCCGGACCAATTTTTCTACTTGGCAATGCATTCGTGAAAACAATAAAATTATCAATGATATTTCTATTCCACAGTTGCTTAAGTCGGTGAAGAACGAGGTGGAAATTGAAGGGATGAAGCAGGCTGCGATCTTAGATGGCCTGGCTCTGCTCAATTTTCAGTTGTGGCTCGAAAAAGCGATTAGAAACGAACCTGTTACTGAGTGGGATATCCGGCTCAAACTTGCCGAATTCCGTTCAAAAATGATATGCTATAAAGGGGAAAGTTTTTATCCTGTTGTGGGTTACAACGATCACGGCGCGGTGGTTCACCTTCACATCACCCCTCAATCGGCCTATACTCTCGCTCCCGAAGGAATGTTACTGATCGACTCGGGCGGGCATTATGAGTTTGGTACTACCGACATTACCCGTACCATTGCCCTGGGCCCGGTTTCAGAACAGATGCAGGTCGACTTTACTTTGGCGTTGAAAGGCTTAATTGCCCTGTCTGATATCCGTTTTCCAAGGGGAACGTTGGGTTGTCACCTCACGGTGTTGGCTCATAGGGCTTTGTGGATGAATTATTGCAACTATGGGCATGGTACCTCGCATGGTGTGGGGGCTTACCTTAATGTGCACGAAGGGCCGCAGTCGATACGTTTCGACCTTACTAATCAGCCACTTCTTCCCGGAATGGTGCTTTCAAACGAGCCCGGGCTTTATCGCGAAGGTCAGTGGGGCGTGCGAACCGAAAATCTTATGGTTTGTGTTGAGGATACCCACTCTCAGTTTGGCTCTTTTCTCCGTTTCGAAACGATTACCATGTATCCGATTGATACTACGCTCATCGACTTAACCTTACTTGATAAGGCTGAAAAAGAATGGATTAATGAATATAATAAAGTGGTATTCGAGACACTTGAGCCACTGGCCAATTTTAAGCAGCTGCGTTTGCTCGACCGTTTGACCAAACCTGTTGATTATGATTGAGATTGCCTTTTCTGAAGCATATCGCCAAGCGGGAATCGATGTGTGGCTGGGATGCCTTTCGTGCAGTGTTTTGGTGGCTGAAAATGATTTGCTTTGGAGCCAGATCGATACGGTTTGCCGTAAGATGGCATCTGAAATCTGCATTGAAGATATAGCGAAAAACCCTGCCATTGCTGCCTCGCGGCGCGTGTATAAAACCTTTGGCAAAGACCCCGCCCGGTATAGGCTTTCGGCTGAAGCGCTTATGCGCAGGGTGGTGAAGGGCGATGGATTATACCGGGTGAACAATGTGGTTGATATTGTGAATCTTGTATCGCTCGAGACTGGTTTTTCTATTGGCGGTTACGATGAAGGGCTGGTTCAGTTCCCGGTTTGCATGGATGTTGGCAAACCTACCGATGAATATTTCGGAATTGGTCGTGGCTTGCTCAATATTGAATCGCTGCCGGTTTTGCGCGACCTTGCCGGACCTTTTGGTAGTTCCACTAGCGATTCAGTACGAACGGCTGTAAATGCTGCAACCCGGCGTTTCTTTATGGTCATTTTTGGTTTTGGGAACACACAACAAATTGAACCCGCAATAAACCATGCCCGTGAATTGTTGTTAAAATATGCAGGGGCTAACGATGCCGAACATTGGATAATAAAAACATAAAATAATGAAAATTGCTGATTTTCTTCGCTTAACGCTAGTTCAATACGATATCTCGTGGGAGAAAATCGATGAAAACCTTTCTAGGATTGAGACCATGTTGCAGGGATATAACCATCAGACTGATGTGATAATCCTTCCCGAATCGTTTGCTACTGGTTTTTCTACCCAAGCTGCCCAGTTGGCTGAATCATCGGGCGAAAAGGTACTTTCTTGGATGATAAAAATGGCTACAGATTGTAAATCTGCAATTTGTGGTAGTGTTTTTGTCAGCCATGGTGATAAATATTTTAACAGGTTTTATTGGGTCGAGCCGGAAGGTAAGGTGATGTTTTACGACAAACGGCATATCTTTTCGCTGGGTGGCGAAGACCGTATTTTCTCTCCTGGCTCGGAGCAGTTGATTATCGACTATAAAGGGTGGCGTATTTTCCCTATTGTGTGCTACGATCTTCGGTTTCCGGTGTGGTGCCGCAATGTACACGACTACGATTTGCTGATCAATGTGGCTAACTGGCCTGCTGCCCGCAACGAGGTGTGGAAAACGCTGCTTAAAGCCCGTGCCATTGAAAACCAGTGTTATGTGGCTGGCGTAAACAGGGTGGGTATCGATGGTGAAAAAATTGAATATCTTGGCAACTCGCTGGTTGTTAATCCAAAGGGAATAAAAATATTTAAAGCTCACCATCAGGAATGCATAGAAACGGTGACACTCGATTATCATTTTCTTCAACATTTACGTGAAAAGTTTAATACCTTGAAAGATCGCGATCACTTTGAAATTTTGTAATATTTACGGGCAACAACCGGCCCATCGGTCTTTCATTCTACTTTTTGTCCTGACTTTGACTATATGCCAACGAAATAGATTTTCCTACTACCGCGAAGCGGTTATATCTCAATAACCGCGGGCGTTAGCCCGTGGAAGTTATACAACGCTATACACAGCCCCGACAGGGGTTGTACTAAATATCCACAATTTGTAACTTTTGCAAATGAAAACCTGTGTTAACGTCAGGAGATTTATCGACAACAACAGGCTCGCCGGTCTTTCATTCTACTTTTTTTACCACAGCAAAAACTTCACAACATGCATGGTTTGTTTTGGTTATTTGCCTTTATATAAGTTGTTTGGGGCTTAATCACATGTCTGTGGTAATTTGCTCCTGTGTTGAGGGCTATCGTTTCAGCCGGAAGTGTTGTACTTTTACCATTACATAATTGATTTTTTTTGGGTAATGGGGTTTTGGCGTGTAATGAAAAATATCGTAGTATTTGTAATTCTTTGGGCAGTGAGTCTTTGTGCTTTGGCTAAAAAAACTGATTCACTGTTTGATGTGCTTGATAGTGAAATTGCTCAAAGTGCACATTATCAGGAATTACGCGAGGGGCGAATTCAAAGTTTGAAGAAACTTTACGAGGGTTCAGTTGCTTCGCCCGAACAGTCATTTATCATTGTATCAAAGCTATGTGAAGAGTATAGGGCCTATACTTTCGATTCTGTACTTTTTTACCTCGATAAGAAAATTGAAATTGCCAAATTGCTGAAAGATAATAATTTAGTAGTTGAGTCGAAGTTGCAGCTTGCCGACATATTGTCGGCTACCGGAATGTACAAAGAAGCAGGTGAAGTAATCAATGAGATTGAACGAATCCAATTGCCCGCTGGTTTATTGGCTAATTTCTATCAAAGCATGTGGCTGTTGCACAACCAGGTGTGGCATTCAACCCGCAGCAGTGCTTCGTTGCCCGATTTCCAGTCAATTTCGGCAGCTTATAAAGATTCGTTATTGGCTCAGCTAACGGTTGGTTCAATGCCCTATTTGCGGGCCAAAGAAATGCAACTGTTTGAAAAAGGGGATATTGCCGGTTCAAGGAAGATTCTCGAAGAAATAATGAAAACCCTTCACCAGAGCACGCCCGAATATGCTTTTTTTGCCTACCGTATGGCCATGACCTACAGGGCAGAGAAGAATCTCGAGGCCGAAAAAAAGTACCTCGCCCTTTCGGCCATTGCCGACATACGTTGTGCCATAAAAGATAACGCCTCGCTTACCTTGCTGGCAATGATGCTCTTCGAAGAGAAAAAAATAAACAAAGCATACGATTACATCCAGTTTTCGCTGGCCGATGCCGTGTTTTTCAACGCTCCCCTGCGTTTTGTCGAAATGTCGGGCATATTACCGGTGATCAACGAAGCCTATCAACTTAGGAGCGAAAAGCAGAAAAACCTGTTGCAAACCAACCTTTTTTTAATAAGTTTCCTTACTATTTTTCTTATCATGTCGTTGGTTTTCATTTTTATGCAGATGAAAAGACTGGCTCGTGCCCGCACACACCTCGAGGAAGCCAACAGCCAACTGAACGGGCTTAACCAGGAGCTGAGTTTAATGAATAGCCGGCTTAATGCGCTTAACAATCAACTGCTTGAATCGGATCATGTGAAAGAAATCTACATTGGTCATTTTCTGAGCCGCTGTTCGGGGTACATCGACAAACTGGAAAATTACCAGAAAATGGTGAACAAGATGGTGGTGGCACGAAAATTCGACGAGCTATTTTCAACCACAAAATCAAGTCAGTATATCGATAAAGAGCTCGATGAATTTTATCATAATTTCGATACAACATTTCTTACCATTTATCCCGATTTTGTGCAGCAGCTCAACTCGTTGCTTCATCCCGACGAGCGGGTACAACTGAAGAAGGGTGAATTGCTGAATACCGAATTGCGTATCTATGCCCTTATCCGACTGGGAATTACCGATAGTTCGAAAATTGCATCGTTGCTCCGCTATTCAGTGAATACAATTTATAACTATAGGGTGAAAATCAAGAACAAAGCTTCGGTTCCGCGCGACGATTTCGAATCGATAGTGATGACCATTGGCGCATATTCAACGTAGACCGGGCACATTACCCCTTGGCAGCGTGAAGATCGGCACAACTGAATTTTAAGAAAGTTATCCGTTTTTTTGCCAAGCAGCGCAGCTGCACTCATGCCTATCGCAATTTTCAAAAAACAACGTTTGAACACTACTCCTCCAAAAAAAGGCAAAGGGGCAGGGGAGTTTGTTGGGCTTTGGTGGATAATTTGTCATTCTAGTAGCAAGGTTAAAAGTTTGGTTTATAAGATAAAAGAAATAAACAGCATGGTGTGTGATATTTTTCTCAGATTATTTGTAACAGGCAGTAAAATTGTAACTATTTTTGAAAGTAGACATAAAATTTAAAGCCACTATTTTATTTAACTTAAATTTGCGAAGGATTATTTTACGATTTTAACCAAATTCAAATGCATCAGAAGTGGAACTTGTTGAGCAAGAGTTCACAGTTAAATACACTAATAAAATAATAACGAATGAACAACGAAGTATTGAATGTGACACTCGATGAACTTAAAAAAAGGTATCAAGATTATCAGCATCAAGTTGAAATGTCCGTTATAGATAATTACCCATTTATTATACAGGTAGAAGCATTGACAGTAAGCACGGACGAAAATGATCATTTAATAGTGCAAAATGTTAAATATCCAACTCAGTTTTCCAATAAAGCTGTTGATGAAATTTTGACATTGACTTTCAAAAATGGAAATGGAGAAGCAGTTATTCCCAAAGTTTATCCCCAGGCAGTTTGGTATAAGGAACAAATGAATAATATCGAAGAAACTATAACTCAACTTGAGCAACTATAAAATTCATGTTACAGGAAGGACTTTATGAACAACTTATAAGTAAGATAGTTCAATCTAAGCTTAATGCGCTTGATCGAAAAACATTCTATATAAAAGAAAGTGAGATTGATAAAAATGAAGCAGCCCGAGTGTTCTCTCAGTATTTGTCAGAAATAATTCGTTTTGGTCTAAATCAAATTTCTGGAGACAATAGTATTGAGAAACAAATAGAACTTTCGAATAAAATAATATTTCTTCTAAAAACAGAGTTGAATGATGAAGAGTTTGATCAGGATTTAATTGAAACCGAAGCAAAAATTCTTTCAGCCATTTTTTCAAAGATTGATTCATCTTTTTCTGATTTTGAAAAGCATATTAAAGAAATAACGCCATATACAAGGCTGTCTCAAAGCGAATTATTTACTGGAAATAATTCAGGCATTTCACTTGAAAGTGAGATCAAAAAAGAGATTTTATCATCGGATAGAATAAATTTTCTGGTTTCATTTATTAAATGGACAGGCATTAGGATCTTTGAAAAGGAATTATTTGAATTCACAGAAAGAGGTGGTCAATTAAAAGTGATTACAACCTCCTACATGGGAGCTACAGATTTAAAAGCAGTTGAATTTTTATCTGGATTGAAAAACACTGAAATTAAAGTTTCATATAATACAGATAATGAGAGATTGCATGCCAAGGCTTATCTATTTTTTAGGAATACTGGCTTTCATACGGGTTATATTGGCTCATCAAATATATCTCGCTCTGCATTGACTAATGGGTTGGAATGGAACCTTAAGGTTACAACAAAAGAAGTTGGGCATATTATTGATAAATTTAAAAAAACATTCGAAACATATTGGCAGGATAAAGAATTTGAATCATTTAATAAAGCTAAAGACAGTGAACGACTAAGAGTTGCCCTTAAAAAGGAAAGAATTTTTGAAAAGAATAATCCTGCAGCCTATTTTGATATTAATCCATTTCCATTTCAGGAAGAAATATTAGAAAAGCTAGAGGCAGAAAGAAAGGTACATAATCGGTTTAAGAATCTAATTGTTGCAGCTACAGGGACTGGAAAAACGGTTATTTCTGCCTTTGATTTTAAAAACTTCCAAAAGGAAAATTCTAAGGCAAAACTTTTATTTGTTGCACATAGAAAGGAAATATTACTACAAGCGCAATCCACCTTTCAAGGGATTTTGAGGAATAATAATTTTGGCGAATTATGGGTTGATGGAATTGAGCCCGAGAAATATGACTGTATTTTCGTGTCAGTTCAAACGCTGAATAATCGTATTGAAGATTTAAACCTTTCAGACTCATTTTATGATTTTATTATTATCGATGAAGTTCATCATATAGCGGCGTCTAGCTATCGGCCAATTCTAAGTCACTTTAACCCAAAAATTCTACTGGGGTTAACAGCTACTCCAGAGAGGATGGACGGTGAAGATATATTGAAAGACTTTTCTAATTGTATTGCAGCTGAAATTAGATTACCAGAAGCATTAAATAGAAGACTTTTATGTCCTTTTCAGTACTTTGGTATTACAGATAGTGTTGACTTGTCAAATGTTACATGGCAAAATGGAAGATACTTACCAAGTGAGCTTACACGAATTTATACTCAAAACGATATTAGGGTTGGAAATATAATTTCGACCCTTCATAAATATTTAAAAGACATAAATGACGTAAAAGCACTTTGCTTTTGTGTGACACAAGAACATGCTCAGTTTATGGCAGAAAAATTCACTTTGGCAGGATTAAAGGCAAACTATTTGGTTAGCTCAAGAAGTGAATTGAGAGAAGAATTAAGAATCAAATTCTTAAACAAGGAAATAAATTATCTTTTTGTTGTTGATATTTTTAATGAGGGAATTGATATACCTGATATTGATACTGTATTATTCTTAAGACCCACTGAAAGTTTGACTGTTTTTCTTCAGCAACTTGGTCGAGGGTTAAGATTATCAGAAGGTAAAGAGTGTTTAACTGTTTTAGATTTCGTTGGCAATTCTAGACCAGAATATGATTTTGAAGGAAAATTCAGAGCATTGGTCGGTAGGACAAATACATCAATTAAAAAGGAGCTTGAAGATGATTTTCCTCATTTGCCTTTAGGTTGTACGATTAATTTGGAGAAAAAAGCAAAAGATTTCATTTTGCAAAACATACACAATGCTACATCTCTTAATATTAATCAATTGCTAAATAAAATACGCAATTTTAAATACCAATCAACTTTACCCCTTTCGCTTAATAATTTTTCTAACTTTTACCATATTCCATTGCAACTTATATATAAGAAGGGCGGTTGGAAAAGATTATGTGCAAAGGCTGAACAAATAGATGATTATTCAACAACTAATGAGAGTGAGATAGTAAGGGCAATTAGTAAAAAGTGGCTTTCATGTAATTCAAATTCATATTTTAGATTTATATTATCTCTCGCAAAAAAGAATTTTCAATTTTCTTTTTTTACCTTGAATGAAGAAGAAAAATCGATGTGCTTAATGCTTCATTATGATATCTGGCAGTTAGCTGGCGGGTTTAATTCGTTAGAAGAGAGCATTAAATCAATTGGAAAAAATGAAGTATTGGTTCAAGAGATTATTGAAGTCATTGAAATATTAATTGATAAAATTGATTATCTGGAAACTGAGATCAGTCTACCCTATACTCAGCCTTTAAAACTTCATAGTAGATATACTCGGGAGCAAATTTTATCTGCATTCGGATTCAATACATTTGATAAGAAAAGTGAAATCAGAGAAGGAGTTGCCTATTCAAAAGAAAAGAATACAGAATTATTATTTATTACATTGAATAAATCAACTAAAGACTTTTCTCCTACCACGTTATATGAAGACTTTGCATTAAGTGATAAGATTTTTCACTGGCAAACACAAAACACAGTTAGCCCCGAAAAAGGGAAGGGATTAACCTATATTAACCATTTCAAAGAAAAAAAGAGGATTTTGCTTTTTGTTCGTGAGAAGAGCGAAGATGAATATGGCAATGCAATGGCCTCGGTTTTCTTAGGTGAAGCAAAGATTATTGAGCATTATGGCTCAAAGCCTATGAGTATAAAATGGGAATTAAAGGAAACTATGCCGCCATATTTATGGAAATATTCTGTAAAGATGGCTGTTGGATAGTTTCAGATAGACAAAATAACATTATTAATATCTTTTTGATAAACATTCTTATGGATATAAAAAAGCGTCAAAGCATTGACAGTCAGGTTTCTTATTTAATCGGTATATAAAAGAGAAAATTAGTTATAGGGTTTTTAATGTTGAAAGTAATAATCCTTTTTATCTTGACGATAAGAAGGTTAAATCGTTATCCTGTGATTCGATCATATTTGAGGATGAATCAAGTCTTCTTTGGGATAATGTTTCTAGCATTTATGATTTGGTGAGCATTCTGATATGGCTTGAGGATTGGTTAAAGGCAGAAGAATTAACGCGAATTACAATTCGGTGGAGTGTCAATGATCTTGAAGATATTGCCCAACAAAAAGAAAGAAGTGAAAATCTTCCACTGGGATCAATTTATGATCGGAATAAATTTATTGATACACTTCATCTTTTGAGAAAAAATCATGATTGCAATTATGGAATTACATGGTACGATATAGGTTTCTATTTAGATGAATTTTGTAAGCTGCAAGATAAATCTTTATGTGACTCATAGTCCATTGACACGTATCTTTCTCTTCCCTTCTTTTGCCGTAAAAAAATATGGCAACCAATATCCGTTTTCATTATCTCTATCGCGATTCGGGCAACTATAAAAAGTTCGGGCATCGCGATTATTCCAACCCGGAGAATCTCACCATTGAAGAAGCCGAAAAACAAATCAGGAAACATTTAATCGACGGGGAGTTCTTTTATCCCGAGCAAGTAGGCATTCCCAAATTCCGCTTTCACCGCTACCTCGACGACTACTCGTGGTACGAGTTCTGTGAACTTGAACGGGTTGAGGGGCGGTGCAGTAGGGTGACTATTGGTGAACTGATCGAAAAACTCGCCATTGCATTTCTGTAGAACACTAATCGGGCTGAAAGCCCAGCTTACTTTAGCCCAATGGCAACGCCTTGGGTTTAATAATTACACGATTCAACTCGGCGCCCTGCAAGGGCAAATTAATTGTTTGCAACGATTAACCTGCCCCTTCGGGGCGCTAACCAAATATCTTTTTGAATATGATATTCATATTCTATTCTTCCGGGGCCTAACATTCACATCACCTTCTACCCCCGAAGATGCACTTTCGAAAACCAATGGCGTTTGAAATTCGCTGACCTTAAATTACTTTAACGATGACGTTTGCAGTTGTGCCTCCATATTTGCCATCCGTTCAAGCAATTCATTCAGTGCTGTTTTTAGTTTATCGTTTTCAGCTTTTAATTCCTTAACCGCATTGACTAAAGCCACATTCACCGGGTGCATGTTAAAATCGAGATAACCGCTACTGTTTTCATTGACAGCCTCGGGGAAGATGGCTTGCACCTCCTGAGCCACAAATCCTATTTGTTGTTCATTGGAGTTTAATTGCAACGGGTTGTCTTTCTTGTAAGTAAACATCACTGGTTGCAATGCTACAATTTCGTTGAGTCCTTTTGAATATTGTCCCTGAATATCTTTCAACCGCCTGTCGGATAAATTCGACCAGCTTCCGCCACCCGTTTTGGCTGCTGTACCCGAAACGGCTAACGTATAGGTCGGTGCATCAACACCAATACCAACATTGCCGTTCTTTAATACAGTAAGTGCATTGCTCCTGTCTGCTGAACTTGTACCGTTACCAACAACAAAAATCCGGTTTGTTAAAATCAGCGTGTTTGGATTACCGGCATACGTTGTGTTATATAACCCAACAACTGTTTCGCAAAGCGAAGGCGCGGTGGTTGAATATCCGCAGGCAAATGAATATAGCCCTGAAGCAGTTGAATTTGATCCCATGGTAGTAGAATAATTTGCAGAGGAGGTGGTATTATTTCCGAATGCCATGCTCCCAAGCCCTGAGGCAGTAGAAGAAAATCCTGAGGCAAATGAATAGGAACCCGAAGCTGTACTTTGATAACCAAAGGCAACAGAAGCTGTTCCGGAGGCCGTTGTTTGGAATCCGAATGCCGATGAATAAGATCCTGAGGCTGTAGTTGAATTATTAAAAGCCGCCGATGAGCTTCCTGTTGCATTGGTCATATAGCCTTCTGCAAAAGAATAATTACCGGAAGCCTCTGTATAATATCCTATTGACGATGAAACTGTTCCTGTTGAAGATGCATGGGATCCTAAGGCGATTGAATAATCCCCCACGGCAGAACAAACATTGTTTGCAGCAAAGGAGTAATCGCCCGATGCAGTACAGTCATACCCAAAAGCTACAGAATAATTTCCAATAGATTCTCTGTTCCATTGTGTGCCTGTTGCTTCTCCTGCCCTAAAGGCAGCCCTGTTAGGATACCACAACATTCTAACAGAAGTCAAAAGTGTAGGAAGTTGAGCCGGGATAGTTGTGTTAAGCGTTCCGCTAAATACAACTGTTCCGCCATTCGAAAAACCTGTTCCGTTAAAAAGAAAAGCACTGTTGAAAGGAATTGCTCTAACACCTATGGCCTTGTTGGTATATGCATATTCTGTACCTGTTGAGCCGCCTGTTTCCCAGGGGCCTGCCAATGGTGTTTGCCACGAAGTATACCCATTTGCATCTGAAGTTAGAACTTTTCCTAAGCCCTGTGTTCCATCCTGAATAAGCAAATTGTTGTAAAATGCTGCTACCGTTCCTCCTGCATTATAAAACGAAGCGGCTAATCCAACACCCTGATTCTCTGCCCGGAATGTCGGATACGATGTGCTATTGTTTGTTGCAGCCACAGCAATTTCATCTGTAGTCAAAACCTGAAACCGTCTTAAATCGGCAGCAGGATCTTTCCCAATTCCAACTCTTCCGGTATTGAAGTATATATTTGCACCAGAAGGTGTCCAAATACTTGTTCCGGTTAAATCGTCTCCGGGTAACCAGGTAGTACCGTTCCATTTCAATGTTTGTCCGGTTAAAGCGCTTTGAGATGCAATTTTCAGTGGCGCAGTTGATGTTCCGTTCCCTTCAAGGGTTGCATCGGTCTGAACCGTTTGTGTGCCCCAGTTATCGCCCAAATCGGTAAGTGGAAGCGTTACTGTACCTCCACCCTTTGAAAGGGTTAAATCATAACCTGGAAGTTCAAGAGTTTGAATTTCATTAGACGGATCATTGTCTGCATCGTCGACATTGTCATTTTCAACCGTTAAGGCATGTTGCGCATAAGGCACACTCAAGAGTTGACTGGTACCCATCAATATAAATGATGTTCCTCCAGCAGGGTCAAACTCAACGTTGAAAAAGTAGATATTATTTGCCCATTCAATTGAAGAGAATGAGCCGATGACTTTCGTGCCAGAGCCAATTTCAAGATCGACCAGACCAAATGCATTAGTCGTTTTGGTATGGGTCTCGGTAAAAACTGCGCTCCCAGTAGCGCTCCCGGGGATAATACTGATGCGGAAAGAGACCATTCTATTTGCCAACACATTGCCTGAAGCATCGCGAGCTACTGCCTGATACTTGAATGCTTGTGGAACCTGTGATAATACTGTAATGCAGAGCATTAACACGAATATTGATATACTAATTTTTTTCATCGCTACAATTTTAATGTTGTCAATTGGAATAAATTTTTATTCGGTTTTTACGATTTTGAATGTTTGAAGAGGTAACATTCTGTCGGAATAAAACCGGATCATATAATTTCCGGAAGGGAATTGCTTCATTAGAATCTTTTCCAATGGATTCATGATTTTCTTTTGGTACAACATTTTTCCGGTAACATCATAAAGCACAAGATTGATTTCCATTTCCAGCCCATTTGTTTGGGTTTCAATGGAAAGTTCTTCTGAGAAAGGATTGGGATATACTTTCAGTTTCAAGTTACCGATTGAAAGTTGATCGATGGCGGTAACTGCAAGTTTGCTCTGATGAAAGCCTTGGGTTAGAGCAGAATTTTCGGACGAGAAAGTTTCGACCATGGGTTCACCAACAGTCCAGCTTAACTGATAGCCGGCATTTTCAACCGACCTACCTGTTGCTGAGATTACCTCCTGTGCATTGCAAAAACTGATCGAGCATAGGAAGAAGACAAGAAGGGTAGGTGTTTTATACATGTTATTTATGATTTATAATCAGAAAGTTATGGATTATGTTTTGAAAAAGAATGAAATCAGGGTATTATTTCTTATTTTTAAGTATTCACCACATTTGTTTCAATTTCAAGAAAAATGGCTACCACAGAACAAATAGAATCATTGATTCAATCTCACTTTTCAGGAATGATGAACGTTTTGCGACCGTAGCTCTGCAAATTACCGTTTACGAAGCTGGTTGGGAAACTCTCCGGGATATTCGGTATATAGCATAACTATTTTTCTTGTTTATATCTTTCGGTTTCCTTATTTTGGTGCCACTAAAATTTCAGGAGCCATGAAAAAATCTATTTTACCTTCACTTTGCCTGTTGTTCTTGGTTGGAACACTAGCTTGTAATAACGATGACCTGATTCCTGAACAAAAGGAACTTACCGCGGGCTCCCCTAATCAAATTCGTGCAACCATTGATGGGGACGATTGGGTGATGTACGAAGCCGACTCGCTCAATACGCTAATCGATTGTAATTATGCTTTCTTCCAGTTCGGGCGGTCTGTACTGTCGTCGGAGTATAATCCCGAAGAATCAGACACATGTATGTTTATCCAAGGGAGTTTAAATAACCATTCCATAAGCTTGGAATTTCCTTTTCCTAAAAGTGCCGGCTCATACAATATTCTGCGGTACCCCGGCTTGTCGGAGGATCCTTCAGCCTGTTATCAAACTAAATTACAAAACATTGAAGGTTCTGTTTCCGAAATCTACGATACGCATGACATCTTGGCCGCACCGTCATCCTTTTTGCCCGTAAAGACAGGCGAAATAGTAATCACCCGTTTCGACACGAAAAACCGTTTTGTTAGCGGAACATTCTGGTTTAAAGCCTATGGATACTACTTGGGAACCGACGAAAATTATCATGCACTAAACGACACGGTTGAGGTTACCAACGGCCAATTCTGTTATCACTGGAATGCTACGTTGGACATTTGAACCGGGGTTAATTTCACTTGCTACTTCTAGCTTTTACGGGTGGTAGCACTTAGTCGTTAAATTGCAACCGAAGACGACTGTTGTTAAATTTTATGGTAGAAATGTTAGTTGGTTGAATGCAATTTTGGCGAACTCTTCGTCGATCGGGAGTTGCAGCACGTAGGTAGCAGATTTTTCGAACCTAGGAAAATAGATTTTGCCGTCGATACGATAACCCGGTTCCAATGTTGTTTTGCGTACGGTACTGTTGGCCCACATGTTGCGCCGACTTTCGGTTTCGGTCATGATGGGGGCGTTGGCCTCGTCAAAAAGCAGGGGCGCAGCTACTAAAATTCCGGGATCGGCATGGCGGAAATGGTTGTGGTGCAGAATCTCAGCATCGCCGGTGCTGGCGGCAACTACGGCGGCGGTTGCCACTACGGCGCCAGCAACTACCACGGCGCCAATGGCAGCATTTTTGGCATCGGCTTCATCTTTCGACTCTTTTTTGTCGATATTCAGCAGCATGGTTTCGGGGTCAATAGCTTTGTAGATATTGGCAGGACCGCTGTCGTACCGTGTTTCGTGAAAGCAGAAATTCACAGGATCGACCAAGTAGCTCATATTCGAACCGTTAATGACCGATACGTCGAAGATATTATATTCGGGAGTTGACCGGTCATAAGCGGCTTCAACCACAATCCCGGTAACGGTGTCAGCGGCAAAAGCTTGTCCGTAGTTCCAACGAACATTTTCAGATACGGGATTCATGCGAATAATTGACCGCGGGCTGGCGCACGAAGCCAGCAGAATTACAGCTGTGGCAACAACTATAGAAGAGCGAAGGGTAAAATGTGTTTTCATCCGAATATAATTTGTTTTTTAAGGTCGGATGGAACTCGCATGTAAATATTAGCTAACGCTGAACTTTGTTTCATCCGTGTTTCCCGACAAATCGGGACAAGTCGTGTTTGTAACGAACATGCTCGTTTCATAGGCAATTACGTGTGTTTTTTTGACGGAAAATGTTTCAAATCTGTTACATTTTACGGGAGAAATGTTAATTGGTTAAATGTGATTTTGGCGAACTTTTCGTCGATCGGGAGTTGTAGTATATAGGTTGCGGGTTTTTCGAAACGAGGGAAATAGATCTTACCATCGATCCGAGTACCCGGTTCCAGAGTTGTTTTGCGTACGGTTCCGTTCATCCACAGGCCGCGCTGGCGTTCAGCTTCGTCAACGGTCTCAAACGAGGGGTTTTGGGTGCCGCCCACTTCTTCTGATTCCTTTTTGTCGATAGTCAACAGCATGGTTTCGGGGTCAATAGCTTTGTAGACATTGGCGGGGCTGTTGTTGTACTGTTTTTCGTGAAAACAGAAATTCACAGGATCGACCAGGTAGTTCATGTTCGATCCGTTAATAACCGATACATCGAAAATGTTATACTCTAGAGTTGACCGGTCATAAGCAGCTTCGACCACAATTCCAGTAACGGTGTCAGCGGCAAAAGCTTGTCCGTAACTCCAGCGAACGTTTTCGGAAACGGGATTCATGCGAATGACGGCGCGGGGAGAAGCGCACGAAGCCAGCAGAATTACTGTTGTGGCAATAACGATGGACGCGCGAAGGGTAAAATGTGTTTTCATGGTTGAGAATTTTGTGTTTTCATGGCTGACTTATCATAACAAAAGTAATGCCAGAGTTTATTTTTTTTGAAGGTATGTTTATTATATGGGTATAAAAAACACCCAAACCAGAGATATGGAATGGGTGTAACTAAATCTAAATAACACTTCTATAATGATGTAAAAAAACGATTCATAATTAATTTTCTATACTATCGAGGCGTTTTTCAAGCTCCTTCATTTTCTTTTTCAATTCTTTTTGTTCCTGTTTAAGTTTTTCCTTTTCTTTTTTCAACTGATCGTCATCCAATTGGTTTTTGTTTTTCTCGCAGGATGACGGAATTGGCTCGTCGATAGAGTCGAATTCAATTTGTCCCATCGAGTTTAGCGCAACCGAAACGCCCGAGAGTGCTGCTTCTATAATGCCTTCGACATCGATGCTGCCCACAACACTGGCGGCAATGTCGAGCCCGGCAGTAGCAGCCGCAACAGTAGCCTCGATGGTTGCCTGGTCGATCCCCTCGGCAGCCATGTCGGTGCGTATGTCGTGTTCAGCCTCTTTGCGGGCCTCTTCAATTTCACGCATAGCTTCGCGCATGTCGTTCCGTATCTCTTCCTGATCTATTTCCCTGCGGGCATTTTCAACTTCGATTGATGCCTCGCGCATGGCAGCGGCTGCTTCTTTCATGGCCTCTTGCACAATTTCACCCACGTTGATTCCGGTAAGTGCGGCATTGATTTCTGCCATCATCTCGGCCGAAACCTGCTCATCTTGTTCCGACATGGCAATTTCTACCGCTGTTTGAAGCTTCTGCTTTTCGGTTTCAGAAGCCCGCGTGGTTTTAATCAACTCTTCCATCTCGGCGTATACGCTATCACGGGCAGGCAACGTTGTGGTGTCCATTTTAGCAATAGAAACCGGGTTCTGGGCCGAATCGGCTGGTGCTGTTTTTACTTGCGGCCTTGCGGTAAACGATGCAAGTATCAACCCGGAAACGATAATTCCGGCTGCAATTAATCCTTCAATAAAATTTGTTTTCATGGCTATTTCTTTTTGTAAACGTTTAATGCGTTGCAATACACTTCCCTTTTTCGACGAGTAGGCCATGGCCAAATCGGCCTGTTGGGCTTGTTGAATTTGAAACATGGCAAGTGTTTTCACATAGGTTCTTTTATCGCCTGTTGCCACAATGGCTAAGTTGTCGCAGCTGTTTTCGCGCTCGGCCCGAATTTGAGCCGAAACAACCCATACGGCAGGATGGTAAAAGAACAAGATTTCTACAATGGATTGTATAATATTGAATAAGTAGTCGTTTCGTATAATATGCGCCAGTTCGTGGGCAATAATAGCTTCAATTTCTTTTGAAGTTAAGCCTGTGAAGGCCGTAACCGGGAATAGGATGATGGGTTTCAGGGTACCCAGCGTCATGGGAACCTTGGCTAAGGGCGAGAAAAAGGCTTCGATTTTACGACGTAGTCCCATTTTTGTTGCCAGTTCTTGCAACTTGTGATACCATTCATCTTCGATGGGCAATAAACGCGACGTACGCAAGCGCTTGGCAACGATGAACCCTGCAATTAAACGGGCAATCAGCACGAACATACCAATAAACCAAATGGTACAAATGAAGGGGAAGTTGCGCTGGAAGAAGGCCCTGTTTTTTATGGAATTCAGGTTTAAGGTAAGCGGTGTTTGTTTTACGTCTGAATTAGCTCCTTGAATTGTAAAGGCCTCCAACTGGGTGCTCAGATAGTTGCGGTTACTCATCATCTGTGCCTTTAACGCTTCTTTTTCTGCAGCATATTGGTAGGAGCGGTAAAACGTTATACCCGACCATAACAAAATGCCCAGTAAGGCAGCAAACGAAAGAAAGTATTTGATTTGTGCACTCTTTTTTCTGATCAGGAACAATACAATGGCCAAAGCTACTGCTACTACGGTAGCCTGCCAGATAGCGTGAACAAGGGTCCAGCCCAACGCTTCGATGATTTCAGGGGCAAGGTATTTCATAAGGGTTGTTCTTTTTCCATTTGTTCAATAATCCGTTTGATCTCGGACAAATCGCGGGCACTTGTTTTCTTGTTTCCAAGAAGTTGCATTGCCAATCCCGAAACCGAGCCCGCAAAAGCCGAGTCGAGAAAACGATCGAGCAGCGTGCCTCGTGTTTCTTCTTTTTGGTAAACCGGGTAGTACAGGTGGTTTTTGCCGTTGGGTTCCCTGCGGAGCAACCCCTTTGACGTCATGTTCTGCATAATTTTCAACGCCGTGGTATAACCTACGTCTTTTGTTATGGCCAACTGTTCGTGAATTTCTTTCACCGTTAGCGGTTGGTTCTCCCAAAGCAGGGAAAGAATCTCCAACTCGGCAGCTGTGGGTGTGGGTTTTGCGTTTTCCATTTTTACTACGATTTATGTCGTACAAATATATACGACTCTTGTCGTAGTTGCAAGTTTTTTTTTCAATTATTTTTCTTAAGTTCATAAGTGCATAGGTTCATAAGTTTGAAGGAAGAAGAAGCGAAGCTGAAAATCAGGTTAATGCGAAATGAATAGCTCCGGCATTTATGCTGGAGATTGGATGAGTAAGCATATTAACCGGCCGCGGTAGAATGTTGGCAATTTCGGTAATATGTGATCGGGCGGAATTTTCAGAATGTATTTAAGTGCATATACGCGGGTAGGGACTGCATATTTGTTTCTTTCGCCTCGAGCCGGCGGAGCTCTTACGTTATTGTATTGAAACAATAAAGTAAGCAAGCAAATTCAATGAAAAAATAAGCTTCCCCCCGCTCTTGGTTTTCTTACCGTTTCAGCACTTTCTTGATCTGTGTTTTATCCCCGTTAATAATTTGAATGAAATAGATTCCTTCAGGAAGTTTGTTAAGGTACAGTTCATTTTCTGAGGCCTTGCATTTGTGCACAATTGCTCCGGATGAAGTAAAAATAGTAATCTCCTCGGTGCCCGATAAGCCATTTAATTTTAGTGTATTATTGAAAGGGTTGGGGTAGGCGTAGCATGTGGACGTTGTAAAGGTTTCTGCATTGTCGGGTACAAGGCATTTACTTTCAACGAAATGGGCTTCATGCTCATTGGTGATTTCAAATTTCCAGATTCTTGGCGAAAAGCAATAGTTGGGACAAGCATTCATGCCTTTTGAAAAAGTAAGGTATTCAGTGTTTTCTGTTTTCGAGTATTGAATGTCGTTCGTGCCTTCGTCGCTGCAATCAATAGGAACTAGTTCTATCTGATAGCCATAGTATTCGGCTAAAATAACGCCTTCAATTTTTTCTATTTTTTTAATAACCGGGGTAAGGTTTAGCGTGAGCGGGCTTTTTATAACAATGAAATAATCTGCTCCAAGGTCGAGTTTATGGTCGAATGCAAAAGAATAGGTGTTCAGGATTGAATCCAAGGTTTCGTTTCCCGATCGAATGCTGTCGTTGATAATTGTGTGCACCCATTTTGTTAATGGATTAACCTTGATTGATATTACAGAGTGTTCAGCCCAAACATGAATTTTGTATGTATTGAAAAGCGTATCTGCAATGTTGTTGTTCTGCGACAAATAAATAGAGGATAAGATGTTGAGATATTTGTTTTTCAGCTCGCTTGGAACAAAAACACTATCGGCAAAGCGATGTTGACTGTCTTGTTGGATTTCGCGGACAGCAAGTAACTCTGCATCAAAATTGTAATTGTTTTTGATCCATTCGTTTGGTTGCCAGTCTTGAGCCCAAAGCGTAATGCCCGCCAATAATGCGACAATATATAGGACTGCTCTTTTCATGCGCTGAAAATATGTTTTCCAGAAACAAATATATATTTTATTGTTCTGTAAATCAATAATAATTGTTGTTTATAAACAATGTGTGTTGATAATAGAGCGGTTTTGCCATGGCTTGTACCGGGGTAACCAACAAGGTGTAACGGAATATGCAAGCATTGAATACACTTTGTGCTTACAAACAATCCATTTGATAAAAGAAAACGAGGTGCTAAAAAATATTTAACACCTCGTTTTTAAAATATTTCAAATTGTGATAATTATTTCCTTATCACAATCGTCAAAAAATTACATGTTACTGTATTGCTATACGTCTTGTTTCACCACTGCCATCTTGCTTACGAAGTATGTAAACTCCTTGGGGGAACATGCCCGACAAGTGAGAAACATCGCCATTGTTTATTTCAACAATTCCCCTACTGACACCCAATATTGAGATCACCTCATAGGCTCCTTCAAACTTGTCGATTTTCATCGAATTAGCACTTACTGGTTCGGTATTGAAGACTATCTTATCGATGTTGCAATTTGTGCCCTCGATAGCTATGCGAAGCTGGTATGTGCCTGCCGGTAAGGCAATTGTTGTTTCGCCTGAAATTTGGGTATAGGTATTCCAAGTATTGTTTCCGGTTCTTGGAACCTGAATTTTTCCGGTAATGTCGGTGTCGCCCATGTAAATTCTGAATGCGGAACCTGTCACCCCTGACGATACATGTGCTGTCCAATAATAAACTTGTTCGGTTTCAACAGTGACTGTGTACAGTATCCATTCACCCGCAACAGTGTATCCAACAACTCGTCCACCATTTCCGTTCACAATGTCAACGCCACTATCGGTACGGAATTCAGCATCGCCTTCGTTTTCGCTGTTGGTTTCGTTATAGGCAATTCCTTCTAAGCCTTTGTCATACATCTCAGCCTGTAAAGTACCCGGTATAGCAATTGGTTTGCTGCCATATGGTGTAGTAAGAATTTCATTTCCTAGTGATTTTGCAAAGGTTATCTTGTCGATATTAGCATAAGCTCCCTCGATAACCAACCGTAATTTGTATGTACCTACTGGCATTGGAACCTTTGTGCGGCCTTTAACTTCGGTATAAACCGTCCAGTTGTTTGATGCCGTTTGAGGCACAGGAACTCTACCGGTAATGTCGGTATCGCCCATATAAATTCTGAATGCAGCACCGGTTAAGCCCGATGCAACCTTTGCCGAGAAAACCATCAATTGTTCCTCGTCGACAGTTACTGTGTACTCCAACCATTCTCCACCGCTAGTCCAACCAATAACATATCCGCCATCGGCAATGCTGTCAATATCTACACCACTATCGGGGCGATATTTCCCGCCTTCATTCTTATTGTCTGAATCGCTGTAAGCCACGCCATTTGCTCCGTTATCGAAATCTTCAACTTCGAGGATGCCGGGCAACGCAATTGGCTCTTCCCTGAATGGTGTACTTGGTTCGAATGCCCTAAGAACGCAACTTCTTTCGAAAATTATACTGTCGGTATCATTCAACACTTTCATTACAAAGGAATAGTTGTCAGCAACGGTGGGTGTCCATTTAAGTTCGAGCGATGATTCTATTGTATCGCACAGCAGCGAATCATTTACAAAAACCTGGATTTTTGCAATGGTGTCGTTTTCACTGTATGCTTTTGCCATGATAGTGGCTTCGGTATTGATTTGAACCATGTTTGCTGATGCCGTGATATAAGCATATTCACCAACATTCATAAGCGGACTTTTTGCATTGATTGCTGCTTCGGTGAGCATATATTCACGAAGCCATTTCAACGCCGGGCGTTCAACTCCATTTCTTATCAAGCCCGAATAGTCGACCCAAGTGGAACCGTAGATGTACCCCCAAAGCGTTACACCTGCCACGTAATCGGCCTCCCACATCACTGGGATTTGTTCTTTGAAGCGCTTCAACTGAAGCTGATCGTCTTGTAAATTGATGTCGTATTCTGAAATAAGGATAGGAAGTCCAGTGGAATTGTGAACTTTTTCAAGCACTGTTTTAAAAGCAGTACCTGACATATCGTTCAAGTCGTGCGACTGACAGCCGGCGGCATCAACAGGGGCACCGGCAGCCTTGATTTTTTTCACCAAATCAATAAAAGCATCGGTGTTGTGCTGGAATGTATTGTAGTCGTTGTAGATAAGCACTGCTTGGGGCCAACGTTCGCGAGCCATAATAAATGCTTTCACAATCCAATCGTATCCCGAAACACCATCGCCGCCCAGCGCGTTTTTGAATGGCGCAGGGGCATGTCCGGGAAGTGCTTCGTTTACAACGTCTATATATTCCAAATCGGGATAGCGTGCGGCAACCGCATCAAACCATTCCGTAACTTCCTCTAATTGCTCTTTTTGAGAGAGGTTATTCATCCATGAAGGATATTGACCGCCCCAAATAAGCGTATGAAACTTAAACGGGAAGTTGTTATCCTTGCAATACTGATATTGCTTGTCAACGGTATCCCAATTGTACACATCACGGGTTCCTTCTATCGATGCCCATTTTGTTTCATTCTCTGGTGTGAGCTGATTCCAGTAATCGCCGAAATCGCTTCTTACAGAGTACATTGTAGTAATGTTGCCCAAAAATTTATTTGGATTTTTTGACAGTTGGGCATGAGTGAAAATGCTGCCCAACACTAGCAACGATAACAAAAGTGTTGCTTTAATTTTCATAATTGTTTGGTAATTAATGATTAGACTTAGAATATTTGGTTGTCATATTAGGACGAGGGTAATATTACAATTATTCATTGATTTTACCTTCCTTTTGTATTGTTAAATTTTGGTTAATTGGCATATTTTGGATTAAAACTACTTTTTTTCAGCAGTCACCGAGGTTGTAAACTATTACTCACATGATGATTTAAAGGCGTTTTGCACTTGTTTCATTGATTAAATATTCAATGAATTCAATTCATCCTAGCGTATGTTGCCTGACCGAATTATAGCGCTATGGTAAAATCCAACTGAACATCGGAGGCTGAAATTCCACCACGGATACCCCAGTTTTCGGTGGGCTGCTCGTTAATTACAATGAAAACCGAATGTGGGTCGATATTCAATTTGTCGTGAAGCTTGTCAACCAATGACCTGAAAAGCTTGCTTTTTGTCTCCTTGGTTCTCCCCGAAAACATGATAATTTCGATAAAGTACTGATATGGCGGTTTCGTGTCAAAGCAATCCGCATCATAATCCATCAACCTAATATTTTTGTCATTAGCCGGGATTTTTAGCGTTTCAACCATAGACTCGTGAACCGTATCCATGAAAATCATTTTGAATTCTTTCGATTTCCCTTTAATCAATTCAATCTTTACTACTGGCATATTTAATTTTTAACAGTTTATGATGTTGTTTATGAGGTTATTATATCGATGTGAAGACAATGAATAAAACGCTCACTTTTCGGTCTTTTTGTCTTTTCGTTGAATTGCCTAGCCTAAGGCACACTTTTTTTGTTCCAAATATATCTTTCTTGCATTGAACTTGCAACCTGCTTTTGTATACCTATGCTTTGAGCTTTTTGCTGAAATAAATGTGCCGGTTTCGCCAACAGGTAAAACCGGCACAGCACTTGGTTCGTTACAAAAATATTTCTACACCAAAAGAACCGGTCGTCTTATACAGCGATAGGAGTGAGGTTCCGCTTTTGGGCATTGATAAATCTAATTGACGAAATGGTAAGGATAAAAAATGAAAACCCAATGCCAAGGTTAATGGATATAAATGTAATCAGATCTATTTGAGATAAATAGCCAATTCCACCCAAGAAACATGAAACAGTGGCTGTTAATAAGCCTAGCCGGATGCCTTTCGTAGCTGGCGTGGTTTTCAAGCCCAAGTATATGAAAAGGCTCGACAGCGCCAGAAACAAAGTCCAACCGAGCATATTTACTGATGATAGAAAAGATGTTGGATTTGACTGAAGAAAATGCGCCAATCCTGCATATTCGTTTTTATCCAACGCAAACCGAACCGAAGTTATTTGAGCGAAATAGTGGATGGATGAAACCAACGCAAACATAATTGCGAAAACAATTCCAATTTTTGCCAGTATTATCCGATCAGAATTAACAAACTCGCTAAAAATAATCACTAAGACCATGTAGGCTAGGCAGAATATGATCATAAAAGATTTTGCCAAATATTGAAATAACTGATTGTTGCTGTTTACGTATACAATGTAATCTTCAATGGTCGTCCAGTAAAAAATAGGTGATTGAACAGCTATTCCTACAAATGAAATAATCCATACAATAAATGAGGACAAACAAATAATGGCCGACCACAGGCCGGTATTAAGAATGATTTTATTCATGATTCTAATTTTTAATATAGTTTATAAATTGATGAAAATAAGATTATTGCAATGGAGGTATTGCCATATTCCCTGAATCATCAACGTATACCATATTAAAAACAGACCGTTTGATTACTGCTGTTGTAAGTGAATTGGTTTTTTTGTTCTGGTCGGCGATAAATTGAACAGTTGTCTTGCTGGTTATTCTTTCTGGTATTGCATAAAGAGAATCGAATAAACGAGGGGCTAAAAGCTTGTTTTTAAGTGGTTTGGTTATTTTTGCAAAAAAATAGCAGCTTTCCTCTTTGGGTTGTATATGCTGGTTTTTGAGAACTACTTCAGTTCTAGTGATCCGCAGATTCCAGATGAAAATGTCAAATAACTTACCAATTGGAAAGCCAATTGACAATATTGAAAAGAGGAGTATTTTACTTAAAAAATTCATTAATGCCTTTTGCTTGTTCACTAGATTCTCTATCTGGCTGAGTACTCAAGAGTCTAACCACAAATCGTATTGAAGGGTTTACTCTTTATACTCGATGTAATGACAAAAGTAAAAAAAGATTCGATACAGAAACGCTACAAGGAATTTTTGGAGAGGAGAGTATTGTGCTGTGTACGAGTAAATTTCGTGTAAAAATGCCAATGCTACAAGAAACCGTCATTCCGAGTGAAACGGAATGACGGTCACCACTTTATGTTCATTTTCGAGGTTGGTTTCCTGCAAAGCCACCAACTGGTTCTATTCTTCAGCTAAAAGTAATTCAATATCAATAGGTTTCTTTTTATTCTTTCCAGAGTGGAATATTTTAAACACCACCGGGACCACTATTAAGGTAAGCAAAGTCGATAAAGTCATCCCTCCAATAATAACCCATGCCATACCGTTGAGCAGTTCTGATCCTGAACCTCTTGAAAGAGCAACAGGAAACATACCTACTATGGTAGATAAGGCTGTCATCAAAATTGGTCGTGTTCTTATCTTTACTGCCCCAATCAAGGCTTCATCTACTGTTTTTCCTTGTAGCCTGGCTTCTATAGCAAAGTCTACCAATAAAATAGCATTCTTTGCTACCAGACCAATAAGCACTACAAAACCCAACATTCCATAGATACTTAGCGGAGTGTTTGTAAGTGCCAATGCCAGAATAGCTCCAACAATTGATAATGGAATTGAGAACATAACTACCAGAGGGTCAACCCAGTTGTTGTAAAGCACAACCATCGTCAGATATATAAGCACAACAGATAAGAGCAAAGCCGCCGTCAACACACTCATTGAGTCGGACATTGATTTTAAATCGCCTGTTGCTTCAATTTTTACCCCCTTGGGAATGCCGGCCTTTTCAATATCATTTAAGAATTGTGTAGATACATCGCCTGCTGTAGCTCCCAGCACTTGTGAACGGATTGTTACAGCACTGTTGCGGTTATATCTTTCCAGTTTATTGGGGCCGGTACTAAGTGTAACGTTTGCAAATTGAGCAAGGCGTATTTTTTCTCCACGGTTGTTTACGAATGTCAATTCCTCAACATCGACAGGTTGCTGCCTGTATAATTTATCAGCCCTGATATTTATGTCGTACTCATAATTTTTTTCGGTGTATTTTAAGCTATTATTCCCCTGAAATGCCATCTGCATGGTGAGCCCTACATTATCCATGGTCAGGCCAAGTGCCGACATTTTGTCGCGATCGACATCGACCGAAATTTCGGGGGTACCGCTTTCTATCGATAATTCTTGTTGCATGGTGCCGGGTATTTTTCGCATAATCTCCAGCGCACGTTCAGCGAAAATCATCAATGTGTCGGTATTGGTACCATTAATTACATATTCGACTGCTGCTTTTGAGGCCTCGCCCGTTAGTGCAACGTTGAATATTTTTATTTTGGCATCCATCAAAAAGTCAGAGAGTGGCTGCCTGATAAATGTAATGTACTGACTGGTTTCCATGTCTCGTTGCTCCTTTGGAACAAGCTCAACATTCATTTCGGCCAGGTAAGCAGTACCTCTTGCACTTTGCTTGTTGTCACTGGTTGCCCCAACGGTTGTAATTACATTCTTGACAACAGGTTGAGAGCGCATCCAGTCTTCGGCACGGCGTACCATTGCATTCGATTCTTCAAACGAAATATCTTTGGGCATTTCTATTTGAACCATAAATTCACCCCTGTCAACACTGGGAAGGAATTCAAAACCGATATAGCCTAGCGGGAAAAGCGAAAATACAGCTATAGTAACAGCTATTACACCCATTCCAAGCCACCTTTTGTGAGTTAAAGACCAGGTAAGTATCCTTGAAATCCAATTGCTGAAGTCTTCAATCATCTTCTCGAAGCCGGTAAGTATTCTTTTGAAAATGCCTTTTCCTGAAATGTTTTCAATTTTGGCAAACCGCGAGGTAAGCATCGGCGTCAATGTTAAAGCAGCAATTGTGCTTATTATTACCGAAATGACAATTACTATTGAAAACTGACGTAAAATATCTGAAACTAAGGTGTTTGTAAGGGCAACGGGTAGGAAGACCACAATAAGTACGGCAGTTGTCGAAATAACAACAAAGCCGATTTCCTTCATGGCATCGAACGTTGCTCGAACCCGATTCTTGCCCATTTCAATATGACGGTAAACATTCTCTATGACAACAATAGCATCGTCAACCAGAATTCCAACCACAAGAGATAATCCAAGCAATGACATAAGGTTAAGGGTGAAGTCCAGCATCTGCATTCCTATGAATGTGGAAATGAGTGATATCGGAACTACGGTCATAACGATTACTGCGTTTCTTATGCTATGCAGGAAGAACAACATCACCAACGTAACCAGTATTACAATCATTAAAAGGTCACTTAAGACAGAGTTTATCGATTGCCTGGTAAAGTCGGTTGAGTCTTGTGCAATTTCCATCTTTAACCCTTCATCCGAATACTCGCTTTCGAGTTCTGTGATGCGTTCTCTTACCATATCACTAACATCAATAGCGTTGGCATCGCCCTGCTTGAGCAGGTTCACCAAGAGTGCTTCCTGCCCGTTGACTCGAGCTAACGAGGTGGGGTCTTTTATTGCATCTGATATCTCGGCCACATCTTTTAACCTGATCTGGCTTCCTGTTGGAAGCGTGTTGATCACCAGATTCCTGATTTCTTCAATGCTCCCAAGCTTACCCGATAGGCGCACGATGGTCGATGTTTCGGGGCTTTTAAGGCTCCCTGTCGGGAAATCGAGGTTTGATGCCCTGATGATACCCTGAATCTGAATTGGGGTAATACCTAGTGCCTGCATCTTGACCATGTTGAGGTTAACTTGTATTTCGCGGGCCTGGCCGCCTGTCATGCTCACTTTGGCTACTCCTTTTATCCCATTGATGTCGGGAAGGATACGCTTGTCCATCAGGTCGTAAAACGCTGTTGCCTCGAGGTTTGAGGTGGCTGCTATGGTAATGATTGGCTTATCGTCGACGGTTACCTTGTTGATGGTGGGCGAGAGTATGTCGCGCGGCAACTCCATCATCTTCGATGCAACAAGGTTTTGGGCATTGGTAATCGACTTGTCGATATCGGTACCATATTTAAAAGAGACGAAAAGCATCGACATTCCTTCGAAAGAAAATGACTGTATCTGGTCAATGCCCTCCATGCTCGAGATTGCATTTTCCAGTTTTCTTGTCAGCGAGTTCTCAACTTCGAGGGGCGATGCTCCGGGGTACACCACCTGAACATTGATAACCGGCGGGGTGAACTTTGGCATCAGCTCGGCGCTAAGACTACGGAAGCCTATATAGCCAAGCAAGGTGAGCACGGCAAAAAGTACTATTACGTATATCGGCCGCTTTATTGATATCTCGGATATTTTCATTGCTTTATTATTTTCTGTTTACCACTTTAACGCCATCAGCTACGTCGATAAGTCCGGCTACTACAATGCTATCACCGGCCTGAAGCCCTTGGGTTACTTCTACCCTGGTGCCAACCATATTGCCAATTACGATATCGCGATGTTGTGCAATGCTGTTTTTTATTACATATACGCTGGCCGATTTTACACTTCCGCTAACTGCATTTCTTGGAATAAGTATGCCGGTTTGTTTGGTTCCTGACTCGAATTGAGCAGTAACATAAACACCTGCCATTAACTCCTTCTTATCCTTGATGATAATTTCAATAGGATAGCTGAGTCCTGCTCCCGACTTTTTACCAACAAATGTAATTGTGCCCGAGAAAACTTGCCCGGGGAAAGCATCGCTTTTAAGGGTAACTTCTTGGCCTTTTGTGATTTTTAAAATCTGTGATTCGCTTACATTGCATTTAAGTTTTAGTTGCGAATCGTCGACAATATCAAAAAGCCGTGCCCCGGGATTGAGGTATGCCCCAATTTCAACATATCGTTCATTGATGTAACCTGAAATAGGTGCTTTGATAGTAGCATCGGCCAAGCGGCGTTTGCTAATGAGGTAGCGGCTTTCGGCTGCAATTAGTTGTGTTGAAATATTGTCGAACTGCTGGGTGCTTATACCTCCGCTTTCTTTTGCTTTCCCGAAACGGTCGAAATCGGTTTTTAGGGCTTTGTACGATGCCTCGCTGGCCATGAAATCGGCTTTAAGCATCTCATCATCAACATGGATAAGGGTTTGTCCTTTTTGAACCCATGTTCCCTTCTCAACAGCTATGGAGATTATTCTGCCCGAAACATCAGAAACATACGATAACTCCCTGATGGGTTCCAGAACTCCGTTTGAGGTAAATTGTGTGCTAAACATTTCTTCACTAACTACATCTATTTGTACTGGCACTGCGGTTGATACCATTGAGGCAAGCTCTGTTTTTTGCTGGTTGGCTTTCTTGTTCATCCTGAGAACGAAGACGATAGCGGCTATGATAGCCACAACAACAAGTATGTTAATTACTCTTTTCATATATGTATTTTTTTATTTGCTGTTTTTTAAGTTTTTAATTGTGCCGTTTGCTTTTCGCAGTTCTATATATGCCGACATGTATTTGCTGAGCGCATCGGCATAGCTTATTTGCGATTGAATGAGAGATGAATTGGCGTTAAGTACATCAGACAAGGAGGCCAATCCCTGTTGAAAACTTGCTTCCGAAATGCGGAACACCTCACTGGCTAACGCCATATTCTGTTGTTGTGCATCAATGGTTTGTTTGCTGTCGTTAAGCTTTAAAAGGGCATTTTGATACGCCATGGTTAACGAGCGGTGAAGTGTTTGCTCATCTTCTTTGAGTTTCATTTGCTCAATTTGTGCCCCCTTGAGCTTGGCATTTTTCGACATCCCGGCAAAGATGGGTACCCGCAGGTTTAGTCCAATCGCCGACGACGGATAAGTGTAGCTGTCTTTGCTGCTGAAAACTTTATCGCCAAGCAAATTGTATTGGTAATTAACGCCAAGCGTGAGTGACGGCAGTAGCTCACTTTTTACCGATTTTATTTGAAGATTTCCAATTTTCTGCTGCTGTTGCATAATCTGGAACGGTATTAATTGGTTTAGTTCAAACCCTTGTAGGTTAGGTTCTTCGGCTTTCTGTTCGAAAAATTTCAGATCGATGTCCTCAATGGCTAAGGGCTGCAGCATGTCGAAGCCCATTTGCAGCTTGAGTAAGTTTTTCTGAACCTCGATTGCATTTTGAATAGCACTCTGCTGTGTCGCCAGGTTTACACGGTTCACTTTCAATCGGTCTAAATCAACTTTTTTTACTAATCCATTCTGATAATTGACCTCCATGGTAGCAAGCATCTTGTCGATAAGCTGAATGCTTTGTTCTAATTGCTTGGCTGCATAAGTAGTTGATTGTACGGCAAAGTAAAGGGTTGCTGTTTGGCCAATTACTTCCTCTTCTTTCGATTCAATGCCAAGGGAGGCCATCGCTTCAGCTGTTTTGGCTATCTCAAGAGTGTTGAAAAGGGTAAAATTAAGGATCTGTTGGTTTAGCGCTGCACCTACCCCTGCAGAGTAGTTGGTTCCCATCTCAATAGTCATATACTTTGATGCATTGGGGTCTTGCATGGCAGGAGGCAACATATCGTTCACAAAATTGGGCATTACAAACTGTGGTTTCTTCAAGTTGTAGTTGAAGCTTCCCGAACCACTCAGTTGTGGCAGAAGGCTTCCGAGAATTTCCCGTCTCGATTCAAGGCTTTTGTCCCTTTCAAGTTTCGATTTTTTTATGGTATTGTTGTTTTCCAGCGCAAAACCAATGCACTTTTGCAGACTGTAGGTCTCCTGTGCCTCTACGCGTAACATGGCCACGATGCTCAGGATTATTAGTACAAGTGTTTTTGTTCGTGTCATATATTCTTATTATTAGTTATAGCAGTAACCGTCCCTTTTCGGAGACTAATCCTTTTAGGGTAAACTCTAAAACAGTGTTGAAATATGTAGAGGAGGAAAAATCGGTACTAATTACCACCGAATGAAAGTAGAAACCAAATACGGAATAGCTAATGTACTGGCTGAAAAATGCTACATCAATATCAGGGGTATAAACCCCTTCAAGGATGCCTTTTTCAATGTTTTCCCTAATTCTTTTCTTGAAAAAATCGACATCTGAGGAATGACTTGAATATACAATGTCGGGATACAAGCGTTGCATATCGTTGATAAAAAGCGGCGACAGTTGAAAAAGCACGGTTTCAAGTCCTTTAAACCCTTCGCGCATGCACTCTATAGCATTCTTAGAATCGTCGGTAAGTATTTCTACTTTTTGGTTTAGCTCGCTAAACATACTTTGCATGCAAGCAGTGTGTAGTTCTTCTTTGGAATTGAAATGGTTGTATAATGTTTTTTTTGACACCGACATCCGATCTGCCAGTTCATCAAGGGAAAGTTTTAGTCCTTCTTGCTTGAAGATTTGCAAGGCTTTACTTATGTATTTTTTGTTTTTAAAGGGCATGGGCTGAAATCAATTTGAATTATTTCACCAAATTACACTTTTTATACTTTAATAGTGTAATTATTGTAGAAATTTTTTCAATTGTGTCCCTGATTATAGTAAACCAACCCAGTTTTTTTCGGAAAGCGGATGTAGAATTTACTGATTTTTGTAGTATGAATGAAAAATCAATGATTAATTATTTTATTTATCCTTACCCTATTGGCTTAAATTTTAGCGCCTTGACATGAAATACAACGATCTCTTGCCAAGGCGCTAAGGGCTGGTAATTTTTATCATTTTAATATATTTTGCTCTAAGCGATTATTTTGCTGTCGCTTGTGTTGCTTCTTCGGGTTGGTAAAGTACTGTTGAGAGGTAGCGTTCGCCTGTGTCGGGTAAGAGTACCACAATATTTTTACCTGCAAATTCGCTGCGAAGGCTCACTTGCAAGGCAGCCCAAGTTGCAGCCCCTGACGAAATGCCGACCAGCAGCCCTTCGGTGCGCGCCAGTTCACGGCTTGCATAAAAGGCATCTTCGTTTCGCACCTTAATAACTTCGTCGAACACCGAGGTATTAAGTATTGGTGGAACAAATCCGGCTCCGATCCCTTGTATTTTATGTGGGCCCGGGTTTCCGCCCGATAGTACCGGCGAGTCGTTTGGCTCTACAGCGATGATTTTCACCGAAGGCTTTCGCGCCTTAAGTACTTCGCCAACACCGGTAATGGTGCCTCCTGTTCCAATTCCGCTTACAAATACATCCACATTTCCATCGGTGTCGTTCCAGATTTCTTCGGCGGTGGTCTTACGGTGAATCTCGGGGTTTGCCGGGTTTTTAAATTGCTGTGGCATAAAAGAATTACTGATTGATAGTTGTAATTCTTCTGCTTTTCTTATGGCTCCTTTCATGCCTTCCGGCCCGGGGGTAAGTATCAGCTCTGCACCAAGGGCTTTCAGCAAACTGCGCCTTTCAATGCTCATGGTCTCGGGCATGGTTAGGATAAGTCGGTATCCTTTCGATGCAGCAATGTAGGCCAGTGCAATACCTGTGTTCCCGCTGGTGGGCTCAATAATTACCGTACCTTTCTGCAACACTCCTTGCTTTTCGGCGGCTTCGATCATGGCAAAGCCAATTCGGTCTTTCACACTTCCGCCGGGGTTAAACGACTCGAGCTTGGCAATGATGGTTCCAAGCGTACCATTCTCTTTATTATAATTCGATAGTTCCAACAACGGGGTTTTGCCTATCAAATCGGTTAATTTTTTTGCTATCTGTGCCATACCTTTTTCTTTTTAGGTTTTTCCTTTTTTACTTTTTGTGAATTGCTTTCCCTACTCAAGGGGTTAATTCGTGGTGCTAATTTTCAGGTTATTAATTTTACTTGAATAGGGGTGGGGTTCTGTAAGTTATCGTTTACCGGACACCTTTTCTCTACTTCGTTAATCCATTTCTCTAGTTGCTCTTTGCTGGCGTTGGTATCGGGTGTAATCTTTACCCTTATTATTTTGAATCCGGCACGGTCGTTATCCGATACACCCAAGAACCGGTCGGGATTTAAGTCGCCGTCAATTTCAATAGAAAGTTTGTTGAGTTTCAGGTGTTGTTCTTTAGCCACCAAATGCCCTACCACGTTAAGGCATCCGGCATAACCTGCCAAAATATATTCCACTGGGTTTGCGCCATGATTTGTGCCTCCAAGCTGTTCGGGTTCATCTACCACGATGTTGAAAGTCCTCGATTGTGCGTTGAATTTTGTAGGGTTTTCGCTTACTCCTTTTGTCGAAAAATTTAACGTTGCCATATGTAATCTGTTTTATATGATTTTATATGGCAAAATTACGATGCCGAGAATTCACTGAAAATCCCGCAGATAGGGTAATTTATCTACCGTAAATATGGGATGCCGGTTTAGTAAAACAGCAAATCAGATGTAATATTCGGTGTTGTCTTCAATAATCCCAACGCGCAGGGCATACATCAGTAGTTCTGATACATTGTTGATTTTCAGTTTTCTGAAGATGTTTTTCCGGTGCGACATAACGGTGTGGAAGCTTACATGTTTTTTTTGGGCAATTTCTTTGGTGGTGAATCCTCCGGCAATGAGTTTTACCACTTCTGTTTCGGCGGGGGTTAGCGCAAAGGGATCGGAGACAGCATTTTTCGCCGAGCTGTCAACAAGCATGTCGAGCACTTCGCTGCAATAGTATTTTTTATTCTTTAGCGTAGCTTCAATGGCCTGAAGAAGTTCGTCGTTGTCGGTTGTTTTGTAAATAATGCTTTTGATGCCTAACCGCATCATTTCGTTTAATTCGCTTTTGTTTAGGCTGTTGGTTAATATTAAAAATTTCAGTTCGGGATGTTTTTCACGTAAGTCAGCCAAGCGCTGAAAACTGTCAATATCGAACAACAGTACATCGATGATAAGCAAACTCACTTTCCCTGATGACAGGAATTCTGTCAGGCGATTATAATTTTCGGCAATACCCACGAGATGATACGCTGGCAAACTTTCGAAAATTGTTTTGAGCGAAATGCCGATAAGAAATTGAGAATCGGCCAGTACGATATTTATTCTTTCACCTTCCATCGATTATTTTACAAATATACCGATCGGGGGGAAAATACATTGACAATTGTGGTTATTTTAACGAATCGTAGTGCCAATTTGCAGGGGTGGTTTTATATGTGTTGTAGGCAATCAGGATAATCGTTTTTATGAGAGACTTTACGATATATAAGAGAAACGAAGTTCGACAGGGACAATTTCCCCCCCCCTGGGTAAAACTGCATAACTTGTCACGATAAAAATCGGGTTACAAAAGAGCTGTTTTTTTGTCCTCACACACAAAGAATTTTGTTAATTTGTGCACCGTTCCAAAAATCTAAAGAAACTGAATGATCTTTAACGAAAATTCCCGCGTGAAAATACCAGCCCTGCTGCACCTGTTGCGGTTGGGGTATCGATATATTCCTCAAAGCCAGCAAATAAGACGCGAGGATGCCAACATTTTCGAACCGATATTTATCGATAGCCTGCTAAAAATAAATCCTTCTACCACTGCCGATGACATGAAACGGTTACTCGATGAAATCAGTTTCGAACTCGATTACGAAGACCTCGGGCGCAAATTCTACGAACGATTAACCGCTACTTCAGGCATTAAGTTGATCGATTACAGCAATTTCAACAACAACAGTTTTCATGTAACCACCGAACTCACTTGCAAAAATGGCGATGAAGAATTTCGACCCGACATTACCATTCTCATAAACGGAATGCCTCTGGCTTTTATCGAAGTGAAAAAGCCACACAACAAAGAAGGGATCATCAGAGAGCGCAACCGAATGAACAAGCGCTTTAAGAATAAATACTTCCGAAAGTTTGCAAACATTACCCAGTTGATGGTATTCTCCAACAACATGGAGTACGAAGATGGCGTTGTCGATCCGGTTTTTGGTGCTTTTTATGCTACATCGGCTTACAGTGATCTGAAGTTCAACTTCTTTCGCGAAGACCCCGACTACCCGGTGAAGCAAACGTTGCTCCCATTAACAGATGAGCTGGAAAATGCCATTTTAAGGGACAACAACCTGATGGTGATCAAACACAATCCCGAATTTCAAATCAATAAATTTGAGAACACCCCCACCAACCGGATTTTAACATCGTTGTTTAGTCGCGAACGCTTACAGTTTATGTTGCAATATGCCTTCGCTTATGTCGAAGATGAGAACGAGGGCAAACGTGATTTGCAAAAACACATTATGCGCTACCCTCAACTTTTTGCCACAAAAGCCATCGCAGCAAGGCTCGATAGTGGGCAACGCAAAGGGATTATCTGGCACACGCAGGGTTCGGGGAAAACGGCTCTCGCCTATTTCAATGTGAAATACCTGACCGATTATTTTCAAAAACAACAGGTTGTTCCCAAGTTCTACTTTATTGTCGACCGTTTGGATTTGCTCATTCAGGCATCCATCGAGTTTTCAAATCGTGGGTTAAAAGTCAACACGGTAAATTCAAAGGCCGACTTTATGTCCGATTTGAAAATAGTAGGGGCCATTCACAACCACAGCGGACAGCCCGAAATCACCGTGGTCAATATTCAAAAGTTTAGCGAAGACGCTGTTGTTAAACAAGTGCCCGAATACGATATAAACATTCAGCGTGTGTTCATTTTAGACGAGGCGCACCGGAGTTACAATCCCAAAGGGAACTATTTGGCAAACCTGATCAATGCCGACAGAAAAGCCATTAAAATTGCATTGACCGGAACTCCTTTGTTGCGCGAAGTGGCCAAAGAGTACGATTCGAAATTGCTTTTTGGAAACTACATCCACAAGTATTACTACAACATGTCCATTGCCGACGGATACACCCTGCGCCTCATTCGCGAGGAGATCGAAGGCAACTTCAAAATTCGCATGCAGGAGGTGATGGAACAAATTAAAGTTCTCAAGGGCGATATACCTGCACGGAAAATATATGCACACACCCGTTTTGCCAAACCGTTGCTCAACTACATCACCAACGATTTAATCCAGTTTCGGAACACCGAGCAAGATGCTACGTTGGGTGGAATGGTGGTTTGCGATTCGTCGGAACAGGCCAAAGAGTTGTTCCGCCTTTTCGAAGAGCAATACGGCTCACAGGAAACCGATGCCAGTTTGTTAATGGCAGCCGAACCCATTCTCAAGTACGGCAAAAACCAGAAACCTCAATTAACCGCAGCTTTAATCCTTCACGACGAAAACGACAAAGCAACCCGAAAAGAATTGATCAAAGCCTACAAAAAAGGAAAGGTCGATTTATTGTTTGTTTACAACATGCTCCTTACTGGTTTCGATGCATGGCGTTTGAAAAAACTTTACCTGGCCCGCGTTATACACGACCACAACTTGTTGCAAACGCTTACCCGCGTAAACCGTCCGTACAAAAAATACCAATACGGTTATGTGGTCGATTTTGCCGATATTTCAAAACAGTTCGACCGTACCAACCGCCTCTATTTCGACGAATTGCAAGAACAATTGGGCGACGAAATGGAAATGTATTCCAACCTGTTTAAAACCGAAGTTGAAATTCAGCAGGAATTAAGCGAAATAAAAGAAACGCTGTTTCATTACGACACCCAAAACCGCGAACTCTTTTCGCAACAAATAGAGCAAATTACCGATAAAAGCGAGCTTATACGCCTGATCAAAGCCCTGCACCTGGCCAAAGAGCTGAAAAACATCATTGCCGTAAATGGCTACGAAGCTTTGAACGGCATTGCCGATTTCGACGTGTGGAACAGCCTGCTCAGAACGGCACAGGAACGGTTGGACAACCTCAATTTTCTCGAAACCATTGGCAGCGATGAGGCCACACAGAATCTCTTGAACACAGCCTTGGAAGATGTGATCTTCCAATTTATTAAAGTGGGCGAAGAAGAGTTGAAACTGGCCGACGAGTTTAAAGAGATTTTGCGCAAAACCCGCGAGTCCTTGCTCGAGAATATTGATCCGCTCGACGCCGAGTTTGTCAATTTACGCGAAGAGCTCGAACGCATTTTCAAAAAGCGGAACCTGAACGAGCTAAGCCAGCTCAACATGGTCGAAAACATGCAACTACTCCGCAAAATTTACGACCGCGCAAAAGAGCTCAACCGTAAAAACAACCTGTTGAACGCCAAATACGAATACGATGCAAAATATGTGCGCATACACAAACGCTTAACCGAAAAGCCAATTTTAAATGCAAAAGAATTGCAATTGCACCGCGCACTGATGCAAGTAAAACAGCAGGTTGACACTAAACTCGAAGGGCAGGAAGACTTAGTAGGAAACGATGCCTATTTCGAGAAATATTTAATGCAGCTGGTGGTAAACGAATTTCGCAACAACGAACAAATTCCGTTGGATTTCAACACCACCGAAAACATCAATTTACTCATTAAGAAAGAATACGTACAACAATACCTTGCGGTATAACAATAAACGATTGACATTTAATAGAACTTTTTTAACAATGAGTAAAAGCTTACAAATACGCAATAGCACAGCCGAGTTCCTTGTCTTCACCAAACAAGCCGGAGAGCAAACCATTGAAGTGAGGATTGAGGACGAAACAGTATGGCTGTCGCAGAAGCTGATAGCAGTGCTTTTTGAAGTTGATGTACGTACGATAAGCGAACATTTAAAAAATATTTTTAAATGCGGCGAACTCAACAAAAATTCAGTTATCCGGAATTTCCGGACAACTGCATCTGATGGGAAAAATTATAACACACAGTTTTATAATCTCGATGCTATCATTTCAGTTGGATACCGCGTAAATTCAAACCGCGCTATGCAGTTCAGGCAATGGGCTACCAATATTTTACGCGATTTCGCCATCCGTGGCTATGTGCTCGACAAAGAACGATTGAAAAACGGAGCTTTCTTCAGCAAAAAATATTTCGACGATTTACTGGCCGAAATTCGCGAAATACGCAGCAGCGAGCGCAATTTTTACCAAAAAATAACCGACATATACGCCACGGCAATGGATTATAACAAAGACGCTGCCACTACCCAAACTTTTTTTGCCACCGTACAAAACAAATTGCATTATGCCACACACGGGCAAACAGCCGCCGAGCTAATTGTAAAGCGTGCCAATGCCGAAAAAGAACACATGGGACTAACCAGTTGGAAAAATGCGCCTGATGGTAAAATTATTAAAACCGACGTGAGCATTGCAAAAAACTATTTAAACGAGCAGGAATTAAAATCGCTCGACCGCTTCGTAACCATGTACCTCGACTATGCCGAAGACCAGGCAGAACGTGGCATACCCATGAGCATGGACGATTGGGCAAAACGCCTCAATGCCTTTTTGCAATTTAACCAGCGCGAGGTACTCGACAACCCAGGGCGTGTAACTGCCGAAATAGCAAAAGCTTTTGCCGAAAGCCAATTTGAAAAATACCGCGTGGTGCAAGACCAGCTTTTCGAATCGGACTTCGACAAAATGATCAAAAACCAATTGGGAGGCGCAACAAATGAATAACCTTTTACAGCAATATTATCGGCCCCAGTTAGGGTCGCAAGTTTGTATAAAATAAACAACAAAACGATGACAAACGATATCAACTTCATTAATAAAACCAAATTACTCATCGACAGCCTGAAAAGCGTTTGTGCCAATTATGGCCTGGGCAACGATGGCAACGAATTTAAAATCATTACGCAGGTATTTCTGTACAAGTTTTTAAACGACAAGTTCCGGTACGAAGTTAAAAAGGTAAAACCAGAATTGGCCGACATCGAAAACTTCTCGCAAGCCCTGGCCGATATGGGCGACGAAGAGTTCAGGTTCCTGCTTGCCAGCCTCGATCCCAATGTGCCCCGCTTGCAACCCTACCAGTTGATCTCGCACTTGTACAACAAACAAAACGAAGGCGATTTTGCCAAAACCTTCGACGATACCCTGCGCCAAATCAGCATCGACAATGCCGATGTCTTTTCGGTAAAATCGTTCTCGGGGGCCAAAGACCGCTTGTTCGACGAACTCAGCCAGTTTATTTCCGATGCCTCGCAACGCGACGCCTTTTGTCGGGCACTGGTCAACAAGATGTTCGAATTCAGTTTCGAAGAGATGTTTGCGCAGAAGTACGATTTCTTTGCCACCATTTTCGAATACCTCATTAAAGATTACAACAGCGACAGCGGCGGTAAATATGCCGAATATTACACCCCCCACGCCGTAGCCCGCATTATGGCCAGCATCCTGGTTCCCGAGGCGGTGAAAAAAGTCAACATTTACGACCCAAGTGCGGGGTCGGGTACGCTGTTAATGAGCTTGGCGCACCAAATTGGCGAAGACAAGTGCATGATCTATTCCGAAGACATTTCGCAAAAGTCGAGCAACATGCTCCGCTTGAATTTGGTCATCAACGGGCTTACGCACTCCATACCCAACATTATTAAAACCAACACCATTTCAGAGCCGTATTACTTCGACCGCAAGTTCGATTACATCGTCTCAAATCCCCCCTTTAAGCTCGACTTTTCGGGCTATCGCGACGATTTAGAGAAGGATGCGTTTAAAACCCGTTTCTTTGCCGGCATTCCCAACGTGCCCAACAAGGACATCGACAAAATGTCAATCTACCTCATGTTCATCCAGCACATCATGTACAGCCTTTCCGATACCGGTAAAGCTGCCGTGGTGGTGCCAACCGGGTTTATTACCGCCCAAAGTGGTATCGAGAAAAAAATACGCAAAGCCCTGGTCGATCGCAAATGGTTGCGTGGCGTGGTAAGCATGCCCAGCAATATCTTCGCCAGCACGGGTACCAATGTCTCCATTCTGTTTATCGACAAAGCCAACAAAGAAGAGGTGGTGCTGATTGATGCTTCCAAACTGGGAACCACCATAAAAGACGGCAAGAACCAACGAACCGTTTTATCGCCCGAAGAAGAACAACGCATTGTCGATACCTTTAACACAAAAAAGGCCGACGACGATTTTTCAGTGGTGGTAAGTTATGAAGATATCGAAGCCAAAAACCACTCCTTCAGTGCAGGGCAATACTTTGAGGTGAAGATTGAATATGTGGACATTACGCCCGAGGAGTTCGAAGCCAAAATGAACGGTTTTAAAAGCAACTTAAACAGTCTTTTTGCCGAATCGAAAGTGTTGGAAGAGGAGATTATGAAGAATTTGGAGGGGTTGAAGTATGAGTAAAAATTTAAAGTATTTACCTATTACATCCTTGCTTAGCGAAATCATTGATAATAGAGGCAAATCAGTTCCAACATCGGACAAAGGATTACCGCTAATTGCTACAAACTGTATCAAACATTCAAGCATTTATCCAACGTTTGAAAAGGTGCGTTATATTGATGAACAAACATACAATACTTGGTTCCGTGCACATTTACACCCCAATGATATCCTGTTTGTAAATAAGGGAACTCCGGGAAGGGTTTGTTTAGTTCCAAATCCAGTAAATTTTTGTGCAGCACAAGATATGATGGGGTTCAGATGCAATGAAAAACTAATTAATTACAAGTACTTGTTTGCTATCCTTCGTTCAAATGAGATTCAAAAGATAATTGAAAACAATCATGTTGGTCTTGTAATCCCTCATATGAGAAAGCAAGATTTACCATGTTTGTTAATTCCTATTAGAAGTATAGAAGAACAAGAAGCCATCGGCAATTTATATATTACTCTGTCAGAAAAAATCGAACTCAATAACCGCATCAATGCCGAGTTGGAGGCCATGGCCAAAACCCTGTACGATTACTGGTTTGTGCAGTTCGACTTCCCCTATTCCCCTCCCACGGAGGGGTGTCCGCAGGACGGGGTGGGTATTGGCAAGCCCTACAAATCCAGCGGCGGCCTTATGGTTTGGAACGAGCAGTTGAAAAGGAAGATTCCTGAGGGATGGGAAGTTGGAAACCTTTTGATGTTGTCTAATCTTGAAGGAGGAGGAACACCAAGTAAAGCAAACGATGAATACTGGAATGGTAATATACCATTTTATACTCCTACGGATTATACCAATTCAATTTTTACTACAACTACACAAGCTTTTATCACTCAAAATGGGTTAGATAGTTGCAGCAGCAAACTATTTTCCAAAGGAACAATATTTATTACTGCAAGAGGAACTGTGGGCAACATAACAATTGCATCAACTGAAACTGCAATGAATCAATCGTGTTATGCTTTTTGCCCAAAACCAAGTATTGATTATGGGTTTCTATATTTTAGCGTAAAATCGTTGATTAGTATTTTAAAGGCAAAATCAGGAGGTTCAGTTTTTAATTCAATAGTTTCAAATGACATCAAACAGGCACAGTTGGCAATACCCCCAACGACATTGATACAAAAGTATGCCGATATAAGTCGTCCAATTTTCGAAAAAATTTACACAAATACTAAACAAAACCAGCACCTCGCCTCCCTTCGCGACTGGCTATTGCCCATGCTAATGAACGGGCAAGTAACGATAGCCGAGGCCGAAAAGGCGGTTTATAACCTGGAGGAAACAATGGGTGTGGCGGCAGAACCAGTGAGAAAATATTCCTAAAAGAGAAATATATTTAAAAAACTTTAAAAACAGTCATCAAATATTTCACCTATAAGTAAAATTCATATATTTACCCCGTCGAAATGAAATTTGAAATCGTAAAACTGGATAAATTCAATGGAAACAGGTGTGGTATCTATTCTGTTTTTGTCGATTAAGAACAAAAAACATTGTTCGAACGTTTCTTGTTAGAGAATTCAATTTCATTTAAAAGTGAAATAAAGAATATTCTCGAACGATTAACAACAATAAACGAAACTACGGGAGCACGAGAAAGTTTTTTTAAACACAATGAAGGAAAACCCGGCGATTTAGTTTGTGCGTTGTTCGATGTTCCGAATAGTAACTTACGGCTCTATTGCATTCGCTTTGGCAACTCTTTAATCATTTTGGGAGGTGGCGGCGAAAAGAAGAAAACGATAAAAGCATTTCAGGAAGTCGATAAACTGAAAGAAGAAAATTACCTATTACGAAAAATATCTGCACAAATTGCAGAGCGAATAAAAGAAAAGGAGATTACCTTTTCGTACGATGGAACAGAAATAACCGGAGAATTAGAATTTGAAAACAATGAGTAACAAAGCAAGAAACTACACAAGCGACATTTTAGATGAATTATTGTCTGAAATAACTCCTGAGGAGCAACGCAGAACCGACAAACGGATGTTATTGGCTTTGAAAATTGAAAAAGCCATGAAGGCAAAAAACTGGAAGAAGGGCGACTTAGCCCGCGAAATGAATAAAAAACCATCGGTCATAACAAAATGGCTGAGCGGCACGCATAATTTTGAGTCGAACACCCTTTTTGAATTGGAGGAAAAACTGGGCATCACTCTTGTTGCCCTCGAAGAGAAAAAGCAGGTACCAACCGGTTACTATCAGGTTACGGTTCAAAGCATAGTTAATTCAAATCAAACCGACGAAGGGAAATACAATATCCCATCGTTGTTCATTTATGGTGATAGTTTTAAAACCAATAACTTAAAAACTTATGGGTGCTAAAGAAATCAAATTTCAACTTGCGGGAATTGAAATACTGGAAGTCAACCTAAAACATCCCGAAGCAGCACTACCCGTGCCACGCAAATATAATTTCGAAACAAAAATCAACACCGCTTTAAACCCTGATCAAAAACAATTTCATGTAATGCCCGATGTCACCGTAATATATGATGAAGACAAATCGGTACATGCTTCAATTAAGGTAGCTTTTACTTTTGGAATCGACAATTTTGCAGACTTTAAATCAGGTGATGACGTTGATTTTCCCGATCAATTTTTAGTGTCAATGGTGTCAATATCCATCTCTACACTACGTGGGATCATGTATTCACAATTCAGGGGAACCTTTCTAAATAATACCATTCTGCCTATTATCGACCCAAAAAGTTTTGTGAAAGAAACCGAGGAATAAACCCAATACCACCGCTCCTGCACGAGTCCCCTCGAGTGGGAGTCCGCTACTGCGCGATTTTATCGTATTTGTTTCAATGAAAATTTAATTAACCATGCGATTTTCAACCGAGTGGCAGTGAAGGGCTTGCCAATCTTTCAAAAGACGCCCCAAGTTTCTTTACCTCCGGTGTTCTCTTCGGTTTTTGTTCCAAATTTGGTAACTGTTGAATAGGTTTTGCCACAATACATACATGGCCGGGATTACCGATGAAATGGGCGTCATGTAGGTTTGTGCCATCCAAATGGCTAAAACCGTGTTTTTTTGTCCGGCCGACTGTCCTCCAGCGATGGTTTCGCCGTAAAGTTTTCCGGTAAAGCGTCCAACTCCGAACTGAACAATACAAAGCACTATGGATAGAATGGTCATGGCCAGCAAAATACCCAATTCAGTGTGGTTGAGCTGAAAAATAGAATCGATGGTGCGCCCGATTACCACCGTAAGGCTTATGGCCCACAAATAATACGAAGCATTTTTATATTTCGAAATCTTTTCCGATAATGTAGGGGTATAACGTTGTGTGATATAGGCCAATACCAGCGGGACAATAAGCAGCGGGGCAACTTTCGAGAGAACCATCCAGCTCGATTCCCAAAACGGTAAATCGCCATGTATACCGGCCCAGGAAAAATAAAGTGGCGACACGGCTGCTACGGCTAAGTTCGATAGCAGCGTGCTGGTTACCATGGTGTTGATATTTGCCCCAAGCATGTTGGCAATTACCGGCGCCGAGGTAGCGGTTGGGGCAATCAGTAATACCAGCGCGCCTTGTGCAAGTATCTTGTTGAATGGCAGTATAAGAAAGTAAACACTTATGCTGGCCAACACCTGAAACGCCAGTATCCAAAGGTGGAGTTTACTGGGCCGTATTTTACGCATATCGACACTGCAAAGGGTGAGGTAAAGCATTACAAAAATGAGCCACGGGATTATATTTCCAAGGGTTGAAAAGAAACCATGGAAAAGAAACCCCATTAGGATGGCCAAGGGCAGCGTAAATTCTTTTAGTCGTTTAATCATTGTTGTTCAACAAAATAACAAGGCGGTAAATGCCCTCACTTATGCCGGTGCGCACGTTGAATACATGTTAACGGGCTTAGCCCAATGCCGATATTTCTTCAATCATACGATCAAACAACCGGTCGGATTCTTCGTCGATAGTTTTGTCGGCCAGATCACTCGAGTACCATTGGGCAATCTCTTTAACTCCCTCGCTGAATGGTATTTTACAATTGAAATCGGGCACTGCGGCTTTTATCTTCGAGTTGTCGAAAATCATGCTGTGCGCTTTGTCGCCAAGTAGCCCGTCGCCAATTTTCGGGATATAGCGGGCAACAACTTCCGAAGGTACATGTACCAACGTGGGGCTAACACCAAAGGCTTTACCCACGGTGTTGTAAATCTGATTCCATGTGAGCCATTCATCGTTGGTAATGTGGAAGATATTGTTCATCGCCTTAGGGTTTCCAAGCAGGCCCACCAAGCCAACGGCAAAATCTTTGTTGCTGGTTAATGTCCATATCGATGTCCCGTCGCCAATAACCACCACTGGCTTACCGCAAAGCATCCGGTGCAGTACGGTATATCCTTCGTCGAAGGGAAGGAGGGTTTTGTCGTAGGTGTGCGAGGGCCTCACGATGGTATAGGCACAACCCGCCTGGGATGAATGTTGTTTAAGAAATTCTTCGCAGGCAATTTTGTTGCGCGAGTATTCCCAAAATGGGTTTTCGAGGGGAGTTTCTTCGGTAACGGGCAATTGTGCCGGAGGGGTTTGGTAAGCCGAGGCACTGCTGATAAACAGATATTGCTTGGTTTTCCCCGCGAATAACTTCAAGTTGCTTTCAAGGTGTTCGGGGACAAATGTAATCCAATCGACTACGGCATCAAACTCTTTCCCCTCGAGCACTTTAGCTGCTTCTTCTGCATTTCGTATATCGGCAGTTAAGTGTATTACCCGGTCGTCGACAGGACGTATCGTGGTCGATTTTCCACGGTTGAGGTGATAAAGTTCTATTCCCCTCTCAATAGCCAATGCAGTTGACGCCGAACTTATTATGCCCGATCCACCAATAAACAGTACTTTCATTTTTTCCCCTTTTATGCTGATACTTTTCTATAGCTTTATCGCTGTAATTTTTATTTGTTCGAGAAATATTTCAGGAATTGCGCCCTTTCGTACACATCGGGCGATTTGATCTTGGCATAACTTAGTCGGCCCCTAAAATCATCGATGGTGTCGAAATTCCATTTGTCCATGAATTCAACAATTTCCATTTCAATTTTTCTGGTAACATCCGGGCCATTCAGGTAGAGCGTAGAGCAGAGTTGAACAACCTGTGCGCCGGCAAGTAGTTGTTTTACTGCGGCATAGCCATCGTGTATGCCAGTCGATGCGGCAATTTCAACTGCAGGGAGCTGTCCTTTTACAATACCCGTCCAGCGCAGACAGCGGCTGAGGTCGGAGGGCGACGACATTACTTCAGACGATGCGAATTCGAGTGTTTCGAGGTCGAAATCGGGTTCGTAAAAACGGTTGAAAAGCACTACGGCTGCGGCTCCGTTGGCATATAGCTGATCGACCATGCGTACCAGGTTGGTAAAATATGGGCTAATTTTCACCGAAATAGGCAGGTTGATGGCTTGTTTCACCTTTTTAAGAATTTCGATGTATTTTTTCTCGTAATAATCGGCCTCACGGTTCCTGTCTTGCGGAAGTTCGTAAATATTTAGCTCGAGGGCATCGGCCCCTGCTTTGGCAATATCTTTAGCAAAATTGATCCAATCGCTTGATGAAATGCAGTTTATGCTGGCAATAACCGGGATTGAAACTGTAGATTTTACTTCAGCTATGAATTCAAGATATTTGTTGAGCGAATGGGTTTTTGTATAATTTCGGATGTAATCTTCGGCCTCAGGGTATGCGGAGTTGTCGTTACCAGATGAAATCAGGTGGTTGATTTCCATGTTGATCTGTTCTTCAAAAAGCGATTTTAGGACTACCGCGCCAATGCCTGCTTTTTCGAGTTGTGCAATCTGCCGAACCGAACTTGTTATTCCTGAACTTCCTGCTATTACCGGGCTTTTCAGCGAAAGGCCCATGTACGTTGTTGATATGTTTGCCATAGTTATTTAATGTAATTTCTTTCTCCAAAAATGCTGCTCCCGATGCGAACCAAGGTGCTTCCTTCTTCAATAGCAATGAGATAGTCGTCTGACATACCCATCGATAATTCAGTGAAATGGGGCTGAGCAGTAAAATAGGTCTCTTTTAAACAGTTGAATATCGATTTTAGTTTTCTGAATTCTTCACGGATTTGTTCCTCGTTGCTCGTGAAAGTGGCCATTCCCATCACTCCGGTAATGCGAATGTGCTGCATGGCACGGTATTCGCCGGAAGCTAACAATTGGTGGGCTTCTTCTTCAGAAAGGCCGAATTTTGTCTCTTCGCTGGCAATATGAAACTGCAATAAACAGTCGATAATCCGTTCGTTTTTAGCGGCTTCTTTGTCAATGGTGCTGAGCAATTTTAGGCTGTCGACCGAGTGGATGAGCGAGACAAAAGGGGCGATATATTTAACTTTGTTGGTTTGAAGGTGCCCAATGAGGTGCCATTCAATGTCGTGAGGCAGCAAGGCATATTTATCAGCCATCTCCTGTACTTTGTTCTCGCCAAAAATACGTTGCCCGGTATGGTATGCTTCAAGTATCGCTTCTGTAGGTTTGGTTTTCGAAACGGCTACGAGCCGCACTCCTGGTCGAAGCGATGATTTTATGCTGGTAATATTTTCTGAAATTGACATAGTCTTCAACGTTGATTTGCAAATCTAAGCAATTCCATCGTGGCTTATATTCAAAAATGGGAATAATTGCCGCTATTCTTCTTTGTTGTCTTCTCTGACTTGCCCATATTCCGATGGGTTGACACCAAATTCCTCGAAGAAACATTTCCTGAAATACTTAAGGTCGATGAAACCAACATCGTAGGTGACTTCTTTCACGGTCAGCTCGCCAGTTTTAAGCAGTTCCGCGGCTTTGTGCAAGCGTACTTTGCGTATAAAGCTGTTGGCCGACAAGCCGGTGATTGCTTTGAATTTACGGTATAGTTGCATGCGGCTCAAGCCAAGATCTGAACAAAAATCATCGATATTATATTCCGAATTGTCGAGGTTTTTGAGGACAATATTGCGTGCTTTTTCAACCAGTGGGTGAACTTTCTCTTCGGGCTTGGCTTCTTCTTTATCCTCCGAAGGATCGTAGCTCGACAGGTTGAATTTATCTTTCAGCTTAAGCTGTTTTTCAATTAACTTTTTAACCCTTATGAGTAGGTGTGCCGGGTCGATAGGTTTTGGGATATACGAGTCGGCGCCAACACTGAGCCCTTTTACACGGTCGGCTTGTGCCGATAGTACCGTAGTCAGCACAACAGGGATGTGGTCGGTACGTTCGTCTTTTTTCAAGGTCGAACATAGCTCTAACCCGTCTATCTCGTCCATCATAATGTCGGAAATTACAATGTCGGGGATGGTTTCAAAAGCAATTTCGAGTGCTTCTTTTCCGTTTGATGCCTGAATTACCTTGAAATCGTTTTGCAGCAGGTCGCTGATAAACTGGCGGACTTCAAAATTATCGTCGACAACCAGTGCAATGAGTTCTTCTTTTTCATATTGCGACTTCAGTTTTTTCAGGTCTTCGGCCACATCTTGCTGAAGGGTGGCATCAATTTTTGCCCAGTTCACAGTGTGTTCGTTTTCTTTTACCGCAACTTTTTCGTTGTGCGAATAAATATCGCGGAGCGGTATTTTTATAGTGAATTCAGAGCCTTCTCCAAAGGTGCTTTTCACTTCAATGTCGCCTTTGTGGAGTTCGATCAGTCGTTTCGAAAAGCTTAGCCCGATGCCGGTGCTGTTACGTTTTGAAGTGCTGTTGAAACGGTCGAAAATATGATCGAGTTGCTCGGTGGCAATGCCGCGCCCGGTGTCAGTAAAGACCACTTTCACCCATTTATCGTCGTTGCATATTTTCACTGCAATACTTTTTCCGTCGGGCGTATATTTGAACGCGTTCGACAACATATTGAACACTATGCTTTCGATAAATTCCCTGTCGAGCAATACTTTTTTGTTATATGTGCTCGAGAATTGGTAAGCAATGTCTCTTTTCTGTGCTTCGTAGTTGAAAAATAGGAATATGTTTTTTATGTATTCGGTGATGTCGGTTTCTTCCACATTAAGTTTTAGCTGCTCTTTTTCATTTTTTCTAAAATCCATAATGCGGTTTGTTAGCTGCAATAAGCGGCTGGCGTTACGGTAGATCATCAGGTGTTTTTCGCGAATGTCGGGCGATTGTTCGGTTTCAAGAATTTTTGCCAATGGTCCAAGAATCAATGTGAGCGGAGTCCTGAATTCATGCGAAATATTGGTGAAGAATTTCAGTTTCAGTTCGTCGAGCTCTTGTTGTTTCTGGTATTCAACTTCTTTCAGCTGCTGTTTGTGGGTTTCCTGAACTTTCATTATACGCAGGAACATGATAAGGAAAATGAGCACCATGGCAGCCACAAAATAAATGATATAGGCTAATGTTGATGCCCAGAATGGAGGGGTAATTTCTATGTCGAGCACAGTGGGTTCATCGTTCCATACGCCGTCGTTGTTGGTACTTCTTAGCAAGAAACGGTAGTTGCCGGGTGCCAGCTTAGTGTAATAGGCAATCCGGTTTTTTGCATCGCGCACATTCCATTCAATATCAACGCCTTCGAGTTTGTAGGCAAATTGACATTTCTCGGGAATATAGTATTCAAGGTTCGAGAACTCGAGTGAGAATGTATTCTGGGTGTGCCTTAATTTTATAGAATTAGAGGCTGTTATGATTGTCTTTTGCCATTTTTCATGATCGGGGTTGCAAGGGAAGGAGGGTTCGTTGAAAAGGTAGAAGTTTGTTATAAGAGGGGTGGGTTTGTTGAAATTATAATCGATTTTGTAGGGAATGAAATAATCGATCCCGTTGAAGCCTCCGAAGTAGAAGGTGAAATCGGGGTCGATACAGATGCTGTTGAGGTAAAATGAACGGTTCCTTAGCCCATCGGTTGTTTCGAATAATTTAATGGTCTCGTACATGTTGTTCGAGTTGATACGCAATAGCCCTTTTTGAGTGCCAATCCACAGAAAACCAATAGGGTCTTCAATTATCGATTGTATATTGTAAATAATATCTTTATTGAATGCTTTGGTGAATTTTTCGTTTTCGATGATGGTAAGGCCCGCATCGGTTCCAACCCAAATTTTGTTATTCCGGCTCGGGTATACCGTGGTAACAAAGTTGCTTACCAACCCGTCTTTCTCGGTAAAAAGTTGTTGCTTAACAATTTTGTCGCCTTCAATGCGGAGTTTTACCAGTCCGCAGCCGTTTCCTCCTGCCCAGATGTCTCCGTTCTGGTCTTCGGCAATCGAGAAAATTGAGAAATCGCGTAGCAGGGGTAAGTTTCCCGCTTTGTCTTTCAGGGGCAAAAAGGTGTCTCTTGCCTGGTCGTAATAAAAAAGTAACCCTTCCCAGGTACCCAGTAACAGGGTTTTGTCTTTTCGTTCGAAAATATAGGTTACTGTGTATGTTCGGTTGATGCCGTTTTCATCAGGAAACGATGCGTATTTTTTTAACCGGTAGGGGCCACCATTGTCATCGAAACTATAGATGCCAAGGTTGTCTTTGGTCGAGAACCAAATAGTGTTCCCCGACTTCAGCATTGAATATATGAAGCTGTTGGGTAATTCTGGAAAAGATGGGATGGTGATATTTTCGAGCACTTCTTTTTCCTGATTCAATTTCAAAATACCATTGCCCCAGCTGCCTGCAAAAAGGTTGTTGTCGGTTTTTACTATGCTGCTGATAATGTCGGGAGTTTTGCTGTGCGACGAAATGGCGTAATGCCTGAAATGTTTTTTTCGTGTAGAAATAGAAAAAAGTCCATTTTCACTACCCACCAGTATCACGTCGTCGCGTGTTTTCAAATACGAAGTAATATTAAGGGGTGAAAGGTTAAATGGCTCTGTGTTAATTGTTTCCCATTTTTGTTTCCGCAAGTTGAACTCGGTGAAACCGGCTGTTGTGCCCAACAGGAATACCGGGTCGGAATAACTTCGAAGGCGAAGTGCCGTTTTTATCCGTTCGTTGGTTATTACGCGATATTCTTCACGATTGTTTTTGGTGTTTACAAGATAAAGCCCGTCGGGTGTAAAAACCAAGAATTCATCCTCGGCGGTATTAGCAATTTCGTACACGTGTTTGTTCAATACATTGGGTAGTATTTGCCTTATTGTTTTGTTATTCAGATTGAGTATGGAAATGCCGTTGTTGGCCAATACCACTGTGTTATCGTCGATAGGAGTGATGTCGGAAACCAGCAAGGCCGGAAGGGACTGTTTTTCTTCGGTGTTGGTTATTATTTCCTGCACTTCTCCTTCGGGGGAGATAATGTTCAATCCTCCCCATTCGGTTCCTACCAGAATTGTGTTGTTGCTCAGTGAAGTAACGGCCAGTACGTTATCGTCTGATATTTTGAATACGCCTTCGGCATTCTTGTGGTAGTGGGTTGTTTTGTAGGTTTTTAAGTCAATTTTAAAAAGTCCTGTTGCTAGTGAACCTACCCATAACTGGTTTTGGTTTATGTATAATTCTTTAATTTTAAATGCTTTAAAATCAGGGTTAATACTCGAAAAGTTCAGCACTTGATATCCGTCGTACCGATATAAGCCCCTGTAGGTGCCAATCCAGATAAATCCATAATCGTCTTGTGCCAGGCAATTGACTGTACCTTCGGGAAGGTCAGTTTTTTCGGCCAGGTCTTCAATGTACATCCCGTTTTGCGAATATCCTGTGGCAAGTACACCTGTCAGAAATAATATCAGACAGATTGTTAGTAATTTTCTACCCATTTTTTCCCCCTTTTTCTGGCTTCAATTTGCATAAATTCCTTTAAAATTCAAAGGATTACTGCATATCGGTTATTTTTTGTTCTCTTTACAGCGTTTGTTCATTTTGTGATTAAATCCCAATCGTCAGTTCGGAACGGGCTTGCTGGCAAATTTGCTGAATTGACAAGGTTCCCATTCGGGTTTGCACTCCAATTATACCTTACAGCTACAGGTAAAGGTATATCTTTATTTTTGACAATCACCGTGTTTCCTACTATTTCGGCATCGGCCCAAACAAAGTGTTTGTCTTCGCCCGCAATGGCAAATCCGTTCAATTTACTACCATCGTTTATCTTCAATCCGCCGTATACATTCTCGAAAAAGAGACTTATGCTTCCATTCCCGGCAGTATAACTGCTGAAAACTGGCCCCGATGAGGGGATGTCTTTCCCGTATGTTTTGTTAAGGGCGAGGAGCGAGAGCCGTTTGCCAACATCTTGTTTGTTTGCTGGGTGAATGTTTTCAGCTTCACCAATGTCGATGGATACAGCCATGCCTGTTTCCGGAAGTTCGAGGGCAAGGGCTTGTGATTCACGAAGTTCGGCCCACATGTCGTCGGCAGGATAGGGCTTGTATTTCATATAGTTTGCCAATTGTACATAGTAGAACGGAAAATCTCCTTCTTTCCATTTTTCTCTCCAGTCGTTTATCAGGTTGGTGAATAAGTGCCGATATTGCCATGCCATGCCGGTATTGCTTTCCCCCTGATACCATATAACACCCTTGAACGCGAAGGGAATCAGAGGGTTGATCATTCCGTTGAATAGTGTCGACGGGCGGTTTGGATCGCCGGGTTCAAGGGCGATGGTCTCTATTTCGCGTTGGTTATACCCGGCATGCATGAACCATTTTCCACTTAAATCGGCGAAAAAGCCACCTTCTGAAGAAAGAAAGAAGTCGGAAGGCTTGCCATTGAAGCCACCAGAGCCCTGAAAATCAGTTACGCGCAATGTTATGGCATTGTCGCCCGAGCGGAGAACTCCAGACGGAATTTTGTATTGTTTGGCAGGGCTCCACATCTGGCTTTGTGCTATTTTTCGTCCGTTTATCCACACTTCGTAAAGGTCTTCGGGTGAGCCTAATCCTAACGTAAATTCGGCAGAGGCTTCACCGAAAGGAATTTCCACATGTTTTCTGAACCATACCGAACCATCGAAGACACCGAGTCGGGAATTTTCCCAGAAGTCGGGTAAATGTATTGTATCCCAGTCTGTTTCACGTAGTAGTGTTTTAATAAAGAGCGTGTCGCTGCCCATAATGCCCGGGTCTTTTCTCGAACGTTCAATATTTAGATCGAATTTGTCTTTTTCGTAAATTTTTTGTTGGGTCTCAAGGTCGGTGGGCATACTCTGGAGTTTTTGAACACTGCGGGTAAAATCTTCCATTAATTCGAGCGACGCGGCACTTGTCCATGCTTCGGCCAGCGTACCTCCCCAAGTAGATTGTATCAACCCTACCGGAACTTCTAAATCCTGATGTATTTCGCGACCAAAAAAGTACGCAATAGCCGAAAAATTTCTGATGGTTGTAGGGGTGCAAGGTTTCCATCCTGCCGATTCCAACGTGTCGACAGGGCGGTTTGAGCTATTGTGTCCAACCGAAAAAAGTCTTATGTCGGGAAAGTTGGCATTAGCAGCTTCCTGTATTCCGTTTTTTACTGGTGCCCAATCGTTTACCAACGGCACTTCCATGTTCGATTGCCCGGAGGCTATCCATACTTCGCCAACGGCTACATTGCTGAATGTGAGTTTTTTATTTCCACATTGGATAGTCATTTTTTCATTGAGGCTTACATTTTCCGGTTGTAAACGGGCGAGCCATTTTCCGCGGCTATCGGCTTTGGTTTTTACTTTTTGGTTGCGGAATTGTATTTCGATACCTGATCTTGGTGGTGCAGTTCCCCAAACGGGAATTTCTTTTCCTTGTTGAAGCACCATATTGTCGCTAAAGATTGGCTGAACCCCAAATTTTGTTTTTGTAGTTTGAGAACATGCCGCACATGAAAATATGACTATTAGAACTTTAAATATAAAAGTGTTAATTCTTTGTTTCATTGACGAAATACAAAATTAATGTCGATTACCTGTCTGAATATTTATGAATTCGTTGAATGCTTTTGACGTAATATAGCAAATCAGCCTCGATTATTCTGGTGAGAATATCTGCGATTTTACGGCTTCCGACGAACCAGTGAGTAAATATAATTCAATAATCATTACTTTCAATCCGATAGTTTTTAAAACCGGTAACCTTTTTCATGTCGATTTGCATCATTGGTACGGCTATTTTTTTATGAATTTGTAGGTATTAGAAGAGTTCTTGCCAGTAATTTTTGCCATATAGAAGCCTTTTTTAAGGTGCATTGTATTGAATTCGATTTGTTTAGTGCCTTTTTCTTCCATTATTATCTTACCTGCCGAATCTATAATAGCGACCGAATTTTCCTCATTATTGTTGTCGAATTCTATTAATAAACAGTCGTTTACCGGATTGGGCGATAACTTAGCCCTGATAGGCTTTTTCACTTCAACATTCCTTGTGTATCTGAGCCAGTAAGTGGGTAGCTCATCGAGGGTTGTAACTTCGTTATGATTGAAAAAACTGTTGATGTGATCTGTTGAATTATTCTTACCGTCGAAGATAAAATCGCCAACCCATGTGCATACGTACAGCCATTTTGCGTCCATCTGATTCATCATATCCGGATCGGGAAGGGTTCCGTTTTCACTCATCGTTAGCATTTTACGACCGCCGAATATGTTGCGAAGGTTGTCGAACATGGCCGACGATACGCTATAATCGCCTGCTTGTAAATATACATCAACCCCAAGAATATCAACGTACTGGTCGCCAGGGTACCAATCAGAGGCTTTGTTGCTGTCAGTAGTCGTCCAAACCCATATCAAATTATTGATTTTGTGGTGGTTTGTCAGTCGATCGTAAAGCAATATCCACAATTTTTTACAAGCTTCGGGTCCCTTGGCTCCCCACCAGAACCAGGCACCTTCGGCTTCGTGCAGAGGACGCCATAAAATGGGAATGTTGTTTTGCTGATAAGTCTTTAGCTGTTTGGCAATTGCATCAATGTCACGAAGTATAAGCTGATATTTCTCCGAGTCGGGGTTGTTCAATACCCAGCCAATGTCGAACGATGTAGCAGTGGTGTAAAACCCTTTCCACCAGGGCTGTTCTGCGGTGTTGTAAAGGTCGGTTGGTGCATTCCAGTGCCATGTAAGGGTTACCATACCGTTACGTTCTTTATACCATTTCAGAATATCTTCAGTAGCTTTGGTTGTTGCTCCGTTCTCAACACGCGACGGAGTGTAATTTATCAGGTCGTTGCCATAAACTGCCGGATATTTACCTGTCAGGTCTTTCAAAAAACGGATTTCAGAGTTGCTTTCGTTGTATAGTTTACCATCGCTTTGAAACTGCCCGGCAAAGGTGGTTTTTCCAAAATTGTTCAACAGGTATTGATACATTGAAAGGGCTTCGGGGGTAACATTTGGGTTTACCGGGGTGGGAGAGATGTTCCATTCTGTCGAAGGCTTTACTTCGTCAATCCGTATATAATCAACCTCGAACCAGCCCCAGCTATGGGCTATGGCAATGCTGTTTGCCCCGTTGGTGAGGTATATTTTTCCGGCATCAAGCTCTTTAAATTTACTTGTCGAAGCAAAAAGCACCTCGCCAAGGGTTTGGCCATTCACAATAACATAGTTTTTTTTGTCTCCATTTGGTGAAGCAAATCCTATGTATAATTGGTAGATTCCGGCTTTTTTCCAACTGAAGTTGAAGGTAACCTTGTCGGTTGCTTTATCGAACCCGGTAATATATCCTGTGCCCGAGAAACCCGACCTTGATGACGCTTTATTAACGCCTTCTAATATGGCATCTTCGGCCTCAAATTTTACTCCCTGGCCATGTAATACTGTTGATAATAGGATAAATATGATGAAAATGAAACACTTCATTGCTTCTGTTTCTTTAGTTTCTTCTTGCTTATTTATACATGTCGGGCAAATCGTTTTCGAAAAGAGTTGCCGGGTGTTTATAAAAACCGATGAAATCGTCGATGGCTTGTTGCCCGTTTTTTCGGTCGGTTTCAATTCCCTTGTAAGGAAGATAAAACTGACTTTCTCTTTTTCGGCTCCAATCTCCGCTATACCAGCTTTCAATCCAAACAATCCGGCTTGCTTTTGGGTCGTTTAGTATTGGATTCAAGAGGTTTTCTGTCCAGAAGTTTGGGTGTATTTCAGGGTAAAGGTACACTCCGTCATGAATTCTTAATCCGGTTTCGGTAATGGCGGCTACCTTGTTATGAGTGGCCGCATAATCGGTTATTTTGCCTACTTCATCGATAACCAGCGACATCGGTTTCCATTCAAAAATGCCGGGTTCATATATATCGAGGCCTAAAATGTCGACATATTCATCGCCTGGATAATATTCAAATGTGGCACGGGTGTCGGGCGACCATGCATAAAGCACATTTCGCAGTCCTTTTTCACGCATGTAATCAACCGTGATTCTGTATAGTTTAATGTACTCTTCAGGGCTTATGTTTGCCGATCCCCACCAGAACCAGCCTCCGTTCATCTCGTGCCAGGGACGAAAAACAACGGGGAATCCTAGCTCTTTAATTATTGGAATAACCAGCGTGTCGAGTTCGGTAAGAAGCCAGTTGAGTGCCGGGTTTTCCTCACGTGGTTTCCCCGAAACGATGTTGCGGGCGAGTTCTTTATCGGCCGTCCACTCTTCGTTTTGCTTTGCATAGAAAGAGTTGCTGTTCATTCCCCTGAGATGCCAGCAATAGCCAACTACTGCGCCTCGCTCATATGCTTTTTTCGATGCCTCAATGTCGGGTCCTGCAAGGGTGTCATTTTCGTGCCACATAAAATCGCTTTCGTGAAAGGCTGGGTTATCGCCTACAATATCTTTACAGTCTGACCCGTCGAACCCTTCGGTAATATGCCTGTCTATATATTTAATTGTAGTGGGATTGGCACATCCAAACATGATCTTTTTCTCTTCTGATAGTCTTTTCAGGTTACTGTACAGGGCTTTCGTTTTTCCATCCATATATTTTTCATTCATCGTTTCGGGAACAGTGCCCTTGGGTTTGCAGGATATAAAAGCAATTGATGTAATTATTAATATGCATAAAATGAACGCATTTCGAAGATGGGCCATGATGTAATATTTTATAATTGAACATTTAAATTATATAGAATTTTTCACAACACAATATTAAATCCTTTTCTTGTGTTTAGTGTGGGGCTTTTTTCGCAATAAACGGGGATAAAAGTTCCGTATGAATCTTGTGGTTTTTGTAAATATTATATTATTAGCTAATTAAATTATTGTTGGTATTAATTGATCGCACGTTTGTACCCCAAGTTTGAAACTTTTATTCTCCGGTAGGCTCCTTTTTTATGGTAATCTTGCAACTCAATTAGAAACTTGAAACGGACTATGAAAGGAAAATATATACAAATAATTTGGAAGACTCTAATGGAGAGTTCCATATGACCTTAAAAAATGATTGTTGCCAGATGAAAAAAACAGTTTTTATATTGATTGGTCTGTCACTTTTGCTAGTATGCTCGCAAGGATGCCAAAATAGTAACGACAATTCAGCGGTATTTCAAACCAAAAAACTTTTGCAGGAAATCACAGGGAAAGGAATACTGTTTGGGCATCAGGATGATTTGGCATACGGAATCGACTGGAATTCTATTAGCGGAGAATCAGACGTGAAACGAATTACTAACAGCTACCCGGCTGTTTTTGGATGGGATATTGGAAATATTGGTGATGCCGAAAACCTCGACGGTGTTCCGTTTGATTCTATCCGTGCCTATATCATTAAGGCTTACGAAATGGGGGGCATTAATACGGTAAGCTGGCATGCCCGCAACCCAATTACCGGTTCCGACTCATGGGCATTAACCGGAATCAGCATGAAAGCTTTGTTGCCAAACGGAAGCTTTCATTCAAAATTAATTGAAGAATTAGATAAGGTTGCGACTTTTTTTGAATCACTTAAAACAGGCAATGAAGAATTGATCCCGATTTTGTTCCGGCCCTGGCACGAGATGAATGGTGGCTGGTTCTGGTGGGGAAACACTAGTTGTTCAGAGGAAGAATATAAAGCGCTTTTCCGTTTTACTGTTGATTATTTACAGAAGACAAAGAAGATAAGTAACTTACTGATTGTTTTTTCACCCGATCATAATTTCGAATCGGCAGAACAGTATCTTGCCCGTTATCCCGGCGACGATTATGTCGATATTCTGGGGCTTGACAATTATTCCGACTTTGAGCAGCAGCGGCTCGATAGGGTGGTTGTAAAATTGGGAATTGTGTCGGATATTGCAGCTCAAAAAGGGAAAATTGCCGCTTTTACCGAAACAGGAAATGATAGGTTGACCATTCCCGACTGGTATACCTCTAATTTATTGCAGGTGTTGAATGCCAGTGAAAAAACACGGCGGATGGCATATGTTATGGTTTGGCGTAACCACGATACAACCCATTTTTATGTGCCATATCCAGGACATAGGGAAGAAGAAGATTTCAGGAATTTTGTTAACAATAAAATGATATTTTTGATTGACGATCTTACAAAACAATATGAATACCAATTTTCTAAATGAAAAAAATAAGTCACAAGAAATAATTAGATGTAAATTATTATATGAGTACCATATTTGAAACAAGAAAAGAAGCTATTGAGAAGTTACACAGCGAGTTATTGGTTCGTAAAAACGAAGAGCTATTCAGCGTAAACGGAATATATTGTCGATTTAAATATCCCGTATTAACGCGCGACCATGCCCCGCTTCATTGGCGGTTCGATTTTAACCCAAAAACCAATCCGTTTTTTATGGAACGCATTGGGATAAACGCTACGTTTAATTCCGGGGCAATAAAGTGGAATGGCAAGTATTTGTTGGTAGTGAGGGTTGAAGGCAACGATCGGAAATCTTTTTTTGCCATTGCAGAAAGCCCCAACGGAATCGATAACTTCAAGTTCTGGGACAGACCAATAACTATTCCTCAGACCGATAATTGGGAGACCAACGTATACGACATGCGCCTGACTGCTCATGAAGATGGATGGGTTTACGGGGTTTTCTGTGCCGAACGCAAAGATACCGATGCTCCCGACGGCGATACTTCGAGCGCAACTGCTGCGGCTGGTATTGTGCGCACTAAAGATTTGATCAGCTGGGAGCGTCTTCCAGATTTGATTTCTCATGGTGGACAACAACGAAATGTTGTGCTTTTCGAGAAGTTTGTCGATGGTAAGTATGCATTCTTTACCCGGCCACAGGATGGTTTTATCGACACTGGAAAAGGGGGAGGAATTGGCTGGGGTTTATCTGAAACAATCGAAAATGCCGAAATCCCGAACGAAGAGATAATTGATCCCAAAACATACCACACGGTTTACGAGGTGAAAAACGGCCTTGGCCCTCACCCTATTAAAACCGCTAAAGGCTGGCTCCATTTGTGTCATGGAGTGCGCAACACTGCTGCCGGCTTGCGTTACGTGTTATATGTATGCATGGCCGACCTGAACGATGTTTCGAAAATAACGCATAAACCTCATGGCCATTTTATTGCGCCACTTGGGGGTGAACGTCTCGGCGATGTATCGAATGTTGTTTTCTCGAACGGGTGGATTGCCGACGACGATGGAACCATATTGATTTATTATGCTTCATCGGATACCCGTCTGCATGTAGCTAAAACTTCTATCGATCAGTTGGTTGATTATTGTTTGAATACCCCTTCGGATGAATTGTATTCGCACCTTTCTGTTCAAACTATTAACAAACTGATTGATAACAACCAAAAGTTTCTATAGAATGAAAAGATCAATTATTGAATTTATAGACGAGCTAAATGTTGAACTCGATAATATATTAAATTTCTGGAGCAAACAGGCTTTGGATACACAGCGTGGGGGGTTTTATGGTAAAATCCTTTCGTCGGGGGTTAGGGTAAAAGATGCAAATAAGGGTGCTATACTGAATGCCAGGATTTTGTGGTCATTTTCTGCAGCGTATCGCTATACAAAAAAACAGCAGCATCTCGAAATGGCCGAGCGGGCATTTAATTATCTGGTCGATTATTTCATCGACAAAAAAAATGGGGGTGTTTTCTGGGAACTCGATTCGAAAGGTAATCCGGTTAATACCCGCAAGCAAGCGTATGCCCAGGGCTTCGCACTTTATGGACTTTCAGAATATTATATGGCTTCGGGAAATGAACGAAGTTTGCAGTTGGCTCAAGAACTTTTCTGGACGATTGAAAAGCATTTTCTCGAAAAGCAGTTTGGCGGATATATCGAAGCGCTGGCCGAAGACTGGACTCCGCTCGATGACGTGCGGCTTAGTACCAAAGATGCAAACGAACCAAAGTCAATGAATACCCATCTCCATATTATTGAGCCTTACACCAATTTATACCGTTGCTGGAAAAACCCGATCCTTGGAGAAAGGATCTATTCGTTGATCCGGATTTTCCTTGATAAGATTATCGATAATAAAACGGCACATTTCAATCTTTTCTTTGATCTCGATTGGAAGGTAAAATCTACAATGGTATCCTATGGACACGACATTGAAGGCTCGTGGTTGCTGTCCGAAGCTGCCGAAGTGTTTGGCGACAAAACGCTTATGAATGAGGTGAATGCTGTGGCTTTGCGAATGGTTGATGCAACCCGGATGGAAGGTTCAGATGCTGATGGGTCAATTTTTTATGAACGTGAAGGAAATCATTTCGACACAGATAAGCATTGGTGGCCGCAGGCAGAGGCTATGGTTGGGTACACCGATGCATGGAAAAAGACCGGCAAGCACGAATATCTCGATTTAGCCGAAAAATGTTGGGATTTTATTGACCGTTATTTAATCGATCGTGTTTTTGGAGAGTGGTTATGGCGTGTAGATAAGGATAACAATCCATACGAAATTGATGAAAAGACAGGTTTCTGGAAATGCCCATATCACAATACCCGGGCTTTGATTGAAGTAGTTAATCGATTAAAATAGGTTGGAAAAAACTGAAATTGAATAATGAAAAGCATGATGGCCACAAGTGAAGTTTCATTGAAAGAAAAGATAGGGTATGGATTGGGTGATGCTGCTTCATCTATGTTTTGGAAGATTTTTTCATTTTATCTTGCTATTTTTTATACCGATATTTTTGGTATCTCGGCCGTTGCAGCAGGTACAATGTTCCTTGTAACCCGGATTTGGGATACAGCCAACGACCCGATCATGGGAATTATAGGTGACCGCACCAATACCCGCTGGGGAAAGTTCAGGCCATATTTGCTATGGGGTGCCATTCCATTTGGTATTCTTGGTATTTTGCTTTTTACTACTCCTAATTTTGATACTACCGGTCGTCTTGTATATGCTTATATCACCTATACGTTTATGATGATGGCTTATACCGCGGTGAATGTACCTTATGCCAGCCTGCTGGGAGTAATGACTGCCAATACTAACGATCGTACCACATTGGCATCATACCGCATGGTATTTGCTTTTGGAGGGAGTTTACTCGTTGTTGCCATATATCAGCCTCTTGTCGATTTTTTTAAATCGGTAGTAACCGTTGAAACAGCTTATCAGCTCACTATGGTTGTAATAGGGGCGATTGCGGTGCTCTTCTTCTTTTTGACCTTCTCGTGGACAAAAGAGCGTATTAAACCGCCCAAGTCGCAACAGAATTCATTAAAAGAGGATTTCAAAAACTTGTTGGCAAATGTGCCTTGGTTTGTTTTGCTTGGCGCAGGGGTAATGACGCTTATTTTCAATTCGGTACGCGATGGGGTAGCTATGTACTATTTTAAATATTACATAGTTGACGATACCGCTGTGGCTATTTCAAAAATGACTTTTACGTTTAGTACCCTTTATTTTCTGGTTGGACAAGCTTTTAATATGGCTGGGGTCATCATGGCAAAACCTGTTTCAGCATTGCTTGGGAAACGGAAAACTTTTATGCTGGCTATGATTGGCGCTGCGGTGTTCAGCAGCATGTTCTATTTTTGCAACAAAGATAATGTGGCACTTGTTTATGTGCTTCAATCTGTTACAAGCTTTTGTGCTGGTATCATTTTCCCCTTGCTCTGGTCGATGTATGCCGATACAGCCGATTATTCAGAATGGAAAACCGGGCGCAGGGCTACAGGATTGGTCTTTTCGGCGTCGAGTATGTCGCAAAAATTGGGGTGGACACTTGGTGGTTCAATAACCCTTTGGCTGCTTGGTTTTTATGGTTTCCAGGCGAATGTGGAACAAACCCCAGAAACCATTGAAGGCATAAAATACATGCTTAGTTTCTTTCCCGCACTGGGGGCTATTCTTTCAGCATTGTTCATGTATTTCTATAAGTTAGACGACAACACGTTAAAGATTATTGAAACCGAACTGAAACAGCGGCGTGACGCTGAAGCATCGCTAGCTGAATAGTACTTTGGTGTTCTTTTCTGCTCGTTAGTTGTTGAAGGGAGAGAGAATGTATGATCTGCATTTTCTCTCTTTTTTTAATGTCTTCTTAGGATGAGTTCTTATGTTGGAGCCTTTTATTTTACTTTTTTTTAATGACAATTGTGTAAAGAAAACATGAAATTTTAGTTAAAATAATACCGCTTATAACATGATTATTATCAGTGTGTTGAACCGAATTTTAAATTTTATTTTGAAAGGTTCGATTAACAAAAGAAATTTTCATATTTGTGCCTGAAATCAATAACCTGCATCCGATTCTATCATTGAAGAGATGCTGGTATTAACGGCAAAAAAGAAAATCTACGATGAATTTTACAACTGTTTTGAAATACTTTACTCCGAAGGAGAAAAAGTTTTATGAAATGTTCGACCGCTCTGCCAGTAATATTGTTGAGGCATCAGTTGCGTTCAATAATCTTATTAACGCTGCTACGTTTGACGACCGGAAGTTAGTAGGTGCTACAATTAAAGCTCTTGAGAAGAAGGGTGATGACCTGACCTATTCAATTTTCGAAGAATTACATAAAACGTTTATCACCCCTTTCGACCGGGAAGATATTCATGAATTGGCTTCCACTATGGACGATGTTGTAGATTTGATGTATAGTGTTTCTGGTAAAATTGAATACTATCACTGCACGACTATCAGTTCGTATATGAAAAATATGGTTGCGCAGATTCATGAAGGTTGCCTGCAAATTCAGATTGCTGTTGCTGGCCTTGAGAAAATCACTAAGGAGAATCAGATATTAAAGGCATGTAAAGAGCTAAACAAGGTTGAAAGCCGTGTTGATGTTATTTTCCATGAAGCAATATCTGATCTGTTTGAAAATGAAAAAGATCCGATCGAATTGATCAAACAAAAAGAAATTCTGCAAAATATTGAGAAGATTGCCAATAAGGTTGAAGATATTTCAGACGTGGTGAAAACCATCGTAGTTAAGTATGCTTAATCTGTTTTTATAAATCTTAACTAAATCTTATTGGAATGCTTACTCTTTTAATAATTGTTATAGTCCTTGCATTAGCCTTTGATGTGATCAATGGGTTTCACGATGCAGCAAACTCTATTGCGACTGTTGTTTCTACAAAGGTATTGTCTCCTGTTGTGGCTGTAATGTGGGCTGCATTTTTCAATGTTCTGGCTTATTTCATTTTCGACCTTAAAGTTGCCAATACAGTTGCGAAGACCGTTGAAAGCGGTTCTATAACCCTTCATGTTATTTTAGCCGGAGTTATTGCGGCAATTATTTGGAACTTAATTACATGGTGGTTGGGTATTCCTTCCTCTTCATCACATACTCTCATTGGAGGGTTTGCTGGGGCGGCAGTTGCTCATACCGGAACATTTGCTGTTGTAAACGAAAGTATTATATTCAAAACAATAGGTTTCATTTTTCTTGCTCCGCTTATTGGTATGGCTATCGGATATGTAGTTCAGGTTCTTATTCTTTGGGTATTTAGGCGGATTAAGCCGCAAAAAGCCCATAAGGTATTCCGCCGAACGCAGCTGGTTACGTCGGCATTGTTGAGCTTGGGTCACGGTGGCAGCGATTCTCAAAAAGTTGTTGGTATAATTAGTGCCGCAATGCTTGTTTATATGTCGTATTTGCAAACAAAAGGAATTGACATTCCGGCATGGGCTCATGTACACGAAACCATTAATGAGGCGGGTAAAGTTCAGTTTAACGTGCCTGAGTGGATTCCTATGAGCTGTTATGCTGCTATAGGCTGCGGAACGCTGATGGGCGGCTGGCGGATTATCAAAACCATGGGAACTAAAATAACCAAAGTAACTCCAATGGAAGGCGTTGCTGCTGAATTATCGGGCTCGATCACCCTTTTTGGAGTAGCTCAGGGACTTGGTGTTCCTGTTAGTACAACTCATACGATTGCTGGTTCTATTATGGGAGTTGGAATGACCAAACGCTTATCTGCAGTTCGTTGGGGTGTTGCAACAAACCTCCTTTTTGCTTGGATTGTAACAATTCCGGCCAGTATGATAATGGCAGCTATTGTTTACTATATTACAACCCTTTTGGGCATGGTTTAGTGGTTGTCAGACGCATTGATTCTCGTGCAGTTATTTCTTTTTGAAGATTTGAATTCCAAGTCTGAAAAAGCCTGTAATTGCAGCGAAAATTATATTCACGGCCATGGCTAGTGCCATTAGGGTATAGAAACCTGAAAAGAGAAAACTTATTTTAGTAAGACCCTCAGTGGCAAAATCTCCGGCCCAAAGCGTAGATATATTGAAAATAAAAACAATAATAATGATGACTAAGAATCCCCGGCCAGAGGTTTTAATGTCGGCTGGGCTCAAAGTCATAGAGCTTCCAATAGAATAGAGGCAGTAAATCAGAATCATAATTTTCCACCAGGCAGAGTTTTCTCCGCTGAAAATCTCGTGCATGAATTGGCTAACAACTGTTGGAAGTTTGAGTAATTCGGTTTTTAGCAAGCTGAAAGAACCTAAGGTATCAGGGGAGATACTAAGGTCTGAAAAATCAAAAATATTAATCCTGAAAAGCAGGAGAGAAAGGCCATAAAGGACAATCGTGCACATTAATAAAGGCCCAATACCGATGAAAAAATTGCCGGTTTGTTGGTACATGTTTTTTTCATCGTACGAATGGTTTACATATCCCATGGTTCCGGTTTGTGGGTCGGGTTTAAATAATTGGATTTCTTTTATTTTGTGCCCGAAAATTACAGCAAACAATGCATGCCCAAGTTCGTGAATTGATGTGCCCAGCCATGCAAAAACATACAGGTAAATTTTTTCTCCGAACACATAGATGCTCATCCGTTCGTTGGCCAGGGCAATAAAGTGCATGATAATGGCCATGATAAGTAATGGTCCGAATAGAATAATCAATTGAAGCCCCGTAGAAATACCGGCTTTAGTAAGGTAGTCAAGAGCTGATTGGAAGAAGTTTTCCATGGTTATAATTATCGAGACAAAGATAAAATAAGTACACATTGTTGCAACCAATTGCTTAAAATCGAAAATCTACTTTTGATTTCTTTTTACAAAGTGGCTTTTTTAAATGTTAATGATCTTTGTTCAGTGCTGGGTTAAGATAATACGATTAAAAAAAGAGGCTATCTTTTTTTAACAGCCTCTTCTTAATTGCGAAATATATGCTTTTATTTTGATTTGTCGGGAGCAGCAGGTATGGCCGGCAATGGCTTGTATTCCGTTTTTATCTGCTCCAAAATAACTTCAATGGCTTTGTTTAACTGATCGTCGGTTCCCATGTACTCACGGTAAGGGTCGTTGTCGATAACAATATCGGGATCAACTCCGTGACCTTCAATGATCCATTTGCTTTCTTCTGCAGAATATGATGCAAATTCAGGTTTACGCAAATCAGCCCCATCGATAAAAGGCAAAGAGCCACTTATTCCAACTACACCTCCCCAGCTTCGGGTGCCAATAACTGTTCCTACGCCAAACCGCTTGAAGCCATATGGGAATAAATCACCGTCAGAGGCTGAGTATTTGTCTATTAAACAAACTTTTGGACCAAGGAGAGTGGCATTCGGTACCGGGGTTGGGTCGATCATATTCCTTCTGATGTTTGCTCTTCCGGCTTCGCGCATTAGACGTTCAAGAATCATGGGAGACACATTTCCGCCTCCATTTCCACGGTCGTCAATTATTAACCCTTTTTTGTTCAATTGCGGGTAGAAATACTTGGCAAATTCATTCAACCCTTCAGCGCTCATGTCGGGTATGTGAATGTATCCTACATCTCCGTTGCTTGCTTTGTTCACTTTTTCAATATTGCCCTGTACCCAATTGTAATAATATAACGCTGATTCGTCGGCAATAGGTTTGATTATTATCTTTCGGGCATCAGTTTCTGAGGGTTTGTTGTTCAATCCAATTTCCACCTCAGTTTCGGCTTTGCCCGCGAGAAGTGAAAAAATATCGCTGACTGTATTTGTGCTGGTTCCGTTAACCGATACAATGTAATCGCCCTCGTGAGCGTTTACCCCGATTTCAGTCAATGGCGACCGTAACGAACTGCTCCAGTTTGCTCCTTTCAGCAGTTGATCGATTCGAAAATACCCCGAGGGGTCGCGGCTTATCTTGGCTCCAAGCAATCCTGTTTTAACCCTCTCTGGTGCAGGTCGTTCGCCACTCAACACATAAGCGTGTCCAACATTCAGTTCTCCAATAAGTTCTCCAATAATATAGGTGAGGTCGTCGCGGTGCCGCACATGCTTAACCAATGGGGCATATTTTTCGTGCATTGTTTTCCAGTTAACCCCATGCATGTTCTCTACATAGAAGAAATCCCGCATCTGGCGCCAGCTTTCATCATAAATCTGTTTCCATTCCTGAGCATAATCAACCCAAGCTTCCATTTTGTCGATATCGATAGTTTCGCTCAGTTTTATCTGGTCCGATGGCAGGTCGATAACTCCCCAGCTTGTTTTTTCACGGATCAGCATTTTTTTATTATTTGCAGAAATTGCAAAATTGAACGAGCCCAGTTCTTTCTCTTCCTTTTTGTTCAGAAGATATACCTTGGCTTTTGTGCCATTGTCGGTACTTTGGTTGTAATATACTTTCCCGTCGACACAATATACATTCGAGTAATTACTGGCTTCAATCGGAAGTGATATTATTCGGTTACCGATCCCATCAAAATTGATTTCGGTTTCCAACGTTTCTTTCTGATTGGATTGAGAAGGGGTTTTAGCTTCTTTTTTTCCTTTTGTTTTTTCGCTTTTTTCTGGTAATGTTTCAGTGCTAATAGCTACACTGTCATTCTCAAGGGCAAATGGAGAGGACGTTTTTTCTGACAACACAGCCAAATAAACTTTGCCCATATTTTCGTAGGCATGGTTCCATTCTGTTTGACTGTATGTTGGTGAGAAATCACGATCAGAAACGAAGACTAAATATTTTCCATCGGCTGAAAAGTTGGGCGATCCAGAGTCGTACCAATTATCGGTGATGTCTTTAACTTCTTTATTAACTGTGTTATAAATGCTAATTGTTGAGAATCTGTTTTCACTCGGCCGGTTGAATGTTATCCATTTGCTGTCGGGCGACCACGCATAATCATTCGGTTGGCCGTACCGGGCTTTGAATACCTCGGTAATTTCGCCTGTTTCAACATCAACATAACGGAGTCGAAATTTTCTGTCGTTCCAGAGTATTTTTTTGCTATCGGGCGACCACAAGATATTGAAATAGTATGTGTCTGCATTTTTTGTAATCTGGCGAGCCGGGGTTGATTTGTCTTGGGCTTGCACCCATATTTCAAATTCGCCTGACTGGTCTGAAAGATAGGCGATATATTTGCCATCGGGCGACCATATGCCATCGCGTTCGTGTGCTCCCGAAGTTTGTGTGAGATTATAGCTAATCCCTTTCTTAGAGGGAACATTAAAAATTTCGCCACGAGCACTGAAAACCACTCTTTCTCCATTGGGAGACAGGTCGGCATTCCTGATCAGGGAACTTGATTTTTTTGTTTCGTTTCGAGCATAATTGAAATCGCCAGTAATAGTTATAATTACTTTTTCTGGCTTTTTATCGTTTACATTCATTTTATAGATGTAGCCGCCATTTTCGAAAACAATATAATTGCCTCCTATAGATGGAAATTTGCAGTCGAACTCATCAAAGTGGGTTACTTTGCTGGTTTGTTGTGTCTTGGTGTTATACACAAAAATGTTCATAATGCGGTCACGATCCGAAAGAAAGAATATCTCGTCGCCGGCCCACATGGGGAAGATGTCCTGAGCAATATGGTTGCTTATGTTTTTCACTTCTTTTGTGTCGAAGTCGAAAATCCAGATATCATCAGCCATCCCTCCTCTGTAGTATTTCCAGGTGCGGAATTCGCGAAATACTCTGTTAAAAGCGAGTTGTTTACCCGAGGGCGAATACGAGCAGAAACCTCCTTCGGCCAGTGGCAGTTCAGTAGAGATTCCTCCTTGGGCTGGTGCAAGGAACAATTGTCCTTTAAAATCGTTGAAGCTTTGTTTACGCGACCGGTAAACAATTTGTTTACTGTCTGGAGTCCAGCCCATCACTATGTTGTTTGGCCCCATCCTGTCTGAAACAAGATCGCGCCCAAGGGTTGCCGTGTGGGTTATTCGTTGCGGGATTCCGCCATCTGAAGGGATGGTAAAAACTTCGGTATTACCGTCGTATTGTCCGGTAAATGCAATTTGTTTTCCATCGGGAGAAAAGCGGGCAAACATTTCGTACCCGATGTCGCTGGTTAGTTGGCGAGCTGTACCGCCCGACGATGGTACAGTATAAAGATCTCCCGCATAGCTAAATACAATTTTTTCGCCCCATATTGCCGGAAAACGTAACAAGCGGGCTTCGTTGGCCTGCCCAAACAACAATGGGGCTGACAGTAACATGGCCACGATGATTGGTAAAACTTTTTTTTGCATGTGTCTGAATTTTATGTAATTGGTATTTGTCGTTGATGTAAATTGATTTAATAAAGCTCACATAATTAGTGTAAGCAATTCTATATTTATTACATAATAAGACACCAAAGATGAAGCTTTAGTTTAGAATTTCTGAATCTTTTCCTCAATTAAAATGAATGTGGCTCTATTTAGTGGTGGTGGGTAATGCTGGTTCTGTTTTTACAAACTGGCTGAATATGAGAGAACACATAGCCAGAATAGCTCCCCCGATAAAGGGAAGGCGCCAGTTTACCATCCAAAGTATCCCGCCTATAACTGGCAGAACAACAGCTGTAATGTGGTTAATGGTGAATCCAACGGCCATAGAAGGGGCAATGTCTGCCGGATCGGCCTTTTTTCTGAAAAATGAATTGATGGCAATGGCAAAGCTGAAAAACAGGTTGTCGATAATATACAATACACTTACAGCCCAGCGGTTTTCGATTAGTGCATAGAGCATAAAAACGATGACCAGCGAAACATATTCCACAGTAAGCATTTTTCGTTCGCCATACCGGTTTATGGCTTTCCCAATGTATGGGCTTAATAACCATGTGATAATGTTGTTAATCACAAATAGCACAGTGATATGTATTACCGAAAAATGATATTTCTGAACCAAAATAAAAACAGCGAAAACAATAAAAATTTGCCTTCGGGCTCCGGCTAAAAAATTCAGCACATAAAACAACCAGTATTTTCTTTTGAAAATCAGTTTTTTGTGTTGAGGGGGAAGCAGATGGTCAACTGGTTTTAGAATATATGAGTATACCCCAATGAGTATAACCACTAATCCTACCCCCAGAAAAAGCATTTGATATGATAAGTATCTCGAGAGCAACCAAATTGCAACCCCAACTCCAATATTCGAGAGGGCAGTAATGCTTCGTAGTTTTCCCAGCACTAATGGAACACGATCGGTTTGAAAATATTGAAGGGTAAGTGATTGGTTAGCCGTGTCGAAATAGTGAAAACCAACAGACATAAGCACTGTTGTGAAAATTAAGCCGCCCAACGAAGTGAAAAAGCCGGTGAGCATGACTCCCAATCCTAGTAAAACTATCGACGTTGATGCAAAACGGTGTTCTGCAATAAAAAGCAATATGTAAACCGAAAAGAAGGTGAGGAAACCCGGTACTTCGCGTAATGATTGAATGATTCCCATTTTCACTGAATCTACCCCGGCTTCTTCTACTGCAAAATTATTAAAGAGGGTTTGCCAGCCCTGATTTCCAACGGCTGATGCAATGCAGAGCATCACTAAAAAAATATACATCGGATTTTCCTTGAAACTCTTGTAGGCTGTCATTGCTTTGTTTTTGGGCAAACTTATAGGTTTGGTACAATAAAACCTGCCAATATCCTGTTTTACAAATAAATTTAAATGTAATTTTAACCTGAATTTGAGAAGTAACGACTATGGGATCATTTAGCAAAAGAAATCAGCTGTTGGTTTTGGGCATTTTTATTTTTGCAGGCTTGGTTGCCCTTGGCTTTTTTGTGGGTAAAGGCTTGAGAATGCTTGGAGCCGGCGAACGAACCGTAACTGTTCGTGGACTTGCTGAACGTGAGGTGCTTGCTGATAATATCTTCTGGCCAATCGCCTACACTGTATCCGACAATGATTTAATCAACCTCAATCAAAAAATTGAGCAGAATAAAAGGATCATTGTTGAATTTCTTCTTTCGCATGGTTTCTCATCCGAAGAGATTTCATTTTCATCGCCTAGTGTTATCGATGTTCAAACTCAACTTTATAATACTGACCGGAATTATTCTTTTCGTTATCTGGCAAAAGGCTTTGTAAGATTAAATACAAACAAACTTGACCAAGTACTAAAAGCTTCAGACAATTCTTCAGCACTTCTGCTAAAGGGTGTTGTGTTGAACAGCGATGAATATCAAACCTCAATATCATACGATTTTAAAGGATTGAATGAAATAAAACCAGCTATGATTGAGGAAGCCAATATTAATGCACGAAAAGCTGGTGAGCAATTTGCCAAGGACTCGAAGAGTAAACTGGGAACAATAAAAGAAGCCTCGCAAGGCCTCTTTTCAATTCAAGATGCCAATTACAACACCCCACACATTAAAGTAGTTAGGGTTGTAACAAACGTCCAATATTATCTTGATTAAGTGTAGTTTACTCTGTTTTTCGTTTTATGCTACACCCCAGGTTTCGGGTCTCTTTGTTGGTAATTTCTTTTCCGTTGGCCAGGTTTTGCATGGCATCTTTAAGGTAGAATTCTTTAACCTGAGCGGCATCTTTGTAATTGTCGTCGATGGCTCCTTTGTACACCAGTTTCAGCTCCTTGTCGAACAGAAACACATGTGGAGTAGTTTGGGCACCAAAGGCGTTTGCAACAACACTTTCGTTGTCAATTAAGTATGGCCATTTATAGTTGAGTTTTACTGCGTGTTTTTTCATGGCCTCCCAGGAATCGTCGTCGTTACGTTTCATAAAATTCGAGTTGATCAACACAAAGCCGATGTTGTTTTCTTCAGCCAGTTTGTTCACCATCGGATAGCGGTCTTCCCAGGCAACAACAAAAGGGCAGGTGTTACACGAGAATATAACCAGAAGACCGTTTTTTTTTACCTGAGATTTAAGGTCAACAGTAGCGTCATTAAGCGCATTTTTCATCTTTTCAGTTTTTGCAGGAAGCATTTCGTTAATTTTCAGCATATTGTTCTGTGCCGATATGCTTAATGTAAGAGTTATTAACCCAATTAGCAGAATATATTTCATATTTTTCTTGTTTAAATTCAGTATAAATAAACAAGAGGGAGTATGTTTTGTTCAATCAAAATTTGAGTAACCTAAAATGTATAAAAAAACAAAGCCGCTTCCAAAATGGGAGCAGCCTTGTTAGCAGATTAAATATGGGTTTATTCAATTTGTGCTTTAACATATTGGCCATTACTATCGCGCATTTGGCCAACAATTACAAGAATAAGGTCGATTAAATACCAGATTCCGAGCCCGCCAATTGTTATTAGCATAAGCACTCCGGAACCAGTCCGTCCAAGATAAAATCGGTGAGCTCCAAAAACCCCAAGGATCCAACACAAGAGAACAGCGGCAATCCACCGATTATTAAGTGTTTTGTTTCTAACGATATCCGGTTGGGGAACTCCGCATTTGGGGCAAATTTCGGCTTTTGAAAAGATGGCTTCTCCGCAGCTAAAACAATATTTTTCTTGATCTGTTCTCATGATGTTTAATTTTTTCTCAAATGTACGGCAGCTTGGTAAAAACGTATCAATTGTTTTGGATAAACAGTCTTATTTTATCGGTGAACAACACATCTTTGGGCGGCTATCAACCAAATAGTTGTGGAGGATGCATTACTTTCTGAAAAACTTTTTCAGTGAACAAAATGTTAGACGGAGTTTAGCTATTCCATATTTCCCAAGCTGCAAGAGCTTGTCCATGAAGCATTTCCAGTCCATTTTTTACATTGGCACCTTTTTCAATTCCTTTCTTCATGAATAATGTTATTTCAGGGTTATAAACCAAATCGAACAACACGTGGTCAGAAGTTAAATATTCGTATGGGATATCGGGGCAGGCGTCTATTTTGGGATGCGTTCCCAGTGGGGTAGCATTAATAATAATGGTACGTTCTTCTATCATTTTCTTATCGATGTCGGAATAGCGTATTTCGTTTTTAAATAGTTCATTTTCAATAGATGCTGAAAGAAAGTCGATGCCCAGTTTTTGTAAAATATGTTTAATGGCTTTTGATGCTCCACCGGTTCCCAAAATTAACGCTTTGGCATGGGTTTGTTTCAGCATGGGCTTTAGTGAGCGCTCAAAACCAATGATATCAGTATTAAAACCTTTAAGTTTTACCCCATTGGCGGTATAAATTGGTTTTATGGTGTTTACTGCACCTACTTTGGCTGTTTCTTCGTCAACTTCGTCGAGGAATTTCATTACCTGTTGTTTGTAGGGTATGGTGCAATTTAGCCCTTTAATATCATTGTATTGTTGAAAAATTGTGGGGAACATGTCGATATTCTCGATCTCAAAATTGAGGTACTTGCAGTCGGTAAGTCCTTCTTTTTCAAACTTTTCAGTAAAAAATTTTTTTGAGAATGAATGTCCGAGTGGGTAGCCAATTAATCCGTAAGTTGACATATTTTGATGATTGATTTAGAATCGACAGACAGGGTATACTTATGATTTGTTTCCGTACTTGTCGATAAGTTTTACAATAGTTTCATTAAGTCTTGCCTCTGGAAGAATGTCGAACAGGTAGTTTTGTTTGTCGGCATCAACCAGTAGCGCTTTTTTCAGGTGCTTAACTGCATTTTTTTCGTTCATCGATTCGAAATAATAGGCAGATAGGCGGTAATGCAAAACGGCATTGGCAGGGTGATAAAACAAGCTGGTTTCAAGAATAGAAATTGCTTTACTTATCATGCCATTATGGTGAAGGTGTTCCGATAATTTAAGCCATCCGGTTAGCTTACCGGGGTTGAGTTCACAAACTCTCTCGTAAGCAGTTTCAGTTTCAGATCGCAGGTTTAGTTTTCTGCAAATTTTGGCCATGAACAGCCAGTATTCGCTATTGTCATAATCGATGTTTACTGCTTTTTTGAGGTATTTATAAGCAGCGTGATAATCATTTATTAACTTCATTGCAAGTGCAGAGCCAAACCATGCACGGTCGTTCTTCTTATTGAACGTAACGGCTCGCTGATAAAACTCGAAAGCCTTCTCGTGATCGCGGTTGTTTATATGGCAATCGCCAATGATGCAGCATATTTCATCGCTTGAGTCATCAAATCGGAGAAATTCAGTGAAGGCGTCGATGGCTTTTGAAAAATTCTTACGCAGCATGTAGCTGTTGCCAAGGTTAAACCAGGCACTGGCAAAGTCATCGTTTATGGCTACGGCAAATTCGTAAGCTTCAATAGCTTTCTTGTGCTTTTCGAGTTTATTGTACAAAATACCCAAATTGAACCAGGCGTTGTCTGAGAATGAGTCTATGTCTAAATATTTGTTATAGAATTCGATACTTTTGTAATTGTCTCCTGTCTTTTCGTAGCAGTATGCAATTTCGTAAAGTACCATTTCGTTTTTTTCGTTCAGCGCAAAAGCTTTTAGAAAATAGGACAGGGCTTTTTTGAAATGGTTGGCCTGTTCATAGGCATAGCCAATGTTGTAATAGTTTTCTTCGTTGTTCCCGAATGAATATTTTAATGTTTTGGCAAAATTGTCTTTTGCTTCGTTTAAATCGCCAAGGACTAAATGTGCGGTACCTTTCATCAAATATAAGTCGGGGCTAGTACCTTCAATTAGCAGCAGACTGTTGATGAGTGATAATGCTGAATTGGTTTCGCCAAGATTTAGCAAAATCGAAGCTTTTTTAATGAGTATATTAATTGAGCCGGGATGCTGCTCCAATCCAGTTTCAACTACTTTGAGGGCAGGATACAAATTCCCTTCCTCGATATAGCTGTCGATGATCATTTCTATTTGAAACACATCAAAATAGAATGTTTCACCGCTTTTGAGCATCTCCTCATAGCGTTGAATAATCTCGTCAATTTCTTCTTCTTCGTGAAAATTATATTGCTCTTTGTTCATTTCAAACCAACAACTAATGGACTATTGATGTTCAGGGCGCAGCAGGTCGTTTACTGTTTTTACCGGGTTAAAGGTTATGGCCGGTACTTCAACAAATATGGTGTTCCAGTCGGCCATGGCTCCGTTCCAAAGGCCAGGTAATTCAAGGGCTTTAAACTCTTGCCCGTTTTGCGATTTTGTCGAAATAAACCCGGTTTCGGGGTCACGGAAGGCCAGTAAATCGAATTTTTTCCCTTTATAATCTTTAATGCTGCAAACCAAATCAACCGGGTTAAAATGAGTTGATTGGCTGAAAAGCTCTGCTTGTTTTTCGTCGGCCAGGTTTATTTGTGCCGATTCAAGGATTTGTGGCGAAATGGTTCCATCGCCATTGACAACAATGAAAGGCCCGCCACCCGGTTCGCCTTGGTTTTTCACCATTCCGCAAACTCGCAATGGGCGGTTGAGCTTTTTCTTAAAGAAGACAATTTTATCTTCGTTCGACGCAAAATCATTGTCGAACTGAATAAATAATTCTTTGCGCAGGAATGCCTCAATTGTTTTTAGCAGGTCGTTATTTTCCGCTGCTTCGGGCTTGTCAAGTTTTTCGAGATAGGTATAAATCTTGTTTCGCTCCGATACAAGAAGTCCTGCGAGTACTTTTTTGAAACGTTTTGTTTCGGCCTTTAAATGGTCGGGTACTACGTTGTCTATGTTTTTGATAAAAACTATGTCGGAATCAAGCTCGTTCAGGTTTTCGAGCAGGGCACCATGGCCCCCGGGGCGGAAAACCATGCTTCCGTCACTATTCCTGAACGGTTCATTATTCTTATCGACAGCGACGGTATCAGTCGATTTATGCTGATGAGAGAAAGTAACCTTGAGCTGAACGCCATAGCGCTTTTGGTACTCATTACGTACTTTTTTCAGTAACTGTTCGAAACCGTCCTGATGCTCAGGTGAAACCGTAAAGTGCACTTGTGCCATGCCATTTGTGCCGGTACAGTATGAGGCTGCTTCTACCAGATGTTCTTCGAATGGGGTACGGAAAGAATCTCCATATTTATGAAAGGCCAGTTGTCCTTTGGGTTTTTGTCCATAGCCAAGGCCATCTGGCATTAGCAGTTTTTTTACCCATTCGGTTTTATCGTCTTGGTTGACAGTAATTTTGGATAATGAATTATAAAAGGCAAATTTTTCGATGTTTGTAAAAAAAGTTTTTACAAAGCTGTCGTTATCTGCCAACTGTTCAGCATCTTCAGTGTTGGCAGCTTTTTCAAGGAAACTGTATAGATCTTTGAACATGCGGCTTGCGGCTCCCGATGCAGGAACAAACTTTAATGCCAATAGGCCAGAGGAAAGCGAATTTTCAAACACTGAAATCATTCGGGTTATGTCTTCCTCCGATAGGATTTTAATTCCATTTTCGGGAGTGGCGGGGCCTATTAGCTTGATTGAAGCAAATCCTTTTTGAAAATGTTGGATCTGTTTTTCAAACTCTTCAAGGGTAAGTCCCTGTGTCTCTATCTGTTTGATGTCTTTTTCTGCTAACATAAAAAATTTATAATCAATGCGTTAAAAGTAAAAAACTTCACCTGATAAAAAAACCATAATAGATACATTCATTAAAAAATCGAAGTTTTTTTATTTTGTATTTTCACCCAATTTTGTAATCTAATTCATTCTTTACTTTTACAGGCGTGACAAAAGTAACAAAAATATATGCTTGGGGACATCAGAAACGGTACAATGATTTCTCGAATCACTTTAAAATTCTCTTTAAAGAAAGAATTCAGAAGGTTTCGGTTGATGCCGGCTTCACATGTCCGAATCGCGACGGCCTTAAAGGGCTGGGGGGGTGTACTTTTTGCAATAACAAAACATTTAATCCTTCCTATTGCCAACTCTCGAAGAGTATTAGTGCCCAGCTTGGAGAGGGAATCTCTTTTTTTCGCCGAAAATACGATTCAATGAAGTTTTTGGCTTATTTTCAGGCTTATACCAATACGTATGCGCCAGTTGCCGATTTGGCGCGAATGTACTTAGAAGCATTGAGCGTGCCCGGTGTTGTAGGACTTGTAGTGGCTACACGTCCCGATTGTTTGAGTGATGATGTCCTCGATTTGCTCCAGTCTCTCTCTGAAAAATATTACGTGATGGTAGAACTTGGGGTTGAGTCGTGCGAGAATGATACCCTTACGCGTATTAACAGAGGGCATACTTTCGAAGAATCTGTTGCCGCCATTGAGGCGTTAGCGGTTCGATCTATTCATAATTGTGCGCATCTTATTTTAGGGTTGCCGGGCGAAAACAGGTCAGTTATCCTTAACCAGGCGCGTAAGATATCTGCACTGCCAGTTGAGAATATAAAGTTGCACCAGCTTCAGATTCATCGAGATACAGTTATGGTTCATCAGTATATTACTCACACCGAGCAGTTTAATATTTATGATTCAGCAGCTGATTTTGTTGAGCTTATTATTGATTACGTAGAGTTGTTGCGCCCATCAATTGTTATCGAACGTTTTGTCAGCGAATCGCCGGCTAAATTGCTTATTGCTCCCGATTGGGGTATTAAAAATTTTGAATTTGTGGCTAAAGTTGAAAAGCGCCTTGCCGAGCGCGATACCTGGCAAGGTCGTTTATATAGACAATAAAAAAGCAGATAAATTTTACTTGCTTTTTATTTTCTCAATTTTTTAGTCTGTTATATCTCCATCGATGCCCAATAATTCTTGGTAGAATGGTATAAGCTGGTCGGCCATTTGCATGTGGTCGTCAATATCGGGGTGATAATCGCACCCGTGTGGCACAATGCCATCAAAGCTAAAAATTGCGATTGGCTTGTATTTGGTTCTTGAAAAATGGTTCTTCACGTTGTTAAGGCATTTCAACAGCAGTTCTGATTTATCGCCCGAAAGCATTGGGCTCGAGAGCAATGCAATCTGTGTGTCGGGATAGTGATTGTATACTGTTTCAACAAATTTAATATAAGTTGAAGTGAAAATTCCGGCATCAAACGGGTGTCGTTCATGAATTCCGTCTCCATCTGAAAAATCATTGGTTCCCAGGCATATACTTACTATTTCAGGTTCAATTTGTGAGAAATCCCATTTTTTTGAATTATCAGTGTTGAGATAACGGTTTTCGTACACCATAGGCATGGTTGCCCCGTCTTCTACATTCCAGTTGCGGTAAATGCCAATTCCAGATACCGAGCTAAGCATGAATCTTGCATTTAGTGCACGGGCAACAATTGGACCGTATGCCCAGTAAGCATTGTGCTGGTCATACCACTGGTCGGTGTGGCAAGGAATATCTAGGGTGTCGTTGCCCATTCCGCAGGTTATTGAATTACCGATGAATTCGATATTTACTTCTGGTGTGTTTTGAATTTCAGTTAGTTGTTCACATAGAATGCCTCCAAAAATAATATTACCATTCGATGCCTCTGTCGATTTGCAAATGGTTAGCGTGTGTGTTTCACGCTCGAATGGGATTTCAATTGGAAAGGCGGTGATGGAGTCTCCTGTAATTTTTATCCGTCCTAGGTCTTCGCCATCAAGTTCTATCGAAAAGAAATTATGAAGCCCGTTAGGGGTATCGTTCTTTAGAAATACGACGCATGTGTCGCCGATGAATTCAAGTTTAATCATTGACGCTGAACCAATGAGCTTTACCATTTGGTCTGAGGTATAGTCAACGCGCCCCCAGCATGACATTAACTCGGGGTCGAATGAAAATTTCTGAACAGTTTTTTCTGAACAAGAAATAAACAATAAACAGATTACCGGGATAAGGATTAGCAAACGGATTTTTTTCATTGGTTGATTGTTTATTATGTTTTTCGTTTCTGTTTAATAGAAATAGTGAATTGAGTAAATGCTTTTTCTATATTCTAGTGTTGCAAATATACGAGATTTTGAATGATCGCATGCAGCTATTGTGAGGGGAAAATCTTGCATTTGCGAATATTTCTGGCAGTAAAAATTATCGTGAAAGGACGATTTCGTCCCCTCTGTTTCGATATTTATTTACCTGCAAATTTTCTTTAGTGTTTGTATCTTGGAGCCTTGATTATGAATGATTTTTTTTCCACATATTACAAAGAGGATAGGATATGCAATCGATAACTAAAGTTTTGGATGTCAGTGTTAAAGTTGGACTTGTGCTTTTTTTCCTTTATGCTGTGGCTTTTTGCAAGCCTGACGACCTGCCCGATGAAAAACCGGGGGATGCTGATACTATAGATACTGTTGATAGCCTGCCTGTTGTGCCCGTTGATACCATCGACTCACTGCCAGTTGACTCAATCCCGGTAGAGCCTGTCGATACAATTCCTGCTGATACAGTCACTCAGCCTGTTGATACAATTGTTGAGCCTAATCCAGACCTTCCTCCTGAACCTGATACAGCTTTTCTTTTCGGTAAAACTCCCGTTGAGGCCTATGGACAATTACGCGTGAAAGGAAACAAGATTGTCAATAAGCAAGGAAAATCGGTTCAGCTTCGCGGTATGTCTTTTTTTTGGAGTCAATGGATGGGCAAGTATTATAACTACGATTGTGTAAAATGGTTACGCGACGATTGGCGTTGTACGGTAGTTCGGGCTGCAATGGGAATTGAATCGGGAGGATATCTAACTAATCCAGAGATTGAAAAGCAAAAAGTTATAGAGGTGGTTGAGGCTGCTATCGATTTGGGTATTTATGTTATTATCGATTGGCATGACCATAATGCTCAAAAACATTTAAATGAAGCTGTTGATTTTTTTGGAGAAATGGCTAGTCGGTACGGTAATTATCCAAATGTAATATATGAGACTTTTAATGAGCCACTTGAGGTTTCGTGGAGTGGCGTTCTTAAACCGTACCATGAAGCGGTTATTGAGGCTATCAGGTATTACGACCCTGATAATATTGTCATTTGTGGCACGCGCACATGGTCTCAGCAGGTTGCCGAAGTGGTCCAGAACCCAATCGATGATGATAATGTTGCCTACGCTCTTCATTATTATGCATCTACACACAAAAAATGGTTGAGGGATAATGCACAGGTGGCGCTGAATAGAGGACTCGCGTTATGGGTAACCGAGTATGGCACAACAGAATCGTCGGGCGATGGTTATCTCGATGTAAAAGAAAGCAATGTGTGGTGGGATTTCCTCGACAAGAATCAAATATCGTGGTGTAACTGGTCGGTCGCTGATAAAAATGAAAAATCGGCAGCTTTGTTGCCTGGCGCTTCGGCAAAAGGCGGATGGACCGATGCTGTTATCAGCACCTCGGGTAAAATGGTACGCGAAGAATTAAGGGCAAAAAACCCGCCGCAATAAGGATTGTTATTCTAGCTCTTCTGTGGAATGTAGTTAAAAGTCACACCAAATGCATTTATCGCATATCAAAAGCCATGCATCTTTTAGTGATCTTTCTTAACGTTTCAATATCTGATGGAGCTGTTGTTTGCCAATTTCATCTTTTTTTGAAATGAATAGATTTTAAATTGTTTCAATCAATTGATATTTAGTGTTTTAATGACAATTAGTTCGAGCGTTGTTTTTCGTTCCAATTTAGTGTTTGCCATTGCTAAATTCTTTTGGTGGTGTATATTTGTGGGGCAAATGGCAAAATTTTTTTCAATGCAGCTAACATCTAACCTAATACATTTGATATGAAATCGGGAAAAAATAAGGCTTCTTCAACAGTTGGTACGTCGAAGAGGTTGATATTTAACACAATAATTGTATTATTCCCTTTTTTATTACTTTTTCTTGTTGAAATTTTGCTCCGTACATTTTCGTATGGCGACAATCTTTCTTTGTTTGTCAATCATCCCGAAAAAGAATTCAGTGAGTACCGCATTGTAAATCCGATAGTTGGAAAGAAATATTTTCAACGTTTCGAATATACCGAACCCCCTAAAGATGCATTTTTAAAAGAAAAACCCGACAGTTGTTTCCGGATCTTTGTAATGGGAAGCTCAACTGTGGTTGGTTTCCCGTATGATAACAACATAATGTTTTCCCGTATTTTACATGAATGGTTAAGGGAAACATACCCTGGAAAGAAAATTGAAGTTGTTAATACTGCCATTACGGCGATCAATAGTTTTACTTTGCTCGATTACATGCCGCAAATTCTTCGCCAAAAACCCGATGCAATTTTGTTTTATGCAGGGCACAACGAATTCTACGGGGCTTTTGGTTCGGGATCAAGCGAGGCATCTGTTCAGAATCCTGCCTTCATTCGGCTTCACCTTAAATTGCTTAATTTTAGGGTGTATCAGTTAACCCGGAATATTATTTCATCGGTGGCAGAATCGGTTTCGAAGACAAAAACTGCTGCTGCAAAGCGGGGTACTCTCATGAGCCGTATGGCAAAAGATGCCGATATAACTTTTGGCAGCAAAAAATATAATGAAGGGATTGAGAACTATCGTAAAAACCTCGATATGATGCTGGCGATGGCCAAAGCTAAGAACGTTCCGGTTTTCATGAGCGATCTGGTCAGTAATATCCGCGATCTGAAACCTTTCAGCTCTCAGCCCACCAGCAGTTTAAAACCTGCCGATTTTTACTTCGACTTGGCACGTCAGCAGGAGGCTGCCGGCGATTTTAATGCGGCGAAAGAAAACTACACCAAAGCCCGTGATTACGATTGTGTGAGGTTCAGGGCATCGAGCGATATAAATAGTTGTATCGTTGAACTCTCAAAAAAATACAACAACATACGATTTGTGCCTACCTTAAGCCTTTTTGAGGCTAATTCACCTAACCGCCTTGTTGGAAATAATCTGGTTACAGAGCATGTGCACCCGAATATTGAAGGGTATTTCCTTATGGCTGGTTCGTTTTATTCCGCTATTATTCAGTCAGGATTACTGGGAAACGATCGTAATATTTATGCGCCACAGGCGGCTTACGACTTCATGAAGAATTATGGTTTCACTGAACTCGATTACTTAGTTGGCCAACACCGCATCAAAAACCTAAGTTACCATTGGCCCTTTACCGATGAATCGGCTGGTTTTGTCGATTACAGAAAGATTTATAAACCAATATCTTTTGTCGACTCGCTTGCTTTTGCAGTTATGGTTGATAATGAATTGACCTTGTCGGATGCCCATTTGGAAATGGCTGAAAAATACGAAGCTGAGAACGATTTTGTAAGGGCTTTTGGCGAATACAATGCGTTGACTAAGCTTCACCCGTTTTGGCCATCATATTTCCGAAAGGCAGCTGATTGTTTACTTATAATGAGGGATTTACCTGGTGCAATTCGTTTTTTTGAACGTTCGCTCGAGTTTGGGGACGATTCTTTCTATGCACATTTCAGGCTTGGCGAACTTGCCATGATAAAAAATGATATCGCCTTGGCCATTGTGCATTTCGAGAAGGCTCTGACATTGGCAAATACCGAGAAAATAAATGTTTTGTCAAAACTTTATGTAGCATACACTTATCTGCAGGATAAGGAGAACGTTGCCCGCATTGCAACCGAAATCAATAAAATGAAACAGGGTTTCTTGCCTCAGGTTCCCAATCGTGATTATACTTTCCTTGATTACATTCCTGTACAGGTAGAAGATTACATTATTCGTGCTACAGAAATGCTTAAGGAAATGAAGGTTGATGAGGCCGAAGCTGTCCTGAAGGAGTCGATTGCTCTGCACGATAATCATATTGCCCATCGCAGGCTAGGCGAAATTTATTTAAAGAAGCGGGACTTTTCCCGTTCGGTATATGAACTTGAAATGGTTTATAATGATTTCAATTCAGATCCACGTTTTTTGAATACACTTGCGTTGGTTTATCTTGCTATGAATGATAAGAATAAAGCGAGTAAATGCATCGATCGTATTGAAGCGGTTGAACGTGCTTATCCTGGGCTTGAAAAGCTTCGATCTTTTGTCAATTAGATAATTAATACAAATGAATATACTTGGAATTTCGGCATTCTATCACGATTCGGCAGCCGCGATAATAATCGACGGAAAAGTAATTGCTGCCGCGCAAGAGGAGCGTTTCACCAGGAAAAAGCAAGATGAGTCGTTCCCTGTAAATGCGGTACGCTATTGTCTCGATGAGGCTGCTCTTCACATCGATCAGCTCGATGCGGTGGTTTTTTACGATAAGCCAATGCTGAAGTTCGAACGTTTGCTGGAAACGTACTATGCTTTTTCGCCCCGTGGAATTGCGTCCTTTATAATAGCAATACCCGTGTGGCTCAAGGAAAAAGTTTTTTTGAAGAAAATTATTGCCGACAAGCTGTCCGAGATTGAGCCCTATAACAAGAAAAAACTCAAGTTGCTTTTCACCGAGCATCACTTGTCCCATGCGGCCAGTGCTTTTTATCCTTCTACTTTTCCTAAGGCCGCCATTTTAACGGTCGATGGGGTAGGCGAGTGGGCAACAGCTTCAATTTGTTATGGCGAAGGAAAGAAAATTCAACTGCTGAAAGAGATGAAATTTCCTCATTCTTTAGGCTTGCTTTATTCTGCTTTTACCTATTATTTGGGTTTTCGTGTTAACTCTGGGGAGTATAAGCTCATGGGACTTGCACCTTACGGAATTCCGGGTTCTGAGCAAGTTGAAACGTATGTAAAGATTATACGAAATCAAGTTATTGAAATAAAAGAAGATGGTTCGGTTTGGCTCAATCCTGAATTTTTTTCTTATGCTACAGGATTGCGAATGGTTCCCGACAAGCGTTGGGAAAAGCTTTTCGGGTTCAAAAAGCGCTTGCCCGAAGAAACCATAGAACAGCATCATTGCGACCTGGCTTTTGCTATTCAGTTGGTTACCGAAGAAATAATGCTGAAAATGGTTCAACATGCAAAAGAAATTACGGGTTGTGACACTGTTTGTTTGGCTGGCGGGGTTGCGCTGAATTGTGTCGCCAATGGAAAACTATTGGCTAACCGTACAGTGAAAGATCTTTACGTTCAGCCTGCTTCGGGCGATGCCGGAGGCGCTCTTGGTGCGGCATTGGCTGCTTATCATATTTATTTCGATAGGGAAAGGGTTATCGAAGAGGGCGATGCAATGAGCGGTTCATATCTGGGTCCTTCGTATACCGACCATGAAGTGAAGAGGATGGTTGGAGTTTATGGTGCACAGTATAAGTATTATGAATCATTCGATGAATTGGCGGTGAAGGTTGCAGGTTTGCTTGCCGACGGAAATGTTGTTGGTTGGGTTCAGGGGCGGATGGAGTTTGGTCCCCGGGCGTTGGGTAACCGCAGTATTTTGGGCGATGCCCGTAACCGCGACATGCAGAAAAAACTGAACCTGAAAATAAAATACCGCGAAAGTTTCAGGCCTTTTGCCCCGTCTGTACTGGCCGAAGATAACGGCCGCTACTTCGACATTGAAACTTCTTCGCCCTATATGCTTCTGGTGGCTCCTGTGAAGGAACAATGGCAGAAAAAACTACCTGATAATTATTACCAACTTCCGCTTATGGAGAGGTTATATGTTGAACGGAGTGAGATTCCAGCCATTACGCATATCGATATGTCAGCGCGGATACAAACAGTGCATCGTGACACAAACCCCCGGTATTGGCAGCTAATCAACGAATTTAAAAAGCTTACGGGAATAGGATTGGTGGTTAATACGAGTTTTAATGTTCGGGGTGAACCCATAATATGCTCGCCCGACGATGCGTATCGTTGTTTCATGCGAACCGAAATGGATTATTTGGTAATCAATAATTTCCTTTTTGTGAAGGAACAACAACCGGCCTGGAACGAGAAGGATAATTGGAAAGAGGAATTTAAACCCGATTAAATTTCCGTTTTCGTTCTTTTAGCAATAAATTCGCAAAAAAATAAACATTAAGATATGGATTTTCTCAGCGATTTTTGGAATTATATGAAGGAACGCAAAAAGTGGTGGCTCATTCCCACGCTTATTGTCTTCCTGTTGTTGGGTGTTTTAATTGTGTTGAGCTCAGGGAGTGCGTTGGCTCCATTTATATACACGCTTTTTTGAAATATGAGGCAGCATTGTTGATGATGAAAAAAGAAAAAATACTTGAAGCTATTTTGGTGATTACCACAGGTTTTATTGTTCTTTTTGCCGTTTTGGGAAAAGAATGGATGCTGTTTGTTGCCATCGCTTCAGGACTTGTTGGCTTACTTATTCCAGAGTTGGCCGCTGTTTTAGCCAAAGTATGGTTTAAAATTGGAGAAGTTCTTGGATTTGTAGTTTCGAAGGTTGTTCTTTTTTTGTTATTTTATGTTTTACTGACACCTATTGCATTTTTATATAGGTTGTTTAACCAAGATAGCTTACTGTTGAAAAGGCAAAACCGTTCTTTGTGGAGCGAACGTAACCACATCTTTCAACCAACAGATTTGAAAAATAGCTGGTAATGGTTGTTGTCCAATGGCTTAAAATCAATAATGAATAATTTTCAAGCGAAATGAAAAATATAATCCGCTATTTATTATTTGTCTTATCGGGCTTTGCTGTTTTTTACGTCATGTACGAAATGGTGAATACCGAGTTGATTTATCATTTGCAACAATTGGGCTTCTCGTCGTCGAAAGCTTATTTTAATGAAATGATGAGTTTCCCGGGTGGGCCGGCCGAATACCTCTCTGTATTTCTATTTCAATATGCATACAATTCGTTCACGGGAGCATTGCTTTTTTCTGCAATATTGTTTGTAATCCTTTCACTCACTGGTTTTGTGTTGAAAGGGAACCGCTCGGCTCTCGATGGTTTTCTTATTTTTATACCAGCTGCCCTTACCGCAGTGCTTCTTGTTGAGTACGATCTTCATCCTGTCTTTCCTTTGCTGGTGTTATCCTTGCTTATTTTTATGTCGTTTTTTACGGCTATAATCCACGCTAAACGGAATACCGGACTTCAGATATTTTCAATAATTCTGCTATTTGCTGCTTTTTATTGGCTTGCAGGCGGATTGATTTTTCTCGTCTTTTCGCTTTCTGCCCTTATTTGGTCAGTTCGTGAACTACGAGGCAAACGACTGTTGATTATCTCTTTTACAGTTACCATACTTGCAGGGGTGTTGCCATTAATTGCACCAAAATTCTTCTTCATTGGGCAGAAGGATGCATTCTTAAAACTGGGACCATATTTTACTGATTATAAACCTGATTATTTGCTTTATGGCGTTGTGTTTTCGTTGCCATTTTCACTTTTAATGCATTCAATATCAAGATTCAAGAATATCGACTTTGTGGGTAAAATTCCTTTCGGGCGAACAAAATTTTTACAAAATTCATTTTCGCTTATCGTAATGGGAGGACTTCTTGCAGGAATGTATTTTCATATCGATCAACAACAAAAATTTAAAATTCAGGTTGATAAACTGGCACATGAACGTAAATGGAACGAGGTTCTAACCATGGTTGACGACCGCACTATTGATGATCGAATTACCCAATTTCATGTAAATAGGGCTCTTTTCTTTACCGACAGCCTTACCACCAGTCTTTTCAAGTACGATCAGCGTTGGGGGGTAGATGGTTTGTTTCTTACCCGACAATTTTCGAACGATATGTTGCTGCCGTCTACTGAGCTTTTCTTCGACTTGGCCTTTGTTAACGAAGCTATTCATTATGCCAACGAAGCCCTTGCTCAAAACGAACATTCACCCCTTCTGATCGAACAGCTTATTTTGGCTAACATTGCCTCGGCCGATTCACAAGCTGCCCGTTTGTATGTGAATGTGCTGAAAGACTATCCTACGTTTCAGCAAAGAGCCCGTATGTACGAGAAACATTTAAATGGGACTACAAACCCCGATCTTGAAGATTTGATTGCCCTCAAAAGAGAATTAATGCCATTTACCGATTTCAAAGTTAATCGCCAAGAACCATCGGAAGATCTTATTAATATCCTGATAGATAAGCCCAAAAATAGAATGGCTTACGAATATTTAATGTCTTATTTCTTATTGAACAACGATTTGGCCTCGTTTGTAAAATATTATTCCATAGGTCGGAATTTTAGTTATGGGAAGGTTCCAAAAGTCTATCAACAAGCCCTTTTGTTGTATTCTTACGAGTTAGGCCGAGTTGGGCGTCCTATCGGCAACCTTCGGATCGAGAAAGAAATCGTTCAGCAATTCAATGAATATCTTTCAATTATCGCCCAAAACCAAGGGAACATGGATGCCGCTTTGCCCGAATTAAGTGAGAAGTTTGGCCAGACCTATTGGTTCTACATTCATTATAACAGCCCTGTTACCACCACCGATAAACAGTAAGCTCTATGAAGACAATACAACATCTACTATACATATTGATAGTCGTCATCTTTGCTTCTTGCTCTACAAAGATGACAGAGCCTCAAAGCGTAAGCATTAATCAAACCGTGTCAATTTTCCCCGATTATGCAGGAGTAACGGTGCCTGCCAATATTGCACCACTCAATTTTTACATAGAAGAAAAGGGAATTGAATACCAGGCAAATTTTGTTGATGCCAGCGGGAATGGTTTTGTTGTGAAATCAGACAACGGGGTTGTTGACATTCCCTTGAAAAAATGGCATAAAATGCTGGCCTCGAACGCTGGAAAATCAATCAATGTAAAGATCTTTGTAAAAGATAATTCCGGGAAATGGGTTGATTATCAACTATTTACTATTACTGTTTCTTCCGATAATATCGATTCGCATTTGGCGTACCGTATTATTAATGTAGGCTATATCCTTTGGAATAAGCTGGGGTTGTATCAGCGCGACTTGACTTCATTCAGGCAAACGGCCATAATGCTAAACCGAAATACCGAAGGAAATTGCATGAACTGCCATAATTTTAATCAGCAAGACCCTGAACAAATTATGTTTCACATGCGGGGGAAATATGCAGGAACAGTTATAGCCCGTGGCGACGAAGTTAAAAAGGTGAATACTAAAACACCGGTCACTATGTCGGCTGCTGCTTATCCATCGTGGCATCCCGGAGGTAAGCATATTGCTTTTTCGGTAAACCTTATCAGTCAGTGGTTTCATGGGGTCGATAAGAAAAATGAAGTGTACGACCGAGCTTCTGATATTGTAGTGTACGATATTGAAAATAATGAAATTACGACTTCTCCACTTGTTTCTACACGACAGAGGGAATCACTGCCTAATTGGTCGCCCGATGGGAAATACATATATTTTTGCCGAACAGAAGAGGTTTCTGAATCAATTGCCTGGGATGAAGTAGTTTACGACTTGTGTCGTATCTCTTACGATGTTGAAACAAAAACTTGGGGAACGGTTGAAACCGTACTTTCAGCTGCACAAGCTGGAGGAAGCATAACTTTTCCAAAGATTTCTCCCGATGGAAAATGGCTGATGTTTACCCTAGCTGACCATGGTTATTTTTCAATTTTCAATAAGAGCAGCGATTTGTACCTGCTAAACCTCGAGACCAATGACTTCTTTCCTTTTCCGTTCAATAGCGGTGATGTCGATAGTTATCACAGCTGGTCAGGAAATAGTCGGTGGATTGCCTTTAGCAGCAAACGTCTCGATGGATTGTGTACCAGACCTTATTTTACACACGTCGATGAAAAGGGAAACTTTAGTAAACCCTTTGTAATGCCTCAACGTGATCCTTTGTTTTATCGTTCGTACAAAGATAATTATAATGTACCCGAGCTGGTGAATGGAAAAGTAAACATCAACCGGGCGTCATTGCTCGAAGCTGCCCGTGACAACGCTTTGCAGGCCAATTTTGACCCGAATATTGATGTTGATGGCTTATCGGGTGCCAGTAGGATTGAACAGTCTGTTTTACATTGAAATTGTAGCTATGCTTTCAGAAATACACGAAATAATTGCCAAAGAGTCAGCCGCGATCCTGAATATTCCTGTCGATGACAATTTTCCAGCAGCAGTTGACCTTATCTTCAAAAAAGTGCATTCAGATGGAGGCAAGCTTGTTGCAAGCGGAATGGGAAAAGCGGGACAGATTGCCCAAAATATTGCAACAACGTTTAGTTCGACAGGTACACCTGCACTTTTTCTTCACCCAAGCGATGCCCAACATGGAGACCTTGGCGTATTGGCACGAAATGATATAATGCTGCTTATTTCGAACTCGGGGAAAACCCGTGAGATTATTGAGTTGATTGAGCTTTCTCGAAACTTATACGAAGAAATCCCTATTATTTTAATTACGGGTAATCCTAAAAGCGAAATTGCTCGTACGGCTCAGGTTGTTATATCTACTGGCGGGCCAGAAGAAGTATGCCCGCTGGGGCTTACCCCAAGCACATCAACTACAGTGATGAATGTTATTGGCGATGTGTTGGTTGTTTTATTGATGAAGAAAATTGGCTTTACTTGTGCCGACTACGCAAAAAGACATCATGGCGGATACCTCGGCCTGAAATCGCGAGAGCAATTGAAATAGAACATTATCTTTTCTTTAAACAGTTTTTTACTTCGAAATCGCCCTTACCGCATTCGGTAAATAAAACCCATATTTGTCCATGTAAAAAACAATTAGCGATGAGGATAATTAAAGAAGATTGTATTGGTTTGGTAATCGATATTCAGGAGCGGTTGTACCCTGCTATGGCCCGAAAAGAAGAGTTTTTGGGCAATTCATGCAAATTAGTGCTGGGTCTTCAGGAGCTTAGCGTACCGCTTATCGTAACTCAGCAATATTCAAAGGGATTAGGACAAACATTGGTGGAGGTTTCTTCGTTAATCAGTCATTTTAATCCAATTGAAAAAGTTTCATTCAGTTGTTATGATGAACCAGCCTTTGTTGAAGCACTGGAAGAGGCCGATAAAAAGACTGTAATTATCTGCGGAATCGAATCACATGTTTGTGTACTTCAAACAGCTGTCGATTTAAAAGCTGCAGGTTATACCCCTGTGGTTATTTACGATTGCACCTCGTCGAGAAATAAAGATGACTGGAAGATTGCCCTCGAGAGGTTCAGATACGAGAATATCATGGTACTAAATCACGAATCGCTACTTTTTGAACTTACAAGAACAGCGGCAAGCAGTTCGTTTAAGTCAATCTCGAAGTTGGTTAAGTAATAAAAAACAAAGCGGGTTATCTGTTTTGATAACCCGGCTGTTCATAGTTTAGTTAGATCAGAAAATAGATGATGGTTTAAAGAGAAAAGGTAGATTATATTTTTAGGTAACTCTAACCTGTTTCGTTTCTAATTCTGGATAGCTAATATATAATTTTTTTTTAAAATCATAAAAAACGTTAACGAATATTTTCCTCAAAACCCCATTGCAAACGTTTTCGAACGTGCCAACATCATGGTTATTTGCATGAACAATGTTAAATTCATTAAAATTTGTTTTTGGAACTTTATTGCAATTTGTTTTAAAATGCTGGGACATCAATACTAATTCTTTTTCTTATTTTTACCCATCAAACCAAAGAACATGGAAAAATTTCTGCATAGTGTCGCTTCTTACCTCTATGGTAAGCATCATGGGCATCTTGAACAGCTTACTGTCGTTTTTCCCAATAGACGTGCGGGATTATTCTTTCAAAAATACTTAAGTACTTTAACAGAGAAACCTATTTTCTCTCCAAGCATAATTACCATTTCTGAAATGGTTTCGGGATTTTCACCTCTTAAAGTCGATGATAATAGCTCGTTAGTTGTGCAATTATGGGAAACCTTTATGAAAATTACTTCAATAGAGGAGCCCCTCGATGATTTTTTTTATTGGGGTGAAATGCTTTTGTCCGACTTTAATGATATTGACAAATATCTTGTCGATGGAAAACAGCTTTTCAAAAACATAATGTCGCTCAAAGAGATCGATTCAGGATTTGAATACCTCAGCAAAGAACAAATCTTGTTTTTGTCGACATTTTGGCAACACATTCTGCAAGTAAAGAATTCTGGCGAAAAAGACAGTTTTATAAAGAATTGGGCTAACCTTTTCCCGGTATATAATGAGTTTAATAAGAGCCTGAAAACTAAGGGGCTTGCCTATGAGGGTATGGTGTACAGGCAAATGGCTGAAATGGTAAAAACTGGAACGTCGCATTGGGAAGGGAAAGAAATTGCTTTTGTAGGCTTTAATGCACTTAATAATTGCGAGAAAGCACTCTTTAATTATGTGAAAATAAATTGTAGGGCAGATTTTTTCTGGGATTTCGATCAATTTTATATGCAGAAAAGTGACCATGAAGCTGCTTTTTTTATGCATTCAAACCTTAAAAATTATCCTGCGCCGGTTGATTTTTCGTTTTCGGATAACAGTTTTGAAAAATTAGCAAGCATCGATTTGGTTTCAATTCCTGGATTCTCGGGGCAAGCTATTTATGCATCGAATTGGCTCGCTGAGAATAATCAATTCATTAATAGTTCGTTCGACAATACTGCAATTGTGCTTTGCGACGAGTCTCTACTGCACTCGGTGCTTTCTTCGTTACCCGATTCGATTGCCGACGTAAACATTACCATGGGTTTCCCGCTGAAAAACTCAGTAGTTTTTGCCCTTTTAAAAGGCTTGATTGATTTAGACAGAAATGGGAGGAAAGGGAATAATAACGAGACTTTATATTATTACAGGAATGTGCTTGCCTTGCTAAATAACCCATTAATCAAACCTTTTGTGGCCGACTTTATTGAAAGCCTTAACCTCAGGATTAAGCAGAACAATCTCGTTTACATCACAAAAAGTGAGGTGGTAAGCGATGAATTGCTGGCCTCGGTTTTCGAGGTTCCGGACGATGCCCCTTCGGTGAAAGAATACTTACATGCGATCATCAAAAAGCTTTTTGCTCGTGTACCTGACGATGATCCATTTGTAAAAGAAGCACTTTACCAGTTATATCTGTTAGTTAATCGCCAGCACAGCACCCTGTTCGTTAATAAATCATTTTCAGACAGATTAGTATCGAAAAAGCTATTTTACCAGCTTTTGCTCCGTTCTGCCGAAAAAATGAGCATTCCTTTTGAAGGAGAGCCTCTTTCAGGAATGCAGTTGATGGGGTTTCTCGAAACGCGTTGTCTCGACTTTGAAAACCTGATTCTCCTGTCTTTCAACGATGAAAAACTTCCCGGAGTACAACATCAGCATTCGTTCATTCCCAATTCATTGAGAAAAGGGTTCGATTTGCCTGTAATTGAGCACCGTAATGCGATGTATGCATATTATTTCTATCGGTTGTTGCAGCGGGCAAAACGGGTTACTTTGGTTTTCGATTCACGTACAGAAGCTCTTTCGAGGGGTGAAGTATGCCGCTATGCAAAGCAATTGAAATATGAGGCACCAGGTCTCACGCTGGTCGAAAAGCAAGGGGTTTTCAATTTTGAAACGGTTGAAAATAATCCGATTATTGTTGAGAAAGATCAGGCTTTGTTGGAGAAACTTGAAAAAATTGTAACCGAAAAGCGCCTTAGTCCAACAATGCTGAACTCATATATTGAGTGTGGTTTGAAGTTTTATTTCAATTATGTAGAATCGATACGCGAAAGTGATGATGTCTCGGAAGAGATTGATCAGTTGGTATTTGGAAAGGTTGCCCATTCGGCAATGGAAGAATTGTATAAACCTTTTCTCGGAAAAACAATTGAGTCATCGTTCATTAAGTCGATGCTCGACAATCATTTACTCATCGATAAAGTTCTTTTCGATGCGTTGGAAAAGGAATTTTTTAAGGGAGGAAGTTTCAATAAAAACGGGAAGAATCTTTTGGTAATCGATATTATTAAAAAGTATATACGGCGAATGTTGAAATATGATATGAGCATTGCTCCTTTGGAAATTATTAGTCTGGAAAAAGAATATACTACCAATATTGATTTGAAAATCAATGATAAATCATACCGCGTTACCGTAGGGGGAATAATTGATCGTCTTGATAAAGTTGGAGGAATTATTCGTGTAGTTGATTATAAGTCAGGTCGTTCAAAGCAAAAGGTGAGCTCAGTTGATTCGCTTTTTCTTCAAGAAGGAGAGCGAAATAAAGCAGCTTTCCAAACGATGGTTTATGCTCATTGTGTAAATCAGGTTATGCTTCCCGATGAGCCAGTTCTGCCAGCTGTATATGGAGCAAGCTTTGTATTCTCTGATTTTTTCGACCCATATTTTAAGATGGGCAATGAGAAGCTTGATTATAAATCGAATTCACTTGAATTTGTCGAGCAACTTAAGCAAACAATTTCTTCAATCCTTGATCCTTCTTTGCCATTTTTACAGGTTCGCGATGTGAAACCGTGTTCATATTGTGCCTATAATTCTATTTGTAACCGCAAGTAAGGCTTATATTTGTGCAGATTTTGGTCGTTTTATGCGGAAAGTTTTAATGATAATAGGTGGTTCATTTTCCTTGATTTTGGGAGTAATAGGGATTTTTATTCCGGGCTTACCTACAACTCCGTTTTTGCTGTTAACAGCTGCTTTATTCTTAAGAAGTTCAGACCGTTTGTATAATTGGTTAATGCAGAATAAACATTTAGGGAAATATGTTCTGAATTATCGGCGGAGAAATGGAATGACAAGGCAACAAAAAGTGTATTCAATTTCGCTCATGTGGATCATGATTGCCATTTCTGCCGGATTGTTGATAAAGTCTGTACCAATCAGGCTGATAATCGTTACAGCCGGGGTTGCGGGAACTGTGGTAATGGGGTTTGTGGTGCCAAATGTCAGCGAAAATGATTAGTCGTTTTTTGGGGCTTATATTTTATTATCTTTTTTCCTGGCAAAAAGCAATGAAGCATTCAGCAAAAACGAAGCAATAATAATTAAGTTTCCCGCAATTTGAGCTCCTGTATAGAATACAATTTTACCTGTCAAAGCACAAATTCCTCCACATAACATGGCCATCACAAGATTGTTCCGGTTGATATTTATATTCCAGAGTCCGGCAATAAGGGGAATAATGAATGCCCCAGAATACACGGTGAGAGCTGTAATTAATATTCCTATAATTGAGGTGAAATTCAATGCAATAATCGTTGAAATTATTCCAGCTAAAGCAATGAAAAAGCGGGAATGCGAAAGAGTTTTGTTGCCGAATGAATTTCTTTCATACAATTCGGTGAGGATTATTGACGTGGTAAGAATTGTTGTGTCGGCCGAAGAAAGTACTGCACTTAAAAGCGAAACAACAATCAGGGCAACAGCCCATTCGGGCAGTATAGCTTTACTCACATCGATGAAAATTGAACCAGAGCCTGAAAAAGGCAAATAGAAACTACCTACAATACTGATAAAACCAATTGATATTGCCACCGGAACGAGCAAGGTTGCTGCAATGCTCACAGCTCTACGGGCCACTCTTTCAGAGCTGGCACAAAAAATTCTTGAATATATGTCGGGGCCAAAGGTAAATGTAGTAGCATAGGTAAAAAGAAGAACGACAAGATCAAGGGGTGAAAAGTTTGCATTAAAAGGGAACTGAGGGATTACAGTATCTGTTTCAGGTAGTTTCAATTTTGCCGAGAAAAATACTATTACAGCCAACCCAAGAATGATGAGGATAGATTGAAAAAAATCTGTTTTTAGTACTGAAAGTTGCCCGCCGGCAAGGGTATAAACAATGAAAACTACCCCTGAACATAAAACACCATACGTGTAACTCATCCCTGTAAAGCTTTCAAGTATTCGTGCTGCTGCAATCATTTGAGCGGCAACAACACCAAGCCATGCTGTGGCAATAATCCACGAAGAAATACGCCTTACTCCCGGAGTATATAAATCACCAAGAAGTCCTGAGAGCGTAAACTGGCCTGTTTTGTTTATTTTTCCGGCAATGGGAAGGAGGGCGAAAAGACCTATAGCGGCACTGAGCATGTACCATGATGTTGCCCATCCTAATTTAGGGCCTTCATTTACAGCTCCTATAATTGCAGAGCCTCCAAGTATTGTTGCAATTAAGCTGCCGGTAATTGTCAGTGTATTGCCTTGTTTTCGGGCATTAAAAAAATCGTGATAATTTTTGACTTTCCGATAGCTGAATAAGGTTATTAATGCAATAATCGATAGATAGAGAATCAGTACAAAAGTTGTTAATGCCATAACTTGAGTTGCCTAAAATATTTCATTTTTTTCAATAATTTATAATTCATTCTTATATAAGGCTTCGGCAATTGAGCTCGATAGTTTCTCTATACTTACAGGTTTCTGTATGCATCCGCAGAGGTTTTGAGAAAAAAGCCCTTTTATTTCGTCATCAATTTCTAAGCCAGTGAGCAACACAACTTTTACCTCATTGTTAATCGTTTTCATTTCCTTATATACCTCAAATCCATCCATGTCGGGCATGTGTTTGTCGAGTAAAACAAGATTGATGGTTGAATGATTGTCTTTGTAAAAAGTCAGTGCATTTTTTCCACTGGCGAAACTATACACATCGTATCCAAGCTCGCTAAGCAACTCAGCGGTGATTATTCTTACAATTTCTTCATCGTCGATAAGCAATATTTTTGCAGATCCTTTCACCAGTCGTTGTTCATCGGGTTGTATGCTGGTAATATTTTTGCTGGAGTCGATGATTGGCAGATAAATATTGAAGCTACTCCCTTGCGCAGGAGTACTGTATACTTTGATGAACCCATTGTGCTCGTTAACTATTTTATTTGCCATTGGAAGTCCTAATCCTATATTATGCCCCGACGGTTTTGTCGAGAAGAACGGATCGAAAATTTTAGAAATGAGTTGTGGCGCAATTCCTTCGCCGGTGTCTGAAACAACAATTCGCAAATATTTCCCTTTAATTATTTCTTTGTTGGCCTCGTTTGCTTCTTGTTCAAAATATGCAATGCTGGTTTCGATGGTTAGCTGACCGCTGTTTGGCATCGATTCAACTGCATTTTCCAGGATATAATTAAGTGCTCGTTTCAATTGGGACATATCACCTGTAATAACCTCATTTTTATGGTTTAATACAGTTTGTAGTGTGATTGATTGTGGAATCTTAATTGAACTGATTATTTCATTTATAAGATTGTTACTTCCAAGTAAAACGTTCAGATTGTTATTTTTCTCTGAGAACAATAATAATTTGTGAGTGAGTTCCGATGCCTGGCTGGTCGAAGTCAAAAGTGTTTCTGAATATCTTGATAATTGAGTGTTTCTCAGATTTTTATTCAATAAATATGCATTCCCGTATATGCCCATCATCAGGTTGTTGAACTGGTGTCCAAAACTTTGCCCTACGTATCGAAGAGTCAGAATTTTCTCGTTGGCAACAAGTTCTTTTTCGTCGTTTTTGATTTTCGAAATATCATCAACGACCATAATGGCATATCTCGAGTCGCCAAAACTGTCTTTTACAATCGAGATACTGGCTGCGATCCATTGGTTTTCGTTGTTTGGAATGTTTGGTTTGATGATTTGCTGAAAAGAACTGATTATCCCGGTGAAAAGTTGGGCAAATTGAGAAATGAATTCATTAAGATATTGAGTGTCAATGTAACTATCGATCTTTGTGAAGTTCATTTTATGTGATTCTGAACCCAAATGTTTTCCAAAGAGATGGTTCGAAATAATAATGTTTCTGTTCTTGTCGACTAAGACTATTCCTATTGGGGAGTTGTCGAATATTCCTTTAAAACGTTCTGCCTGATAGAAGAGATTATCTGTGTGTTGCTTTTTCTTCGTTATATCCGATGTGTATATGAAGAATAATTTTTCATTATCAATGGTTTGTCCTTTAATTTCTATTGAAAGGTTTTTAGTTGTTGAACTCTCAGTTTCGTAAGCAATATGAAAGTTATCGTCTATTAATGAACTGTTCAATTGATTTAAATAGGGAAATATTGCTTCTATTTCATTAAGTGTTACCTTCGTTTTAGACTGAAGGTTAACATCTTCGGCAAATGTTGGATTATATCTTAATACCTCATTTTTTGAGTTTGCAATAGCAAAACCGTATGGTGCCTGTTGTGAAAATCTTTGTGAAATGTTGTTTTCTTCATTGAGTGCAAGTATTGTCTTGGCTTCTTTTTCAATGTCTTCGATATAAAAAATTAAATAGTCAATTTCGTTTTCTTTTGTTTCAACAGGAATAATAGTCATCCTTATCATCAGTTTGTTATTGCCTAATTGATCAAATTCAGAAACGAACTGTTTGCTTCCCGACTGAAGAATTTCTGTTATGGCTTTTGTAATATCTTCTGTTTCGTTTTTGCTAAAAATTTGGTCAAGGCTTTTACTTTTTATTTCGTCCAAGCCTATTCCTGAAATGGTTTCAAATGCGTTATTGGCAAAAATTATTTCTCTTTTCGTATTTACAACAGCGATGGCCGTTCTTGAATTGTAAACGATTGATTTGTATTGTTTTTCTGAGAATTGTAATTCTTGTTCTGCTTTTTTGCGCGACGAAATATCGATAAATTCGTAGAGCAATGCTTTACTGTTCTTTATTTCGATTGAAGAAACATGGAGTTTTATCCATTTAAAGCGACCATTTTTTGTTTCTATCCTAACTTCGGCATTTTCGCGTCGTAAAGGGTTGGTAATAACAGTTTCCGCAATCTTTTTCACCATTGAAACATCTTCGGCTACAGTTATTGAAAGAGGTGTAATATTCTGGTTATAAATATCTTTTGATTGGTGCCCGCTAATGTCGGTAGCTTTTGCATTGGTGAAAATTATCTTGCCGTCGAGAACCACCTGGATTGCACCGTGTAAGTTATCTAAAACATTGTCGAGCAATTTCTTGCTATTGATTATTGAGACAGTGTCTTCTTTAAGGGTGCTGATGTTTTGGAAAGTACCCTTAAAACCAGTTAGAATGTTTTTTGTATTCCGTACCGGTCTCGATCTGGATAAAATATATTGGGTAGTATTTCCCCACACGATCCTGAAAATATAGTCGTGGGCAGAAAGTTCTGTTTTTGAAAGGAATTGTCCGATAAAGTTCTGTTGGTCTTCAGGATGAATCGTTTTTTCGATCTGCCTTAGCGATAATTGTTCCGTGTTGTCGAAGCCTAAAATAGAAAAAGTGTTTTGATTTCCGCTGACAATCATCGTTTTAATGTCTAACTCCCAGTAGCCTAGTTGTGAAATGCTATTGGCAAAAGAATACCGGTGTAACTCTTCACTGGTTTTTTCTGCTTGTATTTTTTGCTTAGTAATGTCGATATTTGAGATAATTACTCTTTCAACTTTGCCATGGTCGTTATAACTGTATATTTTCCCTTTTGAATGCAGCCATTTGTAGGTTCCGTTTTTGCAGCGCACCCGATACTCGAAAAGGAATTGGTTACTTTTCGCAAGAAGGTAATCGTTGATTGCTCTGTTTAATGGCTCCAAATCATCGGTGTGAACACGGTTGAGGTATTCTTCAATTTTTGGAGATAGTTCGCCTTCTTCGTATCCAAGCATTTTTTCGAATACAGGGGAGAAGAATACTTCATTGTTAATTACATTCCAATCAACGATACCCGTGTTGCTTGTTTGCAGTGCGCTTTTCCAAAGTTCTTCGCGCATAATCAGTTCTTTTTGTGAAGCTTTTTGAGGGCTAATGTCCCTTACAATAACTTGCACAAGTTTATCTTTGCCTACAATAATGGGCGATAGCTTTATATCAGCAAAAAAAGTTGACTGGTTTGGTAGTTTAAAAACCCATTCAAATTGTAACTGATTGCCTAGTAGTGTGCTTTGTATGTATTCAACAGCTTTCGCCCTTGAGTCTTCGTTGCCTTGTTGTTTTGATGGTGAAAGGTTCCAAAGGGTATTATTGCTTAAATTCTCTGCTGAAATTCCAAAAAGTGAAACCGATTTTTGGTTGAATTCTATGATATGGTAATTCTTTATAATTAGTATTGCATCGTTTGAAAAATTAAACAGTTGCTTGAATTTTTGCTCGCTTTTCACCAGGTTTTCCTGTGCCGAAATCCTTTCACTGATGTCGCGAACCGATGCTACCGACACTTTTCGGCCACTCCAGTTAAAGTACGACAATGAAACTTCAACAGGGAATACCGACAAATCATTTTTTATGAAACTAAAATCGTATAGTAAGGTTTTTTCTTTTATGATCTCTTCTTTAAGTTTCTCGGGTGTTACCGATAATTGTGTGAAGAGCATTTTCTGTAAGGAAAATTTTGAATAGCCGAAGAGCGAAGAGCCTGTCGGGTTCACATCAATAATCCTTCCCGACAGAAAATCGAACATAAACAATGCATCGCTTCCGATAGAAAAAATTTGCCGGTATTTTTCTTCGCTTTCCCGTAGCGAGCTTTCTGCTTCGACCATTAGGGTAACATCTCTCCAAATTGTGGCTAGGTTGTTTTCCGAAGGAGAGTAAATGAGAATGTCGAAGAAACTGTCAAGTTGTTGAATATAAAGCCGATCTTGCTGTGGCTGTCCGGCAATAACCGAGAGTTGCAATAGTGGGCTTAATTGTTGAAAAAGAGCCGACTGGTTTGATAGTTTTTTCTGTATAACTTCCGCTTTTGTTTTCCCTACTTTCATTTCGTAGGAGGGATTAACGTCTTTGTAAATATAATCGGTAATGTTGCCGTCGCTGTCTTTTACAACTTCCAGAATGATAAAAATATCGGTAAGGTTGATGAACAAACTTCTGAATAGTTTTTCATTGTTTTTTAGGTTGTTAAAAGTAAAATAGTCTTCGGTTATATCGGCTACTGTGCCTGAAATTGTAATTGGTTTGTTTTGTTCATCCCGTTCAACTATTACTTTAAAACTGAGAAATTTAACACTGCCATCTGTTACAACAAATCGGGTGCTTATGTCGAATTGGTTTTCTTTTTCAAGCTTTTGTTTCATTTCTGTCACAAAGCCTTCAAGGCTCTCGGGGTGGATACTTTGCAAGACTTTTTCCCCGTTAATTTTTTCCAGATGGTTTAGTTCAAGTATTTTGTATGCTTCAATTGTGCAATCAAGTTTGCCATTTTCTAAATGATAGTACCAATAAGCGAGTTTGGATGCCGACCGCGCTTTTTGAAAAATATCACTATCGAGAGAAACTCTTGTTTCTTGTTTCTTATAATCAATGTTGTATTGTTGTAGCAGATGCTTCAGACGGAGGTTTTCTTCTAAAAGCTGCTTTTTTGTACTGTCATCAGAAATATGGGATTTATCGTCCATAATTATTACCGAATAATTGGCTAAACTTTAATATAAATGATTTATACTTTTTATATTATCTCAGGTTCTTAATCTACTTTACCGTAATTTTCAAAGAAATGAAAAGATACGGTTTTTTGCGTTATCCTATTTGCCTGTATACTGAAAATGCTTCAAATTTTACTATTATGTTATTATTGTTTGCTTTTTTTAACACTTTTATTCTGTAATGTCTTCTGTTTTGTTGCTACCAATTCATCAAAAGGAAATTCAATGGCAAGATTACACCCACAATTCAAATGAAAATAAGTTTTGTTGGAATAATGTAAGATGGCAAAACTAATTAGAACTAAATAAATGATTCTGTTATCTTTGTTGCAGTTATCAGCTTTTTCAAACGTAGAAGACGAAAAATTAGATGCAATAGATAACAAATTTATATATAGAAATATAGCGCTAGACATAAACAGTTAAAAGAATTGAACAAATGAAAATCGCACTTGTAGGATACGGGCAAATGGGGCATCAGATTGAAGAAATTGCTGTGACCCGGGGAAATGAAATAGTATTAATTATCGATATCGATAATTTTGAAGATTTTACGACCGAGAATCTTAAAAAAGCCGATGTGGTTATTGTATTTACTAATCCAGAATCATCGGTAGAAATATTTAATACTTGTTTTGAAAGCGGAGTTCCAGTTGTTTCTGGTAACACCGGTTGGCTTGAAAATTGGGATAGTGTGATAAACAAATGTTTAGAGTTGAATGGCGCGTTCTTTTGGGCATCAAATTTTAGTTTGGGCGTAAACCTTTTCTTCCAGGTGAACAAAACCCTTGCTCGCTTAATGAAAGATTTTACTCAATACAAAGCAACAATTACCGAAGTGCACCACACCCGAAAAGTCGATTCTCCTAGTGGTACAGCCATAACGTTGGCCGAAGATGTTATAGCTCAACGCGGTGCTTACGATGGCTGGATTAACGAGCAAACCGACGATGAAAAACTGTTGGGCATAGTGTCTATTCGTGAGGGCGATGTGCCGGGCATCCATAATGTTTGTTACGATTCAGATGACGACTATATTGAAATTGTGCACAGTGCACGTAACCGAAAAGGTTTTGCATTGGGGGCAGTGTTGGCAGCTGAATTCCTTCCCGGAAAAACCGGTATTTACTCGATGAATGATTTATTGAAATTTGACGAGTAAGTGGCCAAAACTAAACGAGCCAAGAGTTAAACTATATACAAACCATTCATTATATGGCAATGCCGATTGTTTTTGGCACTATCAAATATTCAAAAGAATTTAATATTAATTGAGATGAAAAAAATACTGAGCAATAAATGGGTGAAATTCTCCTTTTGGGGGCTTTTATATCTTCTGTGGGTTATATGGCTCGGAAACTATTGGTTTCTGCTTGGCTTGGCAATAATTTTCGATATCTATGTGTCGAAAAAAGTCCATTGGGCTTTCTGGAAAAAGAAGAATCCACCTAACGGGAAACAAACCAAGACCGTAGAATGGATCGATGCAATAATTTTTGCGGTGATTGCAGCTTCTTTTATCAGGTTGTTTTTCTTCGAAGCATATGTAATCCCTACGTCTTCTATGGAAAAATCGATGATGGTCGGCGATTATCTTTTCGTTAGTAAAGTAGCTTATGGTCCTAAAATGCCAAACACACCATTGTCGTTCCCTTTTGTACATCAATCGATGCCGCTTACTAATTATAAAGTAAATTCATACGTGGAATGGATAAAAAAGCCATATAATCGATTGGGAGGTCTTAGTAAAATAAAAAATGACGATGTTGTCGTGTTTAATTTTCCAGAGGGTGATACTGTGGCATTGAATTTTCCTAGCCAAAACTATTACGAACTTTGCCGTATGTACGGACGAAACAGGGTTATAAGCGACGAAAGGAATTTTGGAAAGATTGTGAGTCGCCCGGTCGACAAAAAGGAAAACTATATTAAACGTTGCATTGGTATACCCGGCGATAAACTTGAAATTATCGATGGCGATGTTTTTATAAATGGCAAAAAGCAGAAAGAACACCCTGGTAAACAATACAACTATATTGTTACCACCGATGGATCTCTCTTTAACCAAAAGGTGCTTGATAAACTGAAAATTGCAAATGATGACCGCGAAATGTTCTCGGGCGGGAAATATATGTTCCCATTAACACAAAAGCAACTTGCAGAAATTAAGGCCCTTAAGAATGTAACCTCGGTTGAGAAATATATTGCACCTAAGGGTACTTACGATCCATCAATTTTCCCGCATAGTGCAAATTTTACTTGGAATGTCGATAATTTCGGGCCACTTGAAATTCCAAAGAAGGGAACCTCTGTTGAGTTGAGCTTAACGAATTTACCTATTTACGAGCGAATTATCGATGTGTATGAGCAAAACGATTTGACAGTTCGTAACGGACAAATCTATATCAACGGACAGGTCGCTACCAGCTATACATTTAAGCTCGATTATTATTGGATGATGGGAGATAATCGCCATAAATCGGCCGACTCGCGCTATTGGGGTTTTGTCCCCATCGATCATGTCGTTGGAAAGGCATCGCTAATTTGGATGTCGCTCGATAAGGACAAAAAATTCCCTTCAAAAATAAGGGTTAACCGGATATTCAAAACCGTAAAATAAAATCAGGGTACTTCGGTGCCCTTTTTTATTTTTGCAACGATAAACATTTACTGTTTTTACTATGCAATCAATTCTTATAACAACGGCTTATCTTGGACCGGTAAGTTATTTCTCGGCAATTTCACGAGCCGACAAAGTTATTATTGAGCAGTTCGATAGCTACCATAAGCAAACCTATCGGAACCGTTGCCGGATTCTTGGGGCTAATGGCCCGCTCGATTTGGTTGTACCGGTTGTTAAAGCCAGTATTACAAAAACCTTGGTTAAAGATGTCAGGATTGACTATGCAACCCGCTGGCAAAGTATCCATTGGCGGTCGTTGTTCTCGGCCTATAACTCTTCTCCTTTTTTTGAATACTTCGCTGATGTTTTTTCCCCATTTTATTCTAAGAAGTGGAATTTTCTCATCGATTTCAATCAAGAGCTTACGCTATTGATATTAGAGTTAATGCAGATAGAAAAAGAAATGAAACTTTCATTTTGCTATGAAAAATCATTTGCTGAAGGCATTGATATGCGCGAGTCGTTTTCTCCCAAAAATAAGGAAAGCAAAGAGGTAGGGCAATGCATTCATAAAACATATACGCAAACCTTTTCTGCAAAGTTCGGATTCGTTCCCGGATTGAGTATTATCGACCTGCTCTTTAATATGGGGCCTGAAAGTGAACGGATTCTTTTGAATAAATAAAATCGGTATCACTTCATAATTGGGGTTGACACTTTATAATCTTTACTTAGCCTCAACTCGAAGGAAGGGAAAATTCAACAGCTTTTTTGATAGAATGGCCACTAATGCACGAATATTATTCCGATTGTTATCGGAACGTTTCGTGCTCATTATAATATT
>Ga0123335_1000119_pt1 | contig 117697 bp, 85 predicted proteins | sample BiotimSIPDNA_2_FD_89707 | JGI IMG/M metagenome (GOLD analysis project Ga0123335, IMG submission 89707) | Anaerobic biogas reactor microbial communites from Washington, USA - Biogas_R2 time_0 SIP DNA | ecosystem: Engineered > Bioreactor > Anaerobic > Unclassified | place: Washington, USA... | reverse complement strand
TGCACCCGGCAGCACGGCTTGCGACGCGTCCAGAACGGTTCCGCTCAAAGAACTGTTCGCGGACTGCCCAAACACCTGTGCAGCCAGGAGGAGAAACGGCAACACCGCTGCTGCGATTAACTTAATCCTAGCGTTGTTGCGCATGCTCATTTTCACCTCGTCAAATACATCCTTGACTTGCGATCTCCGGCCAGGGCAGGAGCTGCATTTCTGGTCAAGCACTACCACTCCCGAGGCCCTTCTTCCTCAGGAGGGACACAATTCAATAGAGACTACCTTGAGCTTAGCGTGTTGATTTAATCGAGCCTATCCTATCCGGAATTTACCAGGTGTCAAGCAAAAACCAGCATTGCCGTGTTCGATGTTGGGTTGGATGTGCCATGTCAGGCAAATAGCACATCCGATCGAGATTATGCACATCATGAATGCTGACCGGTTCGAGCGCGATCAAGGTTAACCTGAAACGTCTCTTCCGCATTCTCGTATCTAGATTGTGGCTACAAGCCGGCCATAACGAAACCTGCAGTCCAATTCGCCAGGATAAGCAGGCCTATGCCATCGCGCGGAACCGGCGTACCGTTTCAAGAACATTGAAGTCGCTGTAGCCTAAGCGGCTGCCCGATCGGAGGAGTCCATGTCAAGAAGAATCTGGGTCAGTTCAGTAGTGGTGCTGTGCCTTGCTGTCGTGTGCGTACCAAACGAGTTCTTTGCCAAAGATCAGGATTTCACTCCTGAAGAAGTGATTGCCGAACATATGAAATCGCTCGGCAATGTCAAAGCCCTCGCGAATGTGAAATCCCGAACCTTTGTCGGAACCTCGTCCGCTCATTTCTACCAGGGAATGTTCGGAACCCTTGCCGGCCAGTCCATGTTTGTGGCCCAGGGTCCCAAGATGGGAATCGTCATGAAATTTGCCGACAAGGACTACCCGGGGGAATATTTCGCATTCGACGGAAACGAAGTGACCGTCGGCCATATCAGTCCCGGCCAGAAATCTCCTGTAGCCGAGTTCCTTTTCCGCTACAACGGCCTTTTCAAAGAAGGGCTCGTAGGCGGCGTTCTCTCACCGGAATGGCCTCTTTTCAAGCTCGAGGAAAAGCAGCCGCATATGAAATACGGCGACGCCAAGGTTGAAGACCGGAAACTCCACATGATCGAATACAGGCCAAAGAAGGGCTTGGGGGATGTCAAAATCAAACTGTACTTCGACTGGGATACGTTCCGTCATGTCAGAACCGAGTACCATGTGCGGCATCGACTCGACGCGACTGTTCCGTCCGAAGGCGCCTACCTGACCGATGGATATATCCTCGACAGCAATCAGCCGGAATCGATTTACAAGCTGATCGAGAGATTTGACGAATTCACGAAGGTCGGCGGAATAGTCCTTCCCGGGTTATATCAGATCCATTACTCGGTGGAGGGCACCGGACATGCATTCGTCGGCGAGTGGAAGCTCAAAGCTCAAACGTGGGGATTCAACCAGGCTTTCGACGACAATATCTTCAAGGCGCAGAAATAGCCGCAGCCGTTTCCGGCTTTCAGGTTTGTTGACAACGGAACTACCATGGGCTTATAAAGGTGACGTTCGCATAAGTACTTTTTATCTGAGCAATAAACCAGGAGGTCGCATGAAAGCCTTATCATACAAATGTCTTCCGTCAGCGGTCCTGTCCTTGCTGCTGCTACTGGCGGCGGCAGTCCCGGCGGCGGCGCAGAGCCGGTCGGTAACCGGCAAGGTAACCGACGATAAAGGAGAACCCGTGGCCGACGCGCAGGTATCGATAGTCGGAGTAGATGTATTCAGGGATCTCAAGACCAAGACGAACAAGAAAGGTGAGTACACCTATCTCCTGGGTCTGCAGGCCGCTACCTACCGCATTATCGTGCGCAAGGAGGGCTTTCAGCCGGCTTACCAGGAAAACATAAGACCGGAACTGAATGAACAGAAGAGGGTCGATTTTCAGCTTACCCCGGGCCAGGACTACAGACTCCCGTTCGAAATGACCGCCGAAGAGATAGAGGACTACAAGAAGAAGCTCGAACAGCAGGAGAAGGTAAAGGCCTTTTCGGCGGAAATCAAACAGCACTTCGATCTCGGAGTACAACTGGCCGAGCAGGGGAAGTACGAAGAAGCGATAGTCGAGTTCAACCAGGCCCTCGAACGAGACCAGAAGCAGCCGGGAATTCTCGCCCGGGTCGCCGACGCTTACTCCAGGTCCGGCAAGAACGATGAGGCTCTGGCCACGCTTGACAAGGCGCTCGCCATCACCCCTTCAGATGCATCGCTGTATACCACCAAGGGCGCCATCCTGAGCAGGATGGGGAAGACCGCTGAGTCGCAGGAAGCTTTCAAGAAGGCAATGGAGCTGAATCCTGCCGGTGCAGCACAGAACTCATACAACATCGGAATAACTTTGATGAACAGCGGCGAGATGGAACAGGCGGCCGAAGCGTTCAAGGCTGCGATTGCGGCGGACGCAAATTACGCAGAGGCCTACTACCAACTCGGCATGTGTCTGTCCGGCAAACCCGAGACTTTTGCCGCAGCAGTGGAAGCTCTGGAAACATACATAAAGATCGGACAGAAACCGGAACAGGTTTCAGTTGCCCAGGAAGTCATTAAGGCACTGAAGAACTGAAGATTTGACAATAACGGAACAGTAAGGAGCAAGGAATGCGATCCCCTGTAGATGTGAAGCAGATGTTCTGCGCTTCCGTGGCGGTTCTGCTGCTGACGGTTATGGCTTTCGGCGCAGAATTCTGGGACAAGAAGGAATATACCGAATGGTCCGAAAAGGAATGCAGGAAGCTGCTGGAAAATTCACCCTGGGCGCGTGACCTTACCGACCAGTCGGCACGGGGTGCGGATTCCACTGATGCCATGGACAGCAGGGCACCTTTCATCAGCTATCTCGTGCAATTACGGTCGGCGAAGCCAATCCAGCAGGCCATCGTTCGCCGCATGCAGATTGCAAACAAGTACGACAAGCTGTCGGCCGAACAGAAACAGCAGTTCGACAGGAGCGCGGCGGCATTTTTCGCGTCCATACCGACCGACGGAATCGTCGTACACGTTTCCTACTCGACAAACAACCAGCAGTTTTACCGGGACTTGGTGCGCCATTGGCAGGCCCAGACCGCAGAACTGCTCAAGAACTCCGTCTACCTGAGCGGAACTAAGGGCGAAAAGGTGCCCCTTGCCCTCTTCGCGGCCGCGGGTGGAGATCAGCCTGAATTCCAGTTCATTTTCCCCCGTACGATCGACGGCAAGCCGATTCTGAGTCCCGAAGACAAACACCTCCGGCTGGAATTCGACTATCCCGTAATCGGCGGACTGGGGAGTGGAAGAGCCTTCATGGAGTTCAGACTGGACAAAATGAAATTCAAAAATGAGCTGACGTATTAGTCCAGCTTCTTCGAATACAAGCCCGGGGGAAGGCGGCTAAAGCCTTCTCCCGGATCACCACACCGGCTCATTTCGTACCACCTCTCGATAAACCGATACAAAAAGTACCACCTCCAGAATCTCTAATTGACAACCCCGTGTGCATTAGTCAAACTAAGTCTCTTCAATAGTGGAGTTAATCGGAAGGTGCCAGGATTGAGGGCGCTTGGCATGTCGATTGCTAAGTGATTTAGTGGCGGGTTTTCGCGTGTCAGACAATCTGCCGAGCAATCAAACAATTCGCTTACGAGGTTTGACTATGGATGCCAGCAAACGGCGTGCAGGCGAGCGGGCGGAAACGCAACCGCTCGATGTACTGATTATTGATGATGAAGAGAATTTCCTGGAAGCGTGCAGTCAGACTTTGCAGACCGGGGGATATCGGGTCGCGACGGCAAAGAACGGGACTGAGGGGCTGAAGTTGGCCGGAGAGTCTCATCCGAACGTCGTCCTCCTGGACCTTAAGATGCCGGGGATGTCTGGACTGGATCTGCTGGGACAGTTGACGAAAACGGACCCTTCGGCAGTGCCGGTTGTGGTCACCGGCCACGGCACGGTCGATTCCGCCGTTGAATCGATGAAACTCGGCGCGTTCGACTTTCTGACCAAGCCATTTGAGCCGGAGAAGCTGCTCGAGACGGTCCGCAGGGGCTTAAGCCTGAGTGCTCTGAAGAAGGAAGCGCAGGCGGCGGGGGCTGCGGAAGAACAGCGTCACGACAAGTACGATCTTCTGCTCCAGGGCTTGGACGTATTAGGGGAAGCGTACTCGCTCGGCCTCGAGAAACGGCAGCTGCTCGATGAGCTCGCCTATCTCGAAAGCGAGGCACGGTATCACGCCGAAAGTCTGGGCCAGATCAAGAAGAAGGAACGGGCAATTCTGGACATACGAAATGAGCTTCGAGAGGCCGACGCCATCATGAAGAAGTATGATTTCCAGAAGAACGCCCTGATCCAGGTGCTGCTCGACATACAGGAGAAGTTCCGCTGGCTGCCCCGGCACATTCTCAGCTGGATTTCCGGCAGGCTCAACATACCTCTCCGGGAGATCTACGTCATTGCGAATTTCTATGAGGCCTTCAGCCTCGAGCCACGTGGCCGCCACACGATTCAGGTCTGCACCGGAACGGCCTGTCACGTACGCGGCGCGTCGGAAACGCTGACTCGAGTCTCGGCTGTCCTGGGAATCGAAGCCGGACAGACCGACAGCAGGCAGCAGTTCACTCTCGAGACAGTCCATTGCATCGGATGCTGCGCTTTGGCTCCGGTTGTTCAGATCGACTCGCAGTACTATCGCGATCCTTCAAGGAGCAAGCTCGAGAAAGTCATAAAGTCACTTGAGAAAGAGGAGGCGCAAGCATGTCTCGCTTAGAAACCCCTGCAGATCTTGAAAAACTTAGGGAAGAAATCATCGCCGGGCGCAATGCCAAGGAAAAATGGGTGGCTGTGTGCGCGGGCACGGGCTGCCGCGCCTATGGCGCCGAAACCCTGGCCGACGCCTTCGAGGAGGAGATCGAAAAACGCGGTCTCAGCGACAGGATCGGAGTGCGGCGAACCGGCTGCCACGGTTTCTGTGAACGAGGACCGCTTGTCGTGATCCAGCCGTCGGATGCCTGCTTCCTGGGAGCGCAACCAAAGAACGTGCCGGCGATCATCGACAAGGCGGTCACAGGAGAAGGGGCTACAGATAAGCTGCTGTATCTCGACGAGGACAGCGGCAAGCGCCTCGGGAATCTTGACGAGATCCCGTTCTACAAGTACCAGAAGCGCGTTCTGCTCGCCAACAACGTTCGGATCGACGCCGCGAACATACTCGATTACATCGCGGTGGGAGGCTACTCGGCGCTGGCGAAAGCGCTGTCCGGCATGACTCCGGAAGCCGTTCTGGAGGAAGTGAAGAAGGCCAACCTGCGCGGGCGCGGCGGCGGCGGATTCCCTGCGGGCATCAAGTGGGAAACCACGCGTAAAGCCCAAGGCGAACCGAAGTATGTCATCGTCAACGCCGACGAAGGAGATCCGGGAGCTTACATGGACCGCAGCCTGCTCGAAGGCAATCCTCACAGCGTTCTGGAAGGCCTCATTCTCGGAGCCTACGCCATCGGAGCATCGGAAGGTTTCATCTATGTACGGCAGGAGTATCCGCTGGCCCGAACCCACGCCGCGAAGGCGCTTGAACAGGCAAGAGAATACGGGCTCCTCGGCAAGAACCTACTGGGATCCGGGTTCTCGTTCGACGTGAAGATACATCGCGGCGCCGGCGCATTTGTCTCCGGTGAATCGAGCGCGCTGATGAGTGCAATCGAAGGCCGTGTAGGGGAACCCCGTCCTAAGTACATCCGCACGTCGGAAAAAGGGCTGTGGGGGAAACCCTCGTGCCTGAACAACGTTGAAACCTGGGCCTATGTTCCTCAGATCATAGACAAGGGCGCGGACTGGTTCCGCAGCATGGGAACCGAAAAGAGCAAGGGGACTAAGATCTTTTCGCTGGTCGGCAAAGTGAAGAACACCGGCCTGGTCGAGGTCCCGATGGGAATTCCCCTGCGCGACATCATCTTCAAGATCGGCGGCGGCATACCCAACGGAAAGAAATTCAAAGCCGTCCAGACAGGAGGCCCCTCAGGTGGAGTGATACCTGAGTCGCTCCTGGATCTGCCGGTCGCTTTCGACGAGCTCAGCCAGGTCGGATCCATGATGGGTTCCGGCGGAATGATCGTCATGGACGAGAACACCTGCATGGTCGATACCGCGAGGTACTACATCAACTTCCTGGCTCACGAATCGTGCGGCAAGTGCGTCCCGTGTCGCGAAGGCCTGCGCCAGATGCTCGCCATCCTGGAAAGGATCACGAAAGGATGGGGTGAGGAACAGGATCTCGATACCCTCGATGAGCTCGCCGAATTCATGGAAGCTGCCTCGCTGTGCGCGCTCGGCCAGTCCGCTCCTTTCCCGGTGGCCTCAACGCTGAAGTACTTCCGCGATGAATACCTGGAGCACATCAGGGAAAAGCGCTGCTCGGCCGGAGTCTGTACGGCATTGATCGCCTATCAGATCGACCAGGAAAGGTGCAAGGCATGCGGTGCCTGCCTGCGCGCCTGCCCCGTCGGCGCAGTGAACAAGTCGGAAGACAAGGTCTTCACAATTGTTCAGGCAAAATGCATCAAGTGCGGCGCCTGTTACACGGCCTGCCCCGATAAGTGCAGGGCTGTCATCAAGGTACCCGCGTATACGATTCAGAATCAACCAGCAGCGGCAGCAACCCTGCCCGCAGGCAAACAGTAGTGAGGTCCCAATGTCAAACGTAAAAATGGAAATTGATGGCCGGACGGTAGAGGCTGCAGAAGGGACAACGGTCCTGCAGGCGGCAAAGTCAATCGGAATCAAGATACCAACCATGTGCGACGATGACAGGCTGGAGCCCTATGGCGGGTGCCGCATGTGCATGGTCGAAATCGAAACCAGCGCGGGCCGCAAACGGCTGGTGGCATCGTGCGTCTATCCGGTGGAAGAAGGGCTGCGCGTACAGACCACCACGGAGAAGATCAGGCGGATCCGCCGCATGATCATAGAGCTTCTCTGGCCTTCATGGCAGCCTTACGCCAAAGAATACGGGGTCACTTCATCCCGCTTCACAACCGGTCTGACCGATTGCAGCCTTTGCGGGCTCTGTCTCAGGTATTGCTCTGAGGTCAAGAAGTCGAATAAGATTTACTTCAAGGGGCGAGGCATCGAGCGCAGGCCCGAGCTGATCGAGGGAGCAGAGCTCTCCTGCCGCGCCTGTGGCGAATGCTTCTCGCTGTGCGGCAGCGGCTGGATCGCCTCCCGCTGCTAAAGCACTCGGCAGTAGTCAGGGCAGCAGGCAATTCCCTTGCCGGCTGCCCTTCCCTCTCTTCCGGAGCTGTGTATGCGAAGTAAGTCCTGGTTGGTGCTCTTTCTGGCAGCGTGTCTGTTACTCCTCCCATCAGCATCTCCCGCACAACAATATGAACCGAGTGTCGGGCAACCGGGGAAAGACGTCATTTGGGTGCCCACAGACGAAAAGCTGGTTGAGGCCATGCTCGATCTGGCTAAGGTGACTCCCGGCGATTTCCTGATCGATCTCGGCTCCGGAGACGGCCGGATCGTGATTGCGGCCGCTAAACACGGAGCGCGTGCGCTCGGAGTCGAATACAACTCTGACATGGTGGCACTGTCAAGACGCAACGCCGAGAAAGCCGGTGTCGCCCAGAAAGCCTCGTTCGAGCAGGCTGACATATTCGAGATTGACCTGAGTAAAGCCACCGTCATCACGATGTACCTTCTCCAGCATCTCAATCTGAGGCTGCGCCCTTCCATTTTGAAACTTAAGCCTGGAACCCGGGTTGTCTCACATGCCTTTGACATGGGGGACTGGGAGGCCGATCAGACTGTCCAGAAAGAAGGCCGCACCGCTTATCTCTGGATAGTCCCCGCAAGAGTGGAAGGAAGCTGGGCGTGGAAGACAGACAATAGCACCGCAGAACTCACCCTGACCCAGAAGTTTCAGAAGATTTCCGGCACTCTCAACGGCAACGGAATCACCAATCCCATACTCAACGGTGATCAGATAAGTTTCACCGCCGGAAACAGCAAGTACTCGGGACGGGTAATCGGGAATACCATAGAAGGAACGGTACAGTCGGGCGGCAACACGCAGAACTGGCATGCCACGCTACGGTAGCGGTTCCGCCGGCGAGATCCTGCACTCCGATACGGTCTTCTTCACCCCCTCGACCGTCTTACTGAGCTGGGCCTTTTCCTCTTCGGTCAGTTGAATCTCAAATATCTTCTCGACCCCTTTGGCGCTTATGAGTGCGGGGACGCCGATAAACAGTCCCTGAACCCCGTATTCACCTTCGCACATCGCTGCGCAGGCGAGCACACGCCTCTTGTCCTTAAGATATGACTCGGCCATCACGATGGCGCTCCACGCCGGGCTGAAAAATGCGGAGCCTTTTCCAAAGAGCTTTACAATTTCAGTCCCTGCCTCCCGGGTCCTGGTAACCAGCCTGTCGATCTGTTCTTTCGTGGCAATCTCGGCAAGCGGCACTCCCCCTACCGTAGTCAGGCGCGGAAGAGGGACCATGTCAGGGCCGTGCCCCCCGAGAACTGTACCGGCAACGTCGGCAACCGACACCCCGAGTTCCATGGCAATGAACGCGCGCCAGCGTGCGGTATCCAGCGTGCCCGCCATTCCGACAACCTGCTGCTTCGGAAAGCCGCTGACCTTGTGGAACACATAAACCATGGCATCGAGCGGATTGGTGATGATGATGCAGAACGCTCTCGGCGCATGTTGCCGAACCCCTTTTGCCACATCGGCAATGACCTTGGTGTTTATGTCCAGAAGATCTTCCCGGGTCATTCCCGCTTCACGAGGTTTTCCGGCGGTGACAATCACGACATCCGCCCCTTCGATGTCTTTGTAATCTGATGTACCGATTATCCGGCTGTCGTAGTTGCCGTGAGGGGCCATCTCGGCCAGATCGAGTGCCTTGCCTTTAACCGGGTTTTCAAATGCCGGCATGTCGAGGATTACGACATCGCCGAGTTCCTTCATTGAAGTCAGCATGGCCAGGATCTGGCCGATCTGGCCGCCCCCTATCAGCGCAACCTTCTTACGCATATGACTCCCCCTTTTCGATTTGGAAGTATAATCAGTCGTTGTACCGGCTTATCATTGACCGTCCCTGATATATTTCTCCCAAGTCATGGCCAGCTTCGAATCAGCAAGCCAATCCATTACATAATCTGTAAACTCGGTTCCACTCGGACCTGTCGGACGGCCGGTGATGACAAGTTTTCTCTCGTATTGCGCGCAGATATCCAGCGCCATGTCGAGATTGCGCGACTTCTCCGGAAACCCGATATGGCCGAGCAGCATCGAAGCGGCGCGGATCATCGAGGCGGGATCCGCGTACTGTACCCTTCCTTCCTCGACCATGCGCGGGGCTGAACCGTGAATTGCTTCAAACATCGCGTACTGCTTCCCGATATTGGCGCTTCCCGCGGTTCCGACTCCGCCCTGAAACTCGGCGGCTTCATCCGTAAGGATGTCCCCGTAGAGATTCGGCAGAACCAGCACTTGAAAATGCCGGCGCCGCTTCTCGTCCACAAGCTTCGCAGTCATGATATCAATGTACCAGTCATCGGCATTTATTTCCGGATACTCTTCCGCCACGCGATAGAAACTCTTGAGGAAACAGCCATCGGTAGTCTTTATGATATTTGCTTTCGTCACGCAGGTGACCTGGGTACGGTTATTCTTCCTGGCATAGTCGAATGCCAGCCGTGCGATCCGCTCAGACCCTGGGTTGCTGATGAGCCGGAAATCAACCGTTATGTTGTCATCCACTTCGAGTCCGTAGGGACCAAGGGCGTAGAGGTCTTCGGTATTCTCCCGAAAGAAGGCCCAGTCGATTCCCTGGGTCGGAATCCGGACGGGCCGCAGATTCGCAAACAGGTCCAGTTCCTTGCGCATGGCCACGTTGCAGCTTTCCAGATTGGGCCACGGATCCCCCACTCTCGGAGTGTAGGTGGGGCCTTTCAACGTAACATGGTATTTCCTGATCTCTTCCAGGACGTCGTCGGGTATCGTCTTGCCATGAGCGGAACGGTTTTCAATCGTGAGTCCTTCGATATCGTTGATGACGATTTTCCCGCTTCTGACTTCGTCCGACAGCAGCAGTTCCAGAATTCTCCTCGCTTCTCCGGCGATGAATGGTCCTATTCCATCGCCCGCCAGGATGCCGATCCGGAGCGTTTCCACCTTGCTGTAGTCAATCCAGTCGGGAGCTGCCAGTACCTTTTCGATACGGCGCATCTGGTCTTCGAGAAGCTTACCGAATTGTGCCTTGGCTCGCTCGATAGCAGCATTGTCCATCAATGTTCCTCCGGTAAGGGGCATTAGCCTGATTCCCTATTATTGTGACCCCAAGCCGGACAACTGCCAATAGGCCGGATTCATTTTGTCGAAGCTCGACAGCGCAGGGGCAGGTTGAGGATGCGCCTGCAGGGAAGGACGGACGGGGCCGTGTGTTTTCACCTAATTGCGCCCACTGGCTTCACCCGGCGGGAGGCGGTCAAATGTTTTCAGCATCTGTACAGGGAATTTGAGTCCGATGTCTATCTGGGCTTCGCTCTGCGACACCGATAATCCGTCAGCCAGCATCTTCAGACCCGGATTGCGATCACCGGCGAGCTGTCCCAGCGTCACCAGTCCCTTGATGGCTTCTGCAAACTTCGCGGCGGACTCAGAGGTGTAAGCGGTCGCGACGATCCGGCCGGTGATGACATCGGTCACGTTCATGGTCCCGGTAACGTCACGTATGGACGAAGTGGTCGGCAGTCCCCCCGGAAGCGGAGTCGCGATGAACCCGCGCCCCTCGCCGGCGAACCAGAACATCTCCTCCACATCCACGCTTTCGATCAGCGACACCATCCGCCGATTGTCGAGGATGCTCTTCCCTCCTTTTTCGCGAAGATCGAGCACATCCTTGAGCAACTGCAGATCGCCGAGCGCGATTTCACGATTGCTCATGATGACGAGCCCCCTCTCGGCGACATCACGTCGCCTGTCAGGCAGGATGAGGACTGTCGCGCCCGCATACTCGATTTCAATCAGCTCCAGTTTGGACCGCAGATAGCTCGAAAGCAGATCCCGGTCAAAAGTGCCGCTCGCGACAACTACATTCCTTTGTCCGACCCCCTTACCGGAGCAACCGGCACCGACCAGATGCGAAATGTCCCGGGCAGGATCAACACTGCTCTGGCGCGTGAACTCGGCAAGATCAAAACCCAGTTGCCTGTTAAGGTTGTGCCGGAATGTCTCCTGTGCCGGACTCTCCGCGAACTTCCGCATGTTCACGCCAAAGACAACCTGACAGTCTCCGGGCAGCCGGTCGAGGCCGGCGGGCATGGTGGACGTTACACCATCTGCCGACATGTTCTTGTACAAAGCCAGGCACATCCCCACCAACACGATACCAGAGAGGAATACGAGTTTGGTCCGCTTCATGTCTGTTGTCTCCAGGGGGTAATTGAAGCTTTCGAAATTCTAATCCAAAAAAAGGCCACAAGCCACCCATTAACCTCAATGCTACCCGGGTTGCTCTTTTTGATTTCATTTTTCCGCTGAAAAGGATAGTTTTGCCGGAGTACTCTCGAGCCAACCGGAAGTGCAGCTTTTCGAAGGAGAAAAGGAGTGAAAAAGAAAACCGGCATATCACTGATAGCAGTTATTCTCTACGTTCCGCTGTTTTTCAGCGTCTCTGAGGCGCAGGAACCCAAAATAACCGTTTTCAACCCGCTTGGTCAGCCTCCCGCCATAGCACGAGTTCCCATGGCACCCCGTCTGACGACACTTGAAGGCAAGACCATCTACATCGTCGACATCGGTTTCACCGATACTCATCAGTTCTTCACGGAGATGCAGAAACTGCTGAGCGCGAAATATCCGAAAACCAATTGGGTTGTCAGGATAAAGGCAGGAACTTATTTCGACGACGATCCCAAACTGTGGGCCGAAATAAAGGAGAAAGGCCATGGCATGATCATGGGGGTAGGTCATTGAAGTTCCTGCTCGCCGTCGGTCGTCGGCCATAGCTGGACAGTCGAAAAACTTGGAGTACCCACGTCTTCTGTCGTCACCAGAGTATTTCGTGATCTGGTAATTACCTACGCATTCAAGAAAGGAATGCCGAATCAGCGGTTCACTTTCGTGCCCCATCCCATCACGGGCGTGCCTGCCGAGCTATGCCGCAAGTACCTCCAAGGCAATAGCCCGGTCTCCGGCAAACCAGTGCTGCAGGAAATCATCGGCGGATTGATGGATCCTCTCACGGCCGAAGACACGAAGAAAGGATTCATCGAGAGACCGACTCCGCGACTCGTCGAACCGGACACCGCCGACAGGCTGCACCGCCTGTTTCTGGACAACGGTTGGACGGACGGACTGCCTGTAGTGCTTCCCACAGAAGCGCGTGTCGCGGAAATGCTGAAAGGAACCAGCAGGAAACCGGATGAGCTGGTCGGCCGAATGCAGCCTTCCTCGCCGCACGAGCTCTGGAGCTACACAGTGGAAAAAGTTGCCGTGAACGCTGTGATGGCAGGCGCCACGCCGGAGCAGTTTCCGGTGATACTTGCGCTGGCTTCGACCGGACAACCATCTCTCTTCACCTCGACCACCTCATTCGCAAGAATGGTCGTGGTGAACGGCCCTGTCCGGAACGAGATCAAGATGAATGCCGGAATCGGCGCGCTCGGCCCGTTCAACCATTCCAATGCAGTCATAGGAAGAGCCTGGACCCTGATGTCAATCAATCTGGCTGCCGGCGCCAAAGTAGGCGAGACCTACATGGGAAGCCAGGGGAACAACTTCAACTACAACAACCTGTGCATGCCGGAAAACGAAGAGGAACTCCCCCCGGGATGGAAACCCTTCCACGTGCAGCACGGATTCAAGCCCAACGAAAGTGTTGTCAGTACTTTCAACGGCTGGGGATTCACCCACCCGGATCAGAGTTTTGGAAAGCCCTTCCACACCCAGATCCCGTTCTGGCTGCAGTTTGTGAGCCCGTTTTCTCCCGTCACGCTGCTGCTCGACCCGACTATTATCAAGCAGCTCAAGGAACGTGAAGGATTCGATTCCAAAGAGCAGCTGATCGAATGGATCCATAAAAACACGTTCGTCACTGTCGGGGACTGGCTGGACAACTACTACAGCGTGCAGAACTTCATACTCCCGACCGGAAAGCAGGGGAGAGAACCGTTCGCATCATGGATGAAACTCCCGAGGGACGCTAAGATACCGCAGATTGTGAGTCCCTCCAATATACACATCCTGTCGGTGGGAGGCGGAACCAACCTCTTCTGGCAAGCCGGGGATTTCGGCTATCTGTCGAGCGCCTCGGTAGACAAGTGGCGTTAGAAAAAAAGCAGTAAAACCACAGACTGCATGGGTTATGCTGGGTCGTGCCCATGCAGTCTGGTGCAGTGGCCTCCCCCCGCTTTGCCGCACGGCTTTGGGCTTCTTCCCTCGTATGGGACAATAAGAACAATCCGCGTGAGTGTCATCACGCCACACACGAACAGGCCGAAGGTAGCCTACCTTCCAATTGACTGTGGGGAAAAAAGGAGATGAACAACACTGATGAAGGACGGCTGATTATTGTTTCCAACCGGCTTCCATTTACGGTCCGGCGGAAAGAAAACCGGATTGCGTTTGACGAAAGCGCCGGAGGACTGGTGACAGGCCTCAGCACCTTCCTGGATTCTTACAAATACCACCTGGCCAGAGAAGAAAAGCACGTGTGGCTCGGATGGCCGGGCAGCACCATACCCGAGGAGTGCAAGGAGGAGGTCAGGAGGCGTGCCCTGGCGGAGAGAGGCTCATATCCTGTTTTCCTGGACGAACGGGACATGGAGCAGTTCTACTGGGGGTTCTGCAACAAGACACTCTGGCCGCTTTTTCACTACTTCACGACTTACGCAATTTACGAAGAGGAGTTCTGGCAGACCTACCAGCGCGTCAATGAACAGTTCTGCGATGCCCTTCTGGAACTCCTCAAGCCGGACGATGTGGTCTGGGTGCAGGACTACCATCTCATGCTCCTCCCGCGCCTTTTGAAGGAGAAGTCGCCGCAGACCCTGATCGGCTTCTTCCTTCACATCCCGTTTCCATCCTTCGAAGTCTTTCGCCTTCTTCCCCCACGCTGGCGCAAGGACATTCTCGAGGGGCTCATGGGAGCAGATCTTGTCGGATTTCATACGTATGAATACATGCAGCACTTTTTCCAATCGGTATTGCGTATCCTCGGCCACGAACATCACATGGGCTTTCTGACGCTCCCCAACCACGTCGTAAAGGTCGAGACCTATCCGATGGGCATCGACTTCAAGCGGTTCTTCGAAACCAGCAGTTCCCCCGAGACCCAGGAAGAACGCAGCAAGCTGCAGCATTCGCTTGCGGGATTCAAGACAGTCCTTTCAATTGACAGGCTCGACTACTCCAAAGGCATACTGAACCGTCTCGAAGGATTCGAACTGCTGCTCGAAAAGTATCCGGAGTTCAAAGGCAGGCTGGTCCTGATACTGGTCGTTGTGCCCTCGCGCATCGGCGTGCTGCATTACGAGATAATGAAAAAGCAGATCGAGGAACTGGTCGGACGGATCAACGGCAGATTCGGGTCTATCGGATGGATGCCCGTCATCTATCAATACCGGCACCTGAGTCTGTACCCGCTCTCAGCCCTGTACGGTCTGAGCGACGTCGCAATGGTCACCCCGCTGCGCGATGGTATGAACCTGATCGCGAAGGAGTACGTCGCTTCCCGCACCGACCGGACAGGAGTTCTGATACTGAGCGAGATGGCGGGCGCAGCCAAAGAGCTGGGAGAAGCGATCATAATAAATCCGAATGACAGGCTGGAGATTGCAGAGGCTCTGAAGGAAGCGCTTCTGATGCCGAAAGATGAACAGGAACGGCGTAACGGAATCATGCAGGAGAGACTGCGCAGGTACGACGTCGTCCGCTGGGCCACAGATTTCGTAAACCAGCTCCATAAGATGCGGTCGGTCCAGGAAAAGTTTGGCGAGCGGCTCGTCCCTCCCCCGGTTGAAAAGCAGATTGCGGATGAGTACGGACGGTCGACCAGACGCATCCTGTTTATCGACTATGACGGCACCCTGGTGCCATTCGAGAAGAGACCTCAGCTGGCGACCCCTTCAGATTCCATATTGGAACTTCTTCAGAAACTGGCCGCCGACCCCTGCAACACCGTCGTGCTCATCAGCGGCCGGGACAAAGACACCCTGGAGAGATGGTTTGGCGTTCTTCCGATCGGGATTGTCGCCGAACACGGCATCTGGCACCGGGAACCCGGCGGGAAATGGGAGACTTTCGGCCCATACAACAAGGAGTGGAAAGCGTCTCTGCTTCCTGTCCTGGTTCAGTATGCGGACAGGCTTCCGGGCTCGTTCGTGGAAGAAAAGGAATACTCTATCGCGTGGCACTACAGAGCCGCTGATCCCGAACACGCCCGCAGCGTCGCAACAGAACTGATGGATAATCTTGTGCAGTTTACCGCCAATATCGAGGTTCAGATACTCAAAGGGCACAAGGTGCTGGAAATAAGGAATGCGGGGGTTAACAAAGGAGGAGCAGCCAAGTACTGGATCTCCAAGTGCGCCCGCGACTTTATTCTGGCCGTCGGAGATGACTGGACTGATGAAGACCTGTTTCGAAGTCTTCCTCCTGAATCGTATTCCCTGCGTGTCGGAATGACCAAGACACACGCTCGGTATAACCTGCGGAATCCCGATCAGGTCTACAGATTCCTCAGTAATCTTGCCCAGGCTGCGAGAGAGCCCCGGTGTCAGGTGTGAACGAATCTCCCCCCGGACACCGGGTCCCGCAGTCTGTTCAGATTACCAGACGCCCCTGCGGTGATGGTGCATACCATGCCCGCGGCCTTTGAACCATCCCCCGCCGAGCCCCAGAATGTGCACCAGCCCGCTCTCACCGTATTGTGTCTTCAATGCGCTCACCTGCTGCTCCGTGAGAATCGCCAACACCCTGATCTTGAAGATGCCCGCATCCCGGATATGCGTGGCCGCCCGGGTCGAGATTTCAGAACTGATCCGATCGGCGGCTGCGCTGACGGCCGCTTCATCACCCGATAGAATCGCCTGCTCCATCTCATCTCGGACCGCAAAACGCGCCCGGTCGGTTCGCTGGCTTTCGCGCTCCGCTCTGCGCGCCTCGATGAGGGAGTCAATTGCCTGCCGCTGATTCTCGTCCAGCGGAGGTGCACCGGCATACTCCAGGGCCCTGTTGAGCATTTCGAGCTTGTCACGCTGCTTCATTCCCGGATCGTTTCCCTGGGCGCCGTACAACGGCAGCGCCAGCCATACCAGCAGGATTGAAGCCGGTATCAATCGACATGTTCTTATAGTCATTTACTTCCTTCTCACCTTATCAAGATTAAATATGCGGGGGTACCTGGGGAGGAAAACTCTGAACCGGAGGCAGGAAAACTCACTTCCTGGCGAACTTCAGAGCGGCGGAATTGAGGCAGTAACGGAGACCGGACGCACTCGGCCCATCTTCGAAAACGTGGCCCAGGTGCGCATCACACCTGCTGCACAGAACCTCAATACGCTCCATCATGTGGCTGTGGTCTTCCGCCGTCCTGGTCCTCTCGGGAGATGCCGGCTCATGGAAACTTGGCCATCCGGTCCCCGAATCGTACTTGGATTCCGAGCTGAACAGTTCGGATCCGCAACAGACACAGCAATACATTCCCGTTTCGTGACTATCCCAGTACTCACCGGAGAACGGCGGCTCGGTCCCCTTCATTCGCGTAATCCGGTATTGTTCAGGAGTAAGCTCCTCCCGCCACACACTGTCTGGTTTAATTAGCTTGTCCTGCATCGGTGCAATTATACCAAATGAAGAAAGACAGCTGAGCCCGACTGGGGCCGGCTACGCTGTCGAACGCGGCCAGGGGAGCATTATCTCCCTTTTTTTTCCGTAACTTCTGAATTCTGAATTCTGAATTGGCTGTTCAGTGAGGTATGATATCGGGTGCCCCTGAACAGGGGGTAAGAGGAGGATGTATCGTGACACTTCCCAATTTCGCTTTCTTTAAAGACCGGATCGTTCCTTACAGCGAGGCTAAGGTCGGGGTTTTGACCCACACTTTCAACTATGGAACCGGCGTGTTCGGAGGACTCAGAGCTTACTGGAACCAGGATGAAAAACAGCTGTTCCTGTTCAAGCCCTACGACCATTTCCGGCGTTTCCTCGAATCCGCGAAGCTCCTGCTGATGGAATTCCCATACTCTGAAAGCGAAATAGTCCAGTTTACGGTCGACCTGCTCAGGAAGGAGAAGTATCAGACCGATGCCTATATCCGTCCGATCGCGTATTTCGCCGACGAAATCATCGGCGTGCGCCTGCACGGATTGAATCCCGCGCTGAGCATCGTATCGATCCCGTTCGGTCAGTATGTGGAGGACGAGGAAGGCATTCACGTGACGGTCTCTTCGTGGCGGCGCGTCGACGATAACATGATTCCCGCCCGCGGCAAGATCGCCGGTTCCTACGTAAACTCGGCATTTATCAAAACAGATGCGGTGCGCGCAGGGTTCGACGAGGCCATTGTCCTCAATCAGGATGGGCATGTGGCCGAAGGATCTGCAGAAAATTTCTTCATAATCCGTAAAGGAACCATCTGCACTCCGCCGGTCACAGACAACATCCTGGAAGGGATCACCAGGCGCACAGTCATGATGCTGTTGCGCGAAGAACTTGGGATGGAGGTAGTCGAACGCCCGATCGACCGGACCGAGGTCTATCTGTGCGAAGAGGCATTTTTCTGCGGAACCGGCGTACAGATCGCGGCCATAACAAAGGTTGACCACCGACCGGTCGGCAGCGGAAAACTCGGCCCGGTGACAGCGAAGCTGCGGGATGTTTACTTTGATGTTGTCCGCGGACGGAATGAGAAATACCGGGAGATGTGCGTCCCCGTCTACTGACGGCCTAGAGGCGGCCGTAGATCCGGTTCAGTTCCCGGAGTCTGGCTGCCGCAGCCGGTGTCAACTGATCCTCAGTCATCCGCCATCGCCAGTTGTTTCCCGTCGTTGCCGGAAGATTCATCCGTGCTTCGGAACCGAGACCCAGTACATCCTGCATGGGAAGAATGGCGATGTCGGCGACCGATGAAATGGTCAGCCGGATAAAGTCCCACACAGGATTGGTCCCGTCGCTCCCCATGTATCTGAGGGCTGCCTCCCTTTCTCGCTCAAGTCTCGGATCGCCGGCAGGGGAAAACCAGCCGGCGCTTGTGTCATTGTCATGAGTGCCGGTATAGGCGACACAGTTCCTGATGAAGTTGTACGGCTTGTGCGGATTATCCTTGGAATCGTCTCCAAAGGCGAACTGAAGAACGCGCATTCCGGGCAATCCCCACCGATCGCGCAACTGGTGTACTTCCGGGGTTATATACCCCAGGTCTTCCGCGACGAACGGCAATTGGCCCAGCGCCCCCGAGAGGGCCTCGAAGAAACGGTCTCTCGGGCCCTCGACCCATCTTCCGTTGACGGCCGTCGTTGATCCGGCTGGGATTTCCCAGAATGCCTCGAAGCCACGGAAATGATCCAAGCGTATGATATCAACCATGGCTAGCATAGTCCTGACTCTGTCGATCCACCAGCGGTAGCCGGTCCGCTCCATCACATCCCATCGGTACAGCGGATTCCCCCAGCATTGTCCGGTTTCACTGAAGTAATCGGGAGGAACTCCTGCAACTGTCCTCGGATAGCCTCTGTCGTCCAGATCGAACAGTTCCGGGTTCGCCCAGACATCCGAACTGTCATGCGAAATGAATATGGGGATGTCGCCCATGATCTCTATACCGCTTTCATTGCAGTATCGCTTCAGGGCTTCCCACTGCCGGAAGAAAACGAACTGGATGAATTTCTGATCGAGCACATCCTGAGTCTGTGCACGCGACTTGTCGGTCCAGGCGGTCCAGGCGGATCCTGAGTTCGCTTCCTTCAGGGCGGCGAACTCGGCAAACGGCTCGACCCAATATTTCATCCCTAAACAGAAATCCAAGAATTCCTTAAACAGGGGATCAGACTTACGCTCGAAGAAGGAAGCCGCAGCTTTCTTGATGAGCCTCATCTTGAAGGGGATGACTTTATCGAACTCCACCCTGCGTGGAGAAAAGCCGGGGACTTCTCCGATGTCTGCCTCAGAAAGCCATCCGTGTTCGACGAGCCAGGAAATGCTGATCAAAAGCGGATTCCCGGCCATACTGGAATATGCCTGATAGGGCGAGTGCTCAGATCCGACAGTCGGACCAAGCGGGAGTATCTGCCAGATACGCTGGCCGCTCTCCTTCAGGAAATCGACAAAATGGTACGCCCACCTGCCGAGATCACCAATTCCCCACTCGCCGGGAAGAGAGGTGGGGTGCAACAAAATGCCGCTTTTTCTCATAGAATCCGCACGCAGGATTCAGGATATCAGAAGAAGCGGCATTTCCTAAGAGCGGCCTTCTCACGAGCAGCCGCTGGTTTCTCCACAGTTCATGCATTTGTAGCAGGATCCGTTTCGCACCATGATGCTGCCGCATCCGGCGCATGTCGGCGCATCATCCAGGTTGTACATCGATCTGAAATCATTCATAGAGGTCGACCCGGCATTCTGGGCGGGGGCAGGTTCAGTCTCCTTCAGTTTCTCCGCCACATGAACGCCGGCCTGCACCTGCTCTTCGATGGGCAGAAATTTAGAAGCCAGCCATCGGAAGATGTAGTCGACTATTGACTTGGCGTACGGAACCTCGGAATTTCCCGTGTGGCCCGAAGGCTCGAAACGGACATGCGAAAATTTGTCGATCAGCACCTTGAGCGGGACCCCGTATTGCAGCGCAAGTGAGATGGCGGTGGCGAACGAATCCATCAGCCCCGAAATTGCGCTCCCCTCTTTCGCCATCACAAGGAAAATCTCGCCCGGCTGCCCGTCATCATACATCCCGACGGTAATGTAGCCTTCATGGCCGCCGATGCTGAATTTGTGGGTGATTGCGTTGCGGACCGGGGGAAGCTTCCGGCGGACCGGCTTGAATTCCGGTTCAGCCTTGGCTTCTTTCTCCTTGCGGCCCTGGGAGACATTCAGAGGCTGCGTCTTCTTCGAGTTGTCGCGGTATATAGCAATTGCTTTCACCCCCAACTGCCAGGCCTGCATGTACAGATCCGCAATCTGCTCGACAGTCGTGTTTTCCGGCACATTGACGGTCTTTGAGATGGCTCCGGAGATAAACGGCTGTACTGCGCTCATCATCTTGACGTGACCCATGTAGTGGATGGAGCGCGTTCCGCGCTGCGGCTTGAATGCGCAGTCAAATGCAGCGATGTGCCCGGGTTTAACCGCCGGCGCACCTTCGATCGTGCCGTTTTCATCGATGTAGTCAGTTATGGCGGCTATCTCATCCCTGGTGTATCCCAGTTTAGCGAGCGCAAAAGGAACGGTGCCGTTGACAATCTTCATCACTCCACCGCCCACCAGCTTCTTGAACTTCACCAGCGCCAGATCAGGTTCAACGCCTGTCGTGTCGCAATCCATCATGAACCCTATCGTTCCGGTCGGGGCGAGCACCGTCGCCTGTGCGTTCCTGAAGCCGTTGACGGTTCCCTCGAGAACAACCAGGTCCCAGCATTCCTGGGCCGCTTTCATCAGTGCCGGGGGAACGAAATTCGGGTTTATGTTCTGGAGGGCGGACCGGTGCATGCGCATCACTTCCAGAAACGACTCGCGATTGAGATCGTACTGCAAGAAGGGCCCCAGTCTGGCGGCAATGCGTGACGACTGCAGATAGGCTTCCCCCGTCATGACCGCAGTAATTGCGGCTGCAAAGGCCCTCCCTTCGTCACTGTCGTAAGGCAGGCCGTTGTACATCAGCAGAGCGCCCAGATTCGCATACCCGAGGCCCAGCGGCCGGAATTCGCGGCTGTTCTTTTCAATCTTTTCCGTAGGATAGCTCGCGTTATCCACAATGATATCCTGAGCTGAGATCATCAGATCGACAGCCCTGCGGAAACTCTCCACCTCGAATTCTCCTTCGGCGTTGACGAACTTCAGCAGGTTGAATGATGCGAGATTGCACGCTGAGTCATCCAGGAACATGTATTCAGAGCAGGGATTCGACGCATTGATCCTCCCGGACTTCTTGCACGTGTGCCAGCGGTTGATGGTCGAATCGTACTGTATTCCCGGATCCCCGCAGGCATGGCACGATTCCGCCATTTTACGCATCAGCTCGCGCGCCTTGTACACTTCCACGATCTCTCCCGTGGGACGTTCCCGCGTTGCCCAGTTGCCATCCTGTTGCACCTGCCTCATGAATTCATCAGTAACCCTCACGCTGTTATTCGCGTTCTGGAAGAAGATGCTGCTGTAGGCTTCGCCGTCCACCGCGCCGTCGTATCCGGCATTCACCAGTGTCCATGCCTTCTTCTCTTCCTTCGCCTTGCACTCGATGAACTCAACCGCATCAGGATGATCGACATCCAGAATAACCATCTTGGCAGCGCGACGTGTCTTGCCGCCGCTCTTGATTACGCCGGCGAATGCATCAAAGCCTTTCATGAAACTGACTGGACCCGAGGCGATCCCTCCCCCCGAAAGCCTCGCCCTCGAGGAGCGCAGCGGCGAAAAATTCGTCCCTGTCCCAGACCCGTATTTGAACAGCTTCCCTTCAGTCTTCGCGAGAGTCAGAATTGAATCCATCGTGTCTTCAACGGAATTGATGAAGCACGCCGAACACTGCGGTTTTTCTTCGATGCCGCAGTTGAACCAGACGGGCGAATTGAATGACACGTACTGGTTCAAAAGCAGAAATGCCAGCTCATCGTGAAAGGTCACCGCGTCGGAAGCCGAGGCGAAATACCCTCCCTTGACCCCCCACTCGGTCAGGGTGCGAACAACCCTTTCGACCAGCTGGCGCACACTGGTTTCCCTTTGAGGAGTCCCTACCTGTCCGTGGAAATATTTCGAAACCACGATATTAGCCGCAGTCTGCGACCAGCTCCGGGGAATCTCAACCGCTTCCTGGCAAAACAGGACTTCCCCCTCCTCATTTGTAATGGAAGCAGAACGTACCTCCCATTCAATCTCGTCGTAGGGATTCGAACCTTCACGGGTAAAGTGCCGTGGGAATTCCAGTCCTGTCCCGGTTCGCCGCCGCTCTGGCGTCAAAGCTACAGAAGCAACACTCTCGACAGGCAAAGACTTGTTACTGCTCATGTGACTACTCCTCCTCACAAGGAACGATAATCCAGGTGGCGTGATTCTCCCCGAAGGGCTTACAATCAGGGTGTATCTGGGTTTTTACACGAACTCCGGTGACCCTGTCAAGCAAATACACCCACAATAATCACTATATATAGTATCTCCAGATTTTCAACGCCACAATATCTAGCAAATCTTCTTCACATGCAGACGGCTAGCGGGATTTAGGAGTTCGGATTCATAATTCGCAGGTAAGAACAGAAAGGAAATTCTGATATGATCTGCGAAATATGGGCAACTATCTTGTTTTCGATATAGAAACGAGGGTTGACAAGGACCTCGTCAAACGGGTTTATGATCCCGAAAACTGTCTGACACTCGAGCAGGCGTACGACATGGCGCGGGACCGGATATTGGAGCGAAGCGGGCAGCAGAGCGACTTCTTTCCGATCCCTTTTCACATCCCGATAGCCATCTCGACTCTGCACGCGGACGACAGGTACAGGATCCGGTCAATGGGATGCTTCGGGGCGGACCGCTTTTCGGAACCCGAACTGGTTGCAAAATTCTGGCAGGCGTTTGAGCACGCCGAAACACTGGTGACGTTCAACGGCCGCGGTTTCGATCTGCCGGTGCTCGAGACGCGCGCGCTGAAATTCGGAATACCGCTTCCCCGCTATTTCGGGACAGGAACGGGAAGAGCTACGTACCGAGGGAGTCGTTTCAGCGATGCTTATCATATCGACCTGTGCGATTTTCTCTCTAATTTCGGCGCAGCATACCGCCGCAGTTCGCTCGATCTTCTTGCAAAGCTCATAGGCCTGCCCGGCAAGTACACAATAGCGGGGGAAGATGTGGAGTATCTCTATCGGCAGGGCAGACAGAAGGAGATCAACCAGTACTGCATGACGGACGTGCTCCAGACGTATCTTCTGTTCCTGCGCGTCGAGCTGCTGAGGGGAAAACTCGACAAAACCTCCTACGAGGCCGCCGTTGCGGCAACACGGGAAGACCTTACGCAGCGTGCCGGCTCCGCGGGAGCGGACAATTTTCTGCTCGATTTCCTCGGGCGGTGGGAAGCATCGTCCGCCGTTGCAGGAACCACCTGATCACTTGTTGCTTTTTGCGATTCGCCTGATCGGCTTCTTCCTGCAGCTGTCCAGGAGGCTTCTCAATACCTTCACGGTGCGCGGAAGATCGGCCTTCGGGACGATGATGTGATCGTGTTTGAATGATGACAGCGGCAGTGCACAGATATTGGAAGCCGTCAACACTGATCCGATCGCGGCCATATAACCGTTCGCCACAAGCGAAAGCTTCACGTCGAAGTGGATGACCTTGTAAGGACCCGTCACGTCGCATTTTTCGAACATATTCTGCATGCGCATCCATTTGCGCCGGGCCACAACCATCGTGATCAGTTTCGGCTCCTGGATCACTGCGGCGAAACGTGTCGTCGCCGGGCGGAACCATTCCCCTGGAATGGCCTGAACTCCTATCGGCAGATAGACGACCACGTAGTCTTCCGGAAGAACAACCAGTTTAGTGCGGGCGAGTAATCCTTTTAGTTCTGGGGAAATCTCCAACATAGATCCTCGTTTTCATTGTGAAACAGCATCATAGCATTCACAAGAACGATACTGAAGGCCTATCGAAGCCGCAGATTACAGGATCGGACGGAGAAAAACCGTGTCGATTACCGCATTCTTGAATAGTTCCTTTCGCCGGCCCGGATTGCCACTGCCAGCGTATTCTCCGCCGGAGCGAGTGGACAGCTGAATTCGTCGCTGTACGCGCAGAAAGGATTGTGGGCGCGGTTGAAATCGAGATCGTAGATCCCGGAAGTATTTTCTTTCAGATCAATATAGCGTCCGGGCCCGTAGGTCTCGCTTCCGGAAGTTGCGTCGCGGAAAGGGATGAACAGAGAGGGTCCCTCGTTTCCGGAATCGTCGAGACGGTAAACCTGGAGTCTGCAAGGCGTGCCTTCAACTTCAAATTCGAAAAAGCCGTAACGCAAGCCGCTGCGTATCTCGCCCGTGTTTGTTGCCAGCCGGATTGGAGTCGCGACGGGATACCGGTTGAGTTGCGCCATGAATTTCAGAGCGGGATTCACCGGATAGTATGACAGCCCGCGGAACTTGATCCTCTCTTCGACCGGAATCGGCGAGCCGTCACCTCTGAATGAAGCGTCTTTCGCCGCCCGTTCGCCGGCAAGGCCATCCACGGGAGCTGCCGGTTCGGGGGTTCTGCTTTCCGAACACCCGCAAAAGATCAGGGCAGAAAGTGCCAGACCGGCAAGAAAAACAAAGCGCCTTTCCTGATGATGCGAGGCCATGTCGATGCGTCCTTCTACGGTACAGTTCAGTAAACGACGGGATTTTAGCAGGAGACTCCCTTCTTTGCTAAACTTACTAAGAGATTAGCCCTCCGATCTGACACCCCCAAAACCGGCTTATGAAAGGAACCGCATCTCCGGAAAACTCCACAAACCCGGAATACCGGCAGGAACCTATGTCACTGAAACAACACGGAAAGATATTTCTGCAGCCGTCACTCTATCGCCCCGCCCTGATTGTGGTTTTTCTCATCCTGATGACCTCGTCGGCCGTTACCGGACCGAAGGAAACCGCAGTCAGCCCCTTCACTTCCGATCAGTTCGCATCGATAATCCGGCGCGTCTCCGAACAGGGAGGCGAATTCTGGAATGACAACTACGTCTCGAACGAAGCCGCCTATCTCCACCCGCTGAGGAAAATGAAGGAACTCGGGATTCGCGGCGGCGTGTATATCGGGGTCGGCCCGAACCAGAATTTCACTTACATAGCCAAGACGCGGCCCCGCTATGCGTTCATAGTGGACATCAGGAAGCAGAATTCGCTGCTCCACCTTCTTTGCAAGGCGCTCTTTCATCTTGCCGCCGACAGAAGCCAGTATCTCTCATTTCTTCTCGGCCGCCCGATCGTACCAGGCGTCTTCAACGGTGACAACTACGGGGTGGACGATCTTGTGAAGTATTTCGAGAAGACTGAACCTGATCCCTCGTTCTTTTTTGACATCCACGAAAGAGCCCGTTCATTCCTGATGCAACAGCATGATCTCGGTCTGAACGAAGAAGACTGGACGACAATCGAAAAAATCCATCTCGCTTTCTACAACCGTGGACTCTCGATCAAGTACGACTACATACCCGTTCCAACATACGGGGAATTCCTCGTCGAGCGAGACCTGGACGGCAATATGCAGAATTTCCTCAACAGCTCGGAAGAGTTCGCATTCATCAAGAAGATGGAGGAAGAGAACAGAATCATCCCCATTGTCGGGGATTTCTCCGGTCCGCATGCGCTCAAGGAGCTTGGGAGATTCCTCAAAGAGAAAGATGAAGTCGTGACGGTCTTCTACACGTCCAATGTCGAGCAGTACCTCGTGCGCAACATGGTATGGCCCGAATTCATCCGCAACGTCAGCGAACTCCCGATGGATGAGCGCGCCGTTTTCATCCGGGCCCACTGGAGCAACTATATTCCCCATCCGGATGAGGTAGCCGGCTATAGATTCACCCAGATTTTGCAGTGGGCAAAGCCTTTCCTCACCAAAGTCACACCAAGCACAACTGTCTCGTACTGGGATATTGTGACCACAGACACAATTAAGCTGAGATAGAAAGACGAGAAAACAATTTGAGTATGTGTCGTGTGCCTGTTCGACAATTTGTTTGAAAAAAAAGGCAACCTTGGGGAACCAGTGACGTCTGTATTGGTACCATTCAACCCCAATTGAACACACCTCGTTAAACGCGGCGAGGATGGATACGGACTCTTCCATCCTCGCCGCACTTTATGCCCTTCCGCCCTTCTGAAACAGGGCTTAAGGATCGGCATTACCGGGGCGATAAGTAAATTGGAATTGACACCCCACAGGGGCGTTCGGTAGTCTTCACTCACAATTTTTTAGTCATTAGGAGCATCCATGCCCTCCGTCCAAGATTGCGCCGAAAGGCTTCGGGAACAAGCCTACAGGACGCTCTTACCGCAGGTCCGCGAAATCGGAAATGAATTGCAGAAGCTCAGCAGTTCTCTTACAGATGGCGTTAAACTTCTGGAACAGAAACTCGATGCGCTCAATCATGTCGAGCTTCCGACAACCGAGCCCGTTCTGACAGAGCTCCTCGGAGGGATCATCCGGCAGAAGAAACTCGAAGCGAGCGAACTGCTGGCGTTTGCCCGTAGACTGAAGACGAAGGAGACGCAGGAAGAACTTCTGGCATCGCTGCTGGACGCAGTTCAGAAATACACCTCCCGTGCGGCACTCTTTGCCGTGAGAGGGGACCGCTTTGCGGGCTGGTCGTCCAGAGGCTTCTCTGACGAAGTTGCGCACAACCTGAGCTCCTGCGTTTTCTCCCGTGAGGACTGCGAACTGTTCGAAACTGCTCTGAAAGGAGAATCCCCGATCGCGGCAGCCGATCTTTCAACCCAAGAGGCGCTGACCTTTCTGGGCGAGGAGGCACGAGGAGAGTACACGCTTGTGCCGTTACACGTGCTGCAGCGGCCTGTGGCTCTCCTGGTCGCAGCAACCCCGGGAGATGAGGGGAGTGAATCGGACGCAATCTCGCTCGCAGCGGAGTTCACGACGTTGCGGCTCGAAAACGTTGCACTGAAGGTGCTTCGCCACCTGAGCGAGACCGTTCCCGAGCGGAAGGAGGTCAAAGCATCAGCAGCCGCCGTTCAGAGTGGAGAGTTGCGCCAGGCTGCGGCTGCGCAGGTATCCCAGCCTGCTCCTGCACCCGTTCAGCCGGTAATCGAGGACGCGATCCGCACGCCGGCACCGGTCGAGACTCTTGCCGCCCTCGCTGCAATCGAGACTCCCGCCGCTGCCGAAGACGGCCATGGGGAAACAGCTGAGCCATCGATCCAGACGCCGCCTCCGGTTAAACAGAAGGAATCGACCCGCCCTCCGGAAGAGGAGAAACTCCATTCCGAGGCAAAACGGTTTGCCCGCCTGCTGGTGTCGGAGATAAAACTCTATAACGAAAATCAGGTTGCAGAAGGCCGCAGGAACCGTGATCTGTATTCCAGATTGAAACGCGATGTTGACAGAAGCCGCGAAATGTACGAAAAGAGAGTCTCGCCGAGCGTCTCATGCCAGATGGATTATTTCCACGAGGAAATAATCCGGATTCTGGGAGACAATGATCCGTCAACCCTCGGGAGTGAATATCCCGGGTCACGTGTTGAAAGCTGAAAGTATTAAGTGCAAGAAAAAGCAAGACCCTCTGGACAACGGCACCTGTTGCTGATGGTGTTGTTGTGGACAGCCGCAGTAATCATCTGCAGCACCACCGCCGGAGTCAAAACAGGCACCGGCAACCCGGACGATAAACCGAAACTTCCATCCAGCTGGAAGAAATTGGCCGTTTTTGAGTCGGTTCCTTCCACAACTGCGAAGGCTCTGAAACAGGGCATTGACTCGTATGAGGGGAAGAGCTACACCGCAGCCCTGAAGGCCCTGCCCGCGGGCGAACAGACAAAGGCTTCCCGCATTGCCGACTACGTGCTGTACTATCGCGGGAAGTCCAACTTGATGCTGAAGCAGTACAAAGAGGCCATCGAAGACTTTCAGCTACTGGTCAAGCGCCATCCGGATTCACGTCTTGTAAGGGATGCGTTGATAGGACAGTGCCAGGCCCTGCTTGAGTCGGAGAATCCCAAAGAACTGCTCGCACTTCTCGGCAATGCGAAGCTGGGGACGGGCGCCGACGCAACATATTTCGAAGCAAGGGCACTCGACCTTACGGGCGAAAAGGCAAAAGCGGCGGAACTCTATCTCCGGGTGTATTCAAGCTACCCGAGCTCGAGCTCAGCATCACTCGCCGAGCGCTACCTTGCGGGCGAGCTTAAAGGAGGGCGGCATTACAAGGAGCGTTTGCAGCGCGCCGAGACACAGGTCAAAGAGGGAAATTACAGGGGCGCCCGCACTCTGCTGCTGGCATTGCGCAGCGTGAAGGCGCCGGATCGAAGCAGTTCGGCAAAGCGGGATCTTCTATTCGGCGAAGTAGAGTACCGTCTCGGCAGAACTTCGGCCGCACTGACCAGTCTTCGGAAAGTGACTGCCGCTGATCCCGCTCTCCATGCCAGGGCGATATACCTCGAGGGGATCTGCCTGCGAAAACTCGGGAGAGAACAGGCCTTTCTCGAGACGCGCGCCAGAGGATTGAAGCTCTATCCGGGCTCCCCCGACATAGAAGAACTCTGCTATTCAGTTGCAACCTACTACGATGTGAATTGCAACCCGGCAAAAGCGAGGGAAGCATACTCGGTTCTCTACCGGAACTTTCCGAAAGGGTCCCATTCAGACCGCGCACTCTGGAAGCTCGCGCTCTTTGACTACGCCGCAAGAAACTACGAAGCTGCGGCACAGCGTTTCCTGCAGTATCTGACTGCAAATCCTAACCCGCTTTCAGCCGCATCGGCCATGTACTGGATCGGCCGATGCCACGAACGGGCGGGTGATACCACAAGCGCGAGTTACCTCTACCGCAGGACGCGGCAGCTTGCCAACAACAGTTATTACGGCCAGTTGGCGCTTGAGGCCGAAAAATCCCTGTCGAAGGCAGCCGGGTCAGGGACTGTCAGGGGGATTAATTTCGATGAGCTGGCCGCCCGCTGCGACGCAATTCAGCTTCCACGTGTAGACCTGTCGACCCCTTCTGCCGAAGCGGTAATAATAATCGAACGCGCGAGGGAGCTTGCTGCTGCCGGACTCACCGGCAGCGCGCTGGCCGAACTCCGCTGGGGAGGGCAGGAGTATTCGCAGAACAGCGACCTGTTCTCTTACCTGATGGCAAGCATATGCGTGCAACGAGATGATTTCGGCGGCGCGATAACCAATCTGCGCAGGGCCGTCCCGGACTATAACGGACGCCCCCCGGCTGCATTACCGGACGAATTCTGGGAGATGTTCTTCCCCGTGCGCCACTGGAAGATCATTTCGGCCCAGGCAGCGAAAACCGGGCTGGAACCCTCGCTTATCCTCGGGGTGATCCGGCAGGAATCCGCGTTCAAGGTGAATGCCCGTTCCCGGGCGAATGCCCGCGGCCTCATGCAGATACTGCCGTCAACCGGCCGCGATCTCGCAAGAAGGGCTGGAATCAGGTTCACCACCCAGAGACTGTACAATGCCGACACCAACATCACCCTCGGGACGCGCTACCTGTCTTCCCTCCTGAAGCAGTACGGAAAGCCTGAGCTTGCGCTTGCCGCATATAATGCGGGAGGAACCCGCGTCGCCCGCTGGCAGAAGGAGTTGGCCCCCTCGGATATGGCGGAATTCGTAGAGCAGATACCTTTCGCCGAAACGCGCAACTATGTAAAGCAGGTTCTGAGCAACAGGGCCCACTACGATCTGCTTCTTGCCTCTTCGGCGCGGAAAGAGTGAAAAAAAAGGGAGTCCGGGCAAAAAATTATTGAACCCGGCGGCGCCTGAAACGTCTAAACTCACTTTGTGGCATTCCTGTGTCTGACGTTGTGACGAGGATTCGGCTAACCTTAAATCACATAGGATCCACTTCGTGTGGAAGGAATCATATCCGGAAGAAGACAATGAGCTGGTTTCCCGTTGCAGGAAGGGGGATCCTACGGCTTTCGAAGAGCTGGTGCAGCGATACCAGCAGAGTATCCTGAATCTGGCCTACCACTACATTGGGAATCATCATGAATCGGAAGATGTGGCCCAGAAGATCTTCACCAAAGTGTATTTCTCGCTACGCAAATTCGACATCCGGCGTCCTTTTTTCCCCTGGCTTTACAGGATAGCCGTCAACCAGTGCTACGATGAACTGAGACGAATCCGGCGCCAGAAGACCTACACCTTCAGTGAGTTGAGCCTGGAAGAGACATCCAGCATCGAAAAGCTGATCAGCAACCACACGATCCCGGTGGAACCGGCCGACGGCGGAGAACTGCGGGCCCTCCTGCACAAACTGCTTGACCTGCTCCCCGAACAGCAGCGGATGGCGCTCGTGATGCGCGACCTGAATTCCATATCCTACAGCAAGATGGCGGAAATCTTGAAATGCACCGAGCAGGCAGCCCGGCTGAAGGTTTTCAGGGCCAGGGCCCGATTGAAGACTTTGGTTGAGAAGGCGTTGAAGAAATGAAAACCGGACACCCTATCGCGCGACTCCGGCCAGCGTCTCCCAGAAACCCGGGAAACTGACGTCCGCGCATTCGGCATCGATAATGCGGGTTTCCCCTTTAGCCGCAAGCGCCGCCACGGCGAAGGCCATCCCGATTCGATGATCATTCCGGGTCACGATATCGGCGCTCTGCAGCGTCTGTCCTCCCTGTATCGTAAGCCCATCGGGCTTTTCCGAGACTTCGGCTCCCATTGCGCGGAGGTTTGCCGCGATGGCCGAGATCCTGTCGCTCTCTTTTACTCTAAGCTCACCGGCATCGGATATCTCCAGACCTGCGGTGTGGGCACCGAGAACGGCGAGCACGGGAATTTCATCGATCATCGAGGCGGTGTCATTCCCCTGGATGGGGGGCATCCTGCTCTGCAGCAGATCGGGACTGTAACGCACACGCAGGTCTCCCCGGGGTTCTCCCGCATCTTCTCTCTCGTTGAGAACCTTCAGGTCGAGTCCCGACCGTACAAGGTAATCCAACAGCGTGCGCCGGCTCGGGTTGAGCCCGACTCCGGGAAGCAGCAGTTCGGAACCGGGAACCAGCGCCGCCCCTGCCAGGAAGAATGCCGCCCCGGACAGATCTCCCGGAACCCGCAGCGTTTGTCCTCGCAGATGTGGATTCGGATCGACCTCGATCCAGTTTCCCGAGATCCTCACCGTGGCGCCGAATTCTCTCAGTGCGATTTCAGTATGGCTGCGGGTCGGGATCGTCTCCTCCACGGCGGTCGTTGCGTCGGCGTACAACCCCGCCAGCAGGACACAGGATTTCACCTGGGCGCTGGCAACCGGAAGCGTGTACCGGACCGATTTGAGCTGCCCTCCGCGGATTTTCAGCGGAGGGAGTCCGCCATCCCTGGATTCGACGACCGCTCCCATCTGCTGAAGCGGCCTGATGATCCTTCCCATCGGCCTGCCTGACAGGGACGAGTCACCCGTTATGGCGGTTTCGAAAGGATGACCGGCCAGGATCCCGGAAAGCAACCGGATAGTGGTCCCCGAATTACCGGCGTCAAGCACCTGGCGCGACTTCTTCAGCCCACTGAGTCCGCGCCCCTGGATCGCGACGGTGTCACCCGACACCGACACCTCCACCCCCAGGGCGCGCAGGCAATCGAGAGTACTGTGACAATCGCGGCTGGAAGCAAAGCCGGAAAAGACCGAAGTCCCCTCGGATATGGCGGCAAGCATCGCATAGCGATGAGATATGGACTTGTCCCCCGGAAGATTCACAACTCCGGAAAGCGTACGTGCTGCGCGCAGCGATTTGATCATGATGGTTCCTGATTGAACAATTCCATGGCAAGTTTTTTGAGTCTCTTGACCTGATCCCGGAGTGCGGCGGCTTTTTCAAACTCGAATTCCCTCGCAGCGCCGCGCATTTCCTTTTCAAGGCGCCTGATCTCAGAATCAAGTTCTTCAGGAGAGCTGTACTGTCTGACTTCTTCTGCGACAGCCGGGATTTCGTAATAATCTCCCTCGTAAATCCTGACCAGTTCCGGATCAAGAGGCTTGACGATCGATTGCGGCGTGATTCCGTTTTCCTCGTTGTACCGTTGCTGAGTGACGCGGCGACGGTTGGTTTCGTCGATGGCCGCATGCATCGAGCCCGTAATAACGTCGGCGTATAGAATTGCTTTCCCGTTGATGTGCCGCGCCGCGCGTCCCATTGTCTGGATCAGGGATGTGGTGGAACGAAGGAATCCTTCCTTGTCGGCATCGAGGATTGCAACTAGCGAGACCTCGGGCAGATCCAGCCCTTCACGCAGAAGATTGATCCCGATAAGCGCATCGAACTCGCCGGCGCGCAGCGATCTCAGGACTTTGATCCGATCGAGCGTCTCGATTTCCGAATGGAGATAGCGTACCCGGAGCCCCAGTTCGGTGTAGTACTCGGCAAGGTCCTCGGCCATACGCTTGGTCAGAGTCGTGACCAGCACGCGCTCGTTGCGTTCGGCCCGGAGCCGGATTTCTTCCATGAGATCGTCGACCTGCCCCGAGACCGGACGCACTTCGATCAGGGGATCGGTAAGGCCGGTCGGCCGCACCAGCTGTTCGACGACGACTCCCGAAGCCTTCGTCAGCTCGTAAGGCCCCGGAGTCGCTGAAACATAGATCACCTGGTTCAGTCTTTCTTCGAATTCCGAGAAATTCAGGGGCCGGTTATCCAGTGCGGAAGGAAGCCGGAACCCGTACTTGACCAGGGCCTCTTTCCTGGAACGGTCTCCGAAATACATCCCGCGCACCTGCGGAATCGTGGCGTGGCTCTCGTCCACGAACAGTATCCAATCCCTGGGCAGGTAGTCCAGCAGCGTTGGAGGAGGTTCTCCGGGGCTCCTTCCCGTGAGGTGCCGAGAATAATTCTCGATGCCGCGGCAGTACCCCAGCTCCTTCATCATCTCGAGATCGAACATCGTCCTCTGGTGCAGCCTGCGCGCTTCGAGCAGCTTGTCTTCCTTCTCGAGCTCCGTGCGCCGCTCCTCCAGCTCTTCCCTGATGCTGTCAATAGCTCGCAGGAGTTGGTCGCGGGGCTGAACATAATGCGACTTCGGGTAAATGGGGAGCCTTTCGTGTTTCTTCAGGACACGCCCGGTTATCGGATCGATCTGGGCGATGGACTCTATCTCATCTCCAAACATATCCACCCGGACGGCATAGTCTTCATAGGTTGGGAAGACCTCCACCACATCGCCACGCGCCCGGAAGGATCCTCTTTCGAGCCCGTAGTCCTGGCGCGAGTACTGCATTTCAACCAGGCGGCGCAGAATCTCATCCCGCTTGATCTTCTCCCCCTTCTCGAGAAAAAGGAGCATTCCGTAGTAGGCTTCCGGCGACCCCAGGCCGTAGATGCACGAGACACTGGCGACGATCAGGCAGTCCTTCCGCTCAAACAGCGACCTGGTCGCGGAGTGACGCAGTCTGTCGATTTCGTCATTGATCAGTGCATCCTTCTCGATATAGGTGTCAGTGGACGCGATGTATGCCTCCGGCTGGTAGTAATCGTAATAGGAAACGAAGTACTCGACCGCGTTCTCCGGGAAAAACGTCTTGAACTCCCGGTAAAGCTGCGCCGCCAGCGTCTTGTTGTGCGCCAGCACCAGCGCCGGACGCTGAAGGGCTTCAATCGTCTTGGCCATCGTGAAAGTCTTTCCGGACCCGGTGACGCCAAGAAGCACCAGGTGCTTCTCACCGTCCTGGATACCCTTCACGAGATCCTCTATGGCGGCGGCCTGGTGACCGCAGGGTTCGAAAGAGGTGCTGATTTTGAATTCGGAGGAATGAATAAGCGCCTTCCCGTAAGTAATGGTCGAATAGGTCAGGTCTTTATCTGTCGCAGGTTTTCTGGCCATTGCAAGAATTCAAATCCTCATTATACATCCTCCACCAATATTTGAGTCTGGAAGGCTTCGAGGTATAGTTACAAGCTCATGTCTGAATGCTCAGGGAATCGAGGACTGAATAGTGTCGACGGATAAGAGCCATATTCGGAATTTTTCCATCATTGCGCATATTGACCACGGCAAGTCTACTCTGGCCGACCGCCTGCTTGAACGAACCGGTGCGCTGTCAAAGCGCGAAATGGCGGACCAGGTATTGGATGCGATGGATCTGGAACGCGAACGGGGCATCACGATCAAGGCGCATTCGGTGCGGCTGAACTATCGCGCAAAGAACGGCCAGGATTATGTCCTCAACCTCATCGACACACCGGGACATGTCGACTTCTCCTATGAGGTGTCAAGAAGCCTGTCGGCCTGCGAAGGCGCGCTGCTGGTGGTCGACGCTTCCCAGGGAGTCGAGGCGCAGACGCTGGCCAATACCTACCTTGCGTTGGACCATCACCTTGAGATCATCCCTGTTGTCAACAAGATCGATCTACCGGGCGCTGAGATCCCGAGAATCAAGGACCAGCTCGAGAACATCATCGGACTCGATCCGGACGAAGCCATTCTGGCCAGCGCCAAAGAGGGGATCGGCACAGAAGAAATCCTCGAGGCGATCGTCCACAGGCTCAATCCTCCGAAGGGGGAATATGAGAAACCCCTGAAGGCCCTGATTTTCGACTCCTGGTTCGATTCCTACAGGGGAGTAATCGTGCTGGTGCGGGTCATAGACGGGACGCTGAAAAAGGGGCAGAAAATAAGGATGGTGAACACGCAACAGGTGTTCACCATCGAGCAGGTCGGAGTCCTGACTCCCAAACTCCTGGAGGTGGATGAGTTGTCGGTAGGAGAAGTGGGGTACGTCATCGCAAATATCAAGCGGGTGGCCGACACCAAGATCGGCGACACGATTACCGAGGACCTGAGGCCGACAGATGAACCGTTCCCCGGCTTCCAGGAAGTCAAACCGATGGTCTTCGCCGGACTCTACCCGTCGGATAATGCAGATTATGAGGCGCTGCGGGACGCGCTTTCGAAGCTGCAGCTCAACGATTCGGCTTTCTTTTACGAGCCCGACACGTCCGGTGCCCTCGGATTCGGTTTCCGCTGCGGCTTTCTGGGACTGCTGCACATGGAGATCGTGCAGGAGCGCCTGGAACGCGAATTCAACCTGTCGCTCATCACGACCGCTCCCGGGGTGCGGTACAGGGTCACCACCGAGAAAGGCGAAGTCCTCGAGATCCACAACCCCTCGAAACTTCCGCCAGTCACCGAGATAGCGAAGTTCGAGGAACCGATGATCACCGCCATGATCATGACCAACAACGAGTACGTCGGTCCCATCCTCAAGCTCGCCGAAGAGAAACGCGGAGTGCAGAAGGGGTTCGAATACGTTACCACCAGCCGCGTCCTCATCACTTACGAACTACCGCTTAACGAAATCGTGCTCGACTTTTACGACAGGATGAAGTCTGCGTCTCGCGGCTACGCCTCTCTCGATTACCATTTCTCGGGATATCAGGAGTCACGCCTGGTCAGGCTGGATATACTGGTCGCAGGGGAACCCGTCGACGCACTTTCGCTTATCATCCACCAGGATTCTGCAGCTCCACGGGGGAGAGCCCTGATCGAGAAAATGAAGGAACTGATTCCACGCCAGATGTTCGAAGTGGTCCTTCAGGCGGCAATCGGCAGCAAGATTATCGCCCGAGAGGTCGTCCGGCCCATACGCAAGAACGTGCTTGCGAAGTGTTACGGCGGCGACATCACCAGGAAGAGAAAACTCCTGGAAAAACAGAAAGAAGGAAAAAGGCGCATGAAGCGCCTGGGCAAGGTCGAAATACCCCAGGAAGCCTTTCTCGCCATTCTCAAGGTGGAACAGTAGCCACAGATTGCACAATTCGTGTGATCCATGTAATCTGGGCGCGTGCCGGCAGCACTCAAAATTAAAACTGAAGAGGCGTCCCGTTGCAGCCGATCAGGAGTGCGTCCCCCAGGAGAGCACAAGATGACATCCGGATATCTCCACAACTGGCGTGATTCCGAGGGGAAAGGGTTGATCGGGTGCATGTTCTTCATCGTCGTGTTTGCATTAGCGATCTACCTCGGAATCATGCTCGGCCCCGTCTACTACGCCAATTTCAACTTCGAATCCCAGATCGAGACTGAAGCCGGACGCGCCGGCGCCAAATTTCTCGACGACGAAACGATCATCAAAGACATTCTGGATCTTGCGAAGCGGAACGAAATCCGGCTCAATCGTCAGAACATCAAGATTGATCGGTTCGCCGGTCAGGTCCACATCGACGTACAATACAGTGTACCGGTCGATTTCGGTTTCTTCGTACGGAACCTGGATTTTCGGGTAGAAGCATCGAGTTTTATCGGAACTCTTTAGGGAATCCCGGCTCACCAGAGGGTGATCCCCGGCGAGACCCAGGGTATCTCCACAATGTTCGTACATGGGGCGGACACTCCGGGCCTGCGGACAACGGCAGGGCGCCCGCGCGCGAAGGCGATACTGGTGACGCTCCTCATGGTCGCAGCCTGCATTCCCCTGCTCGCCTGTCACAAAGCGGGCGTCTATAGAATCCCCGTTTCGGATGCCGATATCCTGCGGGCAAACGAGATTTCGCAGGAAGGGGAAAGCGCATTCCGCAGGAAGGAATACTACGCTGCCCTGATCAAGTACCTGGAATCGGTACGGATAAATCCCAACAATGAATACGTTTATAATCGGCTCGGCATGGCCTATTCGCAGCTGCGTCTGTTCGACGACGCCGTTGCGGCATTTGAGCGGGCGATCGCGCTCAACCAGAAATACCCGTACCCATACAACAATCTCGGCGCGGTCTTCTTCGCGCGCCGGGACCTGAAGAAGGCGGAAAAACATTTCAAGAAAGCTGTGAAGCTCAGGGAGGATGAAGCCACCTTCCACATGAATCTGGGATCGGTCTACCTGGAAAGAAAGAAACCGGAAAAAGCCATTGCCGAATGGCGAAAGGCGCTCGCCCTGGATCCCGCAAGCCTGAGCGGCGACGCCAGCGCTGTTATGCTGAGCGGGGGAGGCAGATCCATGCGGGAAAGGAGCTACTACGTCGCCCGGGTGCGGGCGTCGCTGGGAGATGCCGCCGGGGCGGTCGAAAGTCTGAAGGAGGCGGTTTCGCTGGGATTCGACGATATAGCCCAGATCAAAAGAGAGCGCGATTTCGACGCGATCAGACACGATGAGCGTTTCGCCAGGTTCATGGAGGAACTTCCGTTGCTGATACGGCTTCGTTCAGGAGTAGGACTGCCCGAAGGCTCCAAATAGCTCACTGCAGTTCGACGAGCCAGGCCGCCAGCAGAGGTATCATGATTTCGTGATGTCCGGTTAATGCGATCCCACGGCCACCGGTGCTCACCGGCCGTTTGACAACGTTTTCAGTCGGACGGTAGTGCTGAATGAAATCAAGGTTGGCGGTCGTAAAATCCTTCAGAACCCGGCCGCTGTTACGCACCAGGGTAACGCACTTGAGGAACACCTCCGGCAGAGTGACAGCGGATCCGCAGTTCAGGTACACTCCGCCGTCATTCAGGCCGGAGACGATCTCAGCGAGAAGGCGGAAGTCACGGTGACTCCCCTCGCCGATCGCGGCTGGTGAGACTGCCGGATGGTTATGGATGATATCGGCCCCGATCGTCACATGCACAGTCACCGGGATCCTTCTGCGGTATGCCTGCAGAAGGAGGCTGTACTGACCAAACCGCGGGGAAAGACCTGAGAGAAAGCGGCCCATCGATTCACCTATTCCGAGGCCGTCTGCAACCCCCTCTGCTATTGCCCGGTTGATGTCCCGGCCGGTCTCCTCGGCCATGCCGAAATCCCCTGTCTTCAGCTGTACGTCCACATCTTCGCTTGTGGTGCCCATGAGAGCGATCTCGAAATCGTGAATCAGGCACGATCCGTTCATTGCGAGGGCGGAGATCAGACCGCGATCCATGAGGTCAATCAGAACAGGGGCCAGCCCGGTCTTTATCACGTGCCCCCCCATTCCCCAAATAGCCGGCTTTTCCCGCCTCCGGGCTTCCGTCACCGCCAGCGCGAGAGCTTTGAGATTGCCTGAAGCAAGGATACCCGGGAGGGAGTCAAGAAATCCGGAAAGGGTCCCGCCTTTTTCGTGAGGCCATCCAAAAAGTTCTACTCCGACTTTGCTGGGGCGGCTTTCCAGCGGATATGTCTTTACTGAACCGAGATCGTAGGGGCGCACCCGGTACCTGGACATTTCGCGGCTAGATTCCTTTCATGTTCTCGTCGGCCAGATCACACAGGATATGCCCGATCATGATATGCACCTCCTGGATCCGCGCCGACAGCTCGTGGGGCACGTTCAGATGGTAGTCGACCCTGGAACCCAGTTTCCCGCCGTCTCGCCCGGTGAGCCCGATCGTTATCATTCCGATTTCCCGCGCCGCATCGGTAGCAAGGAGAACGTTGGGAGAGTTGCCGCTGGTCGAGATCGCAATTGCGATGTCACCTTTCCGGCCAAGAGCCTGGACTTGGCGGAGGAAAACGTGGTCGAAGCCGTAATCGTTCCCCACAGCCGTGAGGATCGAGGTGTCCGTGGTCAAAGCAATTGCCGGGAATGCCCTGCGCTCCCGCCGAAACCGCCCGACCCATTCCGCAGCGATGTGCTGGGAGTCGGCCGCACTTCCGCCATTGCCGTAAAGCAGCACTTTTCGGCCATTTTCGAGTGCCGTACAGATTTCTCGAGCAACATCTGCGATCAGCTGCTCATTCCTCTGAAAGAAGATTTTTTTCAGTTCCAGGCTGTCGGCCACAGCCCTTCTGATGGAGTCAATCATTTTTCAAAGATCCGCCAGCACGCTACTATGTGTCAAGTACTAATGAGGTCGGGGACCGCTTCCGAAGCCCCGGATTGACTGAGATTCTTCTATCTGTTAGATTAACCGATTTATACCCATCCTCGGAGATCTCCATGTTCAGTGCGATTCTAACGAAAATAGTAGGAAGCAAAAACGACAGAGATCTGAAGCAGATAGCTCCTATCGTCCGGCGGATCAACGAACTGGAACCCGAAATGGCGCGACGCTCTGATGCAGAGCTGGCCGCGCTTACTCCCGTCTTCCGCGAGCGCGTCGCAAACGGAGAAACCCTGGATGACCTGCTGCCGGAAGCATTTGCGGCCGTAAGAGAGGTCGGAAGACGCGTATTGAATATGCGCCACTTCGACGTCCAGCTGGTCGGTGGTGTCGTGCTGCATCGGGGGCGTATCGCGGAGATGAAGACCGGTGAAGGAAAGACCCTGGTCGCCACACTTCCAGCCTATCTCAATGCTTTGGAAAGCAAAGGGGTTCACATAGTCACAGTGAACGATTACCTCGCCGGTCGCGACGCCGAATGGATGGGGAAGATTTATCGGGCGCTGGGCCTGACGGTTGACTGCATACAGCACCCTCTCACGGACGAAGAACGGAAGCGGGCATACGCCGCCGACATCACCTATGGGACGAACAACGAGCTCGGATTCGACTATCTGCGCGACAACATGAAGTACGACATCAGGGATTGTGTCCAGCGCGGATATCACTACGCGATCGTTGACGAAGTCGACTCGATCCTTATCGACGAAGCTCGAACGCCGCTGATCATTTCAGGCCCGGCGGAGGAATCGACCGACAAGTACTACAAGGTGGACCGGATTATCCCGAAACTTAGGCGGGATATAGACTTCCAAATAGACGAAAAGGCCAGAACCGTCAATCTCACCGAAGAAGGAGTGGAAAAGGCGGAGAAGCTTCTGGGGGTTGGAAACCTCTTTGAACCGCAGAACATGGACTGGGTACACCACACCTACCAAGCCCTTAAGGCTCACCTGCTCTTCAAGAGAGATGTCGACTACATGGTCAAAGATGGTGAAGTCGTCATCGTCGATGAGTTTACAGGCAGGCTTATGCCCGGACGACGCTACAGCGACGGTCTGCACCAGGCGCTCGAAGCCAAGGAAAACGTCAAGATCGAGAGAGAAAACCAGACCCTCGCTTCGATTACGTTCCAGAACTACTTCCGCATGTATAAGACGCTTGCCGGAATGACCGGTACCGCCGAAACCGAGGCGGAAGAGTTCTATAAAATCTACAAGCTCGAAGTGAACGTCATACCGACGAACCGGGAACTCATCCGCACCGAATATCCGGACGTCGTTTACCGCACGGAGCGGGAGAAGTACAACGCGGTTGTGGACGAGATCAAAGAGCTGTATGAGAAGGGGAGACCGGTACTAGTCGGCACGATTTCGATCGAGAAATCGGAAAAGCTCAGCAGCCTCTTGAAACGACAGAATATTCCGCACGTCGTTTTGAATGCCAAGTACCACGCAAAAGAAGCCGAGATAGTGGCGCAGGCGGGGCGGAAGAAGGCGGTGACCATTGCGACCAACATGGCGGGCCGCGGAACCGACATCCTCCTCGGAGGGAATCCCGAGTTTCTGGCCCTGCAGACGCTGCGCGAAAAAGGGATTGATTTCGCAACCATAGCCCAGGACGAGTACCAGAAGATTCAGAACCACTGGAAGGACGTCTGTGCAAAGGAACACGACGAAGTGATCAGGCTGGGCGGCCTTCATATTCTGGGAACCGAACGGCACGAAGCGAGACGCATCGACAATCAGCTCCGCGGGCGAGCCGGACGGCAGGGAGACCCGGGGTCATCACGGTTCTATCTTTCGCTGGAAGACGACCTCATGAGGATCTTTGCCAGCGATCGTATCTCGGGAATCATGCAACGGTTAGGGATGGATGAAGGCATCCCGATCGAAAGTAAACTCATCACCCGCCAGATCGAGAGAGCGCAGCGGCAGGTCGAGGCGCGCAATTTCGAGATCCGGAAACACCTCCTCGAATATGACGACGTGATGAACAAGCAGCGCGAAGCCATCTACGCGATCAGGCGGGAGCTGCTGGAGGGAGTAGACCAGCGCGAATACGTACTGGAACTTGCAGGCGATATCCTGAACGATCTGATGGACAAGCATACGCCGCGCGACAAAGCCCCCGACACCTGGGACCTTGAAGGACTCCGGGTCAGTGTCGGCAACCAGTTCGGTCTGGATATGACGCAACTCGGCATCGACCTCAAGGAAGCTTCTTTCTCAGAACTGGCGGACAAGCTCGAGGCGGCGGTGCGCGGAGCGTACGAGGACAAGGAAAAGCGTTTCGGACCCGAATACATGCGGTTTCAGGAACGCATGATAATGCTTCAGGTGCTCGACATGCAGTGGAAGGACCACCTTTGGTCTCTCGACCACCTGAAGGAAGGGATCGGGTTGCGCGGGTACGGACAGCGGGATCCTCTGATCGAGTACAAGAAGGAAAGCTTCAACATGTTCGAAAGTCTCCGGGCAAGGATGGAAGAGGAGACCATCAGGTATCTTTATCTGTTCGAACCGATAAGCAGAGAAGAACAGGATGCCCGCCAGAGGGAACGCGAAGAGGCTCGCCGCAAGGCGCAGCGGGAACAGAATCTGGTCTACAGCGCCGGGGAGTCCGGACCTGTAGCGCCGGCCAGACGCGAAGTGGCGAAGGTCGGCAGGAATGATCCGTGTCCCTGCGGCAGCGGCAAAAAGTTCAAGAAATGCCACGGGGCTTAGTTAATCTGCCCGCTTGCGCAGGAGCTTTTGCTAATATTTCAGATTACCATTTGTTTGCCGGGCGACCTGTCGGCGCCTCTGCAGAAACTCAACATTTTCTTCTGAACCGGGGATTGTATGGTTAGAGAAGGCAGTATCAGAGAAACCCTTACATTTGACGATGTTCTGCTGGAGCCCGCGAAGAGCGATCTGCTTCCGTCGGAGGTCGAAATCACCACACATCTGACCAGGAATATTCCGCTGAATATTCCTCTTGTAAGCGCGGCGATGGATACGGTCACCGATTCGAGAATGGCCATAGCCATGGCACAGCAGGGCGGCATGGGGATCATTCACAAGAATATGACGATTGAGGCACAGGCCGACGAAATCGACAGGGTGAAGAGGTCCGAAAGCGGAATGATCGTCAACCCGATCACGATGTCTCCAGACCAGAAAATCCATGAAGCCATGGAGGTGATGAAACGCTACAAGATCTCCGGCCTTCCCATCGTTTCCAATGACAAACTGGTAGGGATTCTTACAAACCGGGATCTCAGGTTTGAAACCCGCCTCAACATCAAGATTTCGGAACTGATGACCAAGGAAAACCTCATTACCGTCCCGGTGGGGACTACACTCGAGGAAGCAGAAAGCATCCTTCATCGTCACAGGGTGGAAAAGCTTCCGGTAGTCGACAGGCAGGGGAGGCTCAAGGGGCTGATCACCGTCAAGGACATCCAGAAGAAGATCGCCTATCCCAACGCGTGCAAGGACGGCCTGGGACGACTCCGGGTGGGAGCGGCAATCGGAGCCACGGGCGATTTTCTGGACCGCGCGGCCGCTCTGGGGAAAGCCGGCGTGGACGTGCTGGTGATCGACACGGCACACGGCCATTCGAGCAGGGTTATCGATGCAGTCCGGCAGGTCAAACAGAAGTTCCCCGACATCGACCTCATCGCGGGAAACGTTGCGACGGAAGAAGGAACCCTGGCGCTGATCAAAGCAGGAGTCGATGCGGTCAAGGTAGGAATGGGTCCTGGATCGATCTGCACAACAAGAGTCGTCAGCGGGGCCGGGGTGCCCCAGATAACCGCGATAATGGACTGCTCGAAAGTCGCTCACCGCTCCGGAATCCCAATCATAGCCGACGGCGGAATCAAGTTTTCGGGAGACATTTCCAAAGCTCTGGCGGCAGGAGGCGACTCGGTCATGATAGGCTCGCTTTTCGCCGGAACAGATGAGAGCCCGGGAGAGACCGTGCTCTATCAGAACCGCAGCTACAAAGTCTATCGGGGCATGGGTTCACTGGAAGCCATGAAAGCAGGGAGCCGCGACCGCTATGGGCAGGAGGGAGCATTTTTCGAGGGGAAACTCGTTCCGGAGGGCATTGAAGGAATGGTCCCTTACAAGGGGAGCGTAGAGATCATGATCCCGCAGCTGACGGGTGGCCTCCGGGCCGGTATGGGGTATTGCGGATGCCGGAACATACAGGAACTGCAGACGCGCTCGCGCTTCCTCCGCATCACTCCCTTCGGCCTGAAAGAAAGCCATGTGCACGACGTGCTGGTCACGAAAGAGGCTCCAAATTATCGTACCGAGCTATAGAGCGGTCGGCGGTCGGCAGGCCGTAACTTATTGTCTGCAGCCGGCCGCCGATTGTCGCTTCGACGTATTGGAACCCGACAGCCCTTGCTTCTCCCCTGCACCTGTACTCTCATTGTTCTCCTCGACACGACCGCCGAACGGATTTTTTTTAGACTTTCCTGTCCGGGACGATATCTATAGCGATGACCGCCTTAACCGGGGAACCTGTCGATGATGGAAACCGAGAAGGCAGTCAGAAGATACCTTGAAGGAGACGAAGAAGCCTTCAACCGGATTGTCAGCCGATGGGAAAAAAAGGTATACAGCCTCGCATGGCGCATGGTGGGCAATCACGAGGACGCACAGGACATTGTGCAGGATACGTTCCTGTCGGTCTTCCGGTCGCTCAAGGGGTTGCGTGATCCGGGGACATTCCCGACATGGCTGTACCAGATTACGCTCAATCACTGTCGATCACGATGGAAGGCCCGCAACCCGGATGTTTCTTTGAGCGATGGGGAGGCGGTACTGCAGGGCGTCTCCGGAGCGGCAACCGACGGCAGAAGTGATTCGGTCGAAACGATGGACATCATCCGCAAGGCGCTGGCAAATCTGAGCGAGGACCACAGGACCGCAATCGTGCTGAAAGAGTATCTTGGATTGAGCCTGGAAGAGATCGCTGACGTAATGGAGTGCCCGCTTTCGACGGCAAAGTCGCGCCTGTACCACGGATTGATGACCGTGCAGCGGAACCTGAAGCGGCTGGGCCTGAAAGCGGAAGGTTGACCGGCCGGTTCTTGTAGGATCTAGTATATATAGCGTTTAGAATAGCAATAATGTCAGCGGTGCCTGCGTGTACCGAGGCCCCGGCTGACGGAAGCCATGCCCTGAAAAAGGAACTCAGTCATGCGTTGCGATGAGGTGCAGGAACATATCGTAGGATTGCTGTACAACGAAGGAAGCGTTCCGCCCGAAGCGGTGGAGCACATCCATGCCTGTCCGGATTGCCGGGGGGAGCTCGAGAACCTGAGGCAGACCAGGAATCATCTTCAGCTATGGAAGGAAGAGCAGCCCGGTGCAAGGGTGCTGATTTTCAACCGGGAAAGATCTCGTGGCAGCAGCGGCCTGCGAAAGCATCTTCGCTATGCGGCGGTGGCGGCAATGGCGCTGATCTGCCTGCTCGCATTTGCCAACACCCGGATCACATGGAACAAGGACGGCTTTTCGTTCAGCACTCACCTGTTCAGCCGTCCTGCCGAAACCGAGAGAAACTACTATACGAAGGCGGAATTGCGAGACATCATGAAACGTGCCCTCGATGATACGGAGTTTCGTATCAACGAAACCAACTACCTGATGATTCAGAGAATGATCGAGACGGTGGAACAGGACCGGTGGGCCGACCTGAATTTCGTTCGCAGCAGCGCCGTCCGGAATCAAAACGTCAACTGATATTCTGAGGTCTTCAGCAGCAATGGACAGTGGTCAGGATCGAATCAGGTATTCTGTGAAACGCCGCAGCGGCATTATTTCCGCCGTCTGCATGGCCCTGCTTATGTTTTCCGCAGGCCATGCGGATGCGGCGCAGAAACAGGACGGGAAACTTGACTATGCTCTTGCGCAAAAAGACATGCTCAAGTTCGAGATGAATCTGAACAACCTGATAAGTTCAGTCTTCAGTTCGAACCCGTTTGCCGTGGTCCAGAAGGCCAAAGGCGCCTATCTGCCGGGGTACGGAGCCAGTATTTCGTTTCTGATCAACATACATCGCGCCGTAATCAATTCTCCTTTCGGCGAAATCCGTACCAGGGATCTCTCGCCGGAACTGAAGAAGCGTCGCATCGAGGAACTGAAGGAAAAACTGATCAGGCTGCTTCAGGACAGCGGACAGGAGTTCCGGCAGCTGAGCAGGAACGACTGTGTCACCATAGTCGCCCACGTCGAGGACCGCAACTTTCCCGGCGAACCAAATTCAAACCGGATAATCGTACTGAGCGTCCTGAAAAAGGATCTGGATGAATTCGGCCGAAAGGCCGATCGGTTCAACGAATTCAAGCAGAGGATGAAAATCGTTGAGTATTAAAGTCGAAGATCTAAAGAGAAAGAAGCCTATCGGACAGGTCTTCCTGGAACGCGGACTTATCGATGAGGAAGAACTGCGCACCGCATTGAATCTTCAGCCGGAGTCGAAGGAGAAGCTGGGCAAGCTTCTCGTCGATCTCGGGTATGTCTCCGAGCGTGACTGCCTGGCGGTACTTTCCGAGCACCTGAAGATTCCTGCGCTCACCGCTTCGGATTACCCGAAGGTCCCGGTAATCGACAACGTCCTCACGTTTCGTTTCATGAAGCAGTGCAAATTTGTTCCGGTCGCGCTCGAGAACAATGTGCTGACGCTTGCGATGGCCGATCCCACCGACAGCGCCACGCTCGATTCCATCCGGCAGACTACGGGATATCAGCTGCGGCCGATGCTGGGCGCCGAAAGCGAAATAATGGACCTCCTTGAGAAGTTCTACGGGTCGGCGGCCAGCACTCTGGGTAGGATCATCGAAGGGATTGATGATGAAAACATCGAGAACCTTTCCGATGAGATCGAAGACATCGAGCAGCTGAAGGATCTTGCGTCGGAAGCTCCCGTGATCAGGCTGGTCAATCTTCTTATTTCCAAGGCCATAGAGAGCCGTGCGAGCGACATCCATATCGAACCGTTCGAAAAGGATCTCAAGGTAAGGTACAGGATCGACGGCATTCTGCACGATGTGGAGTCGCCTCCCAAGAAGCTGAAGTCGGCTTTGATCAGCAGGGTGAAGATCATGTCCAAGCTCAATATCGCGGAGCGCAGGCTCCCGCAGGACGGAAGGATCAAGCTGAAAGTCCTGGGCAAAGACATAGACCTGCGCGTCTCCACGCTTCCGACGCTCTACGGCGAAAGCGTCGTGATGAGGATCCTCGACAAGAGCAACACCAGTCTCTACGACATCCGCAACCTTGGATTCCCCGAAGACTCGCTCGGCGAATTCGAATCTTTGATTCACCGTCCGCATGGAATTCTGCTGGTGACGGGCCCTACGGGCAGCGGCAAGACCACCACCCTGTACAGCGCCCTGAGTGCAATCAATCTTCCCGACAAGAAGATCATCACGATCGAAGATCCTATCGAATACCAGATTGACGGAGTAAACCAGATCCACGTCAACCCTCAGATAGGGCTCACGTTCGCCGCGGGCCTGCGGCACATCGTCAGGCAGGATCCGGACGTCATCATGATTGGTGAGATACGCGACCTGGAGACGGCGGAGATCGCAATACGAGCGGCCCTCACCGGCCACCTGGTCTTCTCGACGTTGCATACCAACGATGCCCCCAGTGCCATCACACGGCTGATAGATATGGGCGCGCAGGATTACCTGATAGCCTCTTCCCTGCTGGGAGTCTTGGCCCAGAGGCTGGTCCGGGTCATCTGCCCTTCCTGCAAGACTGAAGTCTTTCCTGTCCCGGAAATGCTCGACGAGATCGGCTACAGAAGAGGCCCGTCGCGCAACGGCCGCGATCGCTTCTACGAAGGACGGGGCTGTGAAGCATGCAGCAACACGGGTTTCATCGGACGCATCGGAATCTACGAACTAATGACTATGAACGACGACCTCCGCAAGCTCACGATCGGCAAGGCGGACTCCAACCAGATTCGCAAGAAGGCGCTTGAAAACGGAATGCGCTCCCTGCGGGACGACGGCTGGCTGAAAGTGCGCCAGGGGATTTCCAGCATCGCGGAGGTGCTGCGCGTGACGCAGGAAGCGTGACCGCTCGCCGCCTGTAACAAAGTCCGGAGCCGTGTCCCGGCTCCCTATAGAGGAAACAGAAACCAGGAACGATATGCCATCCTACAACTACAGGGCAAGCACGATGGAAGGAAAGATCGTCGAGGGTATCATGGATGCCTCCGATGATGGGACCGTATCCCTCAAGCTGCAGGAGATGGGGCTGATTCCGGTCCGGATAGGGGCCGCTGCACGCCAGAATGTCTTTACCCGCGAGATAGAGCTACCCTGGGCGGGAAAACGAAAGAGAGTCCGGCGCAAGGATCTTCTCATCTTCACCCAGGAACTCCATACCCTTGTCAGATCGGGATTCCCGCTGGACCGGAGCCTCGCAATTCTGAGCCAGTTGGCAGAAAGCCCTGCCATGGCCGAAGTGATACAGGACATCCTGAACGAGGTGAAGGGGGGAAAATCTTTCTCGGAGGCGCTGGCAAAGTATCCAAATGTGTTTCCCAAAGTCTATGTCAGCATGGTAAAGGCGGGAGAGGCCGGTGGAGCACTCGAGGAGATACTGGGGCGGCTTTCTTCTTACCTCGTGTCGAGCCAGGAACTGCAGTCCTACATCATAGGAGCTATGATCTATCCTGCGCTCCTGTCCCTCGTAGGGCTGCTGAGCGTCACGATCCTCACGCTGTTCGTCGTACCGAAATTCATCTCGATCTTCCAGGATATGGGGGTGCCGCTGCCCCTGCCGATGGCGGTTCTACACGGCATCAGCATCTTCCTGACCGGCTACTGGTGGCTGGCCCTCGCCGCATTCTTCATCGTGGCGGCTTATCTGAGGACCTTCCGCAGAAGCTACGAAGGACGGCTGAAATGGGACCGGTGGAAGCTTCGTTTCCCGCTGCTCGGCCCGGTGCTGCAGAAGATTGAAGTGGCAAGATTCACGCGCTCGCTGGGAACGTTGATTCACGGCGGCGTGCCCCTTCTGCAGTCAATGGCCATTGTGCGTGACATTATCGGCAACCAGGGCATCGCCGCGGCCATCGAGCCGATCAGAAACGGGATCAAGAAGGGGGAAGGAATCGCCCAGCCGATGAAGCAGAGTGGAGTCTTCCCACCCCTCGCGTTGCATCTGATCGAAGTAGGTGAGGAATCGGGAAAACTCGACTCGATGCTGATCCAGGTTGCAGAGGTATACGACGGCGAGGTCAGAAACGGAATCAAGAACCTGATCGCCTTCTTCGAGCCGGCACTGATTCTGCTGATGGGGATCATCATCGGCACCATCGTTGTCTCGATGCTGATGGCAATCTTCAGCATCAACGATATCCCGCTGTAAAGGACGGCAACAGGATCAAGAGAAGGGGGTTTACAGATGAATTCAAATCTCGAGGGAAATAAATCAGAGAAAGGGTTTTCACTCATAGAACTCATTGTGGTTCTGGTGATCCTTGGCCTCCTTGCCACAGTTGTCGCACCGCGGGTCTACGACAAGCTGATGAAGGGGAGAGAGGAGATAGCGAAAATCCAGATAAAGGAACTCGAAGGAGCTCTGCAGCTGTATGCCTTCGATATGGGGCGCTATCCCAATTCGGCCGAAGGACTGGAGGCCCTCGTGCGCAATGTCAGCAACAGCAGCGCATGGAACGGGCCCTATCTTTCCAAGAAAGAGTTGCCCCGGGATCCATGGGATGAACCCTACAAATACCGCTGCCCTGGGCTGCACGGCGATTTCGACCTCTTCTCCACAGGGCCTGACGGGGCGGATGGAGGAGATGACGACATCTGCAACTGGAAATGACCATGAAGAATTCCTGTGACCAGGGTTTTACCTTACTGGAACTCCTGATCGTCGTGCTCGTAATTACACTGGTCATGGCATTGTCATATCCATCCCTGTCGAAAGGTTCGGCCGCTCTCCATTTGCGCTCAGCTGGCAGAGACGCGTTGAACATTTTCCGCTATGCGCGTGAAAAGGCGGTCACGGAGCAGACCGGGATGAGAGTGGTTGTCGACGCGGAGAAGCGGCAGTTCCTTCTTACGAACGAACTCGGAGACGGTGACCGCACCTATTCGCTCCCCGATGGTGTCAGAATCGAGAGAATGACTTTCTCCGGAAAGGAAGTGACTGATAAACACATGGCACTTCGTTTTCTCCCTAACGGAAGCGCTGAGAAAGGGGAAGTGCTCCTGATTTCGTCGAACGGCGGGGCACTCCGGGTAATCACCGATCCGGTTACTGGTGGCGCGCGCATTAAACTGGGCACAGAAGAGGACGGCAGATGAACCTCGAGCAACCCGGAAAGAACAGCAATCCGGCTGAACAGCAGCAGGGCTTTACGCTGCTCGAAGTCCTGGTATCCCTGACTGTCCTGGCACTTGGGGCGGCGCTGGTTTTGTCTCTCATTTCCGGGTCGCTCGGCAATATCCGGAAAGTGCAGCTGAAGTCCCGAACCATCGAACACGCGCAGACGGTAATGGAGACGGTGCTACTCGACAAATCAATTGAAGAACCGACGACCTTGACCGGAGATTTCGAAGACGGCACAAGATGGTCGGCCCGGATAGAGGATTATGAATTTCCCGAGTCCGATGAGCTGCAACTGCGGCCGTACGATCTGCCGCAGAACGTGCCGGCAAAACTCCTCAGCTATACGGTGGAAACCTTCGGTCCGGGCTCCGGCGCCCCCGACTATCGGCTGCAGACCCTGAAGCTGGTAAGGACGAATCCTCTGAGGTCGGCGCGATGATTCGAAAGAGACGGCAATCAGGTGAATCGGAGTCTGGATTTACGTTGCTCGAACTGGTCGTTGCGGTGACGCTGGTCGCCCTGATAGCGGTCGGGCTATGGGCGGTTCTGCAGGTCAGCATCCGATCGTGGTCGCGTGGAACTGAATACGTCGATGCGAATCAGCGGCACAGAAGCATCATGGATCTGGTCAGAAAGCAGATGGCTTCCACCTGCGCCCTTTATACGAGGGCAGAACCGCTGCAAGGAGAGGTTCCGTACCTTGTTTTCAGCGGCACCCAGACTAATCTCCGGTTCATCAGTCTGAACTCGCTGCGGTTCCATGAAAGCCCCGGTCTTACGGTGGTGTCGTATGAAATTGTGCAGGATTCCAATGGATCGTATGCGCTGGTGGAAAGGGAACATCCATATCTTGGCTACCTGCCCGACGAAATGAGTATGGAGGAATCGGAAGCAACCCCGGTATTTGCGGATCTGTCGAGCTGCCTGTTTGAATACTACGATTCCGGCGACGACCGGAACCCGGCACGCTGGGTCACGGAGTGGAACGGGCAGGATCTTGGCAGACTCCCGGCTGCAGTATCGTTGACCATGGTATCCAGGACTCCTACAGGAACCGACCTGAGCCGGAACATCGTGGTTCCCGTCAAAACCGAGAGTAATTTGCGAGCAAACATGTTGAATCCGTTCGACATGCGCGGCAGAGGCGGCAGAGGTGGAAGAGGCGCAAGAGGCGGAAGAGACGTAAGAAGAGGGAGGCAATGACGGCGCGCAGGCATCCCACGGCAGACGAAAGCGGCGTGATCCTGATAGCGCTCCTGTGGATCCTGGTTGCGCTCTGCATCATAGCGCTCAGTTTTGCGAAGGAAACGTTCGTGGAAGTGGCGGCGGCGCGGAATTCCCAGGCTCTGAAGGAATCGTATTTCATAGCCCGTGGCGGGATTGCCGCAACAGTTTACAGACTCATGGGAAAGCGCGCCATCCCTGCACGAAGGCAGGCGCAACTGCGCGAGGAACCGGATGCCCTGGATCTGGGAAGAGTCACCGGGTCCCTTGGCGGAGGTTTCTATACGGTCGACATTCAGGACGAATCCGGAAAGGTCAACATAAACGCCGTCTCGGATCTGCAGTTGCGGGCTTTGATTCAGGCGGCCGGAATCGAACAGCAGGATGTGGACATCATTGCCGATTCGATCCTGGACTGGCGCGATCCTGACAAAGCTCATCATCTCAATGGAGCGGAGGACGATTACTATCAGACTTTGGATCCTCCCTACTACGCAAAGAACGGGAGGTTCGATACAATCGAGGAACTGCTTCTCGTCAGAGGAGTGACGGCCGAGTATTTCTATGGGCGGCCCGAACGTGCGCCCGACGGTTCGGTGACGCACAGGTACGGGCTCTCCCGTTATCTCACCGTCTATTCGTCGAGAAACCAGGTAAACGTTAATCACGCGCCGTTGGCCGTACTGCTTTCAGTACCCGGGATGCCTCCCGAAGCAGCGCGGCTGATCTACGAACGACGGCTTTTAAAGCCGTTTGAATCGGTCGCTGAGATCACGCGCGATCTGCCCGTGAATCTCGGCACAACGACCACGCAGTTTCTCTCGGTCGACCAGACGGGAGTGTATGCACTTACGGTCTCAGCCGGAACACCGAATTCTAAGGCCGTCAGTGTTATCCGTACGGTAGTGAGTCTTGAAGCGGGAGCCAACACTCCATATCGAACACTGTATTGGAATGAGAATGTTCCAGACTATGAAGGCATGAAGCCATGATCTATTTAAAGACCAGCGTCGGAATCGAGTTGCGCGGCGAAGATATGCTGATCTCCAGCCTGCAAAGCAACCTTTCCGGCGGAGTTTTCACCCATTTCCTGCGCATCCCGGGATACCGTCTGAGGGAAAAAGCCGATCTGCAGAAAGAGATGGACTTCTTCTTCAAATCGAACGGCATCAGCAGGGAGAACATCGTGCTGGGAATTCCCCGCCAGGATGTCGTTCTGCGCTATCTGAATCTTCCCTCCGAAGTGGCTGATAATTTGAAACAGGTCGTTCACTATCAGGTGCAGTCATACGAGCCTGTCGAAGGAGAAAGGTATTACTACGATTACGTTAGGATCGACAAGGGTGAAGAAGACGACGGCAAAAAGCTCACGGTCCTGATCGCGATGGTAAGAAAGACTACGCTGGACGACCTTCTGGCTCTTCTGCGATCGGTCGGGATACGCCCCGTGACAGTCACCAGCAGTTCGATCGGGCTTGCAAACATCTTCCTGCACAACAGGAGGATCGTGGAGAACAAGACATTCGTCATCGGAGATTGCGGTGCCCTTTCGATGGAACTCCTGGTGCTGCGCGACGGGTTGCTGGTCTATTCCCGAGAGGTTGCCAGGGAAAAAGAGGTCGAGTGGAAGGACCTGCTGCTGCACGAGATCGACGAAGCGTTGTCGGCCATAAGGCTCGATCAGGAAGCCACGCTGGAAAAAATCGTTCTTGCAGGCGAATCATCAGACGCGGTCCGTGATGAAATGATGACCGTGACGACCGATTGCGAACTCGTGAAAAGCTACATGGACGTCGACGTGCCAAGCGTGAACCTGTCGAGAATCCAGGAAGCCGCCGCGTCGCTCGGGCTTGCCTTTACGGGGCTGGTCCGGCGCCCCTCGATGAAGCTGAATCTTCTTCCTCCCGAACACAGGATTCACCAGAGCAGGTGGGGGTACGTTCCGGCCGCCGTACTTGGCACGGCAGTTGTACTTCTGCTCTGTGGGCTCGCGTTTCACAACATCGCCCAGGACAGAAGGCTGGCGGACCGGCTGGACCGCGAGATCCAGCAACTGACTCCTTCCGTAGAACGGGTCGAAAGCCTGAGGAACCAGACCGAGGAGATGGAAAAGAGGATCAGGGCGGTCGAAGCGCTTGTGAACAACACGGACGCCAATCTCGAAATACTCAGGGAGTTGACCACAATCCTTCCTTCGGATACGTTCTTGAACACGTATCAGTACAGGAATGGAACGATTCAACTGGCCGGGTTGAGCAATTCGGCTTCCGATTTGGTACCGAGGCTCGAGAACTCACCGTTGCTGAAGGACGTTGTCTTCAGAGGCGGCATCCTGAAAGATGTGCCGACGGGCAAAGAAAGATTCAACATCGAAGCAAAACTGGAGAGATAGCTCGTGAAGGTTACTTCAAGAGAAAGAAGATTCATTCTTGTCGGCAGTCTCGTCGTTGTGGCGGTGCTGGCCGTCTACGCAACCACCGAGCTGCTGCCTGACGGCGATGACATTTCAATGCAGGTGGAACTCAAGAAGAAGATGCTCATCAGGTATCGCGAAACGCTTAACGGTGAGAATACTTACAAGACCCGCATCGAGCAGTACAGGAGGCAGCTCGAACAGCAGATGAACCGTCTCCTGCCCGGGAGCAACTCCAACCTGGCTGCCGCAGAGCTGCAGCGAATCGTGAAGGAATTTGCAGACCAGAGCGGAGTCGAAATCACCCAGAGGAATCCCCGGCCCGAGGAGAAGGTCCAGAACATGGAGTCGATCGTCAAGGTATCGGTGAGGATAGAAACCAGCTGCACTCCGGATAAGCTGGTCCAGTTTCTGACAACAGTCCAGAACTATGAGAAACTGCTGGTCATAGACGAGTTTCTCATCAGCAGCTTCAGGGTGAGCAGGAGATACGAAATCCGGCCCAGCATGACCATTTCAGGTTTTGTCAGTGTGCCGGAACCCCCGAAAACCATGGTTGAATCCGAAGCCCGGAGAACCAATCTCGAAGTATCGCGTAAGTTCGGCCGAGGTGCGGCCGTTGCGGGAAGAAGGGGAGCATGACAAAGAAATGGATAGCAATTAACCTGTTATTGCTGGCGCTGGCGGCTCTGCTCGGCTGGCAGCTTCGAAAGTCGGTCCTGCAGTTCAACCGGGAAAATGACCTTTCGAAGATCCAGCCCGCAGCATCGCTCAAGCAGAGAGCAGCACGGGAAAGGCCATCACCCGGAATGCAGCAGGCCGGGGCATATGATCCCACTGAATTCTCGATTATCGCTGAGAAGAACCTGTTTTCCGACACCAGAAGCATGGACCCTGATTCAGGAATTGTGCAGCCGGCGGATTCACTGCCGCTGGCGCAGAAACCTATTCTTGTGGGTATCACGATCACGGATAACCAGCGAACCGCTTCGATCATCGATCCCTCTTCGCAGGGCAGGGGCCGCCGAGCGCGGATCACGAGGGTCGGAGACGTTTACCAGGGATACACGATTACGGAAATCTCCGAGGAACAGATCGTGCTGGAGAACGGCAACCGCAGGGAAATCATACCGCTGCGTGAGGGGTCGAAACGCGCCCAGCAAGGGAAGACCGCGATTCTGGCGACGCGCGTGGTTCCTATCGGCGCAAGTAGTGCAGGTGCCGCAAACGCTCCGGTCGTCATCGGAGGAACCGTTCCTGCTGTGCCGGCCGGGAGAGCCCGGGAGGGTGCAGAAACGGCACCCGTCGATAGTTCCGGGAACTATATATACACGCGCGCAAGGCCACAGCCGGGAACACCGACGCCGGCTCAGCCGCCCCAGTCTGAACAGAACCAGCCTCCCACAGGATTCAGACCGCCACCGGCGCAGACGCAGCCGTCTGGAACGGATTCGCAGGGGAGACGTGTAATAAGAACACCTTTTGGCGACATTCTCCGACCTAATCGCTGAAACGGGTTCACCATTCATCTCCGGCGGGAGCACCCTCGCCGGCGAATAATTGTTCGCAGTAGCAGACCGGAAAGTGAAGCAATTTTGACCGGACGAAAGAACGTCTGGAGCAGGTCTCGCCGCAGTGCAGCGGCGGGCACCGTCTGAGAGAGGAAGCCAAATGGCCAAAAGCACCAATAAACCGTGGAGCGCCATCATCGTCATAATGACCGCTTTACTGATGTGCAGTCTATCTTCTGCGGCATGGACATTTCAGGAGCCGAAACCAGCGCCGACATCCGAAGCCGAGAGGAAGCAGGCTCTGGAACGTCTGACCAGGCAGTTGCAGGACAGGAGGCAGAATGCCGGGCAGGCACCTGAGCCTGTACCAGCAGAAACGCCCCAGCCACAGCCCCGTCCGGCTCCGGCTGCTCCGTCGGTTCCCGCACGTGTCAGCACCATGTCGGGAGGGAGCGGAAAGGTTCAGCTGAATTTCGAGGACGCGGATCTTGCCGATGTCATAAGCCAGATTTCCAGCACACTGGGGCTTACTCCTCTCATCATCGATCCCGAAGTCAAAGGGACTGTGCGCATGAACTCCGGCACGATATCGAGAGAGGACATTCTGCCGCTGTTCAATTTCCTGCTGAAGAACAACAATGCGGCGCTCATCAAACAGGGAGGTGTTTATCAGATCCTCCCAATCTCTTCCGCACTTAAGAAGGGCGTCGACATCATTGATCTCATGGAGGAAATCGATGGCGAGGAGTCGAAGGAAGCAACCGACCCGCCGGCTTCGGGATCATCGAAACAGCCTGCTTCGGTTTCGTCGATGCCGACTTCTATAACCGGCTCCGCCGTTCAGGCGCAGCTGCCCGCGAAAGGCGCTCTGGCACAGACATCCCCCGCGACCAGGGACGGCGTAAGAGACTCCCGTCTTGCCACCCACATCGTGCGGGTCGAATTCGTTCCGGTCAAAGACCTGATCGAGCCGATCAAGCTGTTCATGACCGACGGGGGAGTCATCATGCCGTATGAGCGCACGAACATGCTGATCCTGACCGACTACACGGACAATGCCGAAAGGATTCTCAAGATAATCCGCATGCTCGACAACAAGTACCTGGACGCCGAACTGGTGGACCTGGTTAAAATCGAGAACAATGCGTCTGCCGATGTCGCCGATGATCTCAAAAAGATCTTCGGAACGGGAGCCAAGGAATCCGCGACGGGCATATCGTTTATCTCGCTCGACCGCATGAATGCAATTTTTGTCATGGCCGGCTCCAAACGCGGCCTGCAGGAAATCAGAACGTGGATCAAGCGGCTGGATGCCTCGTCGGGGAGGAATATCCAGACATATGTCTACACTGTCGAGAATTCAACGGCATCCAATATCGCGATGATGCTCTCTGCGCTCTACGGAGGAGAGGATGCCTCCGGCGGGAGATCGACAGCCGGAGAGCAGGAACAGGGAGGAGCATTCGGCGGCAGAGGCACGCAGGGCAATCAGGATTCCGTTTTCGGGCGGGGCTCCAACCTGGGACGGACCAGTCAGTCGGGATTAGACTCGCTGATGGGTCAGGGCTATCCCGGAACTCAGGGATTCAATGCCGGCATGAGCGGGGGCTACATGGCGGGAAGCGCTTTCGGCGCCGGACGACAGCTGGGCCCGCAGCTCAATACCAACCGTACCGTAACCTCCCAGATATTGCGCGGAGGGTCCTTTACCGGACTGCAGGATACGGTCCGGCTGGTGGTGGATGACATCAACAACTCTATCGTTATCCAGGCGACTGCCGCCGATTACGAATACATCTCCGAAACCATCAAGAAGATGGACGTGCTTCCTCGGCAGGCTGTCATCGATGCGCGGATTTTTGAAGTCGACCTGACCGACAGCCTCACTTTCGGAGTCCGTGCGCTTCTCGAAGGGAGGACTGACGGTTCAGCAGGCGAGCATCTTACGACTGCCGGAGTCGATGCCGCAGACGCAGGAGCACTTACTGCCAGCACATTCGCCTTTGTCGGCAATTCGCGGCAGATCCTGATGGCTATCAGCGCGCTGCGCACCAAAACCAAGGTGCGGGTTCTCGAGGCTCCTTCAGTACTCGCGCTTGACGGCATGCCGGCTCACATTGTGGTCGGATCTGAAGTCCCATACCCCGGCACCAGCTATTTCGGGCAGATCGGAGGCGCAACCACCAGCGTCGGCTACCGTGACACCGGTATCTCTCTGATCGTGCTGCCGCGCATCTCAGCATCCGGCGCAGTGACCATGGAACTGGTGCAGGAGGTCAGCGCACCGGGAGTGAGCATCGATGTGGGAGACGGCATAAGAGCGCCAAGCTTCTCGAAAACAAGCGTAAGTACGACCCTGTCCGTCAAGGACGGCGAAACGGTGGCCATTGCCGGATTGATACGTGATTCCGACGATTTCTCGCGCGGAGGGGTTCCCTTCCTGTCCGACATCCCGCTCCTTGGAAATCTGTTCGGCGTTACGGACAGATCATCCAGGAGAAGCGAGCTCATCATCCTCATTACTCCCCATGTGCTCCGGACGCACGAGGCGCTGCAGCAGAAGACCCAGGAACTGAAGGACTCGCTGCGCAACGTCCGCAAGTACGCCGACGAAAAGGACAGAGAGCACATTGAAGATATGGAAGATGCCCGCAAGGACAGGTACAACCAGGAACTGAAGGACATGAAGAAGATCAAGACTCCGAAGAAAGACAAGAAGGACAAGAAATCGGAGCGGGAGCCCCAGCCGGCCGAAAAGCCGGAGTAGAATTTTTACATATGTCGGGCGTCCTGGGGACGCCCGACATACCTAGCCAGTCAGATCACCTAAGCTTCTTATACAGTAGATCTCGCCGCACCGGAGTGAATCCGCTTTCCTGAATGAACCTGCAAGCTTCTTCTTCAGTGGCAAGCCCATGACTCTTCAGAACGTTCTCTTCAATCACCACCGACGATATGTCATCCGCCCCGGCATACAGCGCAATTGAACCCGTCCCTCGCCCGAGCACGAGAATTGACGCCTCGATATGCGGAATATTGTCGAAAAAGAGTCTGCAGATGGCCAGCACCTTCAGATACTCGTGCGCCGGAACGTCCCGCACGGGGAATCTCTGCGTCTGCCTCTGAAAAGTCCACGGGATAAAGGCGAGAAATCCGTTAGTCCGGTCCTGGAGATCGCGCACTGTCCTCAGATGCTCGACAATTTCCCTGCGGTTCTCGCACGATCCAAAGACTATGTTGCCGCTGCCCGGGAGTCCTTCCTCGTGGCACGTCTCCATTACCTTAACCCAGTCGGCGACTGAACCCTTGCGAGGCGACAGGATGTTGCGCATCCGGTCGCTCAGGATTTCCGCCCCCGCTCCCGGAACGGAATCGACTCCGGCCCTTTTCAGTTCACGCACGACATCTCTCAGGGACCGGCCCGTCAAACGCTGCATCGCCAGGATTTCACAGGGAGAAAAGGCCCGAATGTGAATGCCGCGTCCGAAAACCTCCTTCACCCGCTGAACCACGTTAACGTAATAGTCAAACGGGATGTCGGGATTCACGCCCCCCTGCAGAAAGAGCTGATCTGCACCCATCAATTCCGCCGCCCGCATCTTTTCGATCACCTGCTCGGCCGAGAGAACAGTCCCCGAGGCCGATCCGGGGGATTCGTGGAAGCTGCAGAACGAGCAGTCGATGCTGCAAATATTCGTATAGTTGACGATCCGGAACATCGTGTAGGTGACCACGGCCGGGTCGTGCAGGCGGTTGCGGATCTTCCTGGCAGCTGAGACGACTTCAAGGAAGTCGCCCGAATTATAGAGCTCCAGCGCCTCATCAGCAGTAATGCGCTCGCCGTCCACTGATTTCTTCAGAATGTCTTCGGTCGCCATTGCCATGAGCAGAATTTACTACGTAATCGTCTCTCGGAACATGATTTCCTTGCCGTTGCACGAAGCGCTCCCCGCTATCGACTGACCGCCGCCGTTCTGTTACTGTTCTGAGAGGGTGGAGCATGCGTTCGATCTGGAAAGGGCATATACGTTTTTCGCTGGTGACCATACCGGTGCGCATATACAGCGCTATTGAGCCGGCTGAATCAATAAAGTTCAATCAGGTGCACCGGTCATGCAACGGTCCGGTCGGGTACGACAAAAGATGCAAGAAGTGCAACCAGGTGCTCGCAAACGAGGACATCGTAAAGGGATATCAGTACGAACCCGACCAGTACGTGATAATGGAAAAGGCCGATTTCGAGAAAGTCAGGCTTCCCAGTACGAAGATCATCGAAATCGAAGGATTCATCGACGGGTCGGAAATGGACCCGATGCTGTATGAAGCACCCTATTTCGTCGGGCCCGATGGGGCCGTTTCAGCAAAGACCTACGCGCTGTTTCGGCAGGCGCTGCGGGAAAGCGGGAAATTCGGCATGGGGAAGGTAGTGCTCCGAGAGAGAGAGGACGTGGTGGCCTTGTCGCCACATGACAGCGGCCTGGTCCTCTACAAGTTGCGCTATCCGAATGAAGTCCGTTCCATGGAAGCTGTTCCGGGGATCGACACGAAGGCGGAGATCAATTCAGAACAGTTGAAACTTGCCCGCAGCCTCCTCGACAGCATGACGAAACCCCTCGGAGAGATCGAAATGAAGGACAGGTATGCGGAGGCTCTCCGGGAGATAATCGAAGCCAGGATCAAAGGACAAGAGATCGTCTCCGTTGCGGAAGAACCAAAGCCTGTCGTAGACATCATGAAGGCTCTCAAACAGAGTATCGAACAGGCCAAATCGAAGCGGCAGCAGATGATCAAAGCCACCGGAAAACCGCCGGAGGAAGAAGCCAAGCCCAAGGGAAGAAAGCGGGCGTGAGGAGTTGACACCTGGTATAGAATCAGGAACCGGCAAATAGAGGGAGCCAGAAGCTCGCCGGAAGGCAAGGAGACTCCTATGAGCGTCGTTCAATTCCCTGAAGCAGCTCAGTCAAAAGGCCTTCAGCGGGTCCAGGCGACCTACACGGTTCGCGAAATAAGTCGGCAGTTCGGTTTGAGCGAGCACGCAATCCGTCGCTGGACGCGTGAGGGGGTAATTCAGTCGGTGGGCCAGTCGGCGGACGGAGAGTTACGCTACGATTTTCAGGCGCTCACCCAATTCAGGCGCGCACGTGAACTGAGAAATCTCGGCATGTCGATGCGGCAGATCGAGGCCGAGCTGAACGGCCAGCTCAACCTGTTCCCCGAAAAGGGCGGCCGGCTGATTCAGCTTCCGCTGCGGCTTACCCCGTTTGAAGAAGCACTGATTCTGCACGAGCGCGGCGACAAGCGCGCCGTCGAGATGTACGACAAAGCCATACAGGCCGGGGAATGCGTCGCCGACGCATACTGCAATCTCGGCATACTCGATTACGAACAGAACAGCATCCCGAGGGCGTTCGACCATTTCACAAAAGCGCTCAAGTACGACCCGAGGCATTTCGAAGCGCATTTCAATCTCGCGCACCTCTATTTCGAAGCCGGAGATTTCCGGCTCGCCCGCCTTCACTACGACATTTCCGCCGTCATCGAACCGAGTTCCGCGAATGTGCATTTCAATCTCGGACTGATTCATGCCATCAATGGCGATCTGATCCTGGCGATCGCGGCTCTGACGCGTGCTAAGGAATTTGCATCCGAAGAAGAACTGGCCCAGGTAGAAGAGCTGCTCGCAAGTCTTCAGAACGCCAGGAATAATGCGAAATCTGAGAACTTCACCATCGGAAAGTAAAAAGGCATGAACCGCGGTACGGAACTCCCTCAAACGATGCTCGCCATGGTGGTCGAGCAGCCCGGCCGGCCGCTTGTCCGTAGAGAGATCCCCGTTCCCTCCCCTGGTCCGGATCAGTTGCTCGTAAAGGTCAACGCCTGCGGGGTATGCCGCACCGATCTGCACGTCGCGGACGGCGAACTCCCGAAGCCAAAGCTTCCACTTGTTCCGGGGCACGAGATTGTCGGGACAGTGGTAAGGGTGGGGAGCCGGGTTGATGATTTCCGGCCGGGAGACCGGGTGGGGGTACCATGGCTTGGACATACCTGCGGGGAATGCCGTTTCTGCAGGACCGACAGGGAGAATCTCTGCGACCATCCCGCCTTCACGGGTTACACCCTCGACGGCGGCTATGCCGAGTACACGGCAGCCGATAGACGGTACTGCTTCCTGCTCCCTGAAGGATACAGCGATACCGCCGCCGCTCCCCTCCTCTGCGCAGGATTGATCGGATATCGTTCCTACAGGATGGCAGGAGAGAATATCGATCGCCTCGGCATCTATGGTTTCGGGGGCGCGGCCCACATCATTGCGCAGATCGCCGTATATCAGGGGAAAAAGGTGTACGGATTCACGCGCCCGGGAGACAGCGCGGCAAAGGACTTTGCACTCAGGCTGGGTGCGGTGTGGGCGGGGGATTCAACCGAGATGCCGCCGGAACCCCTGGATGCGTCAATTATCTTCGCTCCTGTCGGATCACTGGTGCCGCTTGCGCTTCGTGCAACCGCCAAGGGGGGAACCGTTATCTGCGGCGGCATCCATATGAGCGATATCCCGTCTTTCCCTTACAACATCCTATGGGAAGAACGGACGGTACGCTCGGTAGCCAACCTTACCCGCAGAGATGCCAGGGAATTACTCGAAATAGCGCCCAACGTCCCAGTCAGAACGGAAGTCGAGCTGTTTTCTTTGAGCGATGCAAACGAAGCCCTCTCACGTCTGCGCAGCGGCAGGATCCAGGGTGCGGCAGTCCTGATTGCAGAGAGTTGAGGCCGGGAAAGAGGCAGGTCGCGTTCGTTCAGACCACCATTTTTGCATGGAGATTCTATGACCGGCATACCGGTGTTGAATGTGGAAGCCGACTGCATAGCGCGCGGCTGGGAAAATTCGTTGATTGAACTGCACGCCAGGGGATGTGATATCCGCACCCAGTACGACAAGGCAGATGACCCTCCGAGCAAAGACTGCACCATGATCCTGACCATCAAAGAGCCGCTCAAGGAACCGATGCTCCACAAGGACTTCCCCGGTGGCCCTCTCGAGCTCCAGGAGTATGTCATGGAGGTCTGTGAAGGGATTAAAGATCACCTGGTCAGAGATCCTGAAGACCCGTCCGACACCAGATGGGAATATACCTACCACCAGCGCCTCTTCAGTTACACTTTGCCGGGAACCCGACCTTCCGATCAGATCGAGGCGATGTGCCGGAAGCTGGCTGAAGTGCCGTTCACAAGACGCGCCCAGGCCCTTACATGGAAGGTCTGGGAAGACAACGACTGCTATGATCCCCCCTGTCTTCAGAGCCTCTGGGCCAGGCTGACGGAAGCAGGCGACGACGAATGGGCGCTCAGCCTCAACGTGCGCTTCCGGTCCAACGACGCGTACAAGGCGGCCTTCATGAACATATTCGCGCTGGTGCATCTTCAGAAGAAGATGGCGGAGCGGATTTCCGACCTGTCCGGCAGGAGAATCAGAGTGGGACGGTACTGTCACATGGCGGACAGCTACCACATCTATGGCTCGAACTTTCGGGAATTCGAAACACGATTCCTCGGGGCGATCCGGAAGCGTACCTTCGAACAGCGGACGATGGAGTACGAATCAGTGCGCGAAATGATGGAAGAAGGGCGGCCGGCGATCCTGAAGAAAGCACGGGAGATGGGAAGATAGCACTTGTCGCCGTCAGGACCTTGGACATTGCATAAGCCTTTCATCAATACTATAAATTTGAAGTCCGGTTAGTCGTGCGGCAGAGAGGCGCACGAATCCCCCCGTAGTCAAATCCCTATTCTCAGGAGAAGATCCATGATGCCAATGGCTGTGGGAGCGTTCGTCGCCGCAATCGTTTTAACCGCACTGCCGGCAATGTCGCAGTCCGTCTGGAACATCGACCCGGCACACTCGGCGGCACAATTCCAGGTGAAACACCTGATGATCAGCACGGTGCGTGGAGAGTTCACCAGGCTCTCGGGAAAGGTGAGCTTCGACCCAAAGGACTTCTCTACAGTCAAGGCAGAGGCGGCGATCGAGACCGCTTCAATAAACACACGTGAGCCCAAGCGTGACGACCATCTCCGGAGCGAGGACTTCTTCCATGCCGCGAAGTACCCACAGATAACCTTCAAATCAAAGCGTGTCGAAGCAATACAAGGACGGAATTTCAAACTCGTCGGCGATCTCACGATGCGCGGAGTCACAAGGGAAATCACGCTTGACGTAGAGACAACCCCGATCGTGAAGGGAATGAGCGGCGAGCCACGCATCGGCGCGCATGCCACCGCAACCCTGAACCGGCAGGATTACGGCATCAAGTGGAACCGCGCGCTTGATGCAGGGGGTATGGTGGTTAGTAATGAAGTCCGGATAGTGCTTGATCTTGAACTCACACGTGCCGGCGACGGGGAATCCATGTAATCCGTGCAATCTGTGGCATGGATTGGATAAAATCCCATGCCATGCAGACAAAAGATCACATACTGGATTTTCGTGTTTACATGGAAGATACCGATGCGCAGGGGCTCGTGTATCACGCCAATTATCTTCGCTACTTTGAGCGCGGCAGGAGTGAACTCCTCGAATCGCTGTTCGGCATCCCGATGCAGGATGTCGCGCGGCCCGATCGCAGGCTGGTCGTCTACGAAGCACGCATCAAGTTCAGGCGGCCCGCCGCTCTCGGCGACAGGATTAAGGTACTCACTTCGATGATGGCTGCTTCCGATTACCGCCTCACCTTCCGGCAGCAGATACGGCGCAATGAAGAAGAGGATCCATTGGTAAGCGGTGAAGTCGATGTCGTGGCAATCGATGAGAATGGCTCATTGAAAGAGCTGCCGGACTATTTCCGTCGGGAGTAAGTCCCGCATGCGGCAACGACGGCAGAGACATCTGCTTCGTTGCCGCATCCCGAAAAAACGGCAGGAACGGCTTAAGCGGCACGTGCCCAGCGGATCAGGGTGGCGAAATTGGGCGGCTTTCCGTACATGAGGAGCCCGATCCTGAAGACTTTTGCTGTAAACCACACCGCCGCATACGCCGTCAGGAACCCGACTCCTACTGAGAGCCACACCTGCCACAACGGCGGCGGGGTGTTACTGGCCATCCGAAGCAGCATGGCGAACGTGTTCAGAAACGGAGTGAAGCTCATCACCACCGCGAGCGTCGAATTCGGATCGCGCGAAATCGGCATCCAGAGGAACCACGGAATCATGAATACGATTGTAAGCGGCATCATTAATCCCTGAGCCTCTTTCATGTCACTCACCGCGGCGCCGACAGCCATCATCAGCGACCCCAGAATCAGATAGGTGATCACAAAGAACAGAAGCAGATAGAAAATCAGCGAGAAATCCAGAAGGCCGAGAACTGCAAACGAGGCGAGGAGAGCGATTCCCATCAGGATGTACAAAGCCATTCCGACCATACTTACAGCCATTTGGCCGAGAAGCTTGCCGGCCATCAGTTCCAACGGCGAGACCGCCGACAGCAGCACTTCGACGACCCTGCTCGATTTCTCCTCCACCATGGTCGTAAGCAACTGACCGCCGCCGCCGAGCACCGACATCAGCAGAAGGAATCCGAACACCGCCGGCATCATGATGTTCATCCCCTTTACGCTCTTACGCTGCTCTTGCGGAGTCACGATGACGGAGCGAGCGGTCGGTATGTTGTATATCGCACCAACCGTTGCCTGATCGAGCGCCTGGGCCTGGAAGCGCGCCATGATGATCGCCTCGCGCAAACCGCGCTGCACTTCATCCGTGGCCCGGTCATCGACATTGGGAGGGATATACATGTCAAAAGCTCCGTACTCCATATCCGCCCCCGCCTCGACGGCATTGGGATGCACAACGATCAGGGCCAGCCGCGGCATTGATTTGGGCTGCACGTAGAGCCATTTCTTCTCCTGCTCGACATCTGAATCGACCGGCCGCTCGATTATCGTAATCTCCGGGACGGGTCCCAGGGCCGAGGCGATGGCCCGGCCGGCGGAATTGCCTGCCGCCTGGCGCACCTGTTGCGGGGCTTTGGCCAGTGCACTGGCGGCCTGCTCCTCGCGTCTTGCCGCGATCCTGGCGGGATCGTAAGATTTTTTCAGTTCCGGCAGGACGCGGCCGCTCGGGTCAATCACGGCCACCTCGCCTTGGACCTTAAAATTCTTGAAATTGAAGAGGCGCGGTCCGATCAGCGCGAAAATCAGGATGAGGGCCGGCAAAAACAACAGGCCGATCACAAACGCGCGGGTGGCTACAGTAGCTATGAACTCACGTTTGGCTATCAGGAATATGTTCTTCATGCGCCCGCCTCCCCTGCACTCATGGATCCGAGGTTTGCTTCAAGCTTCATCTTGTCTTCAGCGCTGTCGCCTTCTTTTGAAACCAGGCGAATGAAGATGTCCTCGAGGCGTGGTCTGGACATCTCGAGCCGCGAAGGCTTTACCGTGTCAATGATCCTGTGCATAGCTTCAGCAGGATCGGTCCCTTCAGCCAGCTTGATTCTGCAGCCTGAACCGTTGGCGTCCACCCCCTCGATTCCGGGAAGAGCGGCAAGCGGCGTCAGATCGGCATTCGCATCCACCGGATCGAATTCTATGGCACGAGGATCATACTGGCTGCGCAGCGCGAGGAGCTTCTCATCCAGCACCTTCTTTCCCTGGTGGATCATGACAATGTGCTGGCAGATCTCCTCAGCCTGCGGCATCACATGGGTTGAGAACAGGATCGTAGCGCCGCGACGGTGTTCGTCCAGCACCAGTTCGCGCAGGCTGCGCGAACTCACCGGATCGAGGCCGCTGAAAGGCTCGTCGAGAATCAGAAGATCCGGCCTGTGAATGATTGCGGCAATGCACTGCACCTTCTGGAGCATTCCTTTCGAGAGTTCCTCGCACCGCATCCGTATCGTCCGGCCGAGATCGACGCGTTCCAGCGACTCCCTGATCCTCCGCTTCAGGTCCGGGCCTTCACAACCCTTGAGGGAGGCGATGTAGTGCAGAAAGGCACCGACACGCATCTTGCGGTAGACGCCGCGTTCCTCCGGCAGATAGCCAATGCGGTTCTTGGCTTCAAGGGCGGAGGAGTGACCGAGCACCGAAACCGTCCCCGAATCCGGGAAAAGGATGGACATTATGAGCCGTATGGTTGTGGTTTTGCCGGCCCCGTTCGGTCCTATGAAACCGTACAGGCCGCCCCGCGGAATCGAAAGGTCGAGGTCTTTCACTGCGGCGGTGCGGCCGAACGTCTTGGAGACATTCCTGAGTTCTATGGCGGCTTCCATTCTTACCTGCCTTTATGTGAGTGAAGTACTGATAAACGGCTCCGGCGATCTTACCGAAAGGCCGGCTCAAAATCGAGCGCAGACTCTCGGAAGGTCTTGACGAAACTACTCTGGAATACGATCGAAGGGCAACCTGAGTTTCGAAGAACCTCCCTCACACGGATGAGCCGATTTCAAAACAAGCCGGAAACTTGCTACAATTATAACAATGTGGCGAAAAGTGACAGCCTTCTCTCTGGTATGTTTCTTCGTAGCCCTTGGCCCTCTGGTACCCCAGGACTTCTCCGTTTCGGTGAATCTGATCAAGGTCCCGATTACCGTCTTCGATCCCGGCGGCAATCTCATCTCCACCCTTTCAAGAGAGCATTTCAGGATTTGGGAGGATCAGGCGCCCCAGGAGATCCGGAGTTTCGGCGTCGACATCAATCCGGTTTCGGCGGTCCTGGTGGTCGACACCAGCAAGAGCGGGAGGGAAGAGCAGAAGAAGATTCGGGAAGCTGCCGAACTGTTTGCCTCAGCGCTGGCTCCGGATGACAAAATCTCGCTCATCACGTTCGATGACGAGATCTACACCCTTCTGGACTGGACTTCGGACAAAAGGAAAGTGAAGAAGGCCCTGAGCAGAATAGAGACAGGACTGAGAACAGCACTTTACGACGCCGTGTATCTCGCGGCATCCGATCAGCTTAAGGGAGTCGAAGGGCGTAAGGCGATCATCCTCCTGACGGACTGCCTGGACAACCAGAGCCTCGCCAGCTTCAAAGATGTTGAAAAGGCGATCATGCAGTCGCAGGCTTCCTTATATGTAGTTTCCAAGACTGCTATGGTTCGGGAACAGGCAAAAACGGAACGGCGGGTTGTCATGCTGACTGATATCTACCGCAAGCTCTTCGGCACCGATGACGACTATGTCAACGAATTCTTCAACAAGAGAGAAAAAGAAATGACCGCCCTGGCGGAGAAGACAGGAGGCCGTTGCTTCTTTCCGGCGGATTACGACCATATCAAAGACTCGTATGCCGAAGTGGCCCATGAGCTGAGAAGCAAGTACTATCTGACCTACATCTCCAATCAGGAACTTGAGCCGAATACCTATCACACCATTTCGGTCGAGTACCTGCTTCCCGCAAGCAAAGTCATTTACCGAAGAGGCTATTACCACCTTCCAAGTCCCTTTTACCGGACCCTCCGCTAAGCCCGCAGCTCCAAGACTCTTTTTCTTCCCGAATCAACCGCACGATTTGTTACAGTGTTTCCCTTCAAAAACTGGAGGGAGATCCGTGCTGTCTCGCTTTTTTTTCCTTTGGGAACAGAGCCTCTCGAGACGCGACACCAACAGGAAAGTTCGTGAGTTCGAGTGGGGCGTCGAATTTGTTCCGAATGGAATTCCACAGAAAGATCCAAGACTCTGTCTGCTCGAGTTCTCGCGACGTGCGCTGGCCGAAAGCGACGCATATCATTCCTATGAGAAGGTCCGGGACTGGAAGCTGCGTGGGAATCACCTGACGTTCACCAGCCCTCTCAGGACGAGGTATCCCAGGAACAACACCGTACACGGCCGTTACTTTCCGACCGATTCAGACGGGCGGGTTGTACTGGTGCTTCCTCAATGGAACTGCGATGCGCAGGGACACATGTCTCTGTGCCGCATGCTGAATCTTTTCGGGCTGTCGGCGTTGCGGCTCAGCCTTCCATATCACGACCTGCGGATGCCTGATGAGCTGGTAAGGGCTGATTACATGCTGTCGCCGAATCTCGGTCGGACGCTCCAGGCTGTGCGCCAGGCTGTCATTGATTGCAAAGCGGCGCTGGATTGGCTCGAAGGACAGGGATACAGGAAGTTCGCAATTCTCGGGACCAGCATCGGCTCGTGTGTGGCGCTGATCACGGCGGCGCACGACGAACGGCTGACGGTGCACGTACAGAACCATATCTCCTCATACTTCGCTGACGTGGTCTGGAGAGGGATATCCACACGGCATGTCAGGGTGGCACTCGAGGGAAGGATTACACTGGAGGATTTGCGGAAGATCTGGCTGCCGATAAGTCCCAAGCCGTACTTCAAGAAACTGAAGGGAACGAACAAGCAGGCCCTGCTGGTACATGCGCTGTACGATTACTCGTTCCCGCCGGACCTTTCGCAGGAGGTGGTGCGCGATTTCAGGGATCTCGGACTGCGGCATTCCACCTTCGCCCTTCGATGCGGACACTATACGTCCGGCGTCTTCCCTTTCAATGTCGTCCTCGGTTACGCAATGTGCAGGTATATCCGACAGACACTCTGAAACGCGTCTATTCGGGAGAAATGCCGTGAAGCAAATCGGTTTCGGGTGTCAAGTCCATGGGCTCGCTCACCGCCGCGAGATGGTATAGCTCTTTCAAACCGAAGCGGCGCATGGATTTTTCAAATCGCTCCATGAGTGGGGCCTGAGTGCGGTGCTGCCGGAACGCCTCTATTTTCCCCTCCAGGAACTGAGAGATATCTATGGTGGTGGTGCACGGCGGGGGCGAGACCGGGGGCCGGTCCGGGAGCACAAATGAAGCCGTGGAGTAGTACAGTTTCCGGGCGCGGTGCGGCTCCAGGCCCTCCGCGAGCTGTTCGGAATAGCGGTCTTTGCGGGCGGCCCAGTGAAAGGCCATGGTGGCGAAGATTGATGCCATGGCGTGATCCAGGTGTCCGGTTATGGCCCCTTCCGGACCCATTGTCAGGATTATATGCGGCTTTATCTTGCGTACTCTCCGGGTCAGGTCGGCAACCACCGTAAGGAGATTCACGCGGTCGAGCGCTCCATCCGGATACTTCAACATTTCGGATCCCGTAACCCGCAGCAGTCGGCAGGAGGCCTCGAATTCCGCGCGCCGGAGCATTCCGAGTTCTTCATCGGATTTCGCCGTCCCTCTGTTTGTGGCCGCCTGACCTTCGGTCAGGCAGATCACGTATGTCTCAGCGCCGCGCGAGTTATACAGGAGCAGACTGCCGCCGAATGCTCCTGCTTCATCATCAGGATGAGCGGTTACACCTAGTATGCGTATCATATCTGCAGGGTATCGTTTATGCACGAAGCGATCAAGATTTCGCCGGCAGGAAAAAATGATGCAGACATGCCGTTCATTTTTGTTCCATCGGTATCGCTTTGCGGGTACCCTGTCTGCACGGATTTTTGCAGCCGTTGCATTGAAGAGGTTCTTGATACATGAAAGATCATCGAATGGGCTTGTTCTCAGGGATGGGAATGGTCATCGCCAACATGATCGGCGCGGGGGTTTTCCTGAGCACCGGATATATGGCTCAGGATTTGACTCCTCAGCAGATTCTGCTGGCATGGGCGATCGGCGCCTTTCTGGCGCTTTCAGGAGCCAGGGCGTATGCCGCGATTGCCCAGCTCGTCCCTAAATCCGGCGGAGAATACCGCTATCTGTCCACTCTGATTCACCCTGCGTTGGGTTATCTTGCCGGCTGGGCTTCCCTGCTCCTCGGATTTTCAGCGCCTATCGCGATTGACGCTGTCGCCGCAGGCGCGTTTGCCAAAACCCTCTCCCCATCGTTAGATCCCAAGCTGTTCGGGGCGCTGGTCATAGTGCTGCTGACTGCAGTACATGCGGTCGGGCTGCGCTTCTCGGTGACGACCCAGAATCTTCTCGTGACGATCAAAATAGTGCTGGTTGTCGGGTTTGTGGCAGTCGGAATCGCGGGAGGACAGAATTCGTGGCCCCAGTGGCAGCCCCCCAGCCAGTCGGAAGGCTTCCCTCTTGGCCCCTTCATGCAGAACCTTTTCTACATAGCCTTCGCCTTCAGCGGCTGGAATGCGGCCGTGTACGCGGCCTCCGAATTCAAGGACCCCAAACGCCATGTCCCGCGCGCCATGCTCCTGGGATGCGCTATGGTTGGACTGCTTTACCTGTTCGTAAACTGGGTTTTTGTGGCAAATCTCACGCCCGAACAGTGCAAGGTTGTGTTTACTTATGAGACGGCACGAGTGACATTGGGACACCTTATTATGAAAGACCTTGTCGGTGATGTCGGAGCGGCTTGCATGTCGGTCCTGGCAATTATTGCATTTGTCTCGGCAATGAGCGCCATGACCTTTCTCGGACCGAGAGTCTATGCAGCCATGTCACGAGACGGATTCCTCCCCCGTATTCTGCAGGGGAAGCAGGGCAAGCCTCCTGTGTGGGCTGTTGTTCTCCAGGGCGGTATCGCGTTGTTTCTGGTTTTCGCCTATCAATTGCAGACGATCCTGAACAATGTCGGCGCCATCCTGACCCTTTTCTCGGCGTTGACGGTCTTTTCCCTGTTCTGGATACGCTTCAGACGAAAGGAATTCGGCACTCCAGCCTTCTCCGCCCTCATTGCCGCCCTGTGCTACCTGCTCCTGTCAGGAGTTATGCTCTATTTCGGCTTCAAACAGTCTGCCACACTCAACTTGTGGGTAGGGGCGAGTATCCTGACTGCCCTGATCGGCTACTTCATTACAAAAAGGAGAATCGATCTGCGAAACGGAAGAATTGCCGCCCAGAGCGGGAACTACGGCAGTTAGTTACGGAGTCCGACGTTGTCTGTACGCAACGTCGGTTGTAAGCCTTTCACCAGCATATTTGAACTTTATAGTACCTTAACCTATCATATACACTCGGTGGAGCTACCTCTCTCCTGGCGTCCTCCACCCTAACGGGAGGTGTGATGAGTACGTTTAATCCGAATCAACCCAAACCTGCTTCCAAGTCATTAATTCCCGACTCGTTAAAGACTGTACTGATTTTTGTCCTGCTGCTGATGGTCGGGTACCTGTTCATCGACGGGATCCGGACAAAGAGAGCAAATCAGGCCGAAATGGCAAAGATGGCCAGCCAGATCGAGAGTCTTGAAAGCTCCGACCAGCTCAGGGAAGCTGCTCTGACGAACCAGCTTTCAAGCCTGAAGAACGATCTGGAAGGAGCTCATAAGGCAGTCGGCAGCACGAAGGCCGAACTGAAGAAGACGGCACAGCAGATACAGGAGGAAGGCCGCCGAACCAGAAACGAACTGGCGGAAGCCCTCGCAAGCAAAGCAGATTCCTCGCAGGTGGAGGCACAGGTAATGGCCGCCAGGACCGAAGCCGAACGCAAGATCGTCCAGGTCACCGACGAAGTGGGAGGAGTTAAGACCGAGGTAGTAAGTGTAAAGAATGAGCTCGACAACACACGTCGCGATCTCGAGGGCACACAACGACAACTGCTGGACGTGCGCGACAGCCTCAGTGAGGCGGTGGCGAAAAACTCATCGGAACTGGCCCAGCTGCGCCTCAAGGGGGAACGTGACTATTTTGAATTCACTCTCCCAAAGAAGAAACAGCAGATCAAGGTCGAAGATATCCGGCTTGTCCTTACTAAGACCAACCCCAAAAAGGGAAAATTCAACATCAAGGTGCTGGTTGATGACAACCAGCTCGAAAAGAAGGACAAGTTGATAAATGAACCGATTCAGTTTCTGGTAGGCCAGAATCGTGTCAGGTACGAGATCGTCATCAACTGGGTTCAGAAGGACAAGGCGGGAGGCTATTTGAGCATCCCCAAAGACAGGACACTCTCAGCAGAGCGTTCCGCCATAGCCCCACAGTAATCTCTACGGCCGGGGTCCGGTTATTGCCGGGCCCCCTTTTAAATCACGCACGGGCAAGATCGCGAACAAACAACAGGAACAGCTGTAAGTCCCTTAAGAGATTCACGATCACCTTGTCCGGTCTGATCAGGAGCATTGTCGGCCTGCAGCTCCGGTTCCAGAACGCCTCCAGATCCGCGCGTGAACAGGTAATCCGCTTCGCCATACGGAAGTTCACATTTCGAAAGGCAAGGGCCAGCCTCGAAGGGACGCGCAATTCCGGGGAATGGATCCGCGCCCGCACGTGTGCCAGCTGCAACTCAGCCGCCCGCAGATTGCGATTGACTTCATGCCGCAGGCGCTCGATTTCCGCAAGCAGCCGAACTTCCGCATCACTCCGTTTCCGCGTCTGCAGCCAGAGCTCTTCCATTTCCAGAGCGAGCGAGACCCAGCTTCTCATGAGGCGCCGCACTTCGCGAAAGCGCCGCGAATAATGTCTCAGGCGCGACTCGACGGCATATCCCGGCCGCCGGTCTCTGCGGTCCTTCAGCCGGAAGAAGCCGTGAATCATCGGATGACCTTCTTCGATCAAGGCTGAATTCTTGTACCAGATGAAGTTGCGGAAGATGTTCCAGTAGTTCTCGGGGTTAGCCTTGGCAAGAACATCCCTCATGTAGTCGAATGAATAGAAGTTCTTCCATGCCTCACGGTAAGCGTCCGAAAGCTCTCCCGGCTCGAAATTGGGATGTCGGACCGTTTCGTGGAATGAATCGTAACGGTTGAGGTCGGGATCCATGTGCGCGCCGGTTTTGACCATCCGCACATGATCCTGCGAACCGGGGATCGGAGTAAGCATGAAAAACGATGCCTGTTCGACTCCAAGTTCATTCTGCAGGCGCCGCACATCCTGTCGGATCGATTCGGGAGTATCGAAGGGAAAGCCGAAAATGTAGGCCACATGAGTCGCGATCTTTGCATTGTGCCAGGCGGCTATAAGATCCCGGTAATCTCGGACATGGTTCTGTGCCTTGCCGGCAGCCTTCAGGTTGTCCGGGTTGATGCTCTCCATTCCGATGAATACCTGCGTGCAGCCGGCCCGCGATGCCATGCTGACGAAATCAGGGATCTTGTGCGACTGGGTATCGACCTGAATCATGAACTGGATCGGGATCTTTTCATCTTCTCTCATCCGCGCGAGCATCTCAAAGATCTCCCGCCAGCACCGATTGCGGGCGAAATTGTCATCGGTGAAGAAATAGAAGTAGATGCCGTGATCGCGATAGTTCTGTCGCAGCGTTCTCCCCAGGGATTCGGGAGACCGGACACGCATTTCCCTCCCCTGAACATTGATAATCGAGCAGAAGCTGCAGTTGAAAGGACAACCACGGCTGCAGTCGATGGTGCCGAAGTTCTTGGTCACGAAACGCTTCAGGTACTTCCTGTCGATCACCGGGATGGGCATGTCGGTGAGATCGGGTTTGCGGTCCATGAAATCGTACAGGGGCTTCAGACGGTCTTTTGATGCGTCAAGCAGGATCTCAGACCAGGTTTCCTCCACTTCCCCTTTTACCACTGAAACGCCCAGGTCGATCATTTCCTGTATTTCCGGCGTCGTGCCGCGCGACAGAGCCAGTGTACCGGTCACGTGAAATCCGCCGATCAGAACCTGAAGTCCTCCGGCACGAAATCTACGGGCAAGATCAGCTGCACGCGGAAACTGATTGGATTGGACACCCGCAAGGGCTACCACCGTCCTGCTATCGGGAAGTCGATTAGAACGGATGATCTTCTTTACCGGTATCTTCTGTACCGTGTCGTCGTAGAGCTGGACTTTAATCCTCATATCGCTGCCCAACAGTCCGCGTTCGGCTACATCACGCGTGAGACTTGACAGACAGGCGAGGGTATTGCTGGGAAGAACGCCGCGAAGATGCCTGATTACGTACCCTTCATCATCGTATTTCGAAGGCTTTATGAGAACAACATTCATTCGTTTCCGCTTGCGTACCGAATCTACTCTGATCATTCCTCAACCCCAATCCGTTTCAAGAAAAACGAAGGGATATTAGAACCTCAGAACAGAGGATTCAATTGCATGCGGAACCCTTTTACAGAGTTTTTACACATGCGGCACCGGAGATGGACGACTACCTACGATAGTCCTCGGCCACGCTCGTTCTCTTCCGGCCGGTGCTATTCATCTTCTATGTACAGGATATTCTCTTTGCGGAGAAAGTAGCGGGGACCTTCGCCGGTAATCCCGATACTGAAACAGTCGATATCGTAATACCTGACAAATCCTGTCAGACGCTCGCCGTCGTTCATCACCACCGTCACTTTCTTGCGGGAATCGACAAGTAATTTCAGATAGCTGCATTCGGACCCGGTTGTTTCCGGATTGACAGTTGCCGGAGGCGTATGCTTCCCGGGAGGCTTTCGGGTACGCTCCCCCTGTTTGGGTTTTCTCCTGAAACGCTTCTTCGAAAACGCCATTCCGATATTCCTTTGGCAATGCAAATATATGCTAACCCGTAATTTGGGGACAGTCGACATTTTTCGAGCGCCATATCGGCCATTTTCTCTCACTCCTCGGCGATTCCGTGAGATAGAATGTCGCCAATTTCAAGGAGACCCGCCAATGAAACGTCGAGACTTTCTGAAGACCTCAGCTGCCGGTGCGGCGCTGTCCATGCTGGGCCGCACGGTATCACCCGTATCGGCATCGTCCACTGAAACCACGAAGCTGGCACTGGTGAAAACCGAGAGCAGGGCCAACGGAATCGAAGCAGCCATGAGACTGCTGTCCTTCCCTTCGCCGCAAGGGAAAAAGGTACTTATAAAGCCCAACTTCAACACGGCGGACCCGGCGCCGGGATCCACTCACCCTGACACGCTGCGACAGCTCGTAAAGGAGATGAAAAGTCGCGGGGCGTCGCATATATCGATAGGCGACAGCTGCGGTCCCGGCAACACAAAAGAGGTCATGGCGAAACTGGGGGTCCCTGAACTCTCACAAGAGCTGGGATTCGAGATTGTGGACTTTGAGGAACTCCCCCCGGAGGGGTGGACACACTGCAATCCTCCGGGAAGCCACTGGAAGAACGGATTCGGCGTCGCGAAATGCGTGGCCGAGGCCGAGTATCTCCTCTGGACCTGCTGCCTGAAGACTCATCAATTCGGGGGCATTCACAGCATGGCACTTAAACTCGCCGTCGGAGTCACCAATAAAGACGTGCGCATGGAGATGCATCGAAGTCCGGATATCCGGCGGATGATCGCGGAGATCAACACCTCATTTCGACCGCAGCTTATCGTAATGGATGGCGTGGACATATTCGTCGACGGCGGCCCTATGACAGGAAAACGGGTCAAGGCCGGAGTGGTCATAGCCGGAACCGACCGGATTGCCGTCGACGCCGTGGGCCTGGCCGTTTTGAAACATCACGGATCCAACGATGCAATCATGTCCAGGAAAGTTTTCGAGCAGGAACAGATTGCGCGCGCAGTGGAACTCGGGCTGGGGGTCGGGACCGCCGGCCGGATTGAAATAGTCACGAACGATGACGAAAGCCGTGCTTATGCCGCCCGCCTGAAGGAGATACTCTCGCTCGGGTGACGCTGTCGGAGCGGTCTACTGACCGTCAAGAAAACGGTCGATGTTGGCGCGCAGGCGGGCGACGTCGGCCTCGCTCATCCACGGATTGGAGAGATGGCTGATGACATCGTCCTCGGTCAGTCCAAGCCGTATTCCCTCCTTGACCGCGAGGGCGTAACCTTCGATTTCGGTAGGCCTGTCGACGTAGTCGAGGCTGCTGTCCCAGAGGTCCTTACCTTCAGCAAGCTGCCGCAGGTGTGTCAACTCGTGCACCATGTCAAGATACAGATCGACAGGATCGGCAGCACGGTAATACCCCTCGATCAGGATGATCGCAGGCTTCTTGACGTCGACCCACACATAGCCCTCACCCGGCCTGATCTGGACTCGCGCATCGTCGATCAGCCGACACAGCGGCATGGACGACGACTCGATCCGGCAGGCGATGGGGCTTTCTTCAAGCCTCGGCAGGAGCGTGCGGTAAGGGTGCAGGCCACATTCCAATGTCCTCACAACTCGGGCGTACTCCGGCAATTCGATCATCCTCATAAGCGCAATTGTGCCAGATTGTCCAGAAACGGACCAGACAGGAACAGGGTGCACAAAAAAAATCAAACTTTCCCGGGATGAATGGCGTCTAATAGGCGAGCTACCGAACTAAACGGCATCTGAAGACGTAATTCTGATTAGTCTGGCAATTCTGGCAGCCGCTTCAGCTGGACCAAAGGCTCCCGGCGTACTTTTGTGCATTTGCGAAACTCCTGACTCTTATGGGCTTATCTGATGCTCCGACTACTGTTGCTTCTGTTCTTGAGCCTGGGACTGAGCGGCTGCGGCAGCGTATCCCAAATCGCGACTTCCGCAGAATCTGAAGGCAGGAACGCGACCGTCAAACGCGGCTCGTTTCGCCGCACAGTAAGGCTGACGGGCGCCACGAGTGCAGTCGAATCCTTCACCGTGCTCGTTCCGCGTTTGTCCGGACAGGCCTCCGGCATGTTGATCATTACCGGGATCGTCAAGAACGGGACGCGCGTCAAAGAAGGCGACGTCCTCGTCGAATTCGACCGGCAGAACCAGGAAAAGACCATTCTGGATCGCCAGGCGGAATATGACGGTCTCGTGCAGCAGATCCGAAAGAAGAAGGCGGATCAGGTTTCGGCGAGAATCGCTGACGAGACAGCGATCAAGAGCGCGGAGGTCGACCTGAAGACCGCATTTGTGGAAATGCGCAAGAACGATCTGATCCCGAAACACCAGGCGGAAATCAACAAGGCCAATCTCGCGGAAGCGGAAGCTCAGCTTACGCAGCTGAAAGAAACCTTCGCCCTGAAACGGCAGGCGGAAGCAGCAGACCTCAGAATACTCGAGATTCAGCGCGACCGCGCGCATCAGGCCCTGCTGCATGCGCAGAGCAACGTGGAAAAGATGACCGTCAGAGCGCCGATGGACGGTTTGGCCGTTCTTGTTCCGATAACAAAAGGATCCCGTTCAGTGGATCCACAGGAAGGGGACGAGGTCAGGCCGGGTGGAGGGCTCATGTTGGTCGTCGATCCTTCGGCCATGCAGGTGAAGGCGCGGATCAACCAGGTGGACGTCGCAAACATCAGAGTCGATCAGCCGGCCGAGATACGTCTCGACGCGTACCCTGATCTCGTTTTTCCCGGCACTGTTGAGATGATCAGCGCCATTGGAATCAGCGGTTCAAGCTCGAGGCAAATCCGCTATTTCTCCTCAACAATATCGGTGCAGGGACGAGACCCGAGGCTTCTTCCCGATCTGACCGCGGCGGTCGATATCATCGTGGAAAACCTCGACAACGTGCTGATCGTGCCGCGTGAGGCAATTATTGAACACAACGACCGGGCGGAAGTCGAGATCCTCCACAACAGCCGGTATGAACGCCGCCAGGTGAAAACCGGCCCAATGAACGATTGTGAGGTCGTGATCGAATCGGGACTGGATGAGGGAATGGTGGTATCCACCCGTGGCGATTCTCCGGACATTGCGATTTCAAACAGGGAGTGACGGCATGAACAACCATGCACGCCGAAGGATCGGTCGCCGTATATCGTTCTGGCTCGTCGTGTTGATGATTCTTGCGCTGAGCGGCGTGATTCTCTATGCACGCTGGGCTGGAACCGGACCGCCTGCAGTGCCCTCGACTGAAGTCCGGAGCGGAGACTTCATCGACTACATCGAACTGCGGGGAGAAATAACGGTCGGCTCTTCCACCATGATATCCGCCCCGTACAATGCCGGAGACCTCCAGATTCTCAGGTTGGTCCGTGACGGAACACAGGTCAGGGCAGGTGACGTCGTTGTTGAATTCGATCCCAGCACTCTCAGGCGCACCGCCGATCAGTCCCGTGCAGCCCTGAAGCAGGTGGAGGCCGAGGTCGCCCGGTTGAATGCACAGCAACGCCTGGCGGACGAGCAGGTTCTCACCGAAATCATGAGCGCCAGATTCGGACTTGAACGAGCACAACTGGATGCAAGCACTCGCGACGTAATTTCGGCAATCGAGAACGAGAAGAACCTTCTTGCAGTCGGGAAAGCTGAACAGAAGCTGAGGGAACTCGAGGCCAAGAGTGAAAGCCGACGCACCGCCACTGAGGCCGATATGGTAGGGATCATACGCCGGCGCGACAAAGCCAGGGCCGATCTCGAACAGGCGGAGCGCAACCTGGCTGCCCTTATCCTGACCTCACCGATGGACGGCATGATAACTCTCCTTCCGAACTCGCGCACCCGCACGAATATCCTGGGAGGCACGACACCGGTCTTCAAAGAAGGGGACAGAATCTGGGCAGGTGCCGCAATAGCGGAGATTCCCGATATGTCCACGATTCGGGCCGTTGCGCCGGTTTCTGAAGCGGAAAGAGGGCGCATAAGCGTGGGGCAACCCGTGACCCTGCACATCGAAGCTGTCCCTGACAAGGAACACAAGGGAGTGATAGGTGAAGTAAGCCCGCTCGCGAAAGCCGATTATACGACCTACCCGATCAGGAAGAGTTTCGACGTTGTCGTCACCCTCGACAACCCCGATGCCAGGCTCAGAGCAGGCATGACGGCTACGTTCCGGATCGAAATCGAGCGTCTGCCCGATTCAATCGTTGTTCCTCCCGCCGCCGTCTTTGAAAAAGGGGGACGACTGGTCGCCTACGTTCTGGAGGGGAACGCGTACAGGGAGCGGCCGGTGAGCCTTGCGCGGCGAGGCAGGAACCAGCTGATGCTATCCAGCGGACTGAAACCCGGAGACCGGATCGCTCTTCAGGATCCGACTTTGTCCGAACAGGAGAAGTGACACAATGCACAGACGACCATTCGCTGGAAGCGCGGCTTTGATATTGGCTGCGGCAATCACCGTCTCCTGCTCGCATCTGACAGGAATTGCGGGGTTGAAAAAGCTTGAGCCGGCGATCCCTGCTGCACAGGTCGTCCGCGGTGCGGTTGAGGCAAGGATCAGCCTGCTGGGAGAACTGCGCCCCGCCCGGATGTCGAGCATAATGGCTCCGCCGATCGCCGGAGGCGTTCTGCAGATCATTTATATTGCCAAGACGGGGACCCGGGTCAAGAAAGGTGACGTTGTCGTCCAGTTTGATCCGGCCGAACAGGAGTACAATCTCGAGCAGAGCAAGTCTCAGCTGGAAGAAGCCGAACAGCAGATAATCAAGCTTAAAGCCGACCAGGCGGTACGGGCGGCACAAGACAAGGTGGCGCTGCTGAAAGCCGAGTACAACCTCCGCCGGGCAGAATTGACAATAGAGGGTAACGATCTTCTCCCCCAGATCCAGGCACGCAAGAACCTCATCGATCGGGATGAGGCCAAACGCCGGCTCGAACAACTGCGGCGCGACATCAGTTCCAGGGCGGCTTCCGATGCGGCGGACCTTGCTGTTCAGAACGTTGCACGCGCCAAGGCCCTGATGGGAATGCAGCTGGCGCAGCAGAATATAGAAAACATGACGTGGAGAGCGACCACAGACGGAATTGTCGTTCGTGGTCAGAATATTGAAGCCCTGATGTCGGCCGGCAGCAGCAGCAGCGGGATAAGGATTTACAGCGGAATGGATATTCCCGAATTCCAGGAAGGCGACCAGGCATACCCCGGCCGGCTTATTGTCCAAATCCAGGATACCGGCGAACTCGAAATCGCTTCGAAGGTGACCGAGATCGATCGCGGCAATCTGGAACCGGGACAGCCGGTCGACATTGTGCTTGACTCGCGGCCCGGAAAAACGTTTCGCGGGCGTATAAAGTCGCTTGCGTCCTCCGCTCCGTCATCAACGATCGATTCGCTGGTCACTTCACTGGATGCCCTGTCCACCAGAAGTTTCGATGTGGTCTTCGAAATCGAAAACGATGCCGACGACCTGAATCTGGGTGGTACAGCCCAAGTTACGATCAAAGGGAAGAATATAACCGACGTCCTTTCGATACCGCGGCAGGCTTTGTCTCAGAAAGAAGGAAAGCCCGCTGTCTACCGCAAGAAAGGAAACGGATGGGAGGCACAAAACGTGCTCGTAAAATACCTTACCGAGAGCCGAGCCATAATCGACGGGCTGGAGGAAGGATCAGAAGTCGCACTGGTAAACCCTGATCTGCAGAAAAGCAGGTCTGCCGCCAACTCAGGCCCCCTCACCTCCATCCTCGGAGGGACCGACAGATGAGTGGAAGCGGCGGCAGGACCAGGTATGGTGCACGGCGACAGTTGTTGCCCGATCTCGAGCTTGCACTGCAGAACCTGAGCTCGCGCAAGTTGCGCTCGTTCCTGACCATGCTTGGCATGATCTTCGGTGTAGGGGCGGTCGTTTCGATGCTGTCGATCGGCGCCGGCGCCCAACAGCAGGTTCTTGCTTTCATCGAACAGCTCGGAGTGAAGAACCTGATCGTCGAGGCGAAGGAACTGACCACTTCGGAAGAACTGGTCCAGATCAGGAGGCTCTCGCCGGGCCTTTCATTCAAGGACCTCAGGGTGATCAATGCGAATGTCGGAGACGTACAGCTGTCGTCGGCACGAAAGCGATTCACCCCCACAAGCCTGCTTCCCAAACCGAGGCTGGATATGCCTGCAGTACACGGCGTCGGGCCGGACTACGAAGATATAGCCGGTCTGCGAGTGGTGGCAGGACGGTTTTTCAGCAGCGAAGACAATGAGCTGATGGCCCCTGTCTGTGTCTTGGGCGAGGGGGCGAAAGCAAATCTCTTCCCCCAGAGAGAAGCAGTAGGGGAAATGATCAAGATACACGAGCAGTGGATGCGTGTGATCGGCGTCCTGGGACCTCGGCTGAATGCACAGAACGACCTCTCCGGATTGAAGAAAGAAGATTTGAACAACCTGATCTACGTCCCGATCAACACAGTGATCTATCGTCTCGAAGACAACCGGAACCGGCTCGCGGACGAGATCGACGGACTCTACCTGCAGGTGGGCCGAAAGGCCGACGTCGGGATCGTCGCCGAAACCATCAGGGGCATCCTGGATACGTCGCACAGGAATGCCGCGGATTACAGCCTGATCATCCCTGCCGAGCTCCTTGCCGAGCAGAAACGGACGCAGCGCATTTTCGAGATGGTCATGGTGGCAATCGCATCGATATCGCTCCTGGTTGGAGGGATCGGCATCATGAACATCATGCTGGCGACTATCCTGGAGCGGACACACGAGATCGGAGTGCGCAGGGCCGTGGGAGCTCGCAAGCGGGATGTCCTGAGCCAATTCCTCGTGGAAGCAGTCCTGATTTCGTTTGTGGGAGGTTTACTGGGCGTCGGATGCGGGTTTGGACTCTCCCGCCTCGTCGCCCTCATGGCAGGATGGTCGACCATAGTAACGATGAATTCCATTCTGCTGGCGTTCCTGGTTTCCGTTTCGGTAGGGCTGGTATTCGGGATTTACCCCGCGGCAAAGGCCGCGCGGCTCGATCCGGTCGAAGCGCTGCGACACGAATGACCGCTACAGCCCGTAGAATCTGTTCGAATTCTCCCACACGATCTGCTCAACTAGGTCGTCGGGTTCATCCCGCACCGTCTTGAGGACATCCATGACGTGGCGTGTGAATGCCGGCTCGTTGACCGAATACCTGTCCCGCACGATCTGAGGCACAAGAAAAGGGGAATCCGTCTCGACGAGTATGCGGTCGAGCGGCAGGAGGCGCGCGGTCTCCCGCACCGGCAACGCATTCCTATACGTCAGAATTCCCGAAAATGAAAAGCAGACTTCCGAAGACCAGGAAAGCAGTTCCTGCGCGAATCGGTAATTTTCGCTGAAGCAGTGGATGACGGCCCGGCTGACGCCGGCCTGCCTCATGAGATCAATCATATCAGGTGCGTTGCGCGTGTGGATCACCAGCGGCAGGTCAAGCCTGATTGCGAGCGCCGCCTGCTCGCGGAAAAATGCTTTCTGGGTGCGGATCTGCCCGGATTCACGCCCGGGCGTCAGGTGATAGTAATCCAGGCCGGTCTCTCCTACCGCAACGATCTTGTCCCGGTTGGCGCCGATCAGGTTCTCTAATGCTTCGGCGATTTCACCGGCTGAATCCGGCGGAAGATCCTGGCAGCCGGTGGGATGCATCCCCGCAGTGCACCAGACGCCTTCCCCGCGACTTCTCGCCAGATCGAGCGCTTTACGGCTTGTTTCCAGATCAGTCCCGATCTGAACAGAACGCCGCACGTCGGCCTCCGTCATATTTCTGAACACCTCGTCCTGGCGGCGCTCAAGGCTGTCCCAGTAGGCATGGCAGTGAGTGTCAAAAATCATAGAGCCTATTGTAGATCAAAAACCTGAGAGATAGCCGACCGTTGCTGTGAAGGGAGCCAATACCATGCCCGGGCTATTTCCTGCGGCGGAGTCTTCTGACCAGGATCAACGCAACCAGTCCGCCACCCAGCAGGGTCCATGTGGCAGGCTCCGGCACAACTGTGGCCTCCGGCCTGATCACGAACAGGGGACGGTAGTAGTAAGGAAGCACCCGTGGGCGCTGGATCGGGACAAAAGGATCAATGGGAGGAATTTGCGAGATTTCCAAAGCTGTTTCCGGCAGCTCGAGTCCCGTCTCGGGGAGAGGGACGTCCGACAACTCGATCCCTGTCTCGGGCATGTCCAGCCTGGCAAGTACCGGAATATCGAAAGTCTCAAGCGCAGGCTCAAACTCGGAGACCGGAACCTGGGGCGTTGCAGAAACCCTGTTGCCACAACGGGTTCGAACTATCTCGTCGCCGTCGGTGATGATGCTTTCACCCTCTGGTATCGTTACCTTCTTCGATGTCCAGAAAACCTGGTCCTTTATTCGATAGGAAACGTGAACGTGCTTCGTTTCCTGCAGCTTGACAACTTTCGCCCGGTTCACTGCGAAATCGGCGAAATGGGATGCAACCACCTTGTCGTTGCTCATGCTGGAAATGAGCTCTTCACGATTATAGACCCCCCCCGGTATTACAGAGTAGGGATACACAACCCGCTCCAGCTTTGCAGGCTGAAATCTCGCGGCGCTATGGACGGCCCTGGGGACGGGTACCCTCGCAGTATAGCCGGAAGTGTCGCTGAGGTCCCGGACAAAGAAGAAAACGGCAACGCAAATTGCAGCCGCCGCCGCAAGGAGAATAATTCCCCGGTGTTTTCTGAAAAAGCTCCTTCGTCGAGCTACCCGTTTCCGCACGTACGCCATTACTCACTCGCACCTGTACCGCATCCAGCCAAACAGCTTCCCTTTAGTCTATCGGAAAATCCAGTCAAAGACTCCAGATATTTGTCACACGTTTGATACATCCGCCTAAGTATTCGCCGCTTGGCAGCCGATACAAAAGGTATCACCTGAGAGGGTCAAAATGATGGGCAGATTATCGGCCTGGATAGTACAGATGCTGCTGGTGGCATGTTTTCTGCCGGAATGCCGCCCGGAAAGCCCTCCGTCCATCGAGCAGCCGGGGTCCGGATCAACGCGATCGCTTGAAGATGAATTGCTGAGGCTGACTAACCTGCATCGGCGCTCGCGAGGCCTTGCGCCCCTGATTGTCGATGAGCACCTGACCGTCATCGCCCGGGAGCAATCGATGGGAATGGCCCGGCAGGGATTCATCAGCCACGATCTTCCGTCAGGCAGCCTTGATCACAGACTGGTCCAGGCCGGGTACCAGCATGTAACGGCAATAGAAAACGTGGCGCATTGCCGCACCCTGACCGGCGCACATAAATCGCTTCTGCAAAGCCCTCCGCATGAAAGGAATATCCTCGACGAGAACTCCACCAGGGTGGGAATAGGAATTGTGCGATCTCCGGCTGGGTCCGGAGGGGGACTGTATATAACCGAGATCTTTGCGAAACCGCGCGAACGTCACGAGCTTTCCGCGGTACAGGATATGTTCCTCGCCAAGGTGGAAGAAGACCCGGATCTTCCGGTATCGGCGCGCCCCGATCCGCTGCTCGAGGAGATCGCATCCGACTCGGTGCACTCCATCAACTTCCCGGTCGAAAGGGAGGAACTGAGGGACCTGCTTGCGGCGTCTGCCGGGAGGATGCGGAGAAACGGGAGAAGCGAGCTGTCGCGGCTCGACGTCAGCGTGCAACTCCTCGAGGATCCTGCGGGAGTGAAAGTTCCCCGCCAGATATGGGAGCAGGGCGCTTCGACATTCGGATCAGCGGTGCGGGAAGTCACTACACCCCGGAATCAGCGGGCGTTTCTTATCCTCACCCTCATAGGGTTCTCGAATTAGGCGAGCCGGCTCTACAGCTTTCCCTTCCCTTGCCTGATCACTTCGGGCTCATCTCCGGTAAAATCAATGATTGTAGAGAGTTCGATTCCACCCGGCCCGCTGTCAAGAAAGAGGTCCACCTGACGGTCGAACGCGGCGACGATCTCGTCAGGATCGGACAGGTAGTCATGGTTTGGAGGAGAGGCACTAGTGCTTATGACGGGCCCGCCGAACTCGGCAAGGAGCGCCTGGCAGACAGTGTTGTCCGGCACCCGAATCCCCACTGTTTTTCTCTTTTCCAGGAGGATCTTAGGTACCTGTTTGGATGCGTTGAGTATGAACGTGTACGGTCCGGGCAGCAGATGGCGCATCACCTTGTATGCCGGATTCGACACGTAAGCGTATTCGGAAATGCTTTTCAGGTCGGGACAGATGAAGCTAAGCAGCTTGCGCTTATCGTTCCCCTTGAGCGAGTAGATCCTCTCCACCGCATGCTTGTTGAACAGATCGCATCCGAGCCCGTACACCGAGTCGGTAGGATAAATCAACAGCCCTCCCTCCCTGAGAACATCGGCAGCAGCCTTCAGATGCCGCCCCTGAGGATTTCTTGGATGAATCTCCAGTCGTTTCATAGGAGATCAGTATAGCGTGACCGGTCCGTTCGCTTCAAAGCCAATACCCGTTTCGCCGATGATTATCCGGATACACTCTTGACCGGCGTTTTTGCCGCCTTTATAGTGGGTCTTTTTCCAAAAAGTGGAGGATTGTGATGTCCGGACCTCTTTCGGGTGTTCGTGTAGTAGAAATCACCATGTTTCAGCAGGGACCGGTCGCAGGAAGAAGCCTGGCAGACCTCGGCGCAGATGTCATCAAGGTCGAACCCAGGGAGGGCGACCCGGCACGCGGTTTCATGCGCGTGATCGGAGCGACGGTAGGGCTCAAGGGGAACAACTACTATTTCGAAAGCAACAATCGAAATAAGCGCAGCATCGCACTCAACCTGAAATCACCGCAGGGAAAAGAGGTTTTTCTGAAGCTGATCGACACAGCCGACGTGTTTCTTACAAACATGAGCATCGCTGCTCCGGCCAAGATCGGCATAGGCCCGGACGATCTGATGAAGCGGAATCCACGCCTCATTTACGCCCATTCGTCCGGCTGGGGGAGAAAAGGGCCGGATGCCGAAGACCTCTCTTTTGATTACACAGGCATAGCGCGTTCGGGCTTGATGATGTGCGCAGGCGAAAAGGGGAGCCCGCCGGCCCAGATGCTGCCGGGCATGGGAGACCAGGTCGGCGGCCTGATGCTGGCGTGGGCCGTGACCGCAGCTCTGTATGGCCGGGAAAAGACCGGCCGCGGACAGCTCGTCGACACCTCGCTGATGGGGAGCATTATCGCCCTGACGGGGCTCATTCTCGATGCCCCGGCAATGCTCAATCAGGAGTACCCGAGAGAGATCCGTTCCGAAGCAGGAAATCCCATGTACAATCACTACCGCTGCAGCGACGACAGATGGATTGCGGTCGCTCACCTGCAGCCTGAGCGCTACTGGCCCGCCTTCTGCAAGGCCATGGAGATACCGGAACTCGAGCATGATCCCAGATTCAACACGGTTGAAGCACGCGGCAAGAACTCGCCGGAACTGATCGCCATACTGGACGGGAAGTTCGCATCGAGACCGCGCGATCAGTGGATCCGCCGCCTGAACGAGCACGGCTGCATCTGCACTCCGGTGCAGTCGCTTACTGAAGTGACCCGCGACCCGCAGGCCTTCGCCAACAACTATATTATAGAAGTTGATCACCCCGAATGGGGCAGGTTACGACAAACCGGCTTCCCCTGGGACTTCAGCGAAACACCGGCCTCCTGGAGCAGACGGGCGCCTCACCTGGGCGAGCACACTGACGAGATAATGCTCGAACTGGGGTACAGCAAAGAGGAAATCGAACGGTTGAAGGAATAGCCTGCCTTCCCACGAAGGACACGGGGGCACCAGTCTCGTGTCCTTCGTGGACAGAAAGAGACTTACCCGATCACCGGTATGATCATGCCGCCGGAGGGCAGAATTGTCACATCAGCCTTCGGCATGTCGCTGGAGACCCGGTGGATCGCCTCGTCAATTGAAGCCGCGTAGCCGAAATTCATCAGCTCCACCTGCTCTTTCGTCAATCCTTCCGTAACATTAATAACGCGGTACTGTTCTGAAAGCTCCTTGAACGGCACCCCGAGCATAAAGAAGGATATGCCGAAAGGTTTGATGCTGTCGGGGATATCTCCCCTGAGCAGCCTCTGATGGTACTCGTTTGCGCTTTTTGCGGCCGCCATTTGCTCGACCAGAGACATCAGGGGGCCGGCATTTCTCTGGGCGGCCGCCCAGATGATGGTCCCGCCCGCTTTGACCGCAACCCTCGAATTCAGCAGGGATTTCGTGGCCTGAACTCCGATCTCCAGCGGCGCGGCGGACGTGATGACGATGTCTGCCTGCTTCGGGATCGCAACTTCGAATAAGGAAGAAGCGTGTTCTGCGGCTTTACGGTGCTCCTCGACCGGGTCTCCCGCATAGGCTGCAACCACCCGATCGGCCTCGTTCAGAAGAAAATCAAGCTTGAAAACCAATCCTCCCAGGCGTGCGATCTCGACGATCTCCTCATAAAAGAGATTCCCGTCCAGCACGCTGAGCTTGCAGCTCTTATTTCTAAGCCAGGTGTAATGATGCTCCCCGATGGTACGGTACGAGGAAACTCCGGGCATGAATATCTTGCATCCACCGCCGAACCCGGAATACGGATGAGGCATGCAGGTGCCGATTCCGATCACGATATCCGCCTCTGCGACAAACCGATTGGTTTCAACTACCGTCCCGCGGCTGGTTCGCCCGATAAAGACATTTTCGCTCGACTGAGAGTCGTGAATCTCAATGCGGCCGTGAAGGCGGCGAAGAACCTCTTTGCCGACTTTCTTCTCGAGCTGCTCCTGAGAGGGTTTGGGGTGGCTCCCGCGCGCACAGATGGCGGTAACACGTTCGTCCGGAACACCCGCCTTGTTGAGCCGGTTAAGAACAGCAGGAATGGCAAGATCGTTCGGCGTGACGCGCTGCATATCGTCAAAGAGCAGGGCCACCTTCATTCCGGGCAGGGCAAGCTTTTCGAGCGGGGGGCTGCCGATCGGATCATCCAGAGCGCGCTCTATCACGCCCGGGACATCTTCCGCGGCCGGGACTTTCGCACAATCCTGGCAGCTGAGCACATTCCAGCCGGATGGAATCTCAAAATCAACCCTTCTTCCGTCGTAATTCAGGTAATAGGTCATAGCACCACCGTTTCTCGAATACGGGGATTATATCCAAAGGGATGGCGTTCCCGGCACTACAATCTTTCTGCTTGACAGCTTTTGACAGGGCTAATATGGTTTCCCAACTGGCGGCAACCAGCTCCTCATGGTCGTGGGCGCAGGTGTCGGCTCCTTCGTATCAGGAGAAACGATGAAGTCTGGAATCACTGCAGTCATAGGCGCTGGCCCGGTGGGGGGCATCCTGAGTGCTCATCTCTCGTCCAGTGGCCATGACGTCATTGTTGTCGACTCCTGGAAAGAACATGCCAGCCGGATACGAACAGGCGGATTGCGCATCACCGGAAGGAATGAGCTGCTCGCGCGGCCGGTCCATGTGCTCGAATCGCCGGAAGAATTGAGCCGCTTTGAGCCCGATTTCGTATTCATCTGCACCAAGGCCTGTGATTCCGACGGAGTGCTGGACCGGCTCGACGACAGGACAAAGGCAAATGCCGTCTTTATCTCGGCGCAGAACGGGATAGACACTGAGCAGGTCATCGCCGGTCGGATCGGACGCAGACGAGTCCTGCGTGCGATCATCAACTACGGAGGCGTGCCGGCCGGGCCGGGAGAGATACGTCAGACGTTCTTCAATCCACCCAATTACCTGGGCTGGCTGGACGACAGCGCGGCCGAATCCTGCCGTGAGGCGGCCGAAATGGTCTCGCGCTCCGGCCTGGCAATGGAAACGACGCCGGAGATTCAAAAGCACGTCTGGAAGAAGGCGATACTCAACAGCTGTACCATGGCTCCCGCGGCCGTTACGGGAATGGACATGCAGGAACTCATCGACTTCCCTCCAACCAACCAGCTGGTCGAGCTTATGTTGAGCGAATCGATCGCGACAGCAGCGGCGTACGGCTTCCAATATGGTCCGGAATTTGTGGATATGGTAAGAGATTTCAACAAACGAGCAGGACCTCACCGGCCATCAATGCTGGTCGATCTGGAACGGGGACGCCGGACGGAAAACCGCTTTCTGATCCGCCGGATCGCGGAGTACGGCGAACGGAAGGGAGTCCCGGTCCCGATACATCGTACGCTGGCAAACCTGATTGACGCCCTCGAGATGAGAAAGACCCGAGTCCCGGCTAATGGCTGACCGGAACTCTGAACCGAAAAACCTATTACCAGGAGCAAGGCAGTGAAAACGGAACAACGCAGTCCGCAGACATTTAAGAAGATTAATGCATCAAAGCAGATGAAGGAAATAATGGAGCTTCACTTCCGCGAACTGGATGAAGCAGCCAAAACCAAGAGCCGCAAGATCGCCTGGTGTACCAGCGTCGGTCCTGCCGAACTGCTGCGTGCTGCCGGATTCCTCGTCTTCTTCCCGGAAAACCATGGCGCGATGCTTGGCTCTACCCGTATGGCCACGGATCTCATCCCGCTTGCCAACGCCATCGGCTACTCTCCGGACATCTGCTCCTATCTCACCAGCGACATCGGATCGTATCTCAAGGGCTCGAGCCCGATCAGCAAGGCCTATCCGGGACTCGCCGGCCCTCCACGCCCGGACGTTCTGGTATATAACACGAACCAGTGCCGTGATGTTCAGGACTGGTTCAACTTCTATGGACGGGAGTTCAACGTCCCGGTGATCGGGATTCAGACGCACCGCAGTATCGGCGAGATTACAAAATCACACATCGATTCAATCTCCAGCCAGATCAAGGCGCTTGTTCCGACTCTCGAAGAGATCTCCGGCAAGAAACTTGATTACGATGAACTCAAGCGTGTGGTTGGTCTTTCCCGACAGTGCACGGATCTGTGGAAGGAGGTTCTGCGGATCGGGGCCCATCGACCATCTCCTCTGACCTTCTTCGATGGAACGATCCAGATGGGACCGGCCGTCGTACTGCGCGGCGAGCAGAGAGCGGTCGACTATTACAAACTGCTCCTCACTGAACTCCAGCAACGCGTCACCGACGGAGTCGCCGCAGTGGACGGAGAGAAGTTCCGCCTGTACTGGGAAGGGATGCCGGTCTGGGGCAAACTGCGTGAGCTTTCCACCCAGTTTGCGGAACTGAACGCCTGCGTCCTCGCCTCCACGTACTGCAGCAGCTGGGTGTTCACGGCGCTCGATCCCGATGATCCTTTTGACAGTATGGCCCGCGCCTACACGGAACTCTTCATTGTCAGGGATGAGGCTTACAAGGAAAAGTACTTCGAAGCCGAGCTCGACCGGTACAAGGTCGACGGCATGATCTTCCACGATGCCAAAACCTGTCCCAACAACTCGAATAGCCGTTATGGCCTGCATGAACGGCTGGCGAAGAAATTCAACATGCCGGTACTTGTGATCAACGGCGACCTCAACGATTTGCGCTGCTATTCCGAGGAGCAGACCCGCACAAATATCGAAGCCTTCATCGAGCAGCTCGCGGAGAAGAACGGCCGGTGAAAGGGAGTCTCATATTTGGCGGAGTAGATATCGGGGCTTCAGCAACAAAGGCGGCGCTCATCGATGATGAGCGCCGGTTGCTTGCTTCGGTTGTCAGAAAGACCGGAGTCGATTTCGAAGCAAGCGCGCGAGAAACCATGGACTCGGTGTTGGCCGAGGCAGGCCTCGAATATCAGAATCTGACAGCAGTCTTTTCGACCGGGTATGGTCGCCACAATGTGCCGTTTGCGCACGAAACCCGGACCGAAATCGCCTGCCATTCAAGAGCGGCCCACCACCACTTCCCGCGACGCATTACGGTCGTGGACATTGGCGGACAAGACAACAAGATCATCCACGTCGATGAGTCGGGCCGGCGCGACAATTTCAAGATGAACCGGAAGTGTGCCGCAGGCACCGGCTCGTTTCTGGAAGAAGTGGCGCAGAGAATGGACGTGCCGCTCGATCAGATCGATTCGCTCGCCCGCAGCGCCTCACATGTCGTGCACATGGGAAGCTATTGTACGGTCTTCACCAAGACCGAGATTCTGGCACACATGCGTGCCGGCGAGAAGGTGCCGGAAATTGTCGCCGGCCTGATAGAGTCAGTTGTCAAACGCATCATTGAAATGGATCCGCTCTCGGGAGAGGTGGTACTCACCGGAGGCGTGGTCGCGCACAACCCGGTACTTGCTGAAATGCTGGCGCGCCACCTGGGACATCCCGTCCACATCATGCCGAAGGCGCAGATCGCGGGTGCACTCGGAGCCGCACTCCTGGCCGGCGACAGCCGGCAGAACGTTCAGTAGAGCGCTGGGGCCGGTGAAGCGTCTACAGGCGACAATGCCCCTCACTGCCGCCTGTCGGCTTACCAGTTCGCGGAGCATATTGACTGAACCATGATTTATTGAACACCCGTACGAACAGATATATTTGCCATCGCTAAGGAGAGTGTCATGCTTAATACCCTGTTTCGTCCTCGCAGCATCGCGGTGATGGGCGCATCAAACAATACGTTCTCGATCGGAAACCGCGTCGTCAAGAACCTCCTCGCCCACGAGTTCAAAGGGCGTATTTACCCCATCAATCTGAAAGAACCCGAGATCCTCGGTCTTAGGGCATATCCGAGCATCCTGGACGTCCCTGAACCGGTCGATATCGGCATGATAGCGGTCAAGAGCACCCTGGTCCCTCAGATGGTGGAGGACTGCGGGAAGAAGGGGGTTAAGTTCGTCATCATCCACACGGCAGGGTTCCGCGAAATGGGCGGAGAGGGAGCAAAACTGGAAGATCAACTCCTTGAGAATGCCAAAAAATACGGGGTGCGGGTGTACGGACCGAATTGCCAGGGCATCATGAACTCGGATCCGGAAGTCTCTGTCTACGCCAACTTCACGTTCACTCCGATGCGGCCGGGACGGGCGTCGATCCTTGCCCAAAGCGGAGGCGTCGCCGAACTGCTCAACCTGAATCTGCGCAAGATGGGATCCGGATTTCGCATGTATGCCTCGCAGGGAAACGCGTCCGACGTGAGCACAAACGAACTGCTCGATTTCATGGGCAACGATCCCGAGACTCGTACGATCATCATGCATATCGAGAGCATGAAAGACACACCGGAATTCATTGAATGCTGCCGGCGCATTGGCCGTGACAAAGCCCTTCTTGCCATAAGAACAGGCCGTACCACGGCTGCAGCGAAGGCTGTCAGCTCTCATACCGGTTCAATGATGCAGGAAGATTCCCTTACCGACACCAACTTCGAGCATGCGGGAGTCATGCGCTTTGACACGACCGAAGAGATGATTTCGGCCGCCTATGCATTCGCCAGCCAGCCCGTGCCGGCAGGCCCCAACGTAGCAATTGTCGCTAACGCTGGCGGACCGGGCATCATGGCAATCGATGAATGCGTCGGAAACGGGCTCAAGCTTGCAAAGCTCTCCGAAGAGACGAAAGCCAGACTCCGCGCGGGATTGATTCCCGAAGCGTACGTGGAAAATCCAATCGACGTTGCCGCGACCGCCAGAGCCGAACATTTCGCCCTTACTCTCTCCTGCCTCGAAGACGATCCCGGAGTCGATTCGATTCTGATCACTATGGTGACTCCTCCCTTCGTTGATTGCGAAGCGGTGGGACGTGCAATTGCCGAAACCGCTGCAAAGCTGACGAAGCCGCTGGTGTGTGTAGTCATGACCAACGAAAACTGGGCCAGCACGGTCGAGACGATAAAGGGTGCGGGCATCCCCGTCTTTGATTTCCCTGAGGCAGGCTCTCGCGTAGTGGCGGCCATGGCCCGATACGCTGAAATTCGCAAACATCTGGCGGAACAACCGGCAGGCGCACCGGGGAACAAGGCCAAAGCGCAGAAGATACTGGCAGGCGCACCGGGCGAGTTCATTTCACAGACGGCTGCCTTTGATGTGCTCTCAGGATACGAAATCCCGGTTGCCCGGACCGTGAAGCTTTCGGGAGAGAGACTGCCGCGGGGACTGAAATACCCGGTGGTCCTGAAGGTAGACAGCGAAGCTGTCGTGCACAAGAGCGATGTCGGTGGTGTGGCCCTGAACCTTGCCCGTCCGGCGGCTCTCAAGAAAGTGCACGCCGAGATGGCTGCCCATTTTCCCGGTGCCGACTTCGTCGTGCAGGAACAGTGCGCTCAGGGAACCGAGATCATCGTCGGACTCAAGCGTGAGCCGGGCGTCGGTGCCGTTATCATGTTCGGCATGGGTGGAATTCACGTCGAGGCAATGAAAGACGTTTCGTTCCGCATGGCCCCTCTTTCTCAAGAGGGGGCGGCGCGCATGATCAGGGGGATCCGTTCGCTTCCCCTGCTCCAGGGCTTCCGAGGAATTCCTCCGGCCGATATCGCAGCGATCCAACGCCTTCTTATTTCCGTCTCGCAGATGGCGGTTGATCTGCCGGAAATCGTTGAAATGGATTTGAACCCTGTAATCGTGTATCCGGAGGGTCAGGGACTCAAAGTGGTCGATGTCCGGATCAGGAAACAGCAGCAGGCTCAGCAGATCCAGGCCCAGTCCGTCTGACAGTGGAGTTCAGCCGCAGATTCCCGGGATTTCATTTGTCCAGGGAATCTGTGGCGGCCAGTGTGAACTGCAGCAGCAGAGTGCGCTGGATGACCGAGTAGTTGTCATCCGAAACGAGCGTTACGATGAGTTCACCTGAAGCCGAACGATGGACGTCGATACACTCCATGTTGTCTATCTGGCAGCGCATGTCCGCTTCAAAGATAACCGGGCCGTCCACAACCGCCCCGGGGCGGATCCTTTCCAGCCCGATGCGGCGGATACGCGTCGACGCCAGTCCCGTCAGGGTGAAGCGGCGTTCCAGTATCAGAACCTCGCCTGAACGGAGTATGGCGGCATCACTGATATCGTAGTCATCGCTGCGCTTTACACTGAACTCTCCGGTAACGCTGTCCCCTATCAGAAACGCCTTCAGATTGCCGGCATTGTCGAGGCCGCGCTCCGAGAAAGCGATCAGGGAACCACCGTGCGGCAGGTTCCCTGGAACAAAAACCAGCGCCTCGAGGCCGCGGTTCTTCGGAAGCGCGATCAGTCCCTTAGGTATCGTCATCTTCCTTGCGCGTGAAAGTGGCACGTCCGCGTTGTATTCGTAAATCATGATGCTGTCGATGTCTTCGACGCCGACATACAGCTTCTTCCCATCCTGGGCAATCGACTCCGTATCCCATTTGAAAGCAGGACGGCCGCCGGTCGTCAGTACCGGCTCGATGACTGCATCGGTTATGCCTGAGGGCCGGCCCAGTTGATACACAATGCGTCCACGCAACCACACTCCGCGGTCGGACAACGCAATGAAGGTTGATCCGTTTTCCTGAATACGGAAACCGGAAAGACCGCCAAAAGCTTTATGGGATGATGAAAGGACAATCCCTCCCCTGAATCGCAGTTCGCCGAACTGCCGGCGCGAGCGATCGGCCCGGTCAAAGCCGTCGAGCGCTTGCGCAGAAATCGTAATCGGTGTCGGACCGGAAAGGTCCTTGAGCGATTCGCCGGCAGATTCAGGTGCGATCGCCACAAGTAGAAGTACGACTATTGAAATCGCTCGTATCATCTTTCCAAAACCCGTCAGGTCTCAGGCGTCAGTAGATCTCATCTTCCTCGGCGCGAGTATAGAAAAGGTTGAGATATTCGCTTCGGTCTATCTCGGGATTGATTTTCAGCAACTGAGTCTCCGCCAGTTCCCTTTCCGCCGCAGCCTGACGCTCCAGTTCATCCAGGCGTCTGGGAATTCCGTGCTCCAAAAGCAGGTTCTTCATTTCTTCACAGACGAGTCTGCTGCCGTAGAGGAGCTCGGCTTCTTCAAGGATCTTGCAGGCGACCATCGAAGAAAAAACATCGAACTTGAGCTGCTTTTTGACGCGGGAGATCGTTTTGATCAGGTAGTCGATTTCCTCCCTGTCATTCACCAGGACCAGGTGTTTCCTCTTGTGAATAGTCCGGTCCAGCGCATCCGTGATCGATGGATCGAGATCGTCTTCGACGACTATGACGATGTCAAGGTCCGAACCTTTCACCATTTCGCCCGTGCTCTTTTCCGGCCTCGGTACCATGTGAGACATGTCGTATACCACATCCCCGGCGATCAGAAAGCACGCCTTCTCCAGGATAACATCACGCTGAGGCAGGCCGCCCACGGCTGAGACGATGCTTTCCCTCGCAACCTCCCGCTTGGCCTGACTGATCTCTCTGATCTCATCCTGCAGCTTTTGGGTTTTCTTGTACAATGCTTCTTGCTGGGTGTCGAGTCCGACAAAGGTGTAGGTGAGAAACTCTCTTCTGATTGAGGGAGAGAGGCGGGCGTAGCCGTCCACATTCCTGTCAAGGCGAAGATAGCGTCTGCCGGCCTTCCTGGTCCGGATGGACGGAATTCTCCTGCAAGCCTGCCACAGGATGAATACATCCATCCCGGTCTTCTCGACCAGTTCAGCTCCAGTGAGCGGCCCTGATTCTGAGACGATGGTTACAATGTCGTTTTCTGTCATAGCAGATCATTTAACCACGTCTCGTACCGGATTCAAAACCCGGACAATCATGGGGACGCACGCCTGGTACGTGAAGAGTTCTGGAGGGAGAGGAGAAACGCGTGCGGAGCGAATCGGCTCACTCCGCACGCAAACTGCAATCAGAATCTTACCAACAGGTTTCCCGCAACTCCTTTGCGCTTGCCGGCCAAACCCTGAGCTCCGAAGTTGATGGAAGTACGGCCTCCGGAGGGCCGGACCGACAGGACAACTTCGCCGATACCGGTCCCGCCCGAAAGACCAGGATGCTCGACGGAATAGGTGTATACAACGGCTTTGACTCTCCCGTCGAGCTCGTGATCATACGCGCCGCCGAACTGCAGAGTGACGCTCTCACCTGCCGTATAAGACACGCGCGCACCGGCACGGATCCGGCTCGAAATGATCTTTTCAAAATCAAGATCGTTTTCGGTAGACAGCGTCGTAACGCTGTTTCTTCCCTGTGCCCAGAAGTACTTGCCGTAAAGGTCCAGATCGGTTTTACCCGCGAGATCCCAGGACCCGCCGTAACCCAGATGGAAGCCGTAGTACGCCGCCGAGGAGTCATAGGAAACCTCCTGAGAATCCAACAGGGCGGCGGAAAAGTTATTCTTCAGTTTGCCGCCGCGCACCGACGCTTCGGCGAAGTAGCGGCCCATGCCGGTATTTCTATAATCCACGCGGAGAAGGAAGCCGCCTCCCAGATACTCGGTCCTGCCGTCGCCGGTGATCTGGTTGCCCTGCAGAGTGTCATACTCAGCCTCACCGTACTCTACAAAGGGCCCCATGGTCATGCGGCTGTTGGTAAAACTGTGTCCGAATGCCACGCCGGCCGACGCGGATATGCCTATCATGTCGATCTCTGATCCGGCGTCATGCTGGGTTTTTCCCCCGACAAACGAACCGAAAAAGTTGCCGGGCGTCACGTCGGAACTCTGGTGAGCCGCTGCCATGGCACTGTCCATTGCAGGGCCTGCGATGGCATCCGCTCCCTGACTGGCCAGGATTATGCCGCCGGCGAAGCCTTCCGACAGTACGATAGTAGTCGGACTTGCCTCAGCTGAAGCCAGGCTTGCCAGCAGCTGATTATCGACGACAGACAGATCGAAAGTGTAATCCAGCAGTTCGGTGGATGCAGTGGTACTCGCGGGATTTCCGTCGAAACCGTAGCCTCCCTGTTCGTCTATGAGGACAATCGTGTCGCCCTGTTTCAGAGGAGAATTTGCCTCCTGCAATTCTATCGTCACCTCGGCACCCCTGAGATGGATGGCACCGTCTGCACCTCCTTCGGTGACTGTAATCATCGTGTCACCGGCTGCAAAGTCGGGAGGAAGGTAGAAATTGTAGCGGTTAAAATTGTCGAGGCCGCGAACCGTGATTGGAGTCCTCAGGTTTAAAGTATTGCCGGTACGGCTGTCCTGGCCGTCGCCGGAAAGGCCGCCGTACAGCAGGACTCCACCATTGAAGATCGCATTTTCGAATATATTGACAGTATTTTCTGTGGCAGTTCCGGCTTCGCTGACTCCTCCTGCGATGATGCCGCGGTAGGTGCCAGTCGTGAGATTCAGAGTATTACCGGTAGCGGCGCCGTTCTCTGCGTAGCCGCCAAAGACATTCATGAACGTACCGCCGCTGGTGATGCTGACCGTGTTGTTCGAGGCACCGGATCCGCCGGATCCGCCGGCAATCGTCCCACCCGAAAAAGTGTTCCCAGTGATTTCAACGGTGTTCCCACTTGCAGTTCCGGTGCCGGCAAAACCGCCGTAGACGCTGGTCGCCGTACCGCCAGTAGCCAGTGCGCCGTTAGTGATCTCCACCGTATTGGTGTTCGCGCTGCCCCCTGTCACGCTGTAAGCACCGGCGATCACGCCTCCGGAAAACTGACCATTGATGATTGTCACATCGCCGGACGCAGCGCCGGATTCGGTGTAGCTGCCAAAGACGTTCTTGACAGTGCTGCCGGCAACCTCGACAGAATTGTCAGTGACGTCAATTATGATGTTACCCTCACTGTCATCTCCGATTATACCTGCGCCGCCCATGACGGCACCGGTATAGGTTCCGCCGGCCAGAGTCACTGTATTTCCGGCAGCGCTTCCATTTCCTGCACGACCACCGTAGACGTCCCTGAACGTGCCACCGCTGGTGATTGTGACCTCGTTGTCTGCAGCGGTGCCGGATTCGCTGTATCCGCCCGCAACTGCTACAGCCCCGACGGTCCCACCTTCGACGTGGATCTCATTGCCCGCAACGTTGCCCAGTTTGCTCCAGCCGCCGTAGATGGAATCGAGGCTGCCGCTGCTGTTTGTGATCTCGACCGAGTTTTGCGTCGCATCGCCGGATTCAACACTCTGACCTCCAACAACAATGCCACCCGTGAAAGCGGTGTCACTTATCTCCACTGTATTCAGGGTAGCGTCTCCATATCCCGAGCTGCCGCCATACACCCTGGTAACGCGTCCGCCGGCAACCTTGACCTTATTTTCTCGGGCGACACGCTCAGCACTGAAACCACCTATGGCCGTAGTGATGTTGAGCGTGCCACTCAAATCAACTTCGTTTTCAACGGCATCGCCGACTGCCGCACTTCCTCCATAAACGTTACCCAACACTCCGCTGCCAGCCGATACAGTCACTCTGTTGTTGATGGCATTACCGGACGAAATACTCGCGCCGCCTGTCAGGGTTCCACCCCCGAAAGTCCCTCCGGTTACTTCGATTTGATTTCCTCTTGCATCACCCTGATTGGATTGTCCTCCGTAAATGCTGGTCACGCCCTGGACGTTCTCGATTCTGACCTCGTTATCAACTGCATTCCCGAGATTGTTGAATCCCCCGGCAACCGTGCCAACGGTCGCAGTTGCACCGTCGATGATCACCTCGTTGTCCTGGACCGCTCCATCCGAAGTATAACCGCCATAAACGGTCTGTGCAGAACCGCCTTTGATTGTGATCGTGTTATCCGTAGTTCTACCATGATCGGCATAGCCACCGGTAATGTTGTTGACATTACCTGCCTTAAGCTCGACGGAGTTGAACGTGGTGTCGCCGTAATCACTGTAACCGCCCGCGATCATCCCGTTTGACGCACCGCCAAAATCGATGGATACAGTGTTTTCTGTGGCAACACCGCCTTCAGCAACAGAATATCCGCCGATTACATTCCCATTGACGGTGCCCTGGTTGGTAGAACCACCCTCAAACTTGACTTCATTCCTCGACGCCACGCCCAGCTCTGTGTGTCCCGCTGTGATGTCATTGATTGTGCCGCCTGAGAAAATGAAGACGTTGCCACTTACATCGCCCTGGGCCGTGTATCCACTGGTAGCGCTGTTGATTGTCCCCCCACCTACGGTGATTGCATTTCCGGAACCATCCCCCAACGCCGTATATCCGCCGTAAACATCTCTTAAGGTTCCATTGGTAATATTGACTTCATTGTCAATCACTGTTCCGGAATTGGTATATCCACTATATACTGTGCCGCCTATGCTACCCCCATCGATATGGAATTCCTGATTACCGCTGACGTTGCCGGCACCCGTTGCGCTGCCGTACACATCACCGCCTATGGTGCCACCTTCGATATGGACCTCATTGTTCCCGATTATGTTCCCTGTACCAAGAAAACCATTCGGGCCCTGTCCGGTAGCGCCGACAACGACGTCCGACCCGACAGTACCGCCCGTCATGTTGAATATATTGCCGATGGGGTTCACTGTTCCGGAAAACCCCACATACACACCGCCGGTGATCGTACCGCCGTTGACGCCCACCGTGTTGCCGGTGTTGGGCTCAACGCCACTGTAGCCGAATACATTACCCGGACTGCCGATAACGGCGCCGGTTTCAATAGTGACCTCATGGGGACCCGGTCCGCTGCAAAACACATTTCCGGGATATATGTCATCTATTACAATACTCTCGGCTTGAACGAGAGGAATGTTGCACAGGCACAAAGCTGCGCAGGTACAAATGATACCGATGCTTCGAAGTAAACGGGATCGCTGCTTCATCTAAGTTGAGCTCCTTGCGGGTTTTTCGGACGGCAGCAAAACTCCCGACATCTCTGCCGCGTTCTCGAATCAGATCGTCAGCCAGGAAGCAGTAGTTTAGGACTTTTGATTGTCCATGGATCAGCCTGGACAGAGTCATGCGTCAAGCAGGACGGCTTGACGTCGAAGCCTCAAGTCCTCTGGTTGAGATTTCAACGGTGCCGGCAGAAGCCACAAATTGCACAGAATGGGTTCTATCGCAGGCTTGACTGCAACGCTTCAGGTCAACTTCTGGCGAAGACAATAGGAATCCCCGCCTGAATCAGGAACCGGAAAATTCAGGCTTGGTCAGGTTCGGATCGGAAAGAGTCTGTTTCAGAAGATATTCGCCGTGACCTGGAAGAATAGCGCGTTCTGTCTTCCCATCGCTTCCGGGATAGCGTTCATTCCATAAGAGAAGCCTGCTTTGGCTACGGCATACCTGCTGAACGCGAGGTTGAATCCCCAACCGATGCAGCTCAATTGTTCATTAAGCACCGCTGTAGAATCAGGAGGGCGGTAGATACGGACGTGGCCGAAATCAAAGAACAGAAATCCATTGAATTCGAGCGGCGCGTCACCGTCTCCCGGAAAGATCGTAACAATCGGGTGATGCAGTTCGGCCGACAGTGTCAAACCGCTGTTTCCTCCATAAGTGCCGACCGGAAGGCCGCGCACCGTCCCTTCTCCGCCGATTATGAACTGCTCGCTCGCGGGCAGCATCCGCCTGGCAGTGTTCTGCCAGGAAAAGCTCCCGACCGCAGACCACCGATCACTCAGGTACTGACGGCGATGCACCCAGCCACGGCCATGCCAATAGTCGGAGCGTTCCTCGGCCCTGGCGCTGCCGGTGGTAAAACTGTAGCTCCCAACCCAGTAGCCATGTGAGTCGGCACGCTGCGCTTCGATTCCGATAGATCCGTCGATCGTATCGGTCCCGGCGACAAAGATATCGCTGATCCAGGTCTTGTTGCGGCGGGCCTTCGCTCCTCCGAGCAGATCGATCTGACCAAATCTGCCGAGATATACCGGCTGCCGGAGAGAAAACACTACGCTGCGCGACTCGCCGCTAATATCGAGCGACGAGTAGGAGCCGTGGCGAATTTCGGTGTGATCCTGATAGTAGGCAAGCGCTACACGCCCGCCGCTCCGGTTGAACGGCAGACCATAACGGATTGAATAGCTGTGCTGACCATCGGATTGTACCGTCGAAAGCGACAGGTCGTCCCGGTAGCCGAACAGGCTGCGATTCGAGTAAGTCACACCGCCCCTGTATTCACCCGTACTGAAGCCACCCCCATCATCAACGAAGGTGCGTAGCGAATGGCGGGAAGGTTCCCTCATGAAAAGACGAAGGTCCGTGGTGGAAAAAGCGGTGCCCGGAGCCAGTTGCGCCTGCAACTGGACATCATTCGTGCGATTGAAGCGCAGAAGATCCCGCTCAAGTCTCTGCAGATCGACCAGGTCGCCCGGTTTCATTCCGATTCGCTTGAGAACGTAGGCAGTGGAAGTCGAATTGCTCCCCTTCAGCAGGATGTTCCCCAGCCGTCCTTCTACCAGACGGATTTCCACAATCCCCGCCGACACATCCTGGGGCGGTATCACCGCCTGCGCAGTGACCACACCACGCTTCCGATACTCGTCATTGACGGCGGCGGCCAGCGCCTGCAATCGGGGCAACGTCTGTTCACGCCCCTGGTAGTCTGCCGCCAGTTTTTCCAGTTCGTCCGTCCGGATAATCTCCGATTTCGTGAATTGAATCCGACGCACGAAGAAAGGCACAGCATCAGGGTCCGGCTTTATAGCAGGACCTTCTGCCGGCACTTCGACTTTCGGTTCAGCCGACTGCTGCTGGTCGAGGCGCTCCATCCGCCGCTGCCGTTCATCCTCCTCAATCCGGAGCTGCTGAAGCGCTCCCGGAGTGACGACCTGTGCCAGCGCGGGACATGCAGCAAGAATTACGCCGATAAGAAGTCTTCCGTTTATTTTGTTTCGCACTTCGAGTCACCTTCCGGACATGCCCTGTCACCATTTTCATTCAGGGACACGGCTGGGATCTCGTAATCCACGTGTCGTTGATCGTCGCCAACGACAAGCGTGAAGTTCAATGCAGGGTTCATGGAGTTCCGGCCGTTTCTGAAAGTCGCTTCTGACTGCTCGACCACACTCGTGCTGCCGTCCGGCGAAATAATCTCGTAGACCGGCTTTCTTCCAATCACCAGAGCATCTGTCGACACACGATTTGCTGCAAGACTCAGGCTGAACTCGCGGCCGCCGGTGTACAGCTGCACATCGGATGGCTGCCGGTTCCGATTCGTCTGATCGATCAACACATTCGTCAGCGGATTGCGCAGAATCAGTCTTTGCCCGACGTGCATCCTGTCGACGTGGAAATCTCCTCTCGGGACACTGATATTTCCGGTCAGAGCCGCAATCGACGAAAAGCGCCAGGCTGAAGGCGACGAAAGGCCAAGGTCGATGTAGGACGCCGATCCACCGCCATATCCGGTGACGGAACCGCCATGATCACCGTTCCCAATCCCGTTTACGGCGGCGCTGATCCGGTCGCTGGCGAGGAAGATTGACCCGCCGACATCAATCCGGCCCACGGAAAGCGACATCGGGGCATTGACAATCACATCGGACTGTCCCGATACGAAATTCAAGTCCACGTTTCCGGAAGCAGAAGATATCAACACGCTCTTGTCAGAATTGGCGCCTGTTCCGGTACTGGTCACCGCATCGCCGGTGATATCGCCGGTCGCGGTCAGCCATATGCGGTCAGCCGCCGATGCCGCAATGACGTTGAGATTGTTTTGTGCGGCCAGGTCGATTACTCCGCCGGACGTCGCATCCAGATTGAGCACGCGTACGTCGAGTGGATTGTCGCCGATGCCCAGCGCGCCGTTGATCGTCAACCGTGCATCGGGCTGTGTATCGGCGATAATGTCCAGGCGCGTGTCTCCACTGTCCAGGATACGTCCTTCGGTGCTGACCACCCGGATCGCGGCTGCAGTCGGGTTGCCGCTTTCAATACCCGTAATCCATGCATTCCCGACAGTCTCGATGTCGATCGTGCCGGCATCGGTGCGTATCCTCGCGGCATCCCCTGAGTCGAGTTCTTCGTCATCATCACCGGACATCTGCCGGGCGTCCTGCATAACCAATTCATTGGCTCGCAGGAACACGCCCTGAGCCGTCGCATGCACATCCGCCTCCGGCGTCATGAGCAGCAGATTGCCCGCGGTTAACGTGAACGGACCCGCGCCTGTAACGGCGCCGTCAATTACCATATCCGTCGCCGAAGAGAGTGAGACCGCATCACCCGAGAAAATGGAACCGATGTTGAAATATTCTCCCGCAGTGCCGTTAAGATGAATTCCCTGGCCGGCGGTTCCTGCCGAAGCGTTGATGAAATAGTTGCGATCGACACCCATGTCGAGAGGATTGGTCAATTCACCGATCGATCCGGCCGCCGACGTCAGGCTTATGCTGCGGGCCCGCAGATTGATTTCCGGCGCTGCCGCCGATTCGCCTGCATGAGCATCGACAATCGATCCCCCGGCATCGAGACGCAGATCGCCTCTCGAATAGATCGTGTCAACAATCAGATCGTCTTCGGCCTCGATCCAGATGTCGTTCGCCGCACGGCCGGTGAGGGCCCCCGTAATATCGACCCGGAACGGCGAGTTAACGTTGCCTTCGTAGTCCGGCAACGACCCAATGCCGCCATTCGCAGCTTCAAGAATCAGATTGTTCCCGACTACGTTGGCCGCACCGGCCAAATTCGAGGCATTCACCAGCGACCCGCCTGCCTTGATTCGGATGTCACCCGATGCGCTCACCTGGTCGATGCGTAAATCCTGCTCGGAGCCGATTACCGCATCGCCGTTCGCCATGGCGGTGAGAGCTCCGGTCCCGACTGCTACGTTTACCGAACGCGGCTGGACTATAGAGATGGTGTTGCCGGAAACGGTCGCATCGCCGCGTTCCGCCGCTGCGAGCACCGCCTTCTGTTCAATGGTAATAGCGTCGAGGCCGGCATCGAGATCGATCGTCACCGGCTCGTCGTAAGAGCCGATATCGGTCCCGGCGACCAACATTACGTTGCGGCCTTTGGCATTGGGCTCCTGGATAGTCGTCACGGTATCGGTGATGTTTCTAAGCAAGCCGATCCCGACCGGCAGCCTTAACTGCGCTTCAGTCCACGAGGAACCCTTACGAATTTGCGCTTCTTCGGCCTCTGAAACCTTGTAGCTGTAACCTTCGACGAAGGAGTCGGTGAGGCTGCCGACTTCAGCATGCAATTGCCGGTACTGCGTCCGGCGGTCGGCCTCGAACCGATTGATCTGATCTTCATCCATACCGGTTGCCGACAGCGCATCGCGCTCCGCAGCTGTAAGCCGGTAGTCCGGATCGTACGCCGCTCCGCCGTCGCTCTGCGATCTGCGCATTTGCCAGTAAAGCGCATAGTTGGCATTCTTGCCGTTCCGGTATGCAGCCACTGCTTCATCAGCCTTTTCTCCGGCCAGGGCCCCGCGCAGCCGGAGCGAATCCCACAGGTCCGCCAGTTCCTGCTGAGTGCGCGTATCAATGGTCTCGAACGGGTTATTGTCAATCACCTTGCCTGTCGTCTCTATGCGCACGTCCCCCACCTGCGATTCGGCGGAAATCAGCAGCAGGTTGCCCGAATAGGTTTCCGCATTAACGACATCGGCTTCATTGCGTATGTTGATGCTGTCCCGCGCGAAGGCTTTCAGGCCGTTGTTGGGCCATTGCGACTGACTGGTCGTATAGCCGGTACGAACAACCAGAGGATCGTTCTCCGAACCGTTCAATGTGCCGATGCTGCCATTTCGCGCCAGAAGCTCAACACGACGACCCTGGACAACTGAGTCGGCATTGAACGACAGCAGGTTGCGCTCCGCCTCGAGTACGACGTTGGAGACATCGGCTCCCCCGATGGCCCCGACTCTCAAATCGCCGATTACCTGGCTGAGACGAATCTCTCCCGAATCTGAATACGCGTCCAGCCGCCCGCCGTCATTGACGTTGACCTGTACCGACTGACCGGCGACGCCGATTCCGGTGCCCGCGGTTAACCTGACATTATCCGCACGGACGATCGGCAGGTTGCCTTGTTGTGTAATCGAGCCGGAAGACGAAAAATGGGTGTCGCCTTGGCGGTTGTTGATCATTCCGTTGATTACGACATCGCCTGTCGAAGACACATCGATTTTGCCCCGATCGAAGCCTATGAATTCGATTCCAATCGGGTAATCGGCTCTCACACTGTCGGTGGTAACTGTCTTGGTCGCGGACTGAATGCTGAATTCCTTGTAATAAGTGCCGTACGCGCACAAGGTCCACCAGTTGCAGTTGAACCATGTTCTTCCGGCCACGGGGTTGTCGGTCGTGGTGTTCGATTGTGTGCGGGAGAAGTAGTGATCGGTTCCTGAATTGGGCAGAACGCCGAGAAATTCACCGCGGGCCATCGGATCATTTTCCAGTGTGTACCCGCTTATCCAGTATTTATCGAGTTCCGTGGGAAAGACCTCGATTCCGACAATAGCACCCGCGGAGTAGCGGTAGTTATCGATCCTCCCGGTCTTGCTGCCGACGCTCATTGCATAACGCAAACCCGACGCGGGATTGTAGAAACCGCCATCACGCGATCCGCCGGGATCACGAGTATACGTGGAAGTCGCCGTGACAGGTGTGCCATCGGCGTCGATGCCGATAATATTCGTAATTCTGATTTCTCCCTTGACGCCGCGGCCGGTATCAAGTGTATTCACCCATAGCGGCAAGTCGGTCCCGTTATCGACCTTGATCTGCCCGTAGCCGTCGAGTACGCGCAGCTTGCCGCCTCCCTGATTGTTCGTATTGAAAATCTGTCCGAACAATTCGATATATCCGCCCTGCACGGTTACTCCGCCGAGTTCGAGCCGGTTTTCTCTGGCGTTATATCGGACAGAGATTTTTTCCCAGCTCCCCTGCATGTTCCCGGCCAATCCGTCTACTGTCGCGCCGCTGACATTGTAATACTCGGCGTCTGCAACGGCCCGCTGCTCAGGTGTGAGGCTGTTATAGTGGAGTCGCGCCTGATCAAACGTGGCGAGGCCGATTCCCGGTATCATGACTGCGGCGTCTGCCGGCACTCTCACTCCCCACTCGGGAATTCCGCTCTGTATATTTCCGTTGATGTTGAGGTAGCGCGCCGCAATGAGCACGCTGCCGTTGGCTACGATCCCTGCGCCGGCGGTCTCCGGCGTCCGCTCAATCGTATCGAAACGACCCGGATTGCTTATAGGTGTCAGGTTCGGATCACCCTCACTGACGGTCAGTGGAGCTCCGGCTGCATGGAAATATGTGTTTGTGTAGCTCTGAACGAAATCGCCGTTACGCGTCTCGACATCGACGTCATTAGCTCGAATGGACGCACTCTGGACCGGTTGGATGATCTGGTTGTTCGCATCACGCTTCTGCTCGAGGCGTATGCTGCCCGCCGCACTGTCGATCTTGACCAGTCCTCGCAGATTGCTGATATCACCCTGCAGGATGATGTCGGGTGCCAGAGCTGGTGTATTGGGCGGCGTGGCAGCCAGATCCGACGGGTCAAGCGGATCGTACTTGCTCTCAATCAGAATGCTCTGCCTGGCGGGTGGAATCGGGTTCCCCTCAGCATCAAATCCACTCTCGGCGGTGAAGATGTCGAATGCGGCGCCGTCTGAGGAACCATTCAGGCTGTTGATGTCTGCATTGCTATTTACATCCACGCCGTTGAAGTAAACCTTACCACCCTCCTCAGCCGGGATTGTCAGGTTTTTCAGAACAAGAAAGCTGGGACTGTTATTGGTGATCCTGATCTCGGCATCCCCCGGAGCGTCGAGTTTGCCGCTTCCACTCAGATTGTCGCCACGGATATAGATGTTGCCCAACTGGGCCGTCACATCGCTTACCGTCAGGAATTTCGCGATTGGGCCCCCGGCCGGTTCGGAACCGTATTCATCATTGTCAATGCCCGCCTGGATATTGGCGATCTGCTCGTTGAGCGGATCGATCTTCTCCTCAATCACACCGATCTCACCGGTGTTGACCGCGATTTGATTCTCCAGATCCGGGATGATTGTGTTCGTGAGAGTCTCGTTCCAGGAGCTCAGTTGTGCGTTCTGCGCTTCAAGCTCCTCGATATTTTCCTTATCCTCAGCGTCATCCGGATCAAGCCCGTCAATTGTCTCGAGGTTGGCGGCGATCGTAGCATTGTTTTCATCAATAGTCGCCTGGTGCTGTGTAATCTGATCATTCAGATCAGTATTCGCAGTCTCGAGCGCTGCCTTATCAGCCAGGTAGCCGTTGAGTTTCGTTGTCATGCCGTTGATGGCATCGTTTGCCGCCTGAAGCGGACTGATCGGAGACTTTGCAACTTCGCCGTCAGTGAAGCCGAGCTCCTTCAGCTTGCGCCTGAGAAAGCTTATCTCCGACTCATACGCCGCTACCGCGATCGAAGCATCCGCGGAATCGTCGGCGACCTTGTACTCTTCGATCAGTTTTTCCAGGTCGTGGATGCGCGACTGGATGTCCGCAGCAATATCCCGCAATCCGGTATCGGTGATCGAAATCCCATCGGTCTTGCTCGTGACGGTGCCGTCCATACCTATCTCAAGATGCTGCTTGCGCTGGATCCCGACCCGCACATCTCCTTCAATCACGACATCGGAAGTCTGGTTTGCAATCGAACGTCCGGTTCGTGTCTCGAAAGATACATCCCCGCCGCCGAAGGCATTGCTGATCGCGCTCGCAACTCCGGCGAGTGCTTCGCGGTAAATGTCCTTGCCGATGCCGATGCCGGAAGCAACCGTCGCACCCTCATCGGCCGCCACTGTCACATTGCGCACGGCAGCGATATCGGCGCGGCTTCCTATGTCGACACTGCTGTCGATTTGGATAACCGCATCAGCCAACGGATCGCGTTCCACTGGAATCGCAGTGTTGTTATATACGTCTGTCCTTGCGGTCGCATTGACACTGCTCCCTTGATTGGCTGTGTTTGCGCCCGCGATGAGATTGATATCGCGTAGCGATTCGAGCCTTACTCCTTCACCAATCTCGATGCTGTTGGCCGCGTTGACGCGCGAGACACTGTCGCCGGCAGGAGCGACGCCGACCGCCCCATACACATCCACGGCGACCTGAGCATGGGCATCAGCGGTTACGAGTGTGCCTAACGCCATGTCTCCGAGGCTTTCCAATTCGGCGTCACGCAGAATCCGGACAGTCGCATTGTTCGTATCGGCCAGGATTGCTGAACTGGCACTGGCGGCAGACACGGCGCCGCCGGAACTCATCTTGACCTTGTCCACGGCCTTGATGCTGTTCCATGCATCGAGGGTGAAAAGGCCTGGAGCGGTGCGAAGACCCGTCTGTCTGATGTGAGCGCCTTCCCCAATACTAACCAGGGCGTTGTTGCTGATTGTCGTCAGGCCCTCCGCAGCCGGGACGTCGGCCAGGCCGCCCGAACTCGAGTTGACGTTCCATGACGGGGCTGCAAACCCGAGGCCCGGAATGAACGCACCCGGAGACGACTTCTCGATCCTGTTGCCGGCCTGCACCATGATATCGCCGGCTTCAATGTATCCATTGTCATCCACATGCGCTTCGCTGCCTGAATTGACCACATTGACCGTCTTTGCGCCACTGACGCCGGCCAGCGAGGCGTTGGTATTGTTGATCCAGCTGTCGAAAACCGCATCATGTGTCGCCCCGAGTTGAAAAGTATCCACAGCGATATGACCGCTGCCGGCACCGGCGTACGTGAAACTTGTGTTGTTTGTGTGGGCAGCCGAGAACGGCGCCGATACCAGACCGCCGCTGCCGGCAACGCTGTGGGCGTAATTGCTATCCTTCCCTGACGCGATTACCTGCAGCGTGCCGCCACTCACTTGAACGCCGTCGCCCAGGGATGCACGGGTCGTAGTATCGGAGTTCGCATGGGAGAAATTCGCGCCGACCGATACGAAACCTAATGATACCCCCGTTGCCGAAGCCGCCTGCAGAGATTCGTTCTCGGCTTTCACTGTTGTGGCGCCGCTGATCTCCAGCGTGCTGTTGTCGCCGATCAGCGCTTCCGTGCTGCCGGTTGCATCGGCAGACGCAACCGTCGCATTGGCGCCCAACAGCAGACCTCCGGCAGCTCCGGTCGCTTTTGCAACCGCTGTCGGCGCGCCTCCGGTTCTTCGCGCGGCGTTTATATCGAGGGAATCTGCCCGTATGCCGGAACGCTCGCCGATCCGGGCAGCGACATCGGCTCCCGAGGTTGCCGTCGCCACGGAAGCACCTATCGCGCCGGCGCCGACATTCACGCCGATCGCTTCCGCTTCGGCACCGGCGGTGCTGGTCGCTCCGAAAGCGACATCGTTCTGCACCTCGATATCCGAATCATTCCCCGTATAAGCCTCAACCGTGGATCCGATGGTTGCAACCGACACCGCGCCCGAACCCGAAGCAACGCCGGCTGCGCCCGCACGGGCACGAGCCAGAGCAGAGGACGCATCCTCGGCGTCAACCTTCAGAGCATCCGCACGCACGCGTGCGTTATTTCCGAGATGTGCGTCGGTTGTGCCTGTAAATGTGGCAGTCGAGATAGAGGCGCCTATGGCCAATGCACCCGCCGAAGCGCCCCACGACTCGGTCGCAGCCGCGCGGTTTGATGCAGCCGCAACCGTGACGCCGGCGGCATTCTGCACATCGGCATCATCATCAAGATACGCCCGTGTGGTATTCGTATCTTTGAACACCGCCACCGAGGCGTTGAGCCCTACAATCCCTCCCGCACCGGCAGTGGTTACCACCGTTGAGCCGGTGTCGTCGACATTTGAGCCTGATGCAGTTATCGAAATATCAGCACCTGCTCGGAGGATCGCCTCCTGGCCTGCGAAGGCCTCGGTCGTGCTGTTCGTAATCCCTATCCCGACCGCACCGCCGATCCCGGCGGCACCGCCGGCGGCTCCTATTGAGACGATATCCACGTCAGTCTTATCGCCGGCACTGACATCGATATCGCGTCCGGCCGTCACGTCCGCTCCGGCTCCGATATAGGCACGAGTCCTGTCCAGTGAACTCTTTGAGGTTTCGTTCATGTCCGTCTTCACATCGAGGACTGCCGCCTTCTCCGCCAGCGCGGACTCCACACTTTGAGCGTATTCGGAGTCGCCCATTTCGCCGCTTACATTGTCTTCCTTGATTCTCTCATCTGTGTAACTTGCGGTGTCTCCGGACTCACCATCGTCGCCGGTTCCTCTGAGACTGTTCTGCGACTCATCGTCCAGCCGGGATCCGATAGTCACGATCGCAACCGCGCCGCCGATACCCATCGAACCGCCGCCGGCCGCTGCCACTGCAGCTGACTGCACATCCCTGGTCGAATCAGCGGCAACCAGAACATCGCGTCCCGCATCAATCAGTGACGAATCGCCGATGACTGCTGTAGTGGTATTGCGTACGATGTTGGTTTCAGACGTCGCGCCGGCCCCATAAAGAGCGCCCACGCTGGCGGCGCCGCCGCCTCCCCTGAGACGGACGACATCGGTTGCCCTGACCGCCACATCCTGAGATTCGCCACTGCGCTCCTGATTCACACGGGTGTTGTCGCCGATTGAGGCCGTCGTTTCGGAAGAAACGATTTTGACTCCCACCGCGCCGGCCACCCCGACTCCGCCACCGGCGGCACTGACGGTACCGCTGGTTATTTCTTCAACTGAATCGGCGGCAATCTCCGTCCTGCCGCCGGCATTCAGATTGGCGGCCACAACCGGATCATCGCTCCCCTCGACGAGCGCGCGTGTAGTGTTTTCGACGACACCGACCGATATCGCGCCGCTGATTCCGACAACCCCGCCGGAACCTGCCACGGTGTAGATATCGAGGTCAGAATCCTGCTCGGCTCTTACAGCCAGGTTACCGGTCGCATCGATCACCGCGCCTGTCCCGATACCGGCCAGCGTCTCATTGCCTATTACTCCGACGCCGACTGCGGCACCGACGCCGGCCGCTCCGGCTACCGACGCGTTCGTCGTCACAAGATAGACGTCCTCGCCGGCCGACGCTCGCACGTCCACGTCCTTCGCATCAACGTCTGCAGCGCCGATCCTGGCACTGGTCTGCTTATTCACGACCGCCGTATTGTTGGCGCCGCTGATAGCCGCCGCCCCGGCACCGGCTACCGTACCGGCCGTCATCACAACGAAGCTGTTATCGGCGGCAAGTACCTTGACCGACCGGTCCGCGCCCATATCGCCACTCTGATTGATCTGTGCGCCGTCGTTGATGACTGCCTCAGTTACGGAAGTGATGACATCGGCTGTCGCCGAGCCGGTGACGCCTGCGGCGCCTGCTCCCGCGACTCCAACCGAAGTTGTAATCACTTTCTGATTTCCTACGGCCGTCACCGACAGTCCTTTGACGGTGTCGGTGCCCCTGGCACCAAGGCCGCCGCCAATTCCAGCGATCTCGTTGCCGTCGGAATCAAGCACATCGGAAGGGTTAACCGTAGTTTCGGCGTCGCCATCGCCGCCGCTTTCCGCCTTTACGTTGAAAGTGGCGCCGCCACTGATGCTGCCGTCGGCGACACCATCGCCGTCAAAATCGACGTCCCCTGTCTCCCCTTCAGGAAGTTCCGGCAGGGAGGCGGGAGAACTGTCGTCGACAGTACCGTCATAGACCTCGGCACCGGGTGCACTGCCGCGTGCATTGACAATCGAATTGTCACCCACATACGCGCGCGTGCGACTTGAAATCACGTTGGCGGCAACGGCCGCGCCGACAGCCGCCGCTCCGGCGCCTGTGCCGCTGGCCGAGACGCCGATGAGCAGGGTACCGTCGCTCGCCGACACAACCACATTGCCGTCGGAGTCGACCTCGGCCGCGGTCTTGCTTTCATCATCGTTCGCCGAGCCGATGAACGCCTCGGTGTCGTTGTCGATGACGTTGACAGAGGCCGCGCCACCGACAGCTGCTGCTCCGGCGCCTCGGACCGAGACTGCACCACTGAAGACATTCTGCGTCGAATCCGCTGACACCGTGACATTTCTATCCGCAGCGACCGAAGCTCCTTCGCCGATAAAGGCCTTTGTGTTCTTGAACAGCGTATTGACGTCAAGTATCCCGCCGACAGATGCGGCGCCGGCACCGCCGCCGGATCCCGCCACTGTCATGAGGTCGCTCCGGCTTCCCGCGTTCACTCTGACCGATCGCTCATCATTTGGAGCGGTCCGCTGGTTGATTTCGGCCGCCCCAATGTAGGCCGCTGTCTCAGAAGAAACGACATTGACGGCACTCGATCCGCAGACGCCGGCCGCACTGCCGCCGCATCCGGTGATCCCGGTGTTGACGACTGTTTCTCCGGTCTCGGCGGAAACATCGACCATCTTTCCGGCATCGACTTTCGCACTGTCGGCGATGAAGGCTTCGGCGGAGTCGTGCAGCAGCACAACACCGAGCGTGCCGGCAACTCCGGCAGCGCCGCCGCCCGCACCTCCCCCGGCAGCAATGATTGCGGTAGTTGTGTCGGCGGCTTCTACCGTGACCTTTTCTCCGGCATTGACATCGGCGCCGAATCCGATAAAGGCCTGCGTGTTCTTCAATGGGATCGGGGTGGAATCTGCCATGTGGTGGCTGACACCCAACTTGTCCGCATTGCTGTCGAGCACCGCCTTGGTTTCAAGGGAACTGTCGGAACTGCCGAGCATATCGCCTACGGCGCTCTTGATCAGCTGGCTATCGGCCTGATGTTGCACAGTCGCGTCGTCGCCGTTTTCATCTTTCGTAACCAGGCCGCTCTTCGCTTCACCATCGAGCAGTGAACCGACCGAAAGGATCGAGACCGCACCGGCGACGCCGGCGGCTCCGCCTCCCGCACCCGCCACCACGGCAGAGTTGACGTACTTGTCCGACGACGCCGCAACCGCGACATCCTTGACAGCATCGACATTCGCGCCATTTCCAATGTAGGCAGAGGTGGTATTCAGGGCGACGGTGACATTGGCCGTCCCGCCGACACCCGCGGCTCCGCCCCCGGCCCCGGCGCCGCTCGCCCCGACCGTAATGATACGATCAATCGCCTCGACATCGACATTCTGCCCCGCGAATCCCTGGTTGATCTTTGCATGATCCCCGATGGCCGCCTCTGTCTTCGACACCACCACATTAATGCCGATGGTGCCTGAAACGCCCGCGGAGCCGCCGCCGGCGCCGGCCACCGTGATGGCATTGACGTTTTCGGTGGAGTCTGCATGCACCGTCGTATCACCTGCGGCATTGGTCTCGGCATAGTCACCGATCTTTGCCTTGGTCGTGCTTGCATTGACGCCGACCGAAAGGGAGCCGCCCACACCTGCCGCACCGCCGCCCGCACCCGCACCCGTGAGCATACTCGATGTTGCAAGATCACTGGCATTGAGTGTCAGATCGCCTTCAGAGACATTGACTCTGGCCGCATCGGCAGAAGAGGTTGCGTCCTCTATATAGGCGGTGGTTGTGTTGGCCAGTCCAACTCCCGCGACTGAGCCGCCCACTCCCGCGCTGCCGCCGCCCGCAAATCCGGCAGTGGTGCTGAAGGTTAGAGATGAAGATGCGGCGTCCAGTTCGACGGCGTCTCTGGCGTTTACCATCGCCGACTGACCAATCCAGGCGCTCGTCGTCTTTGAAACAACGCCTACATTCGCCGATGCACCGACACCTGCAGAACCGCCTCCCGCGCCTGCTCCTGCGGTGTTGATGAGCAGCGTCTCATCGACGGCCTTGACCCGTACCTGCTGTTCAGTTCCCGCCGCTCCATTACTCTCGTTGATCTTCGCTCCGCGGCCGATGCTTGCCTCGGTCTGACTGGCAATGACATTGGCGGAGACAGTCGCGGCCACACCCGCGGTTCCGCCGCCGGCGCCGCCCACCACGGTGGTCACCAGGTTCTCGCGGTTGTATGCGGTCACCGACAGACCTTTGGCCGACTCTGTCTTCTTCGCGAACAGATCGTCGGGCATCACCGGCGTTTCAGGCTGGACAGTCACTACCGTCTCGCCCGCATACACAGTGGCGGCATCACGATTGCCGCGTGCATTGACCGTCGCGTTGTCTCCGACATAGGCTTTGGTACTGCCGAGGAGCGTCGCGACCGCAAGCGATCCCCCAACACCGGTATTGCCGCCGCCGGCTCCCGCTCCCGCAGTCATCACAGCGCTTATGTCGTCCTGTGCGTTGATGAGCACATTGCCGTCAGCATCGACATGGGCTGACTCGCCCACGTAGGCGTGGATATCATTTTTCACCACGCCCACTGAAACGGCGCCTCCGACACCCACGCTGCCGCCGCCCGCAAATCCCATCGTGGTCGACACAAGGGATTCTGAGGAAGATGCATCGATTACGACGTCCTTCGAGGCGTTGACCGTCGCCGTCCTGCCGTCATCTGCCGTATCGTCGGCGATACCGGCGGTCACTGTTTTGCCGAGGACCGTCGTATCCAGTGCGGCGCCGACACCGACTTTGCCGCCGCCTGCGCCGCCGCCGGAGATTCCGACAATCACGGTGTCGTCGCGAGCGCCGATCGACACGATCTGGTCAGTGCCCGAATAGGCGGCATCGGTATTCAGTTGTGCGCCCTGATCAACCGATGCGCGGGTATCGCTGAATATCGCGTTGATCGATACTGCGCCCGCCACGCCCGCCTTGCCTGCTCCGGCGCCTGCCACGACCGCGGTCACCGCAGTTTCATCGGCATCGGCATGTACCGACAGATTCCGACCCGCAGAGACTTCGGCATCTCTGCCGATCTCGGCTGAAGTCCTGTTAGCCAATATATTTGCCGCAACCGAAGCACCTACCCCGACTTCCTTGCCGCCGCCCACGCCGCCGGAGACCAGGACGGCGGTGGAATCGGCTGTCGCCTGTATTGTCACATCCCCTTTCGATTTGACTTCGGCATCTTCCGCGATTTCAGCTTTCGTTTCGGCCAGCCCGACAATTGTTCCAAGGACACCGCCGACACCGACTTTGCCGCCGCCCGCGCTCACCGAGACAACGGCGATGTCTTGTCTGGCTTCGGCATCGACTTTGATTCCGGCATCGGCTTCGTTCGATTTCACCACCGAACCACTCCCGACTGATGCCAGGGTTTGATCCAGATTTACGATATTTGAATTTGAAATGCCGACTCCCGCCTTCTTCGCGCCCGCTACGGCACCAGTGAAGGAGATCGCCTGTGTATCCGATTGAGCAGTGATTTCAACCGCAGTCTTTTCGTTTTCAGATTCCAGGCTGCCGCCGGTTGTTAAATTGACGTTTTCTCCTACGTACGCCTCGGTTGTGTTGCCGAAGACATTCACTGCAAACGCGCCCGATACTGCGGCATCACCTTGCGCAGCCGCGCCCGCAATAGCCTCGGCGTAGTAGTTGTTCGAGCCAAGGTAATTGGAGGGATCCAGAGCATCGAAGTCCAGATTCTGAATGTCATCCACAACAAAGTTCTTTGCATCATCCAGGGTGGGGGTTTCGAACCACACGCGGTTCTTCGTTGCTTCGACAGCAAGCGAGTCGGCGAAAATGTTCGATGGCTGGAAAGCTCCATCACCATCCGCATCGTAACCGACAGCCGCGGTATTATCATTATGGGAAAGCAGTACCGCGAATGATGCGCCCACGCCTGCCTTGCTCTCGTCCCCTTTGGACAACGCGCCAGCCCTTGCCTGCGCCGAAATCTTGCTGGTTTCATCGGCTTTGACGCTCACGTTACCGACAGACGCACCATCGGCTCCGATGGTGGTACCCTCGCCGATCGATGCCCGTGTTTCGTTGTAATTCCCTACCAGGGCAAGAGCGCCGGCAGCAGCCACATCGCCGCCGCCCGCTCCGGAAACGGCCTCGGCACTCATTGTATTGCGAAAATCGTCGCCGCGATTCTGCTTCGCGGTAGCCATAACCTCGACATCACCCGACTGCGTCACATTCGAACCGGCGCCAAGCGAAGCCTGCGTGCTGTTGTAGGTGGCGGTAAGAGCGACAGCTGCGGCAACACCAGTGTCATCAGAGACAGCCTCGCCGGCCGCCTGGGTGCGATAGTTGGTATCGGTATCGGCTGCAATTCTCAGATCTCCCGCGCCTGCATTAAGAGTCCGACCGAAGCCGACTGCCGCCTCAGCCTGGTTATAAGCGACACTGGCGCCGATTGCGGCCGCAACGCTGATCTTCTTTCCTTCCTGATCTTTGACCGGAGGATCTTCAGGTTTGTCCGTTGACGGGGTCTCATTTGTAGTATCGGGCGTTTCAGTTTTCGGAGTGTCGGTATTGACATCGGCCGCGGCAGTATTTCTGCTCTTTGCGAAATCCAGCTGAGTCTTCTTCTGCTCGTCGACCGTCGTTCCCGCTTCGGGTGTTTCATTCCCGTCATCGTCTTTGTCGGCAGCCTCTGCGCCTTTGGCGCCGGCTTTCACCTCTGTGGTGATGGAAGTATCGGATTTTGCAGACAGGTCGATTCCGGTTGAAGAATTGATATCTCTCTCGATTGTCGCCGAGACGGTGTCAACCGCAATCGCGGCTCCCAGCGAAGCTCCGACGGCGGCATCTCCCTCGGCCTGTCCGGCGGATTTGGTGTTAACGATCGACGTCTGTTCAGCACGGCCGGTGTAAGTCCCTGACAGATTGAGCCCCGTGGCTGATTGCCCCAGGCGTGCTCCGGTGGTATTGACTGCGATAGAGGCAGCCGCCACCGGCGTTATCGATACACTGGCACCCGCTGCACCGCCCTCAACTTCGGTCTGCATCGTGTGGGATGCCGCGGCCTTGAGTTCGAGATTGCGGCCGCCTTCCAGCACCGCCTGGTCGGCCACTTCAGCTGTTGTAGTATTAACCGCCACATTGATACCAACTGAAGCACCGACGCCGACCTTTGCTTCGTCCCCGGACATCTCCACATCCGCGCCCGCCTTCGCGGTGCTCGTGGTGGCGTTTCCCGCTTCGATCAGCACATCGCCGTTTCCAGCATTCACCTTCGCGCCCTGGCCGCTTCCGTCAGCGTCCCCTTCAAGTCCGGCCCGCGTCGTGTTCACAACCGTGTTGAGCGCCAGCGATCCGGCCACCCCGACATTCCGTGCTCCTGCCCCACTCTTGGCCTCGGCCTTTGAGTCGCTCATCCCATCCGTGATATTGAGCGCCGCCACAGTTGCACCGTCGCTGGTGACGTCGGCATCGTCTCCGATCGTCGCCGTGTTGGTTGAGACGCCGGCATTCAATGCCACGGCCGCACCCACCCCAGCGTCCGTGTTGCTGCCGTCGACCTGGCTTCCGTCAGCCATGGCCGTTGTGTCGGTTTCATTCCTGCTGGACACCTCGAGAGCACCGCCGGAGTTGATTCTCGTGTCTCTGCCGATCGCGGCTGCGGTACTCGCGACTCCCACGTTAACCCCAACAGCAGCAGCAACCGATACCCCGCCTTCGCTGGTTTCGGCTTTAGGCTGTTCGGTTCCGGCGGCATTCAGTTTCTCCTGTGCCTGGCCATCCGAGACTTTCTCCTTCGCTTTGTTTCCTTGGGCCGCCAGCTTTTCATCGACAGTCTCGCGGGGACTCGAGTCCTCTTCATCATCAGCCTTCTCGCCTCCCTTAACGCTTGCCGTCGCACTCGCGCTGCTTACCGCTTTTGATTCAGCCTCCACCGTAACGCCGCCAGTTGCAGCAATGTCGCGCTCGACCGAAGAGGTCACGGTATCCACTGCGGTTGTCAGCGCCAGCGATGCCCCCACAGCCACGTTATCTCCCTGCGTCTGTCCGGTTGCCGTTGTGGCCGTACTGCTGTCCTGTTCGGCTTTACTGCTATATGCGCCGGTAAGGTTCAACCCGGTCTCTTCATCTCCGATCCGAGCAGTGGTGGTGTTCACGGCAACTGTAACGGCTGCGGTTGGAGTCACCGCAACGCTCGCGCCGGACGCGCCCCCTGTCACTTCGGTGTTCGTCACGTGTCTGCTTGCGGCGTTCAATTGCAGATTGTTCCCGCCTGTGATTTTGGCAAGATCGGCGATCTCGGCGGTCGTCGTGTTTACCGCCACATTCATGCCCACCGACGCCCCAACGCCAACAGTTGCGTCTTCGCCGCTCCCCTTTACATCCGCGCCTGCCGCTACCGTGCTCGTGGTCGCATTTTGCGCATTGACCAGCACATCGCCGGTTCCGGCGTTCACCGTCGCTCCGGTCCCGTTTTCATCCAGATCACCTTGCAGTACGGCCGCGGTAGTGTTGGTTACGGTATTGACCGCCAGGGAGCCCGCGACTCCCACGTTCGCGTCTCCTGCGCCGCTGGTGGCGCTGGTGACGAAGCTGTTTTGTCCGACCGTCGGGACTTCGGCCCTCACAGTCAATCCATTGCTGTTGATCACGGCGTTATCACCGACAGTCGCCCGGTTTTCGAGAGTGCCGATGTTTATTCCGACCGCCGATCCCACTCCAATGGCGCCACTGACGCTGCTGCCATCCGCACTGACCTCCGAAACGTTGCCTGCCTGTGCTGAGACGGTGGCGGCATTGGCCACATTCTGAGCGGCGGTCGAACTGATGTAGGCCTCTGTCGTGCTGTCGATATGGGCGATCGCTACGGCCGCCGCAATGTCGACACTGCCCTCCGCAGTCGAAGCCTCGTCTTCATACTTGGCAAGCGTTTCTTCCGTCATACTCTCAGCATCATTCTGCTTTGTGGCACCTTGGGAGGCGGCTTTCGCGCTGGTGGTTACCGTATTCGCAGAGTAGGCTTCGAGGTTGAGCGAATCCGACCGTGTTTCGGCTGTCTCGTCAATATATGCTTTCGTAACAGTGCTGATCTCAGAGAGCGCAACTGTACCTCCGACCGCGATGGCACCCTGGGCGGACGCATCGGCAGTGGTGATGGCCGTGACTGCATTGCCGGCCGTCAGGTCAAGCACACCGCCGGCGGTTATCGAACTCTCACCTCCAACATGAGCTTCTGCTTTGCTTGCCACCACGTTGATCGCCGCCCCGGCATCACCAGGCAGGCTGAGCGCATCCGGAGCCCCCGGACGGGCCTCGGCTGTCACGGTCGAATCAGCGCTTATCCTGGTGTCAGCCCCGGAGCTGACCACGGAATCTCCCCTGACGTCGACTACAGCCGCAGAATCTGCGGCGATACTGCCAAGAGGCGACAATCCGCCGGCCGAAACATTGACAATCGAACCGGCTTCGATGGTCAGGTTCTCGGATGCATCGATACGGCCCGAATCAATCTCGACTTTAGAGACTGCAGACGCCACCGCAAGCGGCAGCATTTCCGCGAGGCCTGAATTATCGTAGGCGGCATCCGCTTTGAGGCTGACGTTTTTGCCTTTGATTGTTCCGTTGATGACGCTGACGGTTGCCTGTCCGACATTGCCGCCTGCACGGACCTCAATGTCGCCGGCATCTACATCGGCGCTGCCCGGCGCAGCGACAACTCCCGAAATGTTGACGCTGCTGTCGGCAACGATCTCAAT
>Ga0123335_1000118_pt1 | contig 117790 bp, 102 predicted proteins | sample BiotimSIPDNA_2_FD_89707 | JGI IMG/M metagenome (GOLD analysis project Ga0123335, IMG submission 89707) | Anaerobic biogas reactor microbial communites from Washington, USA - Biogas_R2 time_0 SIP DNA | ecosystem: Engineered > Bioreactor > Anaerobic > Unclassified | place: Washington, USA... | reverse complement strand
TGAAAAAAAGAAACCTGATGTGGTTCACTTGTTTTGGGGACATATGCCTTCTCTTGTTGGTTGGTTTGCCTTAAATCAGCTTCATTATAAACCTATTGTTTCAATTTTTTTGGGCGCTTATGATCTTAACAGAAAAATGGGTATAAGTAAGTATGTTGCCAAAAATGCCTCAGTTGTTTTTACTCATACAAAATGTAACTTAGCTGAAGTAAACAGAATAGCCGAACCGAACAAAAATATTAAAGTAATTTATAGAGGCATCAACTTTGATTTGATTGATTTTTATAAACAAAAAAGACCAGACTCATTTCTGAGTGCCGGAAGGTTGATTAAAGAAAAAGGGTTCGACGACCTTATAGTTTTTTTTAGTAAATTTTGTTCTAGAAATAGGAATGCTAGACTGAGTATTGCAGGGGATGGTCCTGACAGGTCAAGATTAGAAAGGATTGCTAAGGATTTAGGGGTTGATTCAAGAGTCTTCTTTTTAGGGCATATCCCACATAATGATTTGCTTAATCTAATGTCAGAATCACAATTCTTTGCTTTATTTTCAAGATATGAGTCCGACAGGTTGCCTAATGTTTTGAAAGAAGCAATGGCTTGCGGTTGTTTATGTATTGCAACCGATATACCTGGCAATGACGAATTAGTTATAGATAACTTTACTGGGATTCTTTGTCCTAAGGCCGACATAAATTTAGCTGTCAATAAACTTGATCTATTAATGCATGATCCAGAGGTTATGTATAAAATTATTTCGAATGCCAGAGATTACGTAACACGATATTTCGATGTGAATATGAATATGGCATCATATCTTAATGAGTGGACACGTTTGAAGGGTGTGAATTAATTATGTTGGTTTCTATAATAATGCCAGTGTATAATTCCTTCCGTTATTTAGCTGAGTCTATCCAATCAGTTTTAGGCCAGTCTTATAAAAATTGGCAACTCATTATCGTAGACGATTGTTCAACCGATGGTTCCTGTGAGCTAGCTTTAGAATATGCAAAGAATGATTCAAGAATTAAAGTTTATAAGTTGGATAAAAATTCGGGCCCAGCTGTTGCTAGAAATTTTGCAATTGAAAAAGCAAATGGTCGTTTTATTTCCTTTTTGGATAGCGACGACTTATGGAAGCCAGAGTTTCTTATAACCTCATTAGATTTAATGTTAGAGAAAAATATAGAGTTTTGCTTTGCATCTTATCATAGGTGCGATGAAAATCTGAACCCATTACTTTCAGATTTTATTGTTCCTGAAAAAGTTTCTTATAAGGATATTCTTAAAACCAATCCAATTTCCTGTTTAACTGCGGTGTATGACACTAGTCGAATAGGTAAATTGTTAATGCCGAATATTATTAAGAGACAAGATTATGGATTATGGCTTAAAATACTGAAACAAACTGTTTTTGCTTATGGGATAAAGAAACCTCTTGCTATCTATAGAATAAGAAAACAATCTGTTTCTAGAAATAAAGTAAAAGCATCAATCTATCAGTGGCGAACTTATAGGGACGTTGAACACATTTCACTTGTCAAATCAATTTATTATTTTATTCACTATGCGTATTATGGTTTTATTAAATATAGAAAATAACGGTTAAAATGTCTGATCTTTCAAACAAAACAATCGTTGTAATAGGCCTCGGTTATGTCGGGCTTCCTTTGGCCGTTGAATTTGGGAAAAAATATAAAACCATAGGTTTTGATATCTCAAAAAACAGGGTGGATGAGCTCTCCAGATTTCACGATAGTACTAGGGAGACAACTGCGGATCAGTTGAAGTCTGCAACGAGACTGAAACTTACCTGCGAGGCCGATGGCATAAAGGATGGAAATTTTTACATCATTACGGTTCCAACTCCCGTCGACAAACACAACAGGCCTGATCTCACCCCGATAATAAGCGCTACGCGCACGGTTGGAAAATATCTGAAATCTGGTGATATTGTAGTATATGAGTCAACCGTCTATCCCGGATGTACAGAAGAGGAATGCGTTCCCGTTTTGGAAAGAGAGAGCGGTCTCAAGTTCAATAAGGATTTTTTCTGCGGTTATAGCCCGGAGAGGATAAACCCAGGCGACAAGGAACATACTGTCACAAAAATTAAAAAAGTGACCAGCGGAAGCACTGCGGAGACCGCTGATATTGTCGATGAGTTGTATCGCTCAATCATCGTCGCTGGCACTTTTAAGGCATCATCTATAAAGGTTGCCGAGGCTGCCAAGGTTATAGAAAATACGCAGCGCGATATAAATATAGCGTTTGTGAATGAACTTTCTCAGATATTCAGAAAGGTCGGAATAGACACGCACGAGGTTTTAGACGCAGCTGGGAGCAAATGGAATTTCTTAAATTTCCGGCCTGGGCTTGTGGGAGGTCACTGCATAGGTGTTGATCCTTACTATCTTACACATAAGGCGCAGGAGCTTGGGCATAATCCTGAAATCATCCTAGCGGGGCGACGCCTTAACGACAACATGGGCGCTCATGTGGCAGAACAGGTTGTGAAGGGAATGATCCACAAAGGACATAAAGTCCCTTCATCGCGAATTCTTGTTCTAGGTATTACATTTAAGGAAAACTGTCCTGACATTAGAAATTCAAAGGTGGTAGATGTGATCAATGGGTTGAAGGATTTTGGATGTACTGTCGATGTTCATGACCCGTTGGTGGATGCAAAAGATGTGTATCGCGAATATGGCATAGAGCTTACCAGTAAACTTCCAGATACAAAATACGATGCAATCGTCCTAGCCGTGGGACATTCAGAATTTAAAAAATACGACATCTCATCGTTTAAGAGCGACTCCGCTTATGTCTTCGATGTAAGAGGCTTTTTGCCGAGAGATGTTGTGGATGGAAGGCTGTGAAAGGCGTAAGGCTTTTTAGGGTAGTGGCAAGATTTTGATAGGGTGTTTTTATGGGTAAATATCAGGAATTGAAAGTGTGACAACGCTCAAAGGACTTGGCCGTTTTTATTTATCATAAAATAAACGAGGGTCTTTTTGCAAAAGACTTTGGTTTAAGAGACTAAATTAGAAGGGCAGCTGTTTTTCCTTACGCCCTACGCCTTACGCCGATTTCCCCTAAGTTTGGTTTAACTTATTTATCATAGGAGCTCAATATGTCCAACATCGCTGTAATCGGAACCGGGTATGTAGGCCTTGTCACTGGAGTCTGTCTTTCAGACTTCGGGCATCACGTCGTGTGTGTTGACAGTGATCCAAAGAAGATCGAGAAGCTGAATAACGGTGAGACTCCCATCTATGAGCCGGGGCTTCTTCCGATCGTGGAACGCAATCGCTATTACGGAAGGATAAAGTTTACTACCGATACGCGCGAGGCGGTTAAAAACTGTGACATCGTTTTTATAGCCGTTGGAACTCCTCCGGCCGAGGATGGAAGCGCGGATCTTAAACATGTCGAGGATGCTGCCCGTGAGATCGCGCGCGCGATGAACGGCTATAAGGTCGTAGTCGACAAGAGCACGGTGCCGATCGGGACTGGGCAAAAGGTGAAGGGCTGGATCTCCGAGGAGTTGAAAAACAGGAATGTAGATCATCCGTTCGATGTCGTTAGTAACCCGGAATTTCTGCGCGAGGGGTCGGCGGTGCAGGACTTCACGCATCCGGATCGCGTGGTTGTGGGGGCTGAAAGTGAGAGGGCGATCTCGATGATGAAGGATGTGTACAGGGTGCTCTATCTGAATGAAACCCCATTCGTTGAAACGAATCTGGAAACTGCTGAGATGATCAAATACGCATCGAACGCCTTTCTGGCGATGAAGATCACATTTATAAATGAGATCGCCAATCTCTGCGAGAAGGTGGGGGCAAACGTTCAGGATGTCGCCAGGGCGATGGGGAAAGATGGCAGAATCAGTCCGAAGTTTCTCCATGCCGGCCCAGGATACGGCGGGAGCTGCTTTCCGAAGGATACGAAGGCGCTGGCAGATATCGGAAAGAAGCTCGAGGCAAGGCTCTATCTGGTAGAGCAGAGCATCGAGAGTAACGAGAAACAGAAGCGCCTCATGGCCGAAAAGGTTGCCGCGACGATGGGCGATCTTAAGGGAAAGAGGATCGCCGTCTTGGGCTTGGCCTTCAAGCCTAATACCGACGATATGCGCGAGAGTCCGGCCATCACGATCATGAACGATCTGGCGGCGCGCGGGGCGCATTTTTCCGCCTACGATCCCAAGGCGATCGGCGAGGCGAAATGGCGCCTTGAAAATATGAAGGAACATATCACCTATTGTTCGGATGAATATGCGGCGATCGAGGGTGCCGATGCGGTGATGATACTTACCGAATGGAACCAGTTTCGCAGCCTCGACCTGGATCGCGTAAAGAAATCCATGAAAGGAAATCACTTCTTCGATTTCAGGAACATATATCGGAGATCCGAGATGGAGGAGAGGGGGTTTGTATATTGCGGGGTTGGAGTGTGAGAGCCGTGACTCATGGCTGGCCTTTAGATTCTGGCTTCTGTAACCTCAATCCCAACCTCAGCCTTCGTCTCGATATTTCCCCTTCAATTTCAATCACATATAATTGCTTGACTTGAAGATTTCCTCATGTATACCAGCAAAAATTCTTTGTTTCCAGGGGGTTATATGAGAAAACATCTCAGATCCGTCAGCGCCTTTATGGCTCTTAATTTTATATTTTTCACCTCTTTAACGGCCTATGCGCAGGTTCCTACCAGAGCTAAACAGGGTGCGGCTACCAAGCCCAGCTTTCGAACTTATCAGGCTGATGGAGCTGACCCCTCCCAGTCTGGCGGGTTTGGGGGGGATAGATCCGGCCTTTCGCAACAGGGTTTGACCGATTATTCGAGGTCCGGGATTGGCGGCGTCATGAGCATGTCCGCCTATCAGATCCATGTCCTTGGTGAGGTTGGTGAGCCCGGTACATATCAGGTCTCGGCATCCACCAGGCTATCAGATGCCGTCAAACAGGCCGGGGATGTCACCTTTGTCGGTTCGCTTCGCCACATACAGCTCAAACGGGATGGGCGATCTATTCCGATCGATCTTCTTTCATATGAGCTTTACGGAAATCTCGAAAATAACCCCTATCTGATGGAAAATGACGTTATCTTTATTCCGCTTAGGAAGGATGTGGTCCAGATCGCCGGATCGGTTAGAAGACCGAATATATATGAGCTTAAAAATGAGAGGAATCTGAAGGCGCTTATAGAGCTCGCTGGCGATTTCACCGCTGGCGTTGATATGTCCCTCCCCATAAAGGTCGTAAGGTTTAAGAATGGCAGTAAGGACGTTATCGATGTGAATAACGATTCGGTCAGCCTTTCCTCCTTCGATATCCTGAATGGCGATGTGGTATTTGTTCCTAATGTGATTACGGCACAAAACGAATTCGATTTTAATGTGGAGAGTCTCCCCGGCGAGCAGCCTTTTTATCCATCATATGAAGATAGGGTCTTCGTTCTTGGCGGGGTTAAATTTCCTGGGGCGTATCCATTCAGCCCACACTATAACCTTTCGCAGTACCTCTCCCTCGCAGGCGGTGTCTCGGAGAGAGGCAAGGTCAGTAAGATCAAGATCATTGCCCCCGATGGAAAGGTTAGAAAAGGGGTCGATGGGATGGTTGTAAATCCGGGTGACAGCATATCCGTAAAGGAGCGCTGGCTGAGCCCGACGGGATGGATTACATTTATGGTCAGTATCGCGAGCTTCGGCCTCTCCGCCTCGGCTACGATACTTGCATTGCAGAGGAAGTAGAAAAACCGTGACTGGTGACTCGTTACCGGTGAACGGTCGGAACAGGATTCCCGTCTGCCCCGCGGTAGCGGCGGCTTAAATCATGCGGGAATGACATTCATGGTGTCATCCCCGAGTGACGAGATGGTCGTCATCCTCGAATGACTTTATCGGGGATCCAGCAACAACCGCGACTGGCGGCAAAGCAGAAGCTAGAAGGGGAAAAAGGAGTTGCAGATGATGGGATCGAATATAAATCAATCCATGGGTCGCGGAGGCAACGACGATGAGATAGACTTGGTCGATCTTTTTATCGTCCTGAAAAAGAGGCGGAAGATGATAGCCATAATAGTCGGCGTTGCCTGCGTCCTGGCGGTGATAGTGAGCCTCCTTCTACCTGAAATCTTTAGATCGCAGGCTGTCATCATGCCGCTTCAGCAAAAATCCGGGATGATGTCTGCCCTCGGCGGCGACCTGGGTGGTCTTGCGGCTCTTGCCGGAATCGGCGGAATGAATGCCGGCCCTGAGGCGAAGCTGATGGCGATTCTTCAAAGCAGGAGCCTCGCCGATGCGGTTATAAATAAGCAGGGGCTGATGCAGATATTCTTTGAGGATGAGTGGGATGCGGACAAAAAGAGCTGGAAAAGCGAGGATCCTGAAGAGATTCCCACTATGGAGCGTGCTGTTGATGCATTCAGAGATAGTGTGATCTATGAGCAGAATAAAGAGATTTCTACGATATCTATCAACGCTGACTTCAAAGATCCGGAGCTTTCCGCCAGGGTGGCCAATGCCGTAGTTGCCGAATTGCAGGAGATAATAAATCAGAAGGCTTTTTCGGTTTCGAAGAAAAATAGAATTTTTATCGAGGGGCTTCTTCGCAAAAACAAGCGCGACTTTCTGGAGGCTGGCAAGGCGATTGCCGATTTCTACGGAAGGAACAAGGTTTCGAGCGTAGATGCTAACATCGATGTGGATATTGAAATTGAGCGCCTGAAGGAGGGAGCGCGCGCCTTGGATCTGGACTTGGATGAACTGAATAAGCGTCGCGCGGAGATAGAGAATAAGCTCAAGGAGATGCGGGTTAAAAACGTCCCGCAGCAGGTGTATCTTCAGTACCTGGAGATGCGCCGCGAGGTTATAGCCAAGATAAATGCGCTGCTCTCTACGCAGTACGAGATGGCGATGATCGAGGAATCGAAGGAAGATATAAACTTTCAGGTGATAGATGATGCGGTTGTTCCTATACAGAGATATAAGCCAAAGAGAAAGTTGATCTGCGTCGTTACCTTCATGGCTAGTCTCTTTCTTGCGATCTTCGCTACTTTCGCGCTTGAATATATAAACAACTTCAAGGCGGAGATGAGGAAAAGAAAAGTGTAACTGGCAACGGGGACAGGAAAACCCGTGATTATTGACAATGGACCATAGACCAGCTGCGATCGGTGGTTTTGGTCGATGGTCAATTGTCCATGGTTGAAGTTGCGGTCGGAACAGGATTCCCGTTTGCCCCGCGGTAGCAGCGGCTTAGTACCGCGGGAATGACAGCGCGCTGAAAGGTTGTCATCCCCGAACGATTTAATCGGGGATCCAGTAAAAACCGTGACTCGTAACTGGTGACTGGCGACAAAACAGAGGCTGGATGTGAGATGCTAGAAGCTAGAAAAACCTCGGCCGCGGAAATCTAGCTTCTCGTTTCTAGATTCTGGCTTCTGCAACCTTAGCCTCACTCGATGGTCGGTAAAACATTATGAACCATACATCCGCACTGGTGCTTAGCTTGCTGCTCTTGGGGGCGATATCGTATTCGGTCACCGCCTCTTTTCTGGTCCCCTTTGTGCGGCGCTTCGCCATTTCTCGCGGGTGGGTCGATGATCCTGCCAGGTCGGTCAGGAAAGTCCATAAGGAACCGGTCCCGTACTTCGGCGGTGTGGCGATCTATCTAGGATTTTTATTCAGCGTGATAGTCAACTACGTCTTTTTTCATCGCTTAAATTCCTCGATGGAATATCCTAGCTGGTTTCTCTCATTTATAGTTGGTGCATTTTTTATCCTTTCCATAGGCACGCTCGATGATATCTACGATATAAGCCCGGTAAAAAAACTTTTCTCGCAGCTATTCATCGCGAGCCTCGTCTTCCTGGGCGGAGTCCAGCTTGATCATATAAATCTTCCGATCCTCGGCTTGGTGGAGTTCGGACAGATCTCGTATTTGATTACCGTCTTTGTCATAGTGATTGTGATGAATGCAGTAAATATAATAGATGGCCTGGACGGGCTTGCTGCCGGAATAGTCCTAATCGCTTCCTTTGCAAATCTGGCGATGGCGCTTTATCTGGAACTTTATTTCGTGGCGTTGCTCGCGTTTATCTTCATCTTCTGCCTCGCTGCATTTTTGAAGTTCAACTGGTATCCGGCAGGGATGTTTCTGGGCGATGGTGGAAGTTTGCTGATAAGTTTTATCCTCTCAGTGATAATGATCCAGAACGTGCAGGCCTCCGGTAAATTTTCACAGGGGGCGGCCCCATTTCTGGTTTTATTTTATCCTCTTCTCGATCTGGCGTTTGCGATCGTGCGCAGGGTGATAAAGGGCAAACCGATGATGAGCGCGGACAATGCGCACCTGCATCATTTCCTGATGCGTAATGGATTTGGGCATGATGGATGCGTGAAAATCATAATGTTTTTCACTGGGATCATGCTGATTGCAGCGCTTCTCTTCATCTTTCACCTCTTTATACCAGGGCTTTTACTTTTACTTCTTATTCTGGCGGGGCTTACCGCATTCTTCATATACACGGGTTATTTCAAGCCCGTCTTGTTGAACAGATATCTGCAGAATCGTTCGAGGTTTAAGGCGCTTCATGCGTATAAAAATTTTCTTCTGATAAAGGTTCGCCATGCTGAATCGAAGGACGACCTCTGGTCGATGATGTCGGGGATGGCTGTGGAATTTTCGCTTCCGGCGATAAGCTGGTTTGGCAATGGCAACAGTGAGCGCAAAATAGGGGAGTTCTCGGTCCCATCCTTGCAGATCAAGTCGGAAAAATTGGTGAATTCCGGGACTCGGTTCGAGTATTACATAAGGCAGGATTTCGATGATTATATCAAGGCCGAGATCGAGTCCTTCGTTAAGATGGTTATCACCGCGGTGGATAAAAGGTACGGATATTTGAAAAAGATGGGCGGGGTGTAAAAGCCGTGACTGGTGACTCGTAACTGGTGAACGGTCGGAACCCCGCGGTAGCGGCGGCTTAAATCATGCGGGAATGACAGTATGGTCGTCATCCCCGAGTGCTTTAATCGGGGATCCCGTAACAACCGTAACTGGTGACTGGCGGAAAAACAGAAGCTAGAGATGTCGGTCGATGGTCAATTGTTCATGGTCGGTATTTTCGGCCTAGCTTCACTTGAGGATATAAACATGGCATATACAAATGAAGATCTGGAAAATTTAAGAAATCGGATCATAGAGATCTCATCTAAAAACGGCGGGCATCTTGCGCCGAGCCTCGGTGTTGTTGAACTCTCTACAGCACTGCACGAGGTTTTTAAAAGCCCCGAAGATTCCATCATATGGGATGTCGGACATCAGGCCTATGCCCACAAGATACTTACAGGCCGCGGCGATCGCTTTCACACGATAAGGATGCGCGGCGGCCTTTCAGGTTTTCCGAAGCGCGAGGAGAGCGAGCATGATCCGTTTGGCACAGGGCACAGCTCGACCTCCATTTCCGCAGCGCTGGGAATCGCCGAGGCAAAACGCCTTTCCGGCGATAAGAGCAAGACCATCGCCGTGATAGGGGATGGTTCGTTGACTGGAGGTCTTGCATTCGAAGGGATGAATAACGCAGGACACATTCAGAACAAAAACCTGATAGTGGTGCTAAACGACAATCAGATGTCGATCGACAAGAACGTCGGCGCCATAGCCCGATTCATGAATCGCGGCCTCACCAATCCGACCTACAACCGTATCAAGCGCGATGTGAAGACCCTGCTCAACATAGTTTCGACCAAAGAGCTCAATCTTGTGGATTTGACCAGAAGGGCGGCGCTCGTAGTGAAGGATTTTTTTCTGGCAGGGAGTCTGTTCGAGGCCTTCGGTTTCAGATACATCGGTCCGATAGATGGCCACGACTACAAATCGCTTGTAGAAACACTGAAAAATATATCCGATGATATCGACAAGAGCCCCGATAAGTCGCAGCCCGTTCTGCTTCATGTTATAACGAAGAAGGGGAAGGGGTACGCCCCGGCCGAAAAAGACCCTTCGAAATATCATGGGATATCCAAATTTGACATAAACACAGGCGATCCGCTTTCCGATCCCAATGATCCTCGTCCTACATATACCGCCGCGTTTAGCGATTCGCTCTGCAGGTTGATGCAACAGGATAGCCGCGTGATCGCTATAACCGCCGCTATGCCCAGCGGTACCGGACTTGACAAGGTGCGCGATAGATTTCCAGGTAGATATTACGATGTTGGAATAGCTGAGCAGCATGCCACGGTATTCGCAGCAGGTCTTGCGACACGTGGTTTTCGCCCGGTCTTTGCTGTTTATTCCAGTTTTCTGCAACGCTCATTCGACCAAGTGATACACGATGTCGCTCTCCAGAATTTGCCTGTCATCTTCGCGATCGACAGAGCGGGAGTCGTAGGTGATGACGGCCCTACGCATCATGGAGTTTTCGATCTAAGTTTTTTGAGATCTATTCCGAATATGACTATCATGGCGCCATCCGATGAGGAGGAGCTTTCGAGGATGCTGTTTTCGGCCATGACGTATAAAGGGCCTGTGGCGATAAGATATCCCAGAGGGAAAGGGACCGGCGTTGCTGTTTCCGCCAGTCCAGAGCCTATTCCATTTGGAAAATCGGTGACGATAGGGGATCCGGAAAAACCGGACTGTGTTATTTTTTCAGCTGGGAATATGCTCAAGGTAGCGGTGGACGCCGCGTCATCGCTCAAGCTTCGGGGTATAGATGCTGCCGTGGTTGATGCGAGATTTGTCAAGCCGCTGGATGAGTCCTGCATTCTAAGGATGGCCAAGAGATGCCGCCGTTTTATCACCATAGAGGATGGTATGAAGGCGGGCGGCTTTGGATCGGCGGTGCTCGAACTTCTAAGCGACAGAGGGTTCGAAGAAATATCGGTCCTTAGATTTGGATATGACGATATCTTCGTTGAGCAGGGGGCCATTCCTGAGTTGCATAGAATGCACGACCTCTACGCCGATGCCATAGTCAGTGCGGTTATTTCCGAAAACGCGGAGAGATCTTCTGATTCCGTTCTTCATATATCTTCTCCCCGTAGATAGTTTCTTCCGGAGGCTTCAATGAAAACCAGATGTTTTAAATCGATTGCCGGATTTGTGTCGGCGCATCCATGGAAGATAGTCGTAGCCGCGCTCCTTTTGACGGTTTTTTCCGCAGTATATGCGTCATTGACCCTGAAGCTGAACGCCAACCAGGATGATCTCGTCTCTCGCGACCTCGATTACAGCAGGCGCTATCTCGATTTTCTTGATGAGTTCGGGGACGAGGAATATCTCTATGTGGTGGTCGAATCGGAGGGAAATCCTGAAAGGGCAAAGCGTTTCATTTCCTCGCTTGCGGGGCGGCTTCATGGGATCGATGGACTCAGCCAGGTGATATGGAAGATAGAAAACCCTGTGCTCGAAAAGAATTTTCTCCTGTATCTGACTACCGACCAGCTTACGACTCTCAAGGGGATGCTCACGGAGGGGGCCTTTTCCGCAAAAAATATAGCCAGCTGGCATAGTTTTGCTGAACTCATAAGCGCCCTCACCTCGAAAGTAAGAGAACCTGTTTCAAAAGATGACGAGGGAAAACTCTCACAGGGCTTCACTTTTATCGACAGCATGCTGGATAATATTTCCGCTGCGCTTGCCGGCGGTAAAACTTCTGGAGCAGGGCTCGAATCGGTTTTTTTCGGAGGGGATGAGACCTTCGATTCCGACGGCTATTACAGAAATGGCGATCTGTATCTCATCATGATCATGCCTGACAAAGATTTTACGACGATGTCAGTGATAGAAAAGCCGCTGGCCGATATTCGTGCCGCGATAAAACAGACGAAGAGCGAGTCGGATTTTGCCGACATCAGTGCTGGGCTTACTGGAAGGCCGGTGCTTTCAGCCGACGAGATGCAAACATCCGACCGCGATACGACGCGTGCCACACTTCTTGCCATTGTACTTGTGGGAATGCTCTTCGTCCTCTTCTTCGGAAGCTTCAGCAGGCCCATGCTTGCGATGACATCGCTTATAATGGGGATATCCTGGACCTTCGGCCTTGTATCGGTCGTCTATGGAACGCTCAATATTCTATCGATAGTCTTCACTCTTATCCTGATTGGCGCCTCGATCGAATATGCGATACATATAGTTGCCAGATATCAGGAGTATCTGTCCGAAAGCGGGGAGATAGATTCCTCCATCGCTAAAGCGCTTGCGACTTCAGGAAGGGCAGATCTTACCAGCGCTCTTACCACATCCGCGGCATTTTTAACCATCATGTGGACGGATTTCACTGCGCTCGCCCAGCTAGGATTCATAGCCGCAAGCGGAATACTGCTCTGCCTCACCAGTATGTTGATCGTTCTGCCGGCCATGATCATTATACGCGACAGAAGACGCGCGCCGATGGATCTCAAGAAGGTGAAACCATTCGCGATGCCATATCTTTCTTTTGCTTATCGCAAAACATGGGTGCTTGGGATTGCGGCTCTCATCCTCAGCGTGGTAGCGGTCGTTTTTGCGCCTAAGACCGGATTCGATAACAACCTGCTTAACTTACAGGCAGATGGTCTGGAATCAGTAAAGTATGAACATATCATAATGGAGAAGTCTTCGGAGACAACCTGGTTTGCCAGGGCGGTGACGGAGAGCGCTCAGAAGTCGCACGAGCTGGCAAAAGAATTCGAGATGCGGCCAAGCGTGAGAAAGGTTGATGATGTTGAGCGGATAGTCCCTGAACACCAGCTTGCAAAAATTCAGATAATTGAAGGTATAGCCCCGGCCTTTGCAAATCTGCTTTTCAGTCCGCTTTCCGGCGAACTCGATGCGGCAGCTCTTTCGTCGTCGCTGACTGATCTTTCAGATAACCTGATGCTTCTACAGAATGAGGCCTTTAAGGCAGGCAGGGCCGATGCTGTCGAGGAGTTGGACAAATTCGGTGCGAAGGCTTCTGACCTCGCCGCCGCAATATCATCCGCCTCGTCGGAAGAAGTCAAAAGAGTTGCTGCGCTTCAGGAAAATTTCTTCAAGGATTTGCACAACAGCATAGAGATCCTTGCCAGTGGTATGGATCCTACTACTATATCGGAGAAGGATCTTCCGGCGGATATCCTAAGGCGCTTTGTCAGCCCCAAGGGAAGGTATTCCATGTTTATCTATCCTAAGGAGGATATCTGGGACCCCGTCGCTTTGGAACATTTTGTTTCTGATATAAGGAGTGTGCATCCGGAGGTTTTTGGAACCCCGATAAGTGTTTATGAATCTGCCAAGATGATGCGCGAAACATTTTTGCGTTCTGCAATACTCGCTTTTGTCGTGATATTCGTTCTGGTCCTTATAGATTTCAGGTCCGTAAAATCCGCTGTCATGGCAGTATCTCCTCTTGCGATAGGGTTGCTGTGGCTTCTCGGCGGAATGGGATTTTTCGGCATACCATTCAACATGGCAAACTTTTTTGCGATTCCGATTTTGATCGGAATAGGCGTCGATTTCGGTGTGCATATGGTGCACAGGCTGAGATTGGAGAAATCTCTTTCCGCCATGACTAGTTCGACTGCCAAGGCGGTGGTTCTTACAGCTCTTACGAATGCAATAGGTTTCGGAGCGATGGTGATCGCATCGCATCGCGGCATTGCGAGTCTCGGGAAGATAATGGCGATAGCATCAGCTGCGTGTCTTGCTGCGACTATGATAGTTCTTCCGTCGATAGCCAAGGCATTCAATTACGGGAATAGAAGCAGGTAGGGAGGTGTAACTGGTGGCTGGTGACTGGTGACTGGTGAAAAGGAGCTCGCGATGAAAAAAATATTCGGGGCAGATAAGATAGGATTTGTTGGAATCCTTAAAAATATTCTGATCATCATCATTGGTTCGGCGATTACCTCCGTAGGGGTTAGCGTTTTTTTGATACCGCACAAATTTCTTTCCGGTGGCGTCAGCGGGCTTTCACAGTTTGCATCATATCTCACAGGGTATGAAGTGGGAACTTATGTTCTTGTTCTGAACATCCCCGTCTTTATTTTCGGGATAATCTACCTCAGCCGTTCTTTCATAATAGGAAGTCTTTTCGGAACGATAACCCTTTCACTGGGTCTTTATTCCACGGTGTGGATGAGCAAGATGGGATGGGCGCCGGAGCCCCTTCTGTCGGCAGTGATAGGGGGGGCGCTATCCGGAGGTGGCACCGGACTGGTCTTTAGGACCAATAGCTCTCATGGCGGAATCGATATCGTAGCGGCGGTAATCAGAAAACGATGGTCGATGAGCATAGGCACGATAGCCTTTGTTTTTAACGCCATTGTTTTGCTTTCGCTTGGACTGATTTATGGTCTGCACGTTGCGCTCTATTCGGTTGTCGTTCAATTTTGCTCCTCGATGGCACTCGATAAAATCATGCTCGGCTTCGATAGAAGAAGGGCGGTATTTATAATAAGCGATGAGCCTCACAGGATCGCCGATCTAATCATGAAGAAGCTGAATCGCGGCGTGACCTTCCTCGATGGCGAGGGTGCGTATATGGGTAGAAAGCAGAAGGTCATCTACTGTATCGTCTCAATTCGTCAGCTCGCCCGGGTGAAGTTCTATGTCCAATCCGCCGACCCCCATGCGTTTATGACCATAGCGGAGGTCAGCGAGGTCATGGGGAAGGGCTTCAAAGCGATGCCGATTTAACTTCCATGACTCGTGACCGGTGACGGGCGTAAAAACAGAAGCTAGAGGTGAGATGCTAGAAGCTAGAAAAACCTCGCCCGCATAAATCTAGCTCCTCGCTTCTGACTTCTCACTTCTGCTTTTCCCTCACGCCTTGAGCCTTACGCCCTACGCCTGATTTCCTTTGACCTTTCACCTTTAACCGTTGACCTCAACCTTACTCCTTATTGCACTTTCTCGCTTCTATGATATAAGCGGCGCATGTCTTTTCTCGACAGAACAGGCGCTGTATCAATCGCCACTCTCTCCAAAATTTCGGAGCTAGGGGCTTTTTTTGTATTAATCCTAAAAAGCGCATGGTGCGAGAGGAGAGTTGCACCCGCGATGGTTTTAGACATCATCATGCGGCAGATTCTCTTTACCGGTGTGGAGGCTTTGAAAATAATCACTGCCATAGCTCTTATAATCGGTGGAGTCGTCATCCTTGAAACTTTTTCCATACTTCCCGGATTGGGGGGGGAGTCGGCGATTGGCACTATCCTGGTTATAGTCGTTGTCCGGGAGCTCGGTCCGCTGCTTACAGCCTTTATCGTCATCGGACGATCCGGCACCGCAATTTCAACTGAAATAGGTTATATGACGGTAAATCACGAGGTCGAAGCGATAGAATCTATGGGAATAAACCCGCTGCGTTTCATCGCTCTTCCTAGGATTATAGGGGTTGCGGTCGCTATCGCTGCGCTATCCTTTTATTTCAACACAATTGCACTTTTCGGAGGATACTTTTTCGCTAGGTTCATGGTCGATATACCTTTTGGGACTTATATCGCCAATCTCTCCGCGGCCATAGGATTCTGGGACGTCGCCGTCAGCGGAGTCAAATGCGCAGTCTTTGGCGTGATCGTAGCCACGATATGTTGTTACGCTGGTTTCACAGTCAGATATTCCTTTACCGAGATTCCGCAGGTGACTACCAAGGCCGTAGTTACATCGATATACCTCTGCTTTTTGTCCAATATATTGATAACACTTTTTTTCTACATCTGAAGGAGTCTTGATTTGGAGATTTCCCTTGAAAATGTTTCATTTAGGTACGATGGCGGGCGTCTTCTGATAGAGGATTTTTCCGACCGCTTTCAGTCGGGAGAGATCGTTGGCATCGTGGGATCTTCAGGATGCGGGAAAAGCACTCTCCTGAAAATTATTTCACTCCTTCTACGGCCTATTTGCGGTGTAATTCGGGTCGATGGGGATGATTTTTGGTCGCTGGGCAACCGTGAGATGAACTCTCTAAGGGGAAAGACAGGCTTCGATTTTCAGGATGCAGCTTTAATTTCAAATATGAGCGTCGAGCGGAATTTACAGCTGCCGGTGGAATATTCCATGGGAGATAAATCTGCCGCTGCCAAGTTTGCAGCTGATGCCATCGTGCGAGGCGGGCTCGGCGAGTATTCGATGATGATTCCTGCGGCCCTCTCATATGGCATAAAGCGCCGCGTCTCACTGCTTCGCGCCGAAATTTGCGCCAAGGGCGCATTTTTCTGCGACGAGCCGAATCAGGTCTCGGACGGGCGCTACAAAAAACTTTTTTCCGAGATTTTGAGAAAAAAGAGGGATGCCGGAGCGCTATGTCTCATCGCTTCGGGCGATCTCACTTTTCTTGAACCGCTGGTGGATAGGGTGGTGGAGATAAAACCGTGACTTGTGACTCGTAACTGGTGAACGGTCGGAACGGGATTCCCGCCTACAACTGCGGGAATGGCGCTGTGATTGTCGTCCCCGCATGATGTTGACGGGGATCCACTAGCTGCCGTGACTATCAGCGGGGGTATGTTCACGCGAAGCGGGTACGCGTCCCCGGAATGAGGAGAAATTATGATTTTTAAATTCAAACATCTTCAAAAGATAGTCGGCCTTTTCGTCATCATCGCCGCACTGATGGTAGTCGTGCTCCTGATGCTCGTCGCACGCGGGCAGCGCTGGTTTCAGGGGTATGTTCGTTACACGGCAAATCTTCAAAGCGCTTCTGGTTTGAAGCCAGGCTCGCTCGTCGTCATCAACGATCTGGAGGCCGGTCGGATAGGGCGCGTTGTGCTAGATTCGAATAATCGTGTAGAGATGCAGATTCAGCTTTTCGATCAGTATGCCGACAGAGTCAGGGAAGGTAGTAGTGTCAGAGTTCTGCGTCCAATCGTAGGCTCTGCTGTGATGGCTCTGATCCCCGGCGATCCAGCCGCTCCAGCACTTGCGCCCGGCAGTCTTATTCCGACCGAAGGGGCGGAGGCAGCAGGCCTTGATGACCTGATAGAACAGGCGACTTCGCTGATAGCGGCCCTCGGCGATCCCAAAGGGGATCTCATGCTTTCCCTTGCCAACGTAAGCACGGCCACGAAGGGAATAGTTGATGCGATGACGAAAAATGACTCCAGCATGAAACTTCTCCTCGAGCGCCGCGATCTTTACGATAAATTGAGTTCGGCGATGGGGCATCTGAATCATATTCTTGGCGAGGTCGATAAAGCGAGTCCTGAGATCAGGGACGCGATAGTCGAGGCGCGTCGCGGGCTTGAAGAGGTTAACAAGGTAACGCTGGCCCTGCAGAAAAGTTTTCTGCTGCGCGGAAATATCAAGCAGCAGATAAAACAGGACTCGACGCTCAAGTTTGAAGCCCGGCCGTAAAAGCCGTGACTTGTGACTCGTGACTGGTGAGCGGTTGGAACCCCGCGGTAGCGGCGGCTTAAGACCGCGGGAATGACGTTCATGGTGTCATCCCCGAGTGCTGTAATCGGGGATCCCGCAACAGCCGTGACTGGGAAAAACAGAGGCTAGAAGCTAGAAAAAGCGGAGATTAGAAATCTCGCTTCTGACTTCTAGACTCTAGCTTCTGTAACCTCAACCTTATCCAATTGGGGAGACAAACGGTACGCGTTCCCGGAAAAAAAGGAGGTTATGTGAAGCTGATAATGATAATTGCTGCGCTGCTGACGATAGCAATGGCAGGGTGTGGCGGCGGAAAGAGAGCTTCCACGGTCGATACGATAAAGGTCGATGTTAAGCGCCTCAACCTTCGCGGAAACGAGTTTTACTATCAGGGGCGCTACGATGATGCCGCCAGGTTCTACGGTCGCGCTCTCTCGATATCCGAGAGGATAGATCATGAGGAAGGGGTCGCCGAAAGCCTGAACAATCTTGGCCAGCTGTATCTTGTCGCAGGCAGTTACGACGATGCCTGCACGAAATTTCGCGAGGCATTGGAGATCAACGACAGGATAGGAAATTTGAAGGGGGCAGGGGCGAACTTGAATAATATCGGCAGTGCGCAGATGGCAAAAGATGATTTAGTATCTGCTCGTAGCTCATTTTTAGAAGCGATGAAGAGATATCGCGACGCTAAGGACGGCGAGGGGGTCGCGACCGTTCTAAGTAACGAGGCCCTTATCGATATCGAATCGGGAGAGCTTGCCTCTGCTCGCGACAAACTCTCCCAATCGCTGGCGATATCGATTCCTAAAAAACTTCACCGCCTTTCCGCGACATCTCACTATTCGCTGGGGAGGCTCGCTGAAAAAGAGGGGGATTTTGAGGCCGCCCTGCAAGGGTATGATCGTGCTCTTGCTGAAGACAAGCTGGTCGAATATTCTGCGGGGATCTCCAAAGATTTGGATGCCCTCGCGCGGGTGAACCGAGCCCTCGGTCGCGACGCAGAGGCCGATGACTATATGAACAGGGCGCGAAAAAGTAAGGAACTGCCGTGACTGGTGACTCGTGACTGGTGAACGGTTGGAACGGGATTGCTTCGCTTGACGCTCGCAATGAAGATGTGGGTTTCCGTTCACCGTTCACTATTTACCGTAGTATTTCTGCCATGCGTTCTTCGATCTCGGAAATTTCCTCTTCATGCGCCTTGTCGCCGTGAGAGTATTTCTTGAGGCCGGAGAGGAGGGATTCGAGATCGTCTGTCTCCCCCGATGAGAGTTTTGCGCGCGCGCGCAGAAGCAGGATTCGATAGCGGTGCGAATTCGATGAGACGTCCTCCGGCATTCCAGAAAGCATGCGATCGGCCTCCTCGAAGCATTTTTCCATCTCTTCGAAATTTCCATTGCCGAAGTGGGCTTCGCCAAGCCCTTCCATGGCCGACATGGTGAAGAAGTCGCGGCGGTCGCCGGCGAGCGCCGCTTCAAAATATAGTATCGCCTTATTGTAGTCCCCCATCTCGTTGCAGCATCTTCCCATCAGTGACCATACGCGTGCCGCAAAGAGGGCGTAGTTTTCACCGCCCAGGCATGCGCTGGCCGATATCTGTTTGTTGCATTCCTCCATGCAGCGCGGGTAGTCGCCCTGATCATAGAATATGTTGGCCAGCGTCGCATGAACCTGCAGCAGCGGAAAGCCGGCGAGCTTGCTTTCAGCGAGCCTCAGGGCCTTTCTCGCCCAGAGAAGAGCCTTATCGAAGTTTCCGGAGAGCCTGTATATTTCAGCGAGCGTAACGTATGCCGAGTTTAGCGAATATATGCCGAGCTTTTTTTCTTCGATCTGTTTTTCAAGATTAGCAGCAGCCGCCCGATAATTTCCGAGCGACATCAGAACCGAGTATAACAGATTGTTCGATATTAGCTCGACGCGGTTTTTAGGGAGGAGCTGCTCGAGCTCAGCGCTCTTTTCAAAAAGTTTTTTTGACTCTTCGAGCAACTCCCTCGAACGTTGTGGTTCGCGATATGCCCTGTGGTAGAAAAGCTGTCCCTCGAAATTCATGAAGAAGGCCTTGCGAAAGAGCGTGTCGCATTCGGAACATGAATTCTTTTCTTTTTCGATGAGCTTGCCTGCGGAAGTGAGGTCGCCGCCACGCAGAGTTTTTATTATCGCGAGGGACGTCACTTGGTCGTGCCAAAAACCGCATTTTTCTCGCGTGATTTTCTGCGCCTCTCTTATTGTGAGTTCCGCCTCAGTGTACCTATCCTGATTCAGATGAGCCCCCGATATGAGGGACAGAACATACGATCGGAATTTCCAGTTTTCCGCATCTATCTTTTGGAGCGCGAGCTCTAAGAGTTCAACCGCAAGTGCGGCTTTGCCCTCGTGGTTTAGCATCCGCCTGCCGAGCTTGATCGCCGAAGATGCCGCCCTCCGGGTGTCGCTGGAAAAGGCAAGATGAAGGAGGAGTTCATTTTGGAATTCTTCGCTTTTTTTCCCGCGCTTCTCGAGTTCAAGAAATATCGCGTCGTGGAGCATCTCGCGGCGTTTGGTTTCCATTTCAGAATGGATGAGCCCCGGCATGTAGGCTTCATCGACAAAGGTGTAAGGATCTTTAACGCTTCCCGCTTTCGACTTGGCAGGCCTCAGTATTCCCTTGTCGCAAAGCATCCTTATGGTCTGTGCGGAGGTGGTCCTGTCTAAGAGCTTCATGATAAGTGAGGCGGATGGAGGGGGAAGAAAGGGCTTGAATGCCAGACAGGCGGCAATCTCCGCCGCTTCGCGTTCAGCCGGTTCGAGGGAGTGAAATTTTGCAAGCAGTCTCTCCCGCGTTGACCCGCTGGCGGGTTTTTCCGGACGGAGCGATATTTCCTGCGAGGTAATAACAACCTCCCCGCATGCGTCGAAAAGCGCACTTTTGCTGTCGAGCTCCTCCAGCCTCTCGACTATCTCCTGCGGTATTCCCGCAGTCTGTTCTATCAGGAGATCTATTGTTGCAGAGGAGATTTCCCTTTCGGAGAGCGCCGGCGTGGCCTTGAGATATCTCTTCAGATCGGCGGCTTTAAATGGCGGGATCTCGAATTTTACCGATTCAAGCTGTTCCGGCATCAAACCATCCGCGACCGCACTGCCGGATTTTGATGTCGCGACCATCAGAACGGGAGCTAGATCGGAATAGAGTTTCTGATTTTTTCTGCGTTCCACAAACAGCGATGCCAATCCCTTTAACGTTTTAAGAGCTCTGTCGGCCGCTTCCGATCCTTGTATGAGTTCATGGAGATCATCCATGAAGAGGATGATAGGCTTGGAATTTTCCGCCATGTCTCGCTCGAGGCGAGCTATCGACTCGAGCATGTGATCATCAGACATCGGAAATGTCATTGAATGCAGCGCTATTCTCTCGACGTCCATCTCCGCTGTGCTTTTGAGACAGGAGATGAGATGTGATTTGCCGATCCCGTCCGGGCCGGTCAGGTGATAGAGCGAATTCTTAGGGATCTCCGATGAAATCACCCTATCGATATCGGGTTCTATTTCGTCACATATCTTTTCGCGGCCTATGCGAGAAAGTCCGGGTGGGCGGAGATATGAGGCCTCTGAGGAACCCTTCGCACCGAAGGCTTCAGGCATATGAGTCCGAAGTGCGTTTATTACCGCACGCGCGTTTGGATAGAACCTATTTTCAGGCTCGAATGAAAGAAGCTTCAGGATTATCTTGTCCAGAAAGTCAGGGACGAATCTTCCTTTTTGCTTGTGTGCCGCCGATGGAGGATCCGGCGATATGTACTCCTCGCCGTCGATCATTTTCCGTATGGCGTCGCGCGATCCCCTTGCGCTCCTTTCGAACGGATGAGCTCCCCAGGTGATGCAGTTGTACATGACCACCCCTGCCGAATACAGGTCTGACTTGGAGTTCACCTTTTCGCGTAGGCCGAGAGCCACCTCCGGCGCCATCGTAGAAATGGTTCCTATGAAGCTTCCTCTATATTCGGAAGGGGTCATAGCGAGGCCGAAGTCGATTATCTTCACCCTCGGGGATCCTTCCACCTCTTCGACGAGAATGTTGTCGGATTTGATATCGAGATGTATGAGCCCGCTTCTGTGTATGAAGTCGAGTCCTTCTAGGAATTGCACGAACAGTGGAATCATCTCGGAGGGTTCCCACCCCTTTACGTACTGCGCGAGTGGTTTTCCGTCGACGAATTCCGAGACTATGAAAAAGTGGCCCTCCTTGAATCCTATTTCAAAGACCCTCGCTATATTGGGATGCTCGAGTTGGAGAAGCGTTCTGTATTCTATCTTGAAACGTTCTACGTTGATCTCGTATGCCCGCCTGGTCTCTTGAGTTATCTCCAGAGGGCGATTTCCGAGTGAAGGATGCTTTCGCGCTAATGCGCGCTGTATATTTCTTTCTATGAGTTCCTTGTCCAGGACCTTGATTGCGACTCGGCGTTTGCCATCGGGGGCGGATCCTTCATGAACGAGTCCCGATCCCCCGTGCGCAATCTCAGGCCGGGTTACTATGTAACCGCCAAACGCGTTCGCTTCAGACATGGCGAGGATTCTCCCGTCCTTCATTCCACTCTTGCAACGACAACTGCGTTTTCGATCCTGCCTTGGCGCTGACCCAAAGATGGCCATGCCGCTTTTTCGAGGGTGAAATCTAACATTTATTTTGGACTTTTGAAACCTCTCTTATCAATTATTTCATTTAAGCAACCTCTGAAAAATAAGCAAATTCAGGGCACCTCTAAAAGCTATACGCTTGTCATCCCCGCAACGACCGTGACTCGTTACTGGTGAACGGTCGGAACCCCGCGGTAGCGGCGGCTTACAGCATGCGGGAATGACAGTGTGGTCGTCATCCCCGAGTGCTTTAATCGGGGATCCCGTAACAGCCGTGACTGGTGACTGGCGGAAAAACAGAAGCTAGAGATGTCAGTCGATGGTCAATTGTCCATGGTCGAAGTTATTGTTGGAACGGCAGCGCGGCCGCATAAGGATTACGATCTCAAACCCCTTCTTCCCTTTTTTGTCCGAAAAGGGGGGAGGAGAGTTCCCATGCGAATCCGCCGCGCCTTTTTCTCTCTTCAAATTAGCTAGATTTTTCAATTACTTATACTTACACAGCATGTGGCATGATGGTTGCACTTCCTCCCCGGTTTGTCCTTTCCAATGGGGATGGCGACGGTCGGGAGCGTACAAGTTATGAAGCAGAGAATCTATGAAATTAGGCACAGGGATACCGGCCTGAAGCTGAAAATCAAGGCGGGAAGTTTTCGCGATGCAGTGAGTAAAACCTTCGATTCTTCACTTTCGGCCTGGAGCTGCGAGTCCGGCGGAGCGCTTAACGATATCTTGGCGAAGATGCGGCAGTTCGCCCATGATGCCTCAGGCCCGCTTTCCTTCATAAGGGAATACATCGCCGTCGGTCCTGACCGCTGCGCTGAGATTCTTCCGGATGAGGACATAGGAGCGATAGCGCAGCGCGCCTATTCGAAGATAGAGGATATCCTTCTCAAGATAAGAAACTGTATAGTTTTCGATCAGGATGAAGTTCCGGTTCGCTGCGACTTTGCCGGTATAGTTTCCGAGGTGATTCAGGAACTTTCTCCTGTCGCGGAGAGGAGAAAGGTTCATCTTAACTATATAGGCCCCGATTCCATTTTTGCAATTCTGCGCCGAGGGGAAATTTCGGCGCTGATTTATAATCTCGTTACAAATGCGATCGAGGCCGCTGCGGAAGGGGGAGGGCTGGTGGAAATCTGCGCATCTTCCTGTGCTGATGAAATCAGATTTTCGGTTTCGGATGACGGAGTTGGAATCTCCGATGAGATTCGCGAGCGAATTTTCGAGAGGGGATTCAGCTCGGGGAAGAAGTGTGGCAGCGGGTTTGGTCTTTCATCGGCGAAGGAAACGGCCAGGAAGCACATGGGCGATCTTTGGCTCGACTGTGCCGATGGAGAGAGGACGAGCTTTGTGGCCGCCATCGCGAGAGACTGTTCTTCGGTCAACATGTCGCGCATCAAATCCCGCCTGACATCGGCCTTCGAAATGTGGCCCATGCTGAGGGAAATCACATTTGATCCCTGATGAGTTTTTTGACCTGCTTCGCCCGTTTCCGGTGCGATTTGGAAATCTCATCGACGGGCATTGTCTTTAGCATCGCTTCGGCGCAACCTATGTATTCCATCGCAGTTTTCTTTTTTCCCAGCGACAGGTAGGCTTCGCCCATTCCCAGATATGCCGACATCGCGAAATATCCCTCCGATGCTGATGCCAGGGCCGCCTCGAAATAGACTATCGCCTTCCTGTGATTTCCGCTTTCGCCATGACAGCGTCCCATCATCGACCATATCCTGGCCATGGAGTTTGGTGTCGTGTGCGCCGACCGGCATGCTATCGATGCAAGTTCGCTGGAGCAGTGGGCGAGACATCTTTGAAAATCGTCCATGTCATAAAATATGTTGGCAAGAACTGCATGCGAATAGGCCAGCATCGGTCCGGAATTCCCGTTGCCGGCCAGCTTCAACGCCCTTTTGGCCCAAAGAAGGGCGCGTCCGGTTTTTCCTGAGATTCGCAACCCCTCTGCTATTGCCATATACGCGGGTATCAGATGAAATATGTCGGGTTTATTTCCGGAAATCTCAAATTCAAGAGTTCGAGCGGCCTCTTCGTACAAGCCCTGCGCAGTCAGCACGGAATATAAGAGGTTGTTCATGACTTTTTTTCTTGAATGGGGGGCTAGTCGGAATTCCATGGACTTCGAACCTTCAAATATCTTTCTGGCCTCAAGCAGTTTTTTCGCATCTTTGGACGGATCTCTGATTGCCATCTCATAGAGAAGATTTCCATTGTAATTTTTCAAAGCCAGGTCGTAGTCCTCCAGGCGGGATTTTGCCGCAATAAGGCGAGATGATTCTATGAGGCGCTGCGCGTGATTGAGGGTGCCGGCTCTCAGGGCCATGGCGATATCGAGGAGCGCGAACCTCCTTCGGTATGCAGGATATTCACCCTCCGGTATCATTCTGCTGCCGGAATAAATGGCTTCGCCAGCTCTTGTCAGGTCTCCGGTGTTTAGTGCCGCAGCCGCAATTAGGGATGAAATGTACGAGCGGAGTTTCCAATGAGCCTCCGATCCTCTTTTCAAAGCTGATGTGTAAAGCTTGATGGCTGCGGAGCAGTCGCCGTGGTTCTTCAACATTTTTTTGCCGAGGGTGATTGCGGCTTTGATCGCTTTTTTATCATCCTCGCCGTGAGCCGTGTGAAAATTTTTCCACCTTAAGCTGACATGTTTGACCAGCTCGGAGTGTAGTTTTTTTCTATCCGCAGGGTTCATCCTCATCAGGATCATCCCCGGCATATGTTCGTCACAGAATTTAATCCTATCCTTTCGATCCATCTCCAGTATGCCGGCGCGCATCAGCCTTTCAGAAATTTCTTCGATATCTTTCAATCCGGTCACCCTTTTTAAAAGCGGGAATTTTGGAGCCTCGAGATACGGTGCGGCCGTGCAGCAGGCTATCGACTCAAGCAACTTGATTTCGTCGCGGTCCAGAATTTTGATCTTATGCAAGAGCCTTTCAAAGGCGGTAGATGCCCCATGCCTAAAGGTGGATGGGGCGATTATCTTGGGATCGAGGATTATTTCTCCTGCGGCATCGAAAGAGAACAAGCCTTCAAAGTTTTTGGAGAGAAGCTCTTTAACCTCGAGCGGAATGCCGCCCGTTATTTTAAGTATGTGCTGCGTCGCTTCGGATGGGATCTGTCGCCTGAAAAATGCCGGGGTCGCCGCCAGGTATTCCGTTATATCAGAGGCTGTGAATGGTTTTAGCTCGTGGAGTTTTAGCGCTGAAGCCAATATCTCTTTCAGAAATCCGACCTTCTGTATTTCCGTAACTGTCGCTGCCACGATCGTGGGGATTATTTCTGAATATATTTCCGGATTTTCGGTACGCGCTGCAGCGAAGGCAAAAATTCCGGAGATCAACCTTTCGACCTCAGCTTCTATCGGTGTTTTGCCTTCGGCAGCATCCAGGTTGTCGATGAGCAAGAGAATTGGGGACTTATTGTCCGATATCGATATGCGCAGCTCAGCAATCTTTTCGCTGAGCGTCTCATCGTCTGAGGGGAAGGAGATTCGGTGGATCGATATTCTGTCGGAGATCGTGTCTCCGAATGTTTTGAGAAAATGTACTATGTGGCTTTTTCCCATCCCGTGGCCGCCGGATATGATATGCAGCGGCTTTTCCGGCAGATCTCCGCTTGTGCTCTTTTCGATTTCGGAGGTCAGGATTTTTGAAATTTCTGAAAGCCCTACCAGTTTCGTCGGATCGGGTACTAGATACTCGGGCGAACCCCTTGATGTGCGCGATGCTTCCGACGTCCTTCCTGAAGAGATGGCGTGTATGACTCCGGCGGCGTTTTCATAGAACCGTTCCTCAGGTTCGAAGATGAGCATCCTGGAAAGGAGCAGCTCCAGCCATCCCGGGATCTCTCTATCCAGCGGCGCGGGGAGCTTTTCCTTTTCCGCTTCCACCATCTTCATGAGTTCAGCTCGCGATTTTTGAAGAGTTCTGTCGAAGGGATGCCTCCCCTTGGACAAACACTGGTACATGAGTACTGCCGCGGAATACAGGTCCGAGCGCTTTCCGACTTTTTCCGACAGCCCCAAGGCTATTTCGGGGGCCATCGTCGAAGGGCTTCCGACGAATTCTCCACGATATTCTTTTTCCGGCATCGCCAGGCCGAAATCCAGTATCTTTAACCTATTTCCCTTTGCGTTGGCGTTTACAAATACGTTCTGCGATTTGATATCCAGATGGAGCATTCCGCTTCGATGGATGAAATCCAGCCCCTTTAGCAGCTCTATAAATATCGGAATCATTCGGCCGATCTCATATCCGGCCAGCGCGGAGAGGATCTGCTTTCCCTCAATAAACTCTGAAATTATGAAGGGGGTGCCCTCCTTGAATCCCGCTTCAAGGACTTTGGCTATGTTCGGATGGTTCAGTTTTGTGAGAGTTTTATACTCGGCCTTGAACCGCTCTATTCTGTTTTTTGAAATTTTAGAAGGGCGCAGTATTTTTATCGCGACCCTTATTTTCCCGTCGTGAGAGAGCCCCTCGTGGATCATACTGGAGCAGCCACGGGCTATATCCCGCTTCGTGACTGTATATCCCGCGAAGCTCTCTTTTTCCGGCGTTCTCATCGGTCGCTCGTTAGGGATAATTAGCAAATGAATCTATCCTGGGAAAGCCATTTTCAACATATGCGTTGCAAAAGGATCCGCTATGCAATAAATCCCTCAAATTCCGTGATGGTTTTCAGGCCCCCTTTTGGGCCGAAGCCCGGGTGGCGGAACTGGCAGACGCAAGGGACTTAAAATCCCTCGGGGAGCGATCCCTGTACCGGTTCGATTCCGGTCCCGGGCACAAAGGTCAGGGGAGTGAAAATTTTACTAACCTCTCATCGGGAGTTATATGGGAAGCTTCAACCGCGACGAGTTCAACAGGTTCATAATACAAAACAAGGTGGTCGGTTTCTTCGAGAAGGCAGTCACTCTCAAATCAGGGCGCAAATCGCATTGGTATGTAAACTGGAGGACGATTTCATCGGATGCTTTCCTGATGGATCAGCTCATTTCTTATCTCATATCCTTCGTGAGGGATGCCGGGCTTTCTCCCGACTCCTTTTACGGGGTTCCCGAGGGTGCAACCAAGCTGGGTGTTCTTGCCAGTTACATCTGGGCGAAGGGGTCGTCAGATTTCAAGCCTGGCCGTTTCCCCCTTCCGATGGGAAGGGCAAAGCCTAAGGAACACGGTGTTCCCGAAGATCGTTTTTTCGTCGGAGCCCCCAGGGGCAGGACGGTAGTCTTGGAGGATGTCACGACTACGGGTGGTTCCCTCATCGCTTCCCTCGAGGGGCTTGCCGAGGCGAAGATAGAAGTAGTCGCGGCGATAAGCCTCACCAACAGGATGGAGAAGACCGACGACGGCAAGAGCGTCGAGCAGGCGATAGCCGATATGGGAGTGAGATATCTCTGTCTCAGCGAGGCCACGAGTTTTCTTCCGCAGGCGTACGAGGCGCTGAAGCCGGGGGAAGAGATTGCGCATGCTATAGAATCTGAATTTCGTGAATACGGGGTGGCGCCGGTCAGGCTGTTGTAAAGTTTGATGAGGGCTGCACCAAAAATCTAAATAAAGAGGAGGCTGCAATGTTGATCCATGAGAAGCATAGCATAATTCCGGCGTGCGATGTAGGGGTCGAAAAATACGAAGAGCTTTTGAAGGCGACCGCAGGTCTGAAGGAGATAGGTGCCTACAAGCTGGGCTTCGTTCTGGCCCTCTCCATCGGGCTGCCGAAGGCCGTCGAAATCGCGAGGAAATATACCGACAAGCCGATCATCTACGATCATCAGAAGGCAGCGACCGATATCCCTCATACCGGGAGTTCGTTCGCCAAGGTCTGCAAGCGGGCTGGAATAGACGCTGTCATTCTTTTCCCTCAGGCTGGCCCTGAGACGGAGCGCGCCTGGATAGATTTTGCGAGAAATGAGGAGCTGGAGGTTATCGTCGGTGGTTTGATGACGCACAAGAAATACCTGCGCAGCGAGGGCGGATATATCGCCGATGATGCGATAGTCGAGATGTACGAGTGTGCTGCAAACCTGGGTATCAACGACTATGTAGTTCCCGGGAACAATCCGGAGTCGATACGTAAGATACGCGAGATGTTGATCAGGGAGCGTTCCAACCCCGTCTTCTATTCGCCGGGATTTCTGACCCAAGGTGGCAGGGTGGACGCCGCCATCGAGGCCGCCGGGGAGCATTTCCACGCCATAGTGGGGAGGGCTATCTACGATGCGCCTGATATGCATGAGGCGGCGAAAGAGGTCTGTTCATACCTGGGATGATCTGGAGGCTTGGATGCAAGAACGAAAAGTGGATATCCTCGTTTCGGAGGAAGAGATAAAGCGTCGCATAGGGGAGATCGCTGCTGCTGTGGACCGGGATTTCGCCGGCGATGACCTCGTAGTGGTTGGCGTCCTAAAGGGCTCCTTTATCTTCATGGCCGATCTGGTAAGGAGGATTAGGATGCCTCTTACCTGCGACTTTCTAAGGGTGTCGAGCTATTCTGGGGATGTGAGCACGGGTGCCGTGCGTATGGAGTTCGACATGACGCAGCCCGTCTTCGGCAAATCGGTGCTTTTGGTTGAGGATATAGTCGATACCGGAAGAACGCTGAGACACCTGATTGCCCATATGGAAAGTAAGAGGGTAGCCAAGCTTAAAATCGCCTCTCTGCTCTACAAGGAAACCGGGGCTGGTCTGAAGGATGTGGTCAGCTACATCGGTTTCGAGGTTCCCAACAGATATGTCATCGGATACGGCCTGGATTCCGAGGGGCTCTACAGATCTCTTCCTTATGTCGGAGCATTCAAATAAGGAACCTCTGAAAAGCTAGCTGTAACAATAACTTCGACCATGGACGATTGACCATCGACCAAAACCACCGATCGCAGCTGTTCAATGGTCAATGGTCCATTGTCGCTGATCTTTGATCCGCCCTTTGTAAGGCTGGATTATATTCGAAAATATCGTTATTAAGGTTAAGACGAAGATTCGGGGATGACACCATGAATGTCATTCCCGCACGCTGTAAGCCGCCGCTACCGCGGGGTTCCGACCGTTCACCAGTCACCAGTCACGGTTCTTGCGGGATCCCCGATAGAACCATTCGGGGATGACGACCTTCTTGTCACTCGGGGATGACAAGCGCATAGTTTTTAGAGGGTACCCTGAATTTGCTGATTTTTCAGAGGTTACATAAGTCAAATTTGCATTGTAAAAAGTCTGTTTTTACGAGGGGAAAAAAGTGAGAATCTGCACTTTTTGCTTCTTTCCCGAATGTGCTTATGGTATAGAATGCCGCAAGTCTGCAATCCACAACATTCCTTAAGGAGGAAATATGGTAAGCAAGAACACGAAGAAGGCCCCGAAGAGAACGACGAAAAAGAGCACGAAGAGCGCATCCAAGAAGGGCGCGTTCGGCGGCTACAGCATCTGCTTCAAGGGCTCAGAGCACACGCTTGAGAACGTATTTGGCACGACCCCGATCGCTCCGTCACTCATGACGAAGAAACTTTGGGCGTATGTGAAGAAGTACAACCTCTCCAACAAATAGTTGGCGCGGTAAAAAGGAAAAGAGAAAGGCCCCGTAGGGATACGGGGCCTTTTGTTTTTAATGCCTCACTTTCAGCTTCGCGTGTTCGCTAGTTTCCTCGAACAGTCAGCTTGTTTACCAGAGCCATCAGATCGACGGTTCTGTCTATAGATCTTATTGGGACTTCGTCGGTTGGGCTGCATCTGTCATCTTCCGATGCCCCGAATCGCACTCCGTAGGAGTATCCCGAAGCCATCGGGATCTCGTATACTATTTTCCCTGATATGATGAATGAATGCATCTCATCGTCAAGCTCGATATCGAATTCGAAGATGTAGTCCATCTCCGGCCTAAGCTGTTCTGGCATCTCTATTCTGGCTCCGCCGGCGCTTATGTTGACTATCTTCCCCTCCGTTCCGTCAATTTCCTGTTCAGAGCTTACGATTATCCCTATGGGCGGAGTGAAGTTGTATCTTGGGAAGAGGCGGCGATTGATTTTTTTGACGTCGCTGGGTTTGACGATCACCCGGACCGTTTTTTCCATCTGGTCGGGGAGTGGTTCCATCGAGACCTCTCCCTCAACTTCGTAGATAGCTGTGCCCATAAGGGTTGGGATGAAGCCGAGCACCGTCTTGCGCAGGGGCGAGTTCAGGGGGAGGTCGATGACTATGGAGTCTTCGGTTATGTCCCACATCTTGAGGCGCTCGATTTCGTCGCCTTTCAGTATGTAGAAGTAGGCGTGGGCATCTGTCAGTGCGGACCTCAAGTCCTTATTCTTCGCAGCCATGTCTATTTCCCTCCGTTATTTTTTTCAAAGAAAACCGCCCATTTTTCCTCTGGAGGTTTCTTGCCCAGAAGCGAAACGGCGATGAGCAGCGTGACTGAAATTGCGAAGGCTGGAATCATTATGTATTCTCCGAGCTCTCCGCCAGGGATGCCGAATGCACCTTCAAAGTAAGCTTGTACCGACGGTTTATCCGAGAGGATTTTTGCCGCTATCGTTCCCGTCATTCCGCCGACTATCGCCGATACTCCTCCGGCGGTGGTGACCCTCTTCCAGAAGAATGCGGCGAATACCGCCGGAGTTATTGCCGCCCCTATCATTGTGTAGGCCGTTAGCGCCATGGTGAGAACATTGCTGAATCTGGTTATGAGAAGGTAGGAGAGAAGGCCGAAAACTATGAGCACTATCCTGTTTACGATGACGACCGTTTTTTCGCTCATTCCTTTAGCGATGAACCTCTGTATTATGTCGCGTGTCGCGTTTGTCGCCGGTGCCATCAGGAAGGAATTAGCTGTCGAAAAGACTATGGCGAGGGCGCCAGCCAGGAGCAGGAATCCCGCCCACGTCGGTAGGCCGAATCGGGCGATATCGAGTATCACCCTTTCAGCGTTGCCGTCTGCTCCCAGGTGAGGGAATTTTACACGTCCCAGGATTGCGAGCGTGCAGATGAGGGTATCGACGATAATGATTCCGATGATCCATCCTATTACCGATCTGCGTGCGCTTTTTTCATCTTTTGCTGAGGCGAACTTCTGGTACATCGAGGGTTCGCCTATCAGCAGCAGAAATACCGGAAAAAATACAGCCATCGCCCAGATGATGTTATGCCCGCCCATGATGGAGAAGTGTTCTGGCGGAAGGGCGGCTACGACTGCCTCGAATCCTCCGAGGTCGAAGAAGAGTATGGGAACCGCCACGACTATTGCGGCTATTATAAGTATGCCGTTTATGAGATCTATAGTGACGATGGATTTCATTCCGGCCAGCGCCGTAAGAAGTATTACAAAGACCGCTATTACGGTGACCCCGCTTTGCCACGGTATTCCGGTGGTGAGCTCCAGTACGAAGGCACCGCCCTTTAACTGATAGCCCACTATGGTTAGGTAGGCGATAATAATGGCGAGGGATCCGATTGCCCTGGCGAATCCGTTATATCTCTTTTCAAGTATGTCGGGGAGGGTGAACTGTGATATGTGCCTTACCCTCCCTGCGAACCAATATACCAGCAGTATGCCGAACCACGCCCCTACTGACATCCAGAGCTCGGAAAACCCCTGTCTGTAGGCGAGCCCTGCGCCTCCTATCAGGCTGCCGGCCCCGGTCCATGTTGCGATGAGCGTCGTTACCAGCATGAATGTCGAGACGTTCCTGTTACTAACCATGAAATCATCCTGACCCTTGATAGATCTGCTCTTGTAGGCACTTATCGCGATCATCAAAGCCAGATATGCTATTACTGCGAGAAGATAGACGTTCATCGTTTCCCCTTTTCGAAGCCGCAAATTAACACAGTATTTATGACTTGCAAAGATATCTAATCGGAAAGCGGAAAAATCAAGAAACTAGAATCTAGAAGTGAGAAGCGAGATTTTTACAGGCGAGGTTTTTCTAGCTTCTAGCCTTTCGCTTCTAGCTTCTGTTTTTCCCAGTCACGGCTGTTACGGGATCCCCGATTAAAGCACTCGGGGATGACAATCACGCCGTCATTCCCGCATGCTGTAAGCCGCCGCTAACGCGGGGCAAACCACCGCTACCGCGCGGGGCAGACGGGAATCCCGTTCCGACCGTTCACCAGTTACGAGTCACAAGTCACGGTCGTTGCGGGAGGGGGTCGAATCCTGATCGCTGATCTTTGATCAGCATTTTGTAAGATTAGCTTATATTCGAAAATATCGTTATTAAGGTTAAGATTAGGATTAAGATTAAGATGACGACCTTTTCGTCGCTCGGGGATGGCAAATTCGCTAATTTCTAAAAAGTTTCGTAAGCTATTCTCCCGAGCTTCCGAGAAATATGAATTTGAACATGAATAGTGCGCCAAGCAGATAGACCATCCAGTTTACTTCCCTCCACCTGCCGGTGATGAGCTTGAGGACTGGGTAGAGCAGGAATCCCAAGGCGAGCCCGTTGGATATGGAAAATGTCAGCGGAATCGCGAGGCAGGTAACTACGGCGGGTATCGCTTCAGTGTAATCGTTCCAGTCGATCTTGGACAGGCTTTTCATCATGAAGATGCATACTATGACGAGAGCCGGAGTCGTGGCCTGTGCCGGCACGATCCCGATTACTGGGGATATGAATAACATGAGAAGAAATAAGACCCCCACTACGACGGAAGTGAGACCGGTTTTTCCTCCGGCCGCTATTCCTGCAGTGCTTTCGATGTAGCTCGTCGTTGTGGAGGTTCCAAAGACCGCTCCTGCTATCGTCGCTATGGCATCGGATGTAAGAGCTCTGCCGACGCGCGGGAGATGGAGACGGCCATCGCTTCCGGTTTTCATCAGGCCGCCCTGATCAGAGACCGCGATCAGCGTCGCCAGCGTGTCGAAGAGATCCACGAACAGGAAGGCGAAGATTATCTGAAAAAGTCCTATTTTGAATGCCGCTTTTATATCCATCGCTCCGAATGTCTCCGACATCGATGGCGGCATCGACAGAATCGCCTCCGGCATTTTCGACACCCCGACCGCTATCGCCAGTGCAGTAGTTGTAAGGATTCCCCACATCAGTGCACCTTTTATTTTTCGAGCGAGAAAAAAACCGGTGATGATAAACCCGGCCAGCGTCACCAGGACTTCCTTGCTGGAAACGTTGCCGAGGCCGACCAGCACCTGTTCATTCTTGACTATCACTCCGGCCTGCTGGAGTCCGACGAAGGCTATGAATATTCCTATGCCGGCGGCTACCGCATGTTTCATGGAATCCGGTATCGCATCCATTATCTTGACCCGAAGATTTGTCAGCGTAAGGAGTAAAAAGCCAACGCCGGAGAGAAATACGGCGCCCAAGGCCGTCTGCCAGTTTATTCCCATCACTCCGCATACATAGAATGCGAAGTAGGCATTCGTTCCCATAGCCGGTGCCAGGGCTATCGGAAGATTTGCATATATCCCCATCAGTATGGAGCCGACGGCTGCTGAGAGGCAGGTCGCAGTCATGACCGCGCCAAATGGCATCCCCGCCGCTTTGAGTATGTTCGGGTTGACGAAGCAGATGTAAGCCATCGTGAGAAATGTAGTGAGTCCGGCTATCAGCTCAGTCCTCAAGTCGGTCTGGTTGCTTTCAAGATCGAATATTCCCCTTAACCAATTTTTCATCTTTCCCCCGTCGTTGAAGGATGAGAATTAACCTGAGGTGTGACTTGGAGTGGAATTCGCGGTGTTTGAAACCGCGGTTTTTGGGGCGTCCTCTGCGGAGGCGAGCTCAGGGTCGAAGCAGGCCCTGCATCTGGCCTCGTAGTGTTCCTTTGCCCCGACTAGAACCTGATTCGAATTTTGTACCAGGCGCTGAGTTCTTGAGGCGAGTCCGCCGCAGACCATGCATATCGACTTGAGCTTCAGCACCGATTCGGCGATCGCCATCAGCTCCGGCATCGGCCCGAAGGGGACGCCGAGATAATCCTGGTCGAGACCTGCTATGATAACTCTTCTCCCCCTGTTGGCCAGCGTCTGGCAGAGTTCGACGATTCCGATGTCGAAGAACTGTGCTTCGTCTATTCCTACGACGTGCGTATGCTCTCGCACCCTGTCGAGTATCATTTCGGGGGAGGTAACAGGGGTGCAAAGAAATTTCTGTTCGTTGTGGGAAACTATATGCTCTTCGCTATATCTGTCATCGGTCGTCGGTTTGAATATCTGAACTTTCTGTTTGGCGATCATGGAGAGTTTGAGCCGTCTTATCAGTTCCTCTGTCTTCCCCGAGAACATCGGGCCGCATATTACCTCGATCCAGCCTGAGTGGCGTCCTTGATTGATGAACATATGAGTTCCTCCGGTTTTTGTGTGCGGCATAAAAGTCATAGGTTAGCTTTGATCTCATCTCAAGAATTTTTTGATAAAAAACGAATTTCCTTCAGAAATGGAAGATTTCGAAGCTGCCATCCTTGGATGCCGTTATCAGGATGTCGCCGTTGGAGATATTTACCCCGGGATCCAGCGTTGCGCCGCGCTCGGTTTGATGAACCTCGATCCCGCGGTCCAGCATCGCGCTTATGACGGATTGGTCCGGATGTCCGAATCCGTTCCCGTCGCCGACCGATATTATGGCTGCGGACGGGGATGTGGCGTCTAGAAATTTTGCTGAGGTGCTGCTTTTGCTGCCGTGATGCGATACCTTGATCAGATCGATCTCGCCGATTACCTCGGCGAGTGGACCTTCCACGTCGGGGGATCTGTTCGGGGGATCTCCTCCGCCAGCGGTAAGGTCTCCGCCGAAGTAGGCTGAAAATTCCCCGAAACGAACGATTAAAGCGAGACTTAGCGCGTTTTCGTCCGGCGGATTTCCCGTTTCGATTATCCTGCCATCCGAAAGCATTCCGCCGGATGCCGCCACCTCAATTTCCACTTCGTCTATCGAGAATTTTTCTCCGGCCGAGGTGCTGCTTCTAAGCTGATCGAAGGCCTCGCAATATGGTGCGAATTCCTCCAGGTCGTCATCCAATGGGTAGTTTCCGCGATCCATGATTTTTCCCGCAAGATGTATCGAGCCTTGTCCTAACAATTCTGAAAGAGATCCAATATGGTCGGCGTGATAGTGTGAGATGAATATGTGTTCTATCCTTCTCGGCCCCGAAGATATAAGGTAGGGGAGTATTTTATCCTTTCCTGCGCCCGCTGGGCCTGCGTCTATCAATATCCCCCTGCCGGACGGAGTTTTTATCAGTGCGGCCTCCCCCTGTCCGACGTCGAAAAAGATTATCTCCATTCTGCTTTCGTGGTGTGATTCCTCTGACTCGTCCCTTTTGTTCCGGTCTTCGAAGAAATCCTCGGGCCCCAGCGCCGGCCCGCATGCGGCAGCTGAAAAAATAAATGATGCGAATATTGCTGCTATTCTCTTCATCGTGCGCGTGGCTTTGCAATATCCAGGCCCGTTTTGAATCCCCTTCGGATTGCGATCAGAAGGGCTTTGCCAGCTGATGCCCGGAGTGGAGGCGCATGACCTCCTGACTGATAACGAGCAGGTTGGATGATTTTGCTGCACCTTCATTCATGCTGGGCGGCGAAAAATAAAAAGTTTTTATGGCACAGCGATTGCTTTGTCCTTCGGTTATGAAAATTTGTGCGATCGCCCTCCTCATTCTTGCCATTGCGCCAGCCAAATCCACGTACGAAAGTACAACGGGCGAACCCCCAATTCCCTCCATATCCGAGGTGCAGGCGAGGGCGATCGCGCACGCCCGCCTCGAGCCTGAGGAGATATCCTCATGGCGCAAGAGGGTGAAGCTTCAGGCGCTGCTTCCGAAGCTGGAGGTCGGGTATCAGCGCCGCGCGAGGGACGTAGTCGCCGTCGACGTCAATGATAATGTTTATGTCGGAAGCGCCGGCGTTATGGTCGGCCCCGACGAGGGCAAATACGGCTACAACAACGATCTGGGTCAGAACGTGGAGGTCAGGGCTACCTGGCATTTGGGGGAGGCTCTCTTCAGCCGCGATTCATTAGCGATCTCGGCGGAGGCAAGAAATCTCGCGAGGGAGAGACAGACCCTTCTCTCAGAGGTGAGTAAAAGCTACTACGACCGCGAGCGCTTTGCTGGTGAAATAGACTTCATAAAGAAAGAACTCCGTTCCGAAAATGCCGACAGGGGGACGCTGAAACGGGAGCTTTTCATGAAGGAGGTGGCTATGCGGGAGGCTACGGCGGCGCTCGATGCGATGACGGGCGGCTGGTTCGGAAAACAGATCGATTGAATATCGAGGGTTTAAATCGGGAAGGGAGAAGGTATGAAAAGATCAATCTATACTGGAGCTGTCATACTTTTGATATTTTTATTTTCAGGATGCGGCGGCGTTTCGGTTCCCGATATCTCCATGCTCTCCGATTCGCAGCCCAGGGTCGTCTCAGTTTTTCCGGAACGGATGTCCTTTGCGTCGCCCTATGAGAGGATAGAGATCGAATTTTCCGAGCCTGTGTATCCGGACAGCATAGACTCCAAATCTGTCGTGGTGGTCGAGGCGCAGGGGGAAGAATCCGATGAGGATATATCTGAAAGTGCGATAGAGGGGGATTTGATAGGCAGGGCTGGGCGTTTCCATGTCAGCGATGACGGCAAGGTGGTGTCGTTCGAAAGTCTCGACCCTTACCATCCCGGTGAATATGCGATCGTGGTTACAAGGCTCGTCTTCAGCGAGAAGCTTGTGCCGCTTTCCCAGAACCCCGTGCGCATACACTCTCCATTCGTGAGCAGATTTATCGTTTCGGAGGGAGGGGAAGGTTGGGATGGGTCGCACTACCCCGGAGAAACGAGTCCCAGCGGGGGTGGAAGCTACAAGCCCGCCCCGCCGGAGAGGCCATCATATCTGGTGATAAATGAGATTTTGTACGATGTGCCAGGGGTCGATACAAATGGAAATGTCTTCATAGAGCTGTTTGGCGAGCCCAACAAAGAGATATCCGGATATGCCATCTACCTTGCAAATGGGGACGATGGCGCCGTAAAGGATACCATCAGGCTTCCCGCTAAATCCATCATCCCCGATGACGGGATTTTTCTGATCGCCGACGCGAAGACCGGATCGAGCAGGGAGAGCTTTGTGGAGGGGGCGAATCATGTGGAGAATTTCGACCCACAAAATGGTCCGGACTGCGCGATACTCGTCGATGCTTCGGGAAGGGTTGTGGATGCGCTCGGCTACGGTGATGTAACCTCCCGGTTCGTTGATAGCGGGCTTCCCTGTCTCGAGGGAGAACCTGCCCCGAGGGTTCCGGCTGGTTCCAGCCTTTCCCGGGTAGGCGGGGCTGACAGCGATGATAACCTTTCGGATTTTGTGACGCTTCCCATGCCGACCCCCGGCATTTTGTGATTTTTTACAGGAGTTTCATCATATTCGAGACCTTCTCTCCGAAGCTTTCCCTATGAAAATAATTAACTTTTTCCTTGCGCCTCTTTCAGCTTTGTATATATAGTCCCGCCCGTATCAAACCTCATCGAGTTTTCTTCTTTGGGCCCTGCGGGAGCCCATTTTTTTTGGTCTAACACGGAAAAGAGACGCTAAGGGAATGGATAGTGCCGTAATACTCACTAAGATCGAGGACCTGGTCTCCCCCGTACTGGCAAATCTCGGATATGAGCTGGTGGATAGGGAGTTTGCTGTGGAGGGGGGGCGGAGGATTCTGCGCATCTATATAGATAGGCCGGGGGGAGTTACGATTGACGATTGTTCGGCAGCCTCACATGCCGTCGAGGATCTGATAGAGGTAGAAGAGCTTATACCCGAAAAATATGTCCTGGAAATCTCTTCCCCCGGAATAAACCGTCCCTTGAGGAAGCGAGAGGATTTCGAAAGATATGCCGGTTCGATCGTTAGGATGAAGACCAGGAATCCAGTAGGTGGCAGGAGCAATTTCAAAGGAGAACTCGTCGGTCTCAGCGGTGATGACGTCGTGGTGACGATAGACGGGAAAAATTATAATGTACCCATCGCCGAGCTTGGCAAGGCCCGGATAGATGAGGACCCCTTTAAATCACAAAAGAAGGGAACAAAATGGAAATGCAATGCCGGAGGATAGTATGAGTTCGGGAATGTTTCAGAATCTAGGTAAGGTGCTCGATCAGGTAAGTAAAGACAAGGGCATACCGCGCGAGATGCTCATAACGGCCATTGAGGAGGCGTTTCTCAGCGCAGCCCGAAAAAAGTGGGGCTACCTCGGGGACCTCGAGGCCCACTTCAACGAAGATTTCGGCGAAATAGAGCTCTTTCAGTTCAAGACGGCCGTTGAAACGGTCGCCGATGAGAACGTCGAGATGGATCTTTCAAAGGCGAGGGAGCTAGATCCGGAGGCCGAGATCGGAGACAGCATAGGCGTCAAGATGGACCCCTCCGTCTTCGGAAGGATTGCCGCGCAGACCGCCAAGCAGGTTGTCATCCAGAAGGTTCGCGACGCTGAGCGCCAAGTTGTCTATGATGAATTCAAGGACAGGCTCGGCGAGCTCATCACCGGAGTAGTACGCCGCTTTGAAAAAGGCGATATCGTCATAGACCTCGGGCGCACCGAGGCTGTACTGCCAAAGGTCGAACAGGTCCCGAGCGAGAGCTATCGTGCCGGAGAGCGCCTGCAGGGGTACTTCCTGAGGATCGACAGGGAAGGGCGCGGCCCGGCGGTAGTCCTTTCCAGAAAGCACTTGGGGCTTTTGACCGGGCTTTTTACGATGGAGGTTCCGGAAATAGCTGAAGGAATAGTCGAGATACGTTGTGCGGCGAGAGAGCCCGGCGTTCGTTCCAAAATAGCAGTCTACTCGAAGGATCAGGATGTCGATCCCGTCGGCGCATGCGTAGGGATCAAGGGGGCGAGAGTCCAGAACGTCGTCAGCGAGCTGAAAGGTGAAAAGATAGATATCGTCGAATGGGAAAATGATCCTGCGCGCTTTGTCTGCAACGCCCTTGCTCCCGCAGAGGTTGTGAAGGTAATCATCAGAGAACGCGAGCATGTTATGGAAGTCGTCGTTCCGGATGACCAGCTTTCGCTGGCTATAGGCAGGCGGGGTCAGAACGTGCGCCTTGCTGCCCAGCTGACCGGATGGAATATCGATGTCTTCAGCGAGACCAAGATCGAGAAGGTCGCCGAACGTGCGCGCAAGGTTCTGTGCGACGTCCTGGACATCGATGCGAGCATGGCCATGCTCCTCTATTCGCATACCTTCAGGAGCTTTGAAGACATAGGCAATTCCGACTTCGAGGAGTTCAAACAGGTTCCCGGTATCAGCGAGGATAACGCGAAACGTCTGCATGAGATGGCGCGAGTTGCTTTGGCGGAGGGAAAGAGCACCGAGGCCATGATATCCGAAATGCTGAAGGTGGAGGAGGCAGAGGAGAAGGCTCGCAAGGCCGCTGAGGAGGAAGCCAGGTTGGCGGAGGAAGCCGCCATGGCCGCAGCAGCAGCTGAGGATATTGCTGATTCTTCCGAGTCGGCCTCCGAAGGGGAAGATTCGGCGAGCTGATTTTTTAGAGAGATTAAAACAACCAGAGTAAAAGAAGGAACCAGGCATGTCTGAAGAGCTTAAAAACGAGAATAGTGAATCGGCAACGAAAGTCGTTGAGAAAAGGGTTACCACGACGATAATCAGGCGAAGGGCCAAGAAGGTCGTCGAGCCGGAAGTCCCTGTGCAGCCTGCACAGGAGGAATCTGCGGTCGAGTCCGCAACTCAACAAGTCCTTCAACCCGAAGCTGCACCGCAAGAGACTGCCGAAAAGCAGCCGGCTGCCGAGCCGAAGCCGGAACAGATAGTTCAGGAGGCAACTCCACAGGAAATTCCCTCCGAAAAAGCAGAGCCAAGAGATGAAGGTGGTGAATCCGTTGCTGCAGATGAAGGTTTAAAACTGAAAGCCCCGAGCGAGGCCGAAAAGAAGATAGGCGTTGTGGGACACATAGTTCTGGAGCGCCCGGCTCCGACTCCTCAGCAAACGACAGTCGCTGCCGATGGGACGGTCGAGATCATCAGCCTCAAGGAAGATTGGCGTGATAAATTCAAAAGGACTCGCAGAAAGAAAAGCCGTGACGAGCTGGAGATGGAGGCCATACAGCGCGCGGGAGGTCTCAAAAAATATACCGAAGATGACATGGAGCCTTCGGCTGCCGCTGTGGGGGATAGGGTTTTTCAACCAGCTATCTCCGGGCGAAAGAAAAAAACCGTACGCAAGGATTTCAAGAAAACTCAGATCACTGAAAGAAAGGCGATCAAGAAGATCATTCGGATAGAGGGCGAGATAAGCGTCTCGGCGTTATCCCAGACCCTTGGCGTGAAAGCTGCGGATATCATCAAAAGGCTGATCTCCCTTGGAGTCATGGCTACGATCAACCAGCACATAGATGTTGATACGGCACAGCTGATCGCAGAGGAAAACGGGTTCACGGTTGAAAACACCGCGTTCAGGGAAGAGGAAATACTCGCCGAACCCGAAGCTCGCGCTTCGGCAGGAAATTTTGTACCGAGGGCGCCTGTAGTTACTGTCATGGGTCACGTCGATCATGGCAAAACCTCAGTGTTGGACTACATAAGGAAGAGCAGCGTAGCAGATCGTGAGGCTGGCGGAATCACCCAGCACATAGGCGCATACGAGGTGAAACACAGTAAGGGGAATATTACATTTTTGGACACCCCTGGCCATGAAGCTTTCACGATGATGCGAGCCCGCGGCGCCCAATTGACGGATATAGTTATTCTGGTGATCGCTGCCGACGATGGAATAATGCCTCAGACAATCGAGGCTATAGATCACTCCAAGGCGGCCGGTGTTCCGATCATCGTGGCGATCAACAAGATGGACAAGCATGAGGCTCAGCCCGACAGGATTCGCCAAGCGCTTACGGAACACGGACTTGTCCCTGAAGAGTGGGGCGGGGATGTCATATGCGTACATACCTCCGCAAAAACCGGCGAAGGGATCGACAGGCTTTTGGAGATGGTCCTTCTTCAGGCGGAGATGCTCGACCTCAAAGCCGATCCCACCATCCGCGCCAAGGGAGTCGTCATAGAAGCCAGACTTGATAAGGGCAGGGGGCCTGTGGCTACCGTACTTATCCAGGAAGGTACGCTCAAGGTCGGATCCTATATCGTTTGCGGAAGCGTAGATGGAAAAGTCAGGGCTATGTTCGACCATGAAGGCAAGCCGGTCAAGGAGGCACATATCTCGCAGCCGGTAGAGATCCTGGGTCTTTCCGGCACTCCCACCGCGGGCGATGATATGGTAGGCGTTGCCGACGATCGCAGCGCAAAAATGGTGGTGGACCAGAGAAGGGAGAAGATGCGCAAGAGGGGTCTATCTAGCGACATACATATCTCTTTGGAAGATCTGTCGGCGCGACTTTCCGAGGGCGAGAGCAAGGAACTTGGAGTGATAATCAAGTCGGATGTCCATGGTTCCGCTGAGGCGGTTAAGGACGCTCTGGAAAAACTCTCCACCGACAAAGTGAAATTAAAAGTCCTGCATTCCGCAGTTGGTGGAATTGTAGAGAGCGATGTCATGCTCGCTGCGGCTTCCGAGGCTGTCATACTTGGTTTCAACGTTCAGCCGGACGGAAAAGCCAGGTCTGCAGCTGCTGCCGACGGCGTCGAGATAAGGACCTACAGAATAATCTATGAGATGATCGATGATGTAAAAAAGGCCATGGCAGGCCTTCTTTCTCCTGACGAGAAGGTGGTCGAAATCGGCGCTGCCGAGGTCAGAAACGTATTCAGGATATCCAAGGTCGGCGCTATCGCCGGATGTTATGTCATTCAGGGTAAAATACAGCGTAATGCTTTCGGCAGGCTGGTTCGCGACCAGGTCGTCGTATTCGAAGGTAAGCTTTCATCTCTGAAGAGGTTCAAGGATGATGCAAAAGAGGTTGCCGAAGGTTACGAATGTGGAATCGGACTCGAAAACTTCAACGACATAAAGATAGGCGATGTGATCGAGGCCTATATCATAGAAAAAACCGCAGCCGTTCTGTAAAAATACTATTTTGCAGTGAGGTTTTTTTTCAGGCGCTTGTGGGAGGTAGAGGTTTAAAGCGATGTCAAAGAATTTACCGTATAGCAGAGGCGACAGAATAGCCGATGAGATATACATGATGATCAATGAGTCCCTCGTCATGCGTATTGCCGACCCGAGGCTTGTGAATGTGCGCATCACCAGGGTCAGGATGACCAAGGACCTGCGAATTGCTTACGTCTATTTCCATATGTACGACACGAACGACGAATTGAAGTTGAGCGCAGCTTCCGGCCTCGAGAGCGCAAAGGGATTTTTAAAGAGGGAAATCGGCAGTGCGCTTGCCTTGAAGTTCGTTCCCGATCTGAAATTCTTCTTCGATGAATCCATCGAGCTTTGCGAAAAAATAGATGCGCTTTCCGGAGGGCGCTGAAATGTCAAAGGATCTAGGTTATGGAGCGCTGGCGAATGAGATAAAAAAAGCCCGTTCGTTCATCATAGCTTCCCATCTCAATCCGGACGGTGACGGAATAGGGTCCATCCTCGCTCTGGGTATAGCGCTCCGCAGGATGGGGAAGGACGTCCTTATGTACAGCAAGGACGGAGTTCCCTTCAACCTTGTCTTTTTACCGGAAGCCGAAAAGATTCGGAGGGAATTTCCTGCGGACCGTCACTTCGATATGGCGATAATGCTCGATTGTGCCCAGCGCAGCCGGATATCTGAAGAGTTTGCGGCCTTGAAGGATGCTGACATCTTCATCTGCATAGACCACCATCTGCTCGAGAAGGCCGAGGCCGATCTGCTGCTCATCGACAAGGCGGCTGCCTCGACGGGCGAGGTCGTCATGCACCTTCTCGAGGAGGCAGGATTCGAGATTACGCCGGATATAGCGCAGTGTATATACACGACTCTCGTAGTTGATACCGGTTTTTTCAAATATTCCAATACTTCGGCCCATTCGCTCGAGATGGCTTCCAGGCTGGTGAAACTCGGCGCCGATCCCTGGGCTTCAGCGAAAAATCTCGAAGAGTCCCGCCCGATCGAAACAATTCGCCTTCTTGCGCTGTCGCTTTCGACGATCTCCGTAGGGATGAACGGGAAATACTGCAGCATGGAAATTTCGCAGAAGATGCTGTTAGATAGCGGGGCATCGATGGAACATTCGGAGGAGTTCGCGACCTACCCGCGTTCAATCGCGGGAGTTGAAGTTTCCGCGCTCTTCCGTGAGGTGGAACCTGAGCTGACTAAGGTGAGTTTGAGATCCAAGGATATCGTCGATGTGGCGAAGGTCGCCAGATTTTTCGGAGGTGGCGGTCATGCCAGGGCGGCGGGCGCCAGGATAAAGCTTCCACTTGGCGAGGCCAAGCGTTCGCTCGAGGAGATCGTAAAGAAAGAGCTTGGAGAATAGGTTTTAGCCATGATCGATGGAGTATTGGTAGTCGATAAACCCGCCGGTTTTACTTCGCATGATATAGTCGCGATAGTGAGGCGTATCACAGGGGCCAGGAAGGTAGGACATCTTGGCACGCTCGATCCCGCCGCGACCGGCGTCCTTCCCTTGGTGATAAATGGGGCGACCAAACTTGCCTCGAGCCTTTCAGGCGGGGAAAGGGTATATGAATTCGTGTTGAAGCTCGGAGTCAAGACCTCCACCGATGATGATCAGGGCGAGGTGCTTTCCACCTCGGCGGTTTCATCTGATGCGTTGGAACGCCTCAAGGCCTCTATCCCCGATTTTATAGGGAAGATAATGCAGGTTCCACCCATTTACTCTGCGATTCAGGTGGCCGGACAGCGTGCATATCATGCCGCATATGCTGGGGAAAAGATAGAGCTGGAGCCTCGCGCAGTTGAAATAAAAAGTATATCTATAATAAATAGTTGTGACGATGATATTCATATGAAGCTTGAATGTATGGCCGGCACCTACGTCAGGAGTCTTTGCAGGGATCTTGGGGAGCGTATTGGCTCCTGCGGCCATGCCTCAAGAATAAGGCGCCTTAAAAGCGGAAAATTTGATATTTCTCAAGCGGTTACATTGGATGACTTAAAATTGGATGCGGGGCTTTGGAAAAGGGTCCTGATAGCGATTTGATGTTGAGTAACCTCCGAAAAATCAGCAAATTCAGGGGGTCTCTAAAAGCTATGCGCTTGTCATCCCCGAATGGCGAAAAGGTTGTCATCCCCGAGTGGTGTAATCGGGGATCCAGTAACAGCCGTGACCGGGGAAAAACAGAAGCTAGAAGCGAGAGGCTAGAAGCTAGAAAAATCTCGCCTGTAGAAATCTCGCTTCTCACTTCTAGATTCTAGCTTCTTGATCTTTTGGTCGATGCTCAATTCTCCATGGTCGAAGTTATTGTTACAGCTAGCTTTTCAGAGGTTCCTTGAAATTATTCATTTTCTTTAAAAATTCTTTAAAAATAGCTTTACAGCGCCAAGAGCACATGATAGGGGAGCCCTCCACTATGACAATGACGCAACAGACGAAAAAAGAGTTGATCGACAGCTACCGCACGCACGAAGGTGACACCGGTTCGCCTGAGGTGCAGGTCGCCATCCTCACGAAGAGGATTGACAAGCTTGCCGGGCACTTCGACGCTCATAAGAAAGATCATGCCAGCCGCCGCGGTCTGCTGATGATGGTTGGGCGCCGACGTAAGCTTTTGAGCTATCTCAAGAAGGTCGATGACAGCCGCTACAGGGATCTCATCGCTAGGCTCGGCATAAGGAAGTAAGGGTCGGCTTTTGAACGAGGAGGGTGCTGATAATTTTAACAACAGCTCGCCTGGATAAGAGGCGAGCTTTTTTTTAAGTTATCAGTTATCACCCTCCTGAGTCTCGCCGAATGATTATTTCCGGAGATTACGATTTGTTATCAACATATCCGATAACGGTTAACGTCTGTTAACACCGGCTTGCGAAGCTCCATTCCAGCGGTTTGTGGACTGGGTGCATCGCAGGGCGATGTTAACTGATGGGAACTGTTATCGGCGATTCAAAAGGAGAAAGTTATGGTTAAGAAAGTCGAAATACAGTTGGGCGGTAAGGCCCTGACTATCGAAACGGGGCGCATAGCCAAACAGGCCGAAGGCTCTGTAACCGTCAGATATGGTGACAACTTGGTGCTTGTCACCGCGCAGGCTAGAAAGGAGCCTTCCGAAAATCGCTCCTTCCTTCCGCTCTCGGTGGATTACGTCGAGAAGACCTTCGCGGCGGGCAAATTTCCGGGGGGATTTTTTAAGAGGGAGGGAAGGCCGACCGAAAGGGAGACCCTCATCAGCCGCCTCATAGATCGTCCGGTCAGGCCGCTTTTCCCGGAAGGATATTATAATGAGACGCAGGTGATAGCGACCGTGCTCTCCGCCGATCCCGAGCTAGATCCTGACATCCTCGGCATCATCGGCGCTTCCGCGGCGCTGACTCTTTCTCCTTACCCGTTCAAAGGTCCGATTGCCGGCGTCCGGGTTGGAAGAATAGATGGAAAGTTCATCATCAATCCGACCTACGCGCAGAGGCAGGAGAGCGATATCGACATGATAGTCGCCGGAAGCCGCGATGCGATCGTGATGGTTGAAGGTGGCGCAAACGTGGTCTCCGAAGGTGATCTCGTTGATGCGCTGCTCTTCGCTCATGCGGAGATGCAGCCTGCAATCGATGTGCAGCTCGATCTTCAAAAAGAGGTTGGTAAACAGAAGTGGGAGGATCCTGTTTTGCCCGATCTGTCCGATATCAGAAAAAAGCTCGAGGCCGCCCTGAGCGATAGGCTGCTCAAAGCAGTTACGATCCCGACAAAACAGGAGAGGTACGCGGCGTTGGATGAATTAAAGGCCGCGATCGTTGCCGAACTCGTTCCGCCGGATGACGATGGAAAGCTCACGGACGAAGTCAAAGAGATGTTCGGCGAGATCAAACGCGACTTGGTAAGGAATATGATAGTGAAGGATGGCAAGAGGATCGATGGCAGAGGGTTGACCGATGTCCGTCCGATATCATGCGATGTAGGCTATCTGCCAAGGGCTCACGGTTCGGCGATCTTCACGAGAGGTGAGACGCAGGCACTTGCGACGATAACCCTTGGAACAAAAAAGGATCAGCAGCTGATAGAAAATATTACTGAGGATTACTACAAGAAGTTCATGCTTCATTATAACTTCCCGCCGTTTTCGGTTGGCGAAGTGAAGTTTTTGCGCGGTGCGGGCAGGCGAGAGATAGGTCACGGCGCACTTGCTGAGAGATCGCTTAGGAAGGTTCTGCCGGACGAAAGCGTGTTTCCGTACACGATACGAATAGTCTCCGAAGTCCTTGAGTCCAATGGTTCATCTTCGATGGCCACCGTCTGTGGCGGGACGCTTGCGCTGATGGATGCCGGAGTTCCTATCAAGGCGCCGGTTGCCGGCGTTGCGATGGGGCTCATTCAGGAAGGAAACACTACCGCGGTACTCACGGATATCCTCGGCGACGAGGATCATCTCGGCGACATGGACTTCAAGGTCACTGGAACCGCCGAGGGAGTTACCGCCATTCAGATGGATATAAAGGTAAGCGGTATCGATAAAGAGATCCTCAATAAGGCGCTTCGTCAGGCTCGCGATGCGAGGTTGCACATACTTTCGAAGATGGAAGAAACCCTCGCGCTTCCGCGCAAGGCCCTTTCGCCGTATGCGCCTCAGCTTACGATAATAAAGGTAGCGGTCGACAGGATCGGAGACCTCATCGGCCCTGGCGGAAAGAACGTCCGCAAGATAGTCGAAGAGACCGGCGTCACGATCGACATCGAGGACGACGGAACGGTCGTGGTCGGTGCGACGGACCAGGCATCCGGCAATCTCGCTTTGAAGCTTATCAAGCGTGCCACCGCATCCCCCGATGCTGGCAAGTACTACAGAGGTAAGGTCGTTCGCATAGCCGATTTCGGTGCCTTCGTCGAAATTTTTCCGAAGGTCGACGGCCTGCTTCACATATCCCAGATCGACAATTCCAGGATCAAACAGGTATCCGATGTCCTCAAGGTCGGAGACGAGGTCGTGGTCAAGGTTCTCGAGATCGATGCCGAAAGCGGCAAGATAAGGCTTTCGCGTAAGGATGCCTTCGGTCATGAGAGCGAAGTTGAAGAGGTGTGATGCTGAATTGAAATTATTTTCAAAAAGGCTCCGTCAAATGACGGGGCCTTTTTTGTAGGCCATGTTTTATATAGTGAGCAGATCCTCGGGTGGATTTTGAAACAGGAAATCATTTTCCTGATTTCCACAGTTGTGGGAACTTGGGATGTAAGTTGAAAATAGGAGGTGGGGTATATATAAAAACTATACCAATTTTTTGAATATCGAGGCGAGCTGGGAACGGGTTTCTTCCGGCGTTCCATCATTGTTTATGACGAAGTTTGATTTTTTTGCCTTAATTTCGATGGGAATCTGAGCTTTTGACCGTTTTTTGGCCTCTTCTAATGGCATATTTCTCTTTTTACAGAACCTGCGTAGTCCCTCATCCTCATTCGTGACCACGGTGATGACCGCGCCGAATTCCTTCTCCCATCCGACCTCGAAGAGAAGGGGGATCTCGGCCGCCACGACCCTTGTGCCCGTCTTTGAAAATTCGGAGGCGAGGCGATTTATCTCATTTTTCACGAAGGGATGAATCGCTTTCTCGATGAAGGTGCGGTCATCATCGGAGTCAAATGCGATGGATGCCAAAGCGGATCTATCAATTTCCTTATTTTGATCGAGGATTGATGGCCCATATCTTTCAACCATCTTGAGATATGCTGGCGCCCCTTTCGAAAGTGCCTCGCGGGCGAGTTTGTCCGCATCGATGACTCTGGCGCCGAGATCCGCCATCATCGAGAGGACGGAGGATTTTCCGGAGCCTATTCCCCCGGTTATCGCGACCACGATTGTTCGATCATTTTTCATTCCGGAGTTTGCTGCTTTTCTTCGGTGCTTTCTTCGGAGTTTGACTTTGCTATCTTTCGAAAATCCGTCAGTACGCTCGCTGCGGCGCGCGTGCCGATTTCGCCGAGCGAGACCATCTTTTCAATTATCCTCGGGATCTCATCTTCAGTAGCCTCGAGAAGGCTTATTGCGACCATGCGCGCCTCATTCCATTCCGGAGAGAGCTGTGCATAGACGTGCTTGATCTGAGGGGTTTCGATCTCCTGTTTTTTCATCATCCAGTTGACCGATTCTACGAAGTCGTCCATCTTCCAGTCTTCATCGAGCCCGTCGCGCGTTTGGACCAGTTTGTCGTAGAGTTCGACCCGGTTGGGGTTAAACTCCATCGCTTCCTTGAATTTTTTTAGCGCCTTTTTGAATTTGCCCTTGGCAAGGAGCTTGTCACCCTTGGCCTCGAGCTTTGCGGATTTTTCAGGATTCAGTTTTTTTTCTTTCATCTCGCCCGTCCCCCCCGTTTAGCTTTTCGGGATTTTCCACCATTTCTTTCGTGAGCGCAAGGAGCTTGTCGCGGGTGTTTTCTTCGGGGTTATCCAGCACGATTTCCACCAGCGCGGAGAGAATTGTGCCGACCATCTTTCCTTCAGGTATTCCCATCGACATTATGTCGTGGCCGTTGATGGCGAGGTCCTGCGGTCCGAACGGGGGCTTTTTTTCCATCTCCTCGCGTATCCTCTTGCGAAGCCTGAGGACCCCTTTGATCCCGTTTGGATGCTTTCCGCCGCGGTTGTCGGAGAGGCGCATGTCCAGTAGCCTGAAGATCAAATCAGGACCGATCTTCGAGATGAACCTGCGTATTGCCCGGTCGGTGAAATATGCCTTTGTCTCGAACATGTGGTGTTCGATCAGGCGCAGGACTGCGGATTCGTCAACTCCCGAGCTTGCCAGCTTCATCCTGTTCATCCATCTTTTGGCCATGCGTGCCGAGACTATCTGGTGTCCGAAGAATACGACTCGATTTGCCTCTTGGTTGAAGGATGCCGTTTTTGCTTTTCCGATGTCGTGGAGGAGGGCGGCGAAAAGGAGTTCGAGCGAACCCGTATTTTCTATATGGGAATCGCTGCGCGCGGCGTCCAGCGCGCGCATGGTGTGTTTGTAGACGTCGTCGCCCGGCTGTTTGTCCTGCTTGATTCCTTTCAGCGCGTAGAGTTCCGGGAGCACGTGCTTCAGGATTCCACATTCATTCATGAGATCGAATCCGTATGAGGGTCTTTCCGCACTCATGAGTTTTACGAGCTCCATGCTTATTCGTTCGCCTGAGACCGTTTCGATCAGCGATGAAGATTTTTTCATCGCCTCGAGTGTTTCATGCTCTATTTTGAAGCCAAACCTTGCGGCGAACTGCACGGCCCGTATCAGCCGAAGGGGATCCTCCTCGAACGCCCTGGGGAAGACCATCCGTATCAACCGTTTTTCAAGGTCATCTCTGCCGTTGAATGGGTCTATTATTTTTCCGTCAGATAGAGACTTGGCCATCGCATTTATAGTGAAGTCACGCCTTGCCAGATCTATTTCGACAGGAAGATCGGGGTCGAAGTTGACTTCAAAATCTCTATGTCCTGCCCCGGTGGAGATTTCTTTTCTGGGGAGGGCGATGTCTATGATTTCATTTTCACTTCCCCGCGCAGAAAACTTCACGATGCCGAATGACTTGCCGACGGCTGAAACCTTCCCAAGTCTGGAAAGAGTTTTGGAAATCTCTCTAGCTGTGAGTTTGCGGCAAAGCAGGTCATGGTCTTTGACATCGCGCCCCAAGAGCGCATCACGGACGGGTCCGCCTACTTCGTATAGATCGCCGCCCGCCTTGGCGAGGGCTTCGACGCAAATTGAAAGGCTGGAGTTCATTGAAAAATTTTACCTCGAACGATTATTGCACAGGGCGAAGCGGGAAAGGATCATTCCTCGCTTTATTCCAGATAGGACTCGACTTTCGCGCTTGCCAGAAGCTTTGACATCCAAGTCCTAAAAAAGTCGAGTTTGTCAGGGGCATCCGCCTTGTCATCTTCCTTGCCGACCTTTTTTTCGACGAGGCGGATCACATAGGTTTTATCCCCGCTGGTGTAGCTCTTACCGGTCGTGGAGTTTTTCTTTTCCAGCGAGAATATCTCACCGTATTCGCTTGCGGTGAGATTTCCGCCTGCGATCCTCCCCCTCTGGGCGACCGATATTGGACCGACCTTGTTTTCAGAGAGCTCCTTCTTGGAGAGGATATCCTTCCAGTTGGCCGACGGCGCCAGCAGCTCTGATGCGAGATTTCCATCTTCGGCTGGCAGCTCGACCACTGAAAACGTCCACTGGTCGGATGGCGACCTGGCTGGTTCTATCTTTTCGCCAACCCCCTTGAAGATGCTTGCGAAGGAGGAGATTCTCATATCATCCCTCACGAAATCCTCGTAGGAGAGGCCATATCTCGATTTGAAGTGTGGAAGAAAGCGTTCCGTATAAAAGGCCGGATCGAATTCTCCGCCTTGAAAAGCAGCTTGAGAGCTCCTTATCTCATTTGCCAGCTGGGAATCCGTGATGACTACCCCAAGGGCATCGGCCTCGGAGAGCGCCACTTCGCGGGAAACGAGCTGGCGCATGGTGTTTTGTTTTGCCATATCCATCAGAAAATCGGGGATTTCGCCGCCCTGCAAGGACTGCTTTATCTGACCGATGTTGCTTTCAGAGAAGTATCTGAACTGGGAGGCCATAAGGGGGCGCCCGTTCACGGTCCCGACCGGTTTGTCCGATCCGGATCTCCCGCTGTTCCGCATGGCGCTGTAGCCGAAAAATAGCGCGAAGACGATGATTATGGCGATGATCGGCAGTTTTATCGCCCAGGACCTCGAATGTTTTCTGATTATGTCTAGCATGGCGCGGCAAGCTAGCGGATGGCCCCTTATAAATCAACAATTTTGTTGATCTTTACAGGGGGCTTTGTTAGACGGACGCAACTTTATCACCAGGGGGTTTGAAAATATGATTCTTGACCCGATACTTGGGTTTTTCTCCAACGACTTGGCGATCGACCTCGGAACCGCAAACACTCTGATATATGTGAAGGGCAAGGGGATAGTGGCGGCAGAACCTTCGGTGGTGGCCGTTCAGCGCGATACCCGCGGTATAAAACGCGTTCTTGCCGTAGGCAAGGAGGCCAAGGAGATGCTCGGCAGAACCGCCGGAAGCGTCGAAGCGATCCGCCCCATGAAGGATGGCGTCATTGCCGATTTTGAAGTGACTGAGGCGATGCTTCGTTACTTCATTCGCAAGGCGCACAATCGCAAGACTCTCATACGTCCGCGCATAATCGTATGTATTCCCTTTGGAGTCACTGAAGTTGAGAAGAGGGCGGTGCGTGAATCCGCGGAGTCCGCGGGGGCGCGCGAGGTGTACCTCATCGAAGAGCCGATGTCTGCTGCGGTGGGGGCCGGTCTTCCAATCACCGAGCCCTCCGGTAACATGGTCGTCGACGTCGGAGGCGGCACTACCGAAGTCGCCGTGATCTCCCTCGGTGGAATAGTTTTTTCCAAATCGATCCGCATAGCGGGCGATAAGATGGATGAGTCGATAATCCAGTACATAAAGAGAAAGTACAATATGCTCATCGGCGAAAGAACTGCTGAGGCCGTTAAAATAGCGATAGGCACCGCATATCCGGATGGTGATGCGCGTACAATGGAGATCAAGGGGCGCGATCTCGTCGCAGGTGTTCCGAAAACTCTCGAAGTCAATTCAGAGGAGATCAGGGAGGCTATCGTCGAGCCTGTAAATGCCATAGTAGATGCGGTGAAGATCACCCTCGAGAGGACTCCGCCGGAGCTCTCCGCCGACATAGTCGACCGCGGCATAGTTCTTACCGGAGGTGGCGCCCTTCTGAGAAATCTCGATATATTGCTTCGTGAAGAGACAGGGCTGCCGGTGATAGTCGCCGACGATCCGCTTAGCTGCGTAGTGCTCGGCTCAGGTCGTGCGCTCGACAGGCTGGATCTCTTCAGAGGGATAACAGTTACCTGACCATGGCCTTATTCAGGAGAAAAGCCAGGCTTCTTTCTTTTCTCGTCCCGTTTCTGCTCCTAATAGCGTTTCTTTCCCTCACGGCGGGTGGTTACAGGCGGGCGCCGTGGTATCAGCAGATTCTCTGGAATGTAGTCACCCCACCCCAAAAAATCCTAACTTCGATAGGCTGTGCCATCTCCTCCGTATGGAATCATTATTTTGCACTCGTCGGAGCGGAAAAGGAAAATGAAGCTCTGCGCATGAAGGTCGCATTGTTGGAGGGGGAGATCATAAAGCTCTCCGAGGTTGAGAAAGAGAATGAGAGGCTTCATGAACTTCTTTCATATGAGAAGAGCTTTTCCCATAAATCGCTTACCGCAAAGGTCATCGCCAACGATCCAAGGGCAGAATTCAAGAATATCACCATAAACAAGGGACACGATCATGGTGTAAGACCGCTTATGCCGGTGGTAGGTCCCAAAGGGCTTGTCGGCAGAGTCGCGACGGTTGGATCCAAAGCCTCTCGCGTTCTGCTCGTAACCGATCCTAACAGCGCAGTCGATGTCCTTGTCCAGAGGTCCAGGGCAAGAGGGGTCGTTGTTGGAATGGCTGTCAAAACTGCTCTTCGCCCGAGCTACTACCTGACTAGGATAGAATACCTGCGCAGGATAAGCGATGTGGCGGACGGAGATGTTGTGGTCACGTCGGGTTTTGACAGGGTTTTCCCATCGGGAATTCCAGTCGGCAGCGTCACCGACGTCAAAAAAGAGAGATATGGAATATTCCTAGAGGCCAACGTCGTTCCGTTCGAGAATATGGCGGAGCTTCAGGAAGTGTTGGTTCTGCTCGTTACCCAGAACCTCTCCTCTCCGGATTCCGTTCAGTGAGGTTTTTAGATGACGTATTTTATCCTCATGGCCTTCTACGGACTGTTGGCTCTCGTGCTTGAGAGCACTTGGCTTGCGGGGCTTCCTGTCGAAACGATCAGATTCGATTTCGTCCTGGTGGCGGTTGCCGCACTCTCTTTCTATCAGGAACCTCTCAGGGCCGTTTCACTCATAATATTTTTTGGCATCATGTCGGACATAGTAAGTGGAGCCCCATTCGCTGTGTCGACGATATCCTATCTCGTAATTTACGGGGGAATACGCCTTCTTATATCCAAGATATCGTTTCAGGGTGGGATGGCGCTGGTTTTTTGGATGGGAATCATAAGCATTGAGGATAAGTTGGTATCCATGCTTCTTCTCATGGCCCTGACAGGAACGGCCGATTATCCGTCAGTGATGATAACTTCCATGCCGGCGCAGGCCGTCTTGGATGCGGCGCTTGCCTTGGTGATGATTCCATTTCTCAGGTGGTACTGGGAGCTCTCTTGGGAGAAGATCACCAAGCCGAAAGGGTTGGTGCTTAAATGAAGCTGACCCAGGAATATGCCGTAGATATAGAAGGAAGATTCAAATACGGAACTATCTTCGTAGTCGCGTTGATAGCTATCGTAATCGTGCGGCTCTATTATCTCCAAGTGATAAAAGGGGCCTATTACCATTTCTTTTCCACACAAAACAGTATCAAGGAGATTACGATTCCGGCTGCACGTGGGATGATATTCGACAGGCGGGGGCAGGTTCTTGTCGATAACAGGCCCTCATTCGACGTCGTCGTCATCCCTCAGTATGTCGCCGATCCGGAGCATATGTTCGCGTCGTTGAGTGCGTTGCTCAATATACCTCGAGAGGAGCTCGATAACATCTGGGCGAAACGCCATTCGCAGCCTAAATATCAGCCATTGGTAGTTAAGCGTGATGCGACGCCGGACGACGTCGCCCTCATACGCTCAAGAAAGAATCCATGGTATGACGGAGACGATCCGTATGACTTGAGGGGGGTTGACGTCATCGTGGGTTATCAGAGAAGCTATCCCGACTCCAATATTGCAACTCACGTCCTGGGATATGTCAGGGAGATAGATAAGGACAGGTTGGAAAAGCTCTCCAAACTTCATCCTCAAAAATACAAGTCGGGGGATCTCGCCGGCATAAGGGGGATAGAGGAGAGGTGGGATTTACTTCTTCGCGGCGAAGACGGATACGAACAGAGGATCGTAAACGCTGTCGGTCGTGAGGTCGATTATCAGGGTATCGCATCGGGGCTCGAGAAGCGCCCTGCCATCCCCGGCACGAATCTCAGACTTACGATAGACAAGGATCTTCAGGAAGTTCTGCGCGATATGTACGGCGATAGAAAGGGTGGAGCTGTTGCGATTGATGTGAGAACGGGCGGTATCCTCGCCATGTACAGCTCCCCCTCTTATGACCTCAATAAACTGGCTTCTGCCATCGGAGGGCAGTACTGGCAGGAGATATCCTCTCATCCGGATAAATATCTTCTCAACCGCGCCATACAAGGCGGATATCCACCGGCCTCGACTTATAAAATTCTAACGGCTATTGCGGCTCTCAGTGAAAAGGTCGTGAAGCCCGAGGAGAATATAACATGCAGAGGGGCCTTCCTTTTCGGAGGTAGGCCTTATAAGTGCTGGGCGAAGGGGGGGCACGGTCCCATAAGCGTCCATAGGGCGATAGTTTCATCCTGTGACGTCTATTTCTATGTGGCCGGGCTCCGCGCAGGGGTCGACAACCTTGCGAAATACGCAAAGATGTTCAACTTTGGCAGAAAGACCGGAGTTCCGCTTGAAGGGGAGTCCTCCGGGCTTATTCCAACTTCCGAATGGAAACTGAAGAGATTCGGAATTCCCTGGCAGCAGGGTGAGACCATATCGATCTCCATCGGTCAGGGTTATGATGTAGTAACGCCGATTCAAAATGCCTACTTTACATCGATAGTGGCGGGTGGAGGAAAAATTCCCCAACTTCATCTCGTTGACGCTGCATTCGACGCCTCGGGGGGAGAGCCCTATAGATGGGAAGCCCCAAAGGATGAACAGCGCGTGGATGTCGATCCGTCGATTTTGAAAATAGTCAAGGATGCGATGACAGGAGTTGTTTCAGAAGGGGGAACGGGGCACCGACTTTCGAGACTCAAGATTTCAATAGGCGGAAAGACCGGTACAGCGCAAACCATGAGCATGGAAGCTGCCGCTAAATGCAGCGGAGAGAAGTGCCGCGACCATGGTTGGTTCATAGGATTCGCTCCGACTGACAAACCGGAGATAGCGGCAGCGGTCATCGTCGAACACGGCGGTTTCGGAGCCTCGGCTGCGGCTCCGATTGTGGGTGCTCTATTCGAGAGATACTACGATATCGAACACGGCGGACAGGAAAAACCGGATAAGAAAAATGAGAAGAGTCCGGAGAAAAGACAGGTTTTTTGATGTATAAAAAGACCTCCACATTGAGCTGGCCCCTCATATGGGTCTCTTCGGCGATCGTCCTGATCGGCATTGTCAATCTTTACAGCGCCATCTACTTCTGGGGAGAAGGGGTTTCGATGGCCCTCTTCTGGTCGCAGCTTGCCTGGACGCTCATAGGCATTGCGACGGTGATATTCATCGCGATGATGGACTACCGGTTTTTTTATAGATTCGCTTTCCTCTTCTTCGGAGTTGCCTGTGCGATGCTTTTGCTCTCGCTCTTTACCGGTGATGCGGTGAGGGGGACGCACGGATGGATAAAGATAGGATCTTTCTCGATTCAGCCCGCTGAATTTGCAAAGATCGCCTACATTCTGGTAGCTGCCCGCTTTTTTGCGAACAATCCCAATCCCGAAGGATACAATCTGCGCGAGCTCTGGCAGCCGGGTTTGATGATGAGCCTCGTCGTTGCGTTAATCGTTCTTCAGGGGGATATGGGCTCCTCCATTTTTATCCTGTGCATATTCGTGTCCATGGCGCTATTTGCGAAGGTGAAAACTAAAACCCTCGTCATATGCGTATTGATAGCTGCATTGGCGGGCTGGGCCGTTTTTAACTTCGGCCTCAAGGAGTATCAGCGCGACAGGATCTTTACCTTTATGAACCCCGAGGCGGATTTGAGGGGGAGCGGCTATCACCTGATGCAGTCAAAAATAGCGGTCGGTTCCGGGCAGATATTCGGGAAGGGATATTTAAAGGGTAATATTAATAAATTAAGATATCTACCTGAAAGACATACTGATTTCATTTTTCCAGTTTTTGCTGAGGAGTGGGGGTTCGCCGGTTCGTTGGTGCTTTTGATCCTCTACGCATCCCTGCTGATGATAGGAGTTGATATAGGCGCCCATGCCCGAGACAGGTTTGGCGCCTTCACAGCTATCGGGGTAGTCTCGCTTCTATTTTGGCAACTGGCGATCAACCTCGGTGGGGTCTTGGGGTTGATGCCCCTGACCGGTGTTACCCTTCCCCTCATGAGCTACGGCGGTTCATCGATGATAGCGATCCTTGCATCCATCGGCATTCTTCTGAGCATAAACAGGAAGAGGTTCATGTTTTGATTGAGGCTAATAGCCAACATCAATAGCCAAAATTCTTGCCATTTTTTTCTTCATCCTATACGAAGGCCTTTCGCCGATATCAACTGACAGGGAGGTTATATGGCCGGACACGTTATTGAGGTTACAGATGGTAATTTTCAACAGGAGGTAATCGAGTCTGACAAGCCCGTGCTCGTAGATTTCTGGGCTTCATGGTGTGGTCCTTGCCGCGCCCTTGCGCCTACTATCGAGGCGGTCGCTTCGGAGAGAATCGGATCGCTCAAGGTTTGTAAGATAGACATCGATAGCAGCCCCAATGTAGCCGGTAGATATGCCATCAGGAGTATCCCGACTCTGCTTTTATTCAAAAACGGTGAGAACGTAGGGCAGCTAATAGGCAATGTTCCGAAGGGTGCTATTGACGCACTGGTATCAAAGGGTTGATTCGTTTTTAAAACATGGGGTTACGTGGGTTAATCAATCCACCCCTTTATGGGGTGGATTGTTTTTTCTTTAAAATCAATTCCCTTGACTTTTTTTGCCCCCTTCAATATCAAAATTCTTGATTATTTTTGAGGGTTTTGACAATAAGGCGCGGCTTTCCGGGGGATGGACCCCGGAAAGAATAACAAATCAGGGTGCTTCTGATGGGCGTATAGCTCAGTTGGCTAGAGCACTACCTTGACATGGTAGGGGTCACAGGTTCGAGTCCTGTTACGCCCACCAGGGACATCCTCGATTTTAGCGCTGTTCCGCCGGCAACGGCGGATTTTTTCAAGAGGTATTTCGATGTCTTCCAAGAGGGAGAAGCCCCAAATAGATCTGGATATGCTTCGTCACTCGGCTGCGCACATAATGGCCGACGCGGTGCTTCGCCTTTTTCCGGATGCCAAACCTACTATCGGCCCTTCAGTCGAGGATGGTTTTTATTACGATTTCGAGTTCAAGCATGCATTCACCGAAGAGGATATCAAAGAGATCGAAAAGGTGATGAATAAGATTGTCGGCGAGGCGAGGCCTTTTGTTCGCGAAGAGCTTTCGCGCGAGGATGCAAAAAAACTTTTTGCCGATAATAGATACAAGATTGAATTAATAGATGAACTACCTGAAGAGGAAACTATAACGGCTTACAGGCATGGAGATTTCGTCGATCTCTGCCGAGGCCCTCATGTGGAACACACGGGTCAGGTTCGTGTCTTCAAACTTCTCAAAGTAGCGGGTGCATACTGGCGTGGGGATGAAAAGAACGCCCAACTTCAGAGGATCTACGGCACCGCGTTTGCTTCCAAGGAAGAACTTGAAAAATACCTGAAGCTTTTGGAAGAGGCCGCCAAGCGCGATCACAGAAAGCTCGGCAAGGAGCTCGACCTTTTTTCCAGCCTCGATGACTACGGTCCGGGGCTGATACTGTGGCATCCCAAGGGTGCTAGGATACGCGACGCGATCGAGGCCTTCTGGAAGTCCGAGCACTATAAACACGGTTACGAAATTCTCTATACGCCGCACATGGGGCGCGCTGCTCTTTGGGAAACTTCGGGGCATCTCGATTTTTATAAAGAGGGGATGTATTCCCCGATGAGTGTCGATGAGTTCGATTACTACATCAAGCCGATGAACTGCCCCTTCCACATCATGATCTACAAAAAGCACGTTCGCTCATACAGGGATCTGCCGATGAGGTGGGCCGAACTCGGCACTGTATATCGCTATGAGAAGAGCGGGGTGCTCCACGGCCTTTTGCGTGTGAGGGGTTTCACACAGGATGATGCGCATATAGTCTGCACTCCCGAACAGATAGAGAGCGAGATCTCCGAGGTCTTGAAGTTCTCTTTGTTTATGTGGGATATCTTTGGGTTCAAGGATATAAAGGCTTATCTCGCTACGCGCCCCGCAGACGCGGTTGGTGATCCTGAAAGATGGGATCAGGCGCTTGCAGCTCTCAAGAGTGCGGTGGAAAAAGAAAACATCGCCTATGAGATGGATGAAGGGGGCGGTGCATTCTACGGTCCCAAGATAGATCTGAAGATCAAAGACGCCATAGGGCGCGAATGGCAAATGACCACGATACAATTTGATTTCAACCTTCCCGAACGCTTCGATATGAATTACATCGGCGTCGATGGCGCGAAGCATCGTCCCTACGTCGTGCACCGGGCGCTGCTCGGTAGCATAGAGAGGTTTTTCGGGGTTCTCATAGAACACTACGCAGGGGCTTTCCCGACGTGGCTTGCGCCGGTGCAGGTCAGGCTTCTTCCAGTCGGAGATGATTTTGTGAAGTATTCACAGTCGGTCGCCGACGATCTGAGAGCCGCCGAAGTTCGCGTGGAAGTCGATTCTAGAAACGAAAAGCTGGGCTACAAAATACGCGATGCCCAGATGAACAAGGTTCCATATATGCTCGTCGTCGGCGCCAAGGAGTCTGACTCCTCGACGGTGGCGGTGCGCTCGAGGGGGGAAGGGGATCTTGGAACCATGTCGGTAGAGGAATTTAAAATGAAGATACTGAATGAAATCACCAATCGCAGGAACGGGTGATTTTTTTCCACAATTTTTACAAGGAGGTGTAGCCATTAAGAAAGTCATGCCGTTTGAGGAACGCAGGCCGCGTAAGGATGAACATCGCATCAACTTCAGGATCAGGGTGCCGGAGGTGAGGCTTATAGATGAGGATGGAGGCCAGCTCGGTGTTTTCATAACCAGGGAAGCGCTGAGGAGGGCCGAGGATGCGGGCCTCGACCTGGTGGAGATTTCCCCGATGGCCCGCCCGCCGGTCTGCAAGATAATGGACTATGGCAAGTTCAAATATGAACAGGCGAAGAAGAAACACGAGCAGCGGAAGAAGCAGGTCGTCGTTCATATAAAGGAGATAAAACTGAGGCCTTCGACTGATGAACATGATTTCCAGACGAAGCTCAAACACATAAAGCGTTTTCTGGAGGAAGGCAACAAGGTGAAGGTCACGATTAGGTTCAGGGGAAGGGAGATGGCCCACTTGGATCTCGGTCATGAGCGGATGAGGAGGATAATCGAAGAGGTTAAGGATCTTGGAGAGGCCGAATCGCATCCAAAGTTGGAGGGCAAGCAGCTCATGATCATGCTATCCTCGGCCAAACGTCAGGATGAGAAGAAGGAGCCGGATCAGCTGAACGAACCTTCGGTTGAGAGGCGCTCGAGGGAGCTTGAGGTGGAGGTCCACAGGGTAACCGGCACCGAAAAAATTTCAGGCGGTTCAAAATGAATCAAACTTCTCCGCGCGAAGCGTTTCGCCGGGGGTAAAAAGGAGTGAAAGATGCCGAAACTTAAAACGAGGAAGGGCGCAGCGAAGCGCTTCAAAGCTAAAAAGTCAGGCAAGGTGAAAAGGAAGCGTGCTAAGCTCCGTCATATTCTGACAGGCAAGACGAGAAAACAGAAGCGCCGCCTGCGCTCGAAGGCGCATGTGTCCAAGTCGGATACTAAGAACATAAGGAAGCTGCTCTGCGCGAGCTGATCTTCAAGAAAGGTGGATTGATATGCCAAGGGTAAGAAGAGGTTTCAAAGCGAGACGTCGCCGCAACAAGGTGCTTAAAAAGGCGAAGGGCTATTATGCAGCCAGGCACCGTCTTGTAAGAACGGCGATGGAGGCCGTCGACAAGGCGCTTCAGCACGCATATGTAGGCCGCAAACTCAAGAAGAGGGATTTCAGGGCGCTGTGGCAGACCAGAATTTCGGCGGCTGCAAAGGCCAACGGGACTTCGTTCAGCAAGTTCATGGGTGGTCTTAAGAAAAAAAGCTCCCTGCTGGACAGAAAAGTTCTCTCTGAGATAGCTGTGCGCTATCCGCAGGATTTTGCCGCCATGGTCGAGTGGTCGAAGGCGAACTAGACCTCATTGCCAGAGGCGCTATTGGTTCTTCCTTAACCTGTTTGCGAGAGAGTCTGGGATGAAAGAAGAATTGCTTCGGACAATAGGCGAGATAAGGGCGGAGGCTGGCTCCGAGCTGTCGGCCGTCAAGGACGCAGCTGCGGCAGAGTTTTGCCGAATCAAATATCTCGGCAAGAAGGGGCTTATTACATCGGTTCTCAAATCGATGGGTTCGCTTTCATCCGAAGATCGCCCTGCGATCGGCAAGGAGGTCAATATCCTCAAATCGGAAATAGACGAGAAGATATCTTCTCTTATCTCAGGGTTTCAGCAGCAGCTACGGGATAGCAGGATAGCCTCCGATAAAATCGATATCACCCTCGCGGGCAGGCGTACACCGATGGGGCACGAACACCCTCTGATGGGTGTGATGCGGGAAGTCATCACGGTTTTTACAGGGATGGGTTTTTCCATCTACGCTGGTCCCGAGATCGAGACGGAGTACTACAACTTCGAGGCCTTAAACGTCAAAGCCGATCACCCTGCGCGTGATATGCAGGACACCTTTTACGTGGAAGGTGGAAGGCTGCTTCGCACCCACACCTCCCCGGTTCAGATCCATGTGATGGAAAATCACAAGCCGCCGATAGCGGGGATTTTCCCGGGTGCGGTTTACAGGCGCGACAATGACGTAACCCATTCGCCGATGTTCTTTCAGGTCGAGGGGCTGATGGTCGACAGTCACATAACGATGCGCGACCTGAAGGGCGTGCTTTCAGAATTTTGCCACAGAATTTTTGGGCAGGGCGTCGGCGTCAGGTTTCGTCCCAGCTATTTCCCCTTTACGGAACCTTCGGCAGAGATAGACATACAGTGCGTCATCTGCGGCGGGAAGGGGTGCAGGGTCTGCAAACAGAATGGGTGGCTAGAAATATTGGGATGCGGGATGGTTGACCCCGCGGTCTTCAAGGCGGTGAAGATAGATTCAAAGAAATACAGCGGCTTTGCTTTCGGATTGGGCGTCGACCGCATAGCGATGCTCAAGTACGCGATCAACGACATTCGTCTCTTTTACGAAAACGATTTGAGATTTTTGGAGCAGTTCAGATGAGATTACCTCTCGGATGGGTCAGGCAATACGTGAATGTGAAGGCGAAGCCCGAAAAGCTGGCGCTCGCCCTTACGATCTCAGGCCTCGAGGTGGAATCCATCGAGCGCGTTGGAGGGGAGTGCATCTTCGAAATAGGCGTCACCCCCAATCGCGGCGACTGTCTTTCCATCATTGGAATTGCGCGTGAAATTTCCGCCGCCTTCGGTTTGCCGCTGAAGCCGCCCTCCTTCGCTTCCGTAAAAGGGAAGGGGAAAATGGCGGGGCGCATAAAAGTTTCAGTGAGGAGCAGCCAGAGGTGTCCTAGGTATTGCGCCAAGATAATTGAAGGGATAAGGATAGGGTCATCTCCCGACTGGATGGTCAAGCGCCTCGCCGAATGCGGCGTCCGTTCGATCAACAACGTTGTCGATGCGACGAATTACGTCATGCTTCTTACGGGGCAGCCTCTGCACGCCTTCGATTTATCCCGGGTCCGCGGAAACAAGATAGTCGTCAAACAGGCCGATGAAGGCATGAAGTTCAAGGCTCTCGATGGTGTGGAGAGGATTCTCTCTCGTGAGGATCTGATGATATGCGACGGCGAAGGACCCGTGGCCCTCGCGGGAATAATGGGAGGGGAAAACTCCGAGGTTCGGGAGGACACGCACTCCCTTCTGCTCGAGAGCGCCTTCTTTGAACCTAAAGGGGTGCGTAGAAGCTCAAGGCGTCTTGGTCTCGCATCTGAATCATCCAGAAGATTTGAGCGCGGCGTGGATCCGCTGGGGCTGCTCGACGCCCTCAACCTTCTGACGAAACTGGTAGTTGAAAGTGCGGGCGGCACTCCAAGCGCGGATCATATCGATCTCTTTCCGAAGAAAATTTTACCGAGAAAGATTTCGATATCATCCGCCGAGGTCAAAAGGATTTTAGGAATAGATCTGAAGCCTGCTGCCATATCGAAATTGATCAAGAGCATCGGGATGAAAGTCTCTCCCGCATCTCCGGGCAAACTGAATGTTTCAGTTCCTACCTTTCGCCCGGATATCGAACGAGAGGTGGATCTGATAGAGGAAGTCGCGAGGCTGCACGGCTACGATAATATTTCCAGCCGGATGCCGGAAGTCGCGATGAAATCGATAACGCGTCCGAAATATTTCGAGCAGGAAGCGGCTGTCAGGTCGGCGCTCGCGGGTTCCGGCCTTACAGAAACGGTTCTCTATGCCTTCACATCGGCAGAGTCGCTGACGCCTTTTGCGGAGGCCGGTGGGACCCATGTTGCGCTTGCCAATCCTATTTCGGCGGATCAAAGCGTCATGAGGACCATGCTGCTTCCGGGGCTGCTTGATGTGTACAAGCTAAATGCAAGCCGTCATCGGCATGATTCCCGGATATACGCCTTTCAGAATGTTTTTTCGAAGACGGATTCAGCCGGCGGCTTCAGGGAGACGAGGTGTTTTGCCGGTCTTTTATCGGGCGCTAGGAACCTGGGGGCTTGGGAGCGCGCCAAGGAAAATGTCGATTTCTACGACGCCAAAGGGGTCGTTGAAAATGTTATGGCCGCCCTTGGAATTCATTCCGATACGATATTTCAGAGGGGAGAGGGATATTCCTTTCTCCACCCGGGGCGTTTTGCCCACATACTGTGCAGAGGGAAAAGAGTTGGCTTCGTGGGAGAACTTCATCCCGAGGTCGCCGCCAAGTGGGATCTGCAGCGGGGCGTTTACCTGTTCGAGATCAATTTTAGACTTGTGGCGGAGATGTCTCTCGGAGAGCCGGCGCGGTTTGCCGAGCTCTCAAAGTTTCCCTTCGTGGAACGTGATATCTCGATGCTGCTTCCCGACCGAATCCCTGCGGTCGAAGTGGAAAAGAGCATACAGGATAGCGGAGAAACTCTGATAACCAAAGTTTCCATATTCGATTTGTACAAGGGGAAGGGAATCCCGGAGGGTCAGAAGAGTCTGGCGGTTAGCATGCGATTTGCAACTCATGACAGGACGCTTACCGACGAAGAGGTCGGCATGGCGATGGAAAAAATCGTTGAAACTTTAAAGACTAAGCTGGGCGCGACGCTCAGGACATGATAGTATAACTTTATTCCGGAGCCGGTCTGGCGATTTTCGCCAGGGCGACAGCCGGAAGAAGGGAGGACGGCATGACGAAGGCTGAGATAATAGAACAGATTTACGAAAAGGTTGGTTTTTCAAAGAAGGAATCGGCCGAAATCGTGGAACTCGTGTTCGATACGATGAAGGAGACTCTCGAAAAGGGTGAGAAGATAAAGATCTCCGGATTCGGCAATTTCGTCGTCCGCCAGAAGAGACCCAGAATAGGGCGCAATCCGCAGACTGGCGAAGAGATAGAGATATCTGCCAGGAAGGTTCTCACCTTCAGGCCGAGCCAGGTTTTAAAATCGGCGCTCAACAGCGAGGAGCCGGCGGCTGGGTGATTTGGCGGGCTGATCTCTTTAATTAACCAGTCTCCGGATGATTCCGGAGGGAAGGGGGCTTTAACGCATGCCCAACATTCCCAACAAGCTTTATTTCAGAATAGGCGAAGTCAGCAAGCTCCTGAATGTCGAGCCGTACGTCTTGAGATATTGGGAGTCGGAGTTTACCGAGATCAAGCCGTCGAAGTCGAAATCGGGTCAGAGGCTTTACAAGCGCCGCGATGTCGAGATGCTCGTCAAGATCAAGGAGCTTCTCTATGATGAAAGATATACGATAAACGGTGCCCGTAAGAGGCTCAAAGAGACTCCGCGGATCGAGACCAAAGAGCAGGCCCCCGAGAGGGTTGATGGTGAGCCCAGGCAGCTTGAAGTTTTTTCCTCATCCGGCAGCGAGGGTGCGGAGCAGGAAGCGGCGACTTCAAAACTGAACCCGGCCCATGGCAAGACGCTCAAGAAGATCAGGAAGGATCTTGAGCTTCTTCTCGGGATAGTTCGCGGGGAGGATCACGGCCGGGTTTGAATTTTTGTCGGAGATCCGTTAGAGTCCGTGACTCGTAACTAGTGGCTTGCGAATCGAAGATGAGATATCGTTTTTTAAAAACTGAATTGAAGCTTCTTTTGGTCGGGGCGTAGCTCAGCCTGGATAGAGTACTTGCTTGGGGTGCAAGGGGTCACGAGTTCAAATCTCGTCGCCCCGACCGAGGGAAGCTGTTTTTGGTTGAGAGAGCGATGTTTCGTTTCGATCAGGAATTTCGGCTGAAGATTTTTGTGATTTTGGATTTCATCTTTTTCGACCATAATGTAACTATTTCTGATGCTGGCTTCTGCACAGGCATCAGTGCAGTCTGGCCCCGGGGTGACCTTCAAGAGTCATTGCGGGGCATATTTTCAGGAAGGGTTTTGAGAATGATAAAATTTATGCAGGCGATAAAATCCGATTTTGCCATGGTCTTCGACCGGGATCCAGCCGCCAGATCCAGGATTGAGATCGTGCTCTGTTATCCGGGGCTGCATGCTCTGGTTCTATATCGCATAGCGCATGCGATGTGGAATAATCATCTGAAACTTTTTGGCAGATGTATTTCGCACTTTGCCAGATGGATAACCGGAATAGAGATACATCCAGGTGCCAAGATCGGAAAGCGCTTCTTCATAGATCACGGGATGGGGATCGTAATCGGGGAGACGGTGGAGGTAGGCGACGATTGCACCCTTTATCAGGGTGTGACTCTCGGTGGTACGAGCTGGAGCAAGGGGAAGCGCCATCCGACTCTCCACGACCGGGTCATAGTGGGCGCCGGGGCGATCGTGCTCGGCCCAGTTACGATCGGAAATGACAGCAGAATAGGAAGCTCTTCAGTTGTGATCAATGACGTTCCGCCATTTTCCACCGTCGTAGGCATACCGGGCAAGGTGATCCGCAGGAGGGATCCCATTATCAAGAAAGAGGGGGATTATCACTTCGACCTTCAGCATGCCACACTCCCTGACCCGTTCGGCGATGCAATACAGGGGCTTAGAAAGAGCGTGGATGAGCTTGAACGAAGGCTGATCGATGTGGAGAGAAAGACGCAGTGAAGGTCCTTGCCGCAATGAGCGGTGGAGTAGATTCCTCCGTAGCAGCGCTGCTTTTGAAAATAGGCGGTCACGAGGTCGTGGGCGTTTCGATGAACCTGATGACCTGCAGCAAGGCTGGGTCAGCCAGTTGTTGTTCATCGAGCGATCGTCTGGATGCAGCAAGGATATGCGAACAGATAGGGATCAAACACTATATAGTGGATTTCCGAAAACTTTTCGAAGAGAGGGTCGTTTCGTCTTTTGTGAAAGAATATCTCGCAGGGAGAACTCCATCTCCGTGCATACTCTGCAATGAACACATGAAATTCGGCGCTCTTTTGGAGGAGGCGGATCGAATAGGTGCTAAGGCCGTCGCCACCGGACATTACGCAAGGGTAGTCAGCGAAGGGGGATTCTTTCACCTCCTTCGCGGAGTGGATCTCGTCAAGGATCAGTCGTATTTTCTTTTCACGCTCAAACAGGAACAGCTTTCAAAGATATTATTTCCTATCGGTGAAATGAAAAAGACGGAGATTCGTGCGATCGCTTCCGATCACGGGCTGATAACCAGAGAGAAACCGGAGAGTCAGGAGATATGCTTTATTCCGGATGATGATTACGCGAGTTTTGTGGAGTCTCATCCCTCAGGTGGAAGCGCCGGGGCGGGGGATTTTGTTGATTCAAGCGGAAAAATTCTGGGGCGGCACAGCGGAATTCACCGCTACACGATAGGGCAGCGCCGCGGTCTGGGCTTCGGTGTGGGCGAGCGCCAGTATGTGATAAAAATCGATACTTCCTCCAATCGGATAGTTCTCGGCTCCAAGGAAGAGCTGCAAACAAAAGAGATTTCAGTGAGGGATATCTCATGGGTTGTGGAGGAGCCTTCGAATGGAAAGGATCTTCTGGTTAAAATTCGCTCCACACATGCCGGCGAGCGCGCAGGGTTTTTTCAATCCGGTGATGGAACGGCGAAGCTCTCCTTTGAAAGGCCCGTTTCGGGGGTCGCTCCGGGGCAGGCTGCCGTTTTCTACGATGGCGATGAGGTGATCGGTGGGGGGTGGATCCTGTGAAGCGGGTCGCATTTGCAACGCTGGGATGCAAGGCGAACTGGACCGATACCGAGGCCCTTCTTCAATCCTGCAGGGAGGCCGGGCTGGAGGTCGTGGAATTCGAAGAAGAGGCCGACATATACGTCGTCAACACCTGTACGGTGACCGCTGTCGCCGATCAGCAGTCCCGCCAGATGCTTCGTCGCGCGCGCAGAAGAAATCCGGATGCAGCGGTTTTTGCGACGGGCTGTTCGGGAGAGGTGGGGGCGGAGTCAATGCGCGCCATCTCCGAGATAGACGCGATATTCGGGACATCCGATCGAAAAAGGCTTCTTGAGGAAATTTTCAGGATAGCTGAGATCAACCGCCCGGTTTTGGAGATAAGTCATTCGCGGATGCGCCAGTCCAGGGCGAGGGCGTTCATGAGAATTCAGGATGGCTGCGACCGCACCTGTTCATATTGCATAGTGCCTTCCGCGCGTGGGAAGAGCCGCAGCCTTTCTTTGGACGAAGTTGTTGAAAACGCCAGATCTCTCTCTCGATTTCATTCTGAAATAGTCATAACCGGCATTGATATAGGGCAGTACCTCTGTCCGCGAAGCGGTGCGAGGCTTTACGATCTTGTAGAGAGGCTGATCTCCTCAGATATAGCTGCGAGATTCAGGCTCAGCTCTCTTCATCCTGCGATGATAAACGACAGGCTCGCTGATGCCTTTTCTGCGGGCGCAAAGCTTTGCAGGCATATTCATCTCTCGATACAGAGTTTTTCCGATTCGCTGCTGAAGTTGATGTCGAGGGGGTATGGGCGCGCTGATATTTTTAAGGCGGTGGAGCTTCTGCGCAGCGCGGTTCCGGGCATAGCGATAACGGGCGATCTCATTGTCGGTTTTCCGGGAGAAAGTGAAGAGGATCATCTTCTTGCGATGGAGAGCATCGAGGCGCTTCCCTTCGCGGGGCTTCACGTCTTTCCTTTCTCCCTCAGATCGGGTACAAAGGCCTGCGATATCGACGGGCATCTTTCAAAGGATGAAGTACGAGGCAGGGCTGCAGCTTTGAGAAAATCCGCAGCGGAAAAAAGGAGGGACTTTTTAAAAGGTTTTCTTGGTGCGAAGCTTGGCTTGATCGTTACCTCCCCCCCCGCAGGGCTGCCTTTCGTTTCCGCCTTTTCAGACAATGCGATTTCCGTTACGATGCCTTCCGCAGGAGCTTCCTATGGAGAGCTCGCAACGGGCGAAATAAACAGGGTTGATGGAATGAGGATATTCGGAAAATGGATCTGACCACTCAGGAAAAAAAGAGACTCAAAGTTTTTGAAAAAAAACTCGGCTACAAGTTCAGACACAGGGATTATCTCAAACGCGCGCTTACTCACAAATCCTATACGAACGAGCTGAGGCTTTCCCCCCTTGAACATAACGAGCGTTACGAGTATCTGGGCGATGCCGTTTTGGAGCTTGGCGTTAGCACACTTTTAATGAGAAGATTCCCCGATCATCCGGAGGGAGAGCTGTCGAAGCTTCGCGCCGCGATAGTAAATGAAGAGCAGCTCGCCGAGATCTCCAAGGAGATCGGACTCGGCGAATTTTTGTATCTCGGAAAAGGGGAAGATGGGACCGGCGGCAGGGAGAAGCACTCTCTTCTTTCCGATGCACTCGAGGCGGTGCTCGGTGCGGTCTATCTCGACCGTGGATTCGGCAAGGCCTTCGACCTCATAGCGAAGCTCTACGACTCGGTTCTCGATCGTGCGGGAGGGGTCGGGTTCGTGAAGGATTACAAGACCAGGCTGCAGGAGGTCTCCCAGTCCCGTTTCAAGACGGTTCCAAAGTACCGTCTGATGTGCACCTCGGGGCCGGATCACCGCAAAATTTTTGAAATAAACCTGTACATCAACGATGAAATATTCGGCGTTGGAAAAGGTCACAATAAAAAATCCGCCGAGCAGGAGGCTGCAAGAAAAGCCCTGCAGAAGCTGGAGTTTTCGGAAGAGGAAGAATTATGAACGAGGAAAAGGGTTTCAAGTCTGGATATGTTGCGATCGTAGGCAGACCCAACGCCGGGAAATCCACACTCATCAATGCGATATTGGGAGAGAGACTTTCGATAGTGACCGAAAAGCCGCAGACCACGCGGCACAGGATAAGAGGACTTCTAAACGATGCCGGTTCACAGATCATCTTTTTTGATACCCCTGGGTATCATCGCTCACACAAGCCTCTAAATGAGGCGATGAACGATATAGTCGATTCGGTCATAAACGACGCTGATGTCGTATGTCTTCTCATTCCTGCCAATCATGTGGATGAGGACGGGATCGAGAAGGGGTTATTCGAGAGGATAGGGAGTGAGAGGGCTCTCATCGTCATCAACAAGGCCGACCTCGTCTCGCACGCCGAACTCGAGACGAAGATTTTGAAATATCGCGATGCGTGGGGCGCAAAGGAGCTCATGGTTATATCAGCTCTGCAGAAGATAGGGATGGGTGAGCTCGTCGAGGCTATCAAGGGGCGACTTCCGGAAGGCCCGAAATATTTTCCAGACGATATTTTTACCGATCACTCCGTTCGTTTTCTGGTCGCCGAATTGATACGCGAACAGCTCTTCCTGCAGATGCACCAGGAGCTTCCGTATTCCGCGGCCGTCGAGATAGAGGAGTTTACCGATGCCACCGAAGATGATCCCATCTTTCGCATCAAGGCCGCCATCATCGTCGAGAAGGATTCGCAGAAAGGGATGGTCATAGGCAAGGGCGGAACGAGAATAAAGGAGATCGGATCCCGTTCACGCGAGGCGATAGAGGAGTTGGTCGGAGGAAAGGTTTTTTTGCAGCTGTTCGTTAGAGTGGAATACAACTGGACGAAGGACCCCGGTTCAATTCGCAAGTTCGGTTATACCAATCAGGTGGACTGAATATGAAAAAAAATATTTCGTTGTTTACGATATTTCTTTGCGTCATCGCCCTCGTCGCGTCATTTAGACCTCTTTTTGCCATTGATAAAGCCCTGTCCTCAGATGCTGGGGTCCTTTCCTACGCTTGGGTCTCCGATCGCATGGATGTAATGCCATGGGGGCTTGAAGTCGGCGATCTCGACGGCGACAAGGATGAGGAAATAATTCTGCTTTACAGGGATTTTCTTGAGATCGGACATTTCAAGGATGGTGCCTTCGTCAGAAGCGCAAGCTGCAATTTCAAAAATGGTGCTAAGGGGGCGCGCCTCGATTTATTCGATATCGATGGAGATGGAGATTACGAGGCGGTCGTTACCGCAATTACAATCGGGAAACCCACAGCGATGCTTATCGATTACGATTCCGCCGGATGCCGCGTGGTGAAAAGCGAAATTCCCTGGTCCTTCCGCGCTATCTCCGGCGGAGAGCAGGATGGGCTTTACGGGCAATGGTGGAGCGGGCAAAAATATTTTTCCGGCCCTGTTTATTCGATCGAGATATCCAAAAAAATAAAGAAGAGGGATAAACTCCTGTTGCCACGCTTCGCTTCGCTTTACGATTTTCTTATTCTGCCTGAGATGGGAGAGGAGCATTTCGTCTTGCTGCAGAAGAGCTATTCACCGCTTGAGATAATGAGGCGCGAAGAGAGATCCTTCAAACGCTTCTGGAAGAGTTCGGAAAAGTTCGGGGGCAGCGTCAACTATCTTCCGGCGTCATCGAGAAATGTCATGGGCGAGGAATCGAGCGAGATAGCGATATTCGATATCCCTCCGGTTGCTATGAAGGCTGTGGATGGAATCCTTGTGGCGGTTGTTCAAAACGAGATGCCGATACGCAGCATCGTCGGAAGAACTCCCTACGTGAAGGATTCGATGGTCGTCTTTTTCAGGCCCGATCCGGTGCTCGGGCTCGTCGAAAAATCGCGGACCCCGAAGCTTCCCGGCGCGATAGTGGACTTAGCAGTTCTACCCCGCAAGGAGGGTTCGGACAGCATATACGTCATCATCCATGAGGGAGGGGACTTCTTCATGAAGAGCACCTCGTCCAGAATATTCCGGTTTGATTTCTAAAAATCGTCAAAATCATCAGACGAAATTATCGGACGGAGCAAACTAACCCACTGTTATTTTTGATAAAACCATCAGACGGAGCAAAGTAAAACCATCAGACGGAGCAAAGTAACTCGCTGTCATAAGCCGAAATCAATCGAGATCCTTGACCACCGATACCTGGCATAGTACTATAGTACCATGTCTTCGCGTTCAGGGAAATTTGTTCTTAGAATTCCAGCAGATATGCACGAATCCCTATCTGCCATGGCGAGGTCTAAAAAGCTCTCATTAAATCAGCTCTGTGTTTCGCTGCTTGCTGATGGTTTGAAGGCGAAAGTCCAAGACCCGGAACCGGCCTTTTTCGAGGACTTAAGAGCCCTCTCCCTGCAGTTAAAAAAACACTTTGGTCCCACCCTTTGCGGGACGGCCCTCTTCGGGTCGTACGCCACCGGCGATGCTACTTCAGCCTCCGATATCGATCTCCTCATAGTTCTTAACAGGGGGACTCCGATTGAGAGAAGTCTTTACAAGTGGTGGGACGACAACGTCATCTGGTATGAGGGTGCAACACTGAATCCACACTTTGTAAATATTCCAGATGATGCGGAGCGGGCGGGCGGCCTCTGGCTTGAGGTCGCCACTGCCGGACGAATTTTATATGAGAGCGGGAGCGCCTTGACCGATCTCTTCAAGAAGATAAAGGAGTTGATCGATGAGGGGCGCGTCAGAAGATACACATCCAACGGGCATTCTTATTGGATCTGGAGGTAATATGAGAAACAAAAGCCTCGCTGCGGACTACATATCTAGGGCGGGCCACAGGCTTGCAGCACTTGAAGTCCTGATGCAGCGGCAGAGTTATGCCGATGTTGTAAGGGAGGCGCAGGAGATCGTGGAGCTTTGCATGAAGGGGCTGCTTCGTGTCGCCAATGTAGAAGTTCCGAGGCTTCACGATGTCAGCGACATTCTTGCGAATGCCGCTGCGGCCCTTCCGGCTTCGGTAAAGCCCCACGTCGCCCAGTTGGGGAGGGTTTCAAGGAACCTTCGCCGCGATAGAGAGCTGGCTTTTTACGGGAGCGAAGACCTTACTCCCTCGGAATTTTACAAGGAAGAGGATGCCAAACAGGCATTCGATGACGCGAAGTGGGTCTTCTCTATTTGCAAAGGAGTCCTCTGATCAATACATCTTGCGTAAAAAGATCGGTTATGGCATATGCGGCGCACTTTTTTGGGAATTATGGCGGGGTAGCTCAGTTGGTGAGAGCGAGGGATTCATAACCCCTAGGTCGACGGTTCGATCCCGTCCTCCGCCACAAGACGCGGTTCGAGGAAGAGCTCGATCCGCGTTTTTGTTTATTTATCAGTTGGTTATCTTTGAGGATCCGATTTGTTTACAATTTCCAAATTTAGCAACATTTCCCAGGGAAGGACGATAATGGCTGGGGAAATTTCCATTTTTGAGGGGGTTAGTATGTCCACAGTGGAAAAAAAACTTCAAATCTGTTCTGCGGCATCTCTACAGTCCCGCGGGATCGATCCCTCCAAGTCAGAGGACTGCAAGAAGTACCTGCAGCAGTGCACTGAAATGCAGATAGACCAGTACGTCGGCGGGAGGATATGCACAGAGAGCGGATTTTATCTTACCCCCTTCAGCTTTACACAGTGCATGAGCGCTGCCGATTATTTCATGAAGAATTCTATCTCTGTGGGTTCTGCTGCGACCTCATGTGGGGTTTTAAAGGGTGCCGATAAGCCTGAGAGCATTTCCAAGTCTCAACCTCAACCTCAACCTCAACCTCAACCTCAACCTCAACCTCAACCTCAACCTCAACCTAATTCCGCCCTCGATCTTGTCGCAGATTTTCTCAGGAGCAAAAAAAATGACTCGTTGGAAGAGTTGGGGCCGGAAGCAGAACCTAAACCTGAACCTAAACCTGAACCTAAACCTAAACCTGAACCTAATTCCGCCCTCGACCTTGTCGCAGGTTTTCTCAGGAGCAAAGGGGACAATTTATCTGAAGACGTAAGGCCAGAACCTCAACCTGAGCCCGAACCCGAACCTAAAGCTGAACCTCAACCTCAACCTCAACCTCAACCTCAACCAAAGCCAGAACCGAAGGTTGACCTCCGGGCGGCTGATTCCTCACCGGACCCCGATGATTACGCGAAACAAAAATGCCAGGGCTCCAAGTATCCCGATCGCTGTGAGGGATATGTTACGCAGTGCGTGGATCAAAACGAAAAAAGGGCCGGCGAGTTTTTACTTTTCGGCGAAGGTGATAAAAAGTTTGGACCCTTCCCGAGCTTTGATCGCTGCATCGCCTTCGTCAAGACTGCCTCAACGATATCTTCACCGGGTTCCGCCTCAGGCGTTTTGTCGCAAGGATCAAAAACTAAACCTGATGCGAATCTTTTGGTGGAGTCTCCTGAAATTTCTGAAGCCGATATCGGGGACGGGGTGGTGGAGCTCCAAATGGCTCCTGCGCTCCTTGGGGAAAAACCCATGCGTAAACTTGCCACTGATGGCGAGGAGGAGGGTGATGATGGTCTTGTAGAGATCACCACCATAGACCCGTTGCGCGACGGGGTGACTCCATCGACGGAGGGATGTGATCAGCTCGTCCCACATGCTGATTTTTTTGGAACCGTTTTGGATTCGGCATCATACTCCAGAAGCGGTTCCTGCAAGTTCAACATCGGTCTGGATTTTTATAAAGGTGAGAAGGCCGAATGCGACCTCTTGCGATCCTTCGACCTCTCCGCAGAGAGTTATCTCGAGGAAATAAACAGGAGAATATGCGAAGAGATGAGGGCGACCGTCCTCGACTCCAAGGCGAAGGGGAAATCATGCGGAGCCTACGGATACAGAAATTCGCAGGTAGAGTTCTTTCGCATAGATGCCCGCGGCAAGGGGTGTCAGCCCTTCAGTCGTGTGAAAAAACTGCTTTCGGAACGTGAGGAAGGGATGGCGAAGCTCATCGCCGACAAAGAGAAGATGATCAGGGAAACTTTGAATAAGGTGAGCTTCTGATCTTCTGATTTGTACGGACTATGTGCGATGGCGTAGGCGGAACCTCAACCTTTGCCTGGTTATCCCTCTTCGAATCTGCGCAATATCTCCTTGAATTGTCTAAGAAAATCGTCTAATCACCGCGAACCTCCCGCCGCTGCGGGGGGAGTTGTGCATCCGGAGAGTTTAATGCTTCCAATTATCGCAATAGTCGGGCGGCCCAACGTAGGGAAATCCCGCCTCTTCAACCGCCTCGTCGGTCGCGGCAAGGCGATCGTTGCCGATATCCCCGGGGTCACGCGCGACCGTCATTATGCGGAAGGGGAGTGGTGCGGGAAAAAGTTCATCGTCGTCGATACTGGCGGCCTCGATCTCGATCCCGACGCCGATCTCGGCAGGCATATCACAAAACAGAGTCTGATAGCCGTAAGCGAAGCGGATCTGATAATCTGCCTTTTCGATGCGAGGAACGATCCGACGGCGGCGGATAGAAGCGTGGTGGAAAAACTGAGGCAGTCTGAAAAACCCGTGCTTTTTGCCGTCAATAAGGTGGACGAACCGGAGGATCGCGACCTTGGAATGGCTTACTACGAACTTGGCGTCGATGAGATCGCCGCGATTTCCGCTGAGCATGGAATTGGCGTGGACGATCTTCTCGACAGGGTCTTTGAAAAACTATCTCCCGACAACTGGCAGGAACGCGAAAAGGGGGATGCCCTTACCATCGCGGTAGTTGGTAAGCCCAACGTAGGCAAATCAACTCTGATCAACAGGCTGGCGGGGGAAGAGCGCGTAGTGGCCCATGAAATGGCGGGAACGACTCGAGATGCGATAGATGTCGAGATAGAGTTCGACGGAAAAAAATACGTCTTTATAGATACGGCCGGCGTAAAAAGGCGCTGGGGAGTTTCCGACCGCCTCGAAAAGTTTACCGCGATGCGCAGCCTTCGTACGGTGAACAGGGCCGACATCGTATTGCAGCTCATCGATGCGGCCGACGGCCTGACCAAACAGGATATAAACCTTACCGGATTTGTGCGCGAAGAGGGAAAGGGATGTGTGCTTCTGGTCAATAAGTGGGATCTGGCCGAGGTTGAATGGAAGCTTTATGAGGAGAGGCTCAGGAAGGGACTGGGGGACATGCATGATCTTTCTATACTCCCCATCTCTGCGATGAGCGGAACGAATTGCCTCAAGCTATTCAGAAAAATCGACGAGATCCAGGAGGCCCTTTCAACGGAAATTTCCACGTCGAAGCTGAACGATATCATCCAGGAGGCGCTGGACAACCACCATCTCCCCGTCTTTCGTGGAAAACAGGTTAGAATATACTACGCCACACAGACGGGTAAGAATCCTCCGACTTTTGCCCTATTTTCCAATTATCCCGCGGCTGTTCCATATTCCTACAGGAGATACCTCACAAAGAAGATCATGGCTGCGCTGGGCGTTGAGGGAATTCCTGTTAAGATAGTGTGTAGGAAAAAGTGAGAAGGGACTGGCAGATGAAATTTATAGTTTCAGTTGTGAAATCCTTTTTCAATAATGACTGTCACGCGATGGCCGAAAATATCGCCTTCTGCTCGATGCTGGCGATGATACCGATGGGCATGATAATTGTATCGCTTCTCGGTTATTTCATAGGAGGGTCCGATGATGCCCTTCGCGGGGTTGTAGAAATTGTAACCAACGCTATACCGTTTGGGCGGGAGCAGTTTGTGAACAACCTTCAACTGTTGCTCAAGCAGAGGTCCTCGTTCAGCTTGTATGGCACTATCTTTCTCGTCTTCGTATCGACGCTGGTGCTCGCCTCCATCGAGAGGGCGCTGAACGTAGTTTTCAACGCGGAGAAGCGCAGGATTTTCCTTCACTCGAGATTGCTTGGGGTGGTCATCATAGTCGGAATTACACTTCTTTTTTCTCTTCCAACCGCGGCGAGGATCTTCGAGGGGATATTCGCGCAGGCGGGGTTTCATCTGCCCTTGTCATGGCTGATGACCGGAAAGAGCTATTTCATAATGGTTTCCTTTCTGGCCTACGTGATAACGGTCGTCGTCGTGCCGAACCAGAAGGTCTATGTGCGCTACGCCTTTGTTGGGGGAGTGATTTTTTCCCTCGGCTTGGCCGCTGCCAGATTCGCATTCCGCTGGTATCTGGTGACAGCGATAGAGAGATATAATCTCATCTACGGCTCTCTTACGGCGGTGGTGCTTATGATCATGTGGATTTATTATCTCTCGCTCGTGTTTTTATTCAGCGCGGAGCTCGTTGCAGCCCTTCAGTTCAAAGGGGTATTGCACCGCAGGAGGATAGCTCCGTGAACTGGTATGCGCGGAACAGGGAATGCCGGATCGGCATGCTGTTTGCGGGGTTTGCTGAGTTTTCGGTGTTTGGACGGCTCTCCGTTGCGCCGAGGATTTCGGATTATGTCAGTGGAAAGACAGGCGGTCGCCCGCGAATATGGGTTCGTTCGCTGAAATACGTCGCCCCAGTTATCCTCTTGATTCTATTGGCGGGCGCGCTATTTGATAGCCTCGATAGTCCCTACGGAGGATATCCCGGTAGGATCGCCATGATAACAGGCGTGGGCTGGCTCTTCATTCTGACTGTCGCTTCGGTAATTTTGGTTGGGCGCAGATGGGAAAAAGGGCTGATATCCGAAACATAAAATTGCCGCTGTGGGCGGCGCGGTTGGGGCGCATAGAGCGCCGGGGAGGTGTGCCATAGGTACCTATAAGAGATTGCCGCGTGAAAAATCGAAACCGCATGATGACTTCGTCAACTGGACCGTTCGCGTCGTCCTGTGGTTGAAGGAACACTGGAAGAGCGCCCTCGAGATAGTCGTTGTAGCAGGGCTTCTCTTCTCAATAGTAATAGGGGCCAGCGGATATTGGAAATGGCGTTCGAACAAGGCTGCGGACGCACTTTATGCCGCGCAGCAAATGTCCCACCATTCCGAAGATCAGATGGAAGCACTTGAATCTGTGGTGGATTCATATCTCGGTACCGCCGCCGGAAAACAGGCCCTCATGCAGCTCGGTGAGATCTATATCGAAAGGGGGCGATTTGAGGAGGCGATCGAAGGCTTTCGCAAATTGGCGGGCAAGTCGCGCAATAACCCAATGCTCTTTGTCGCCGCCATGTATCGAGCTGCCGATGCCGAACTGGCCTCGGGGGATCCGGCGGGAGCTGCCGAGACTTATCTCAAAGTTGCAGCCGATCCATCCAATATCATGAGCGCGGATAGCCGTTATAGGGCCGCTCTCATCCTGGAAAATTCAGGCAACCTCGATGAGGCCCTGAAGCTCTACCGACAGGTGGTCGATGAAGCGGAGGAGTACGATGCTGAAGCCAAGGCCAAGAGCGAGGAACGTTTGATATGGCTGGCGCTGAAAGGGGATAACAAGTGATGAGGTTTTTTGTTGCCGCCATTGCGGTGGTCGTCATCTTCAGTATCTGTTCTGATGCGTCGGCAAGGTATCGGCCTCCGCCAAAGCGCCATTTTTTGAGCCACGAATCTCTGAGAAGGCCGGAACAATACAGGAGACTCAGTTCGTACATCAAGTCGGACAGGAGGATCGAACTTTCCAGACGCAAGGTGGTGAGCCTCAAGAAATCCTCATTCTGGAACAGCAGACCGTACCAGTTTTCCACGCCGCTTCTCAGCGACGGAAAGATATTCGTAGGGGTCGATGCTGGGTATTTCTATTCGATAGACACCAAACTCAAAAACAAGATTTGGTCCTACAAAGCCGATGGTGCGATACAGGCTGAAGCGACAGTTTCCGGCGGAGATGTTTTCTTCGGGGACTGCAAGGCGAACGTTTATGCTCTCGATGTCGAGACCGGCGCGGAGAGGTGGAAGAGCAAGGTTGACACCTCCGTTCTAGCCCAACCTCTTGTTACCGGCGATCGCGTTTATATCGCCACGATGTCCGGCAGGCTCTTCGCGCTGGACAGGGGGAGCGGCGTCGAGCTCTGGCATACCGAAGCCTTCGATGACGATTTCGGATTTTCCGTTCGGAGGGCAGCAGCCCCCGTTCTTAGGGACGGCCTGATATACCTCGGTTCGTCCTCCGGACTTTTGATCGCTTACAGGGAAAGCGATGGCAGGATCGTCTGGACAAGGCAGCTTGGCGACAGAAGATCTCAGGTTTTTGACGTGGACAGCAGGCCGCTCTTCGTCGGCGACAAAGTCTATGTTACGACCGCCGACAATTCCCTTTTCTGTATCGATACGGTTACCGGGCGAATAGACTGGGATGCCAACGCCGGAGGCTCGAGTGATCCCATACTGTACGGAGAGAGGATGTACGTCTCGGGCGGTGGAGGGGTTGCCGCGCTCGATCCCATAGAGGGAAATTTTATCTGGCAGCAGGATCTTGAGGAAGCAGGGCTCTCTTCACCCGCCGCCGGGAAGGATTATGTCGCGGTCGCTTCGACCAAGCAGCGCCTCTATCTCATCGACAGCGATACCGGTGACATACTTTTTCAGCGGTACATAAGGGGGGGGAGCTACGGCGACCTCGTCGTTGCGGACGATATGCTCTATATACTTTCCAACAGCGGCCGCATCTTCACCTTCGAAGTCAAGGAACACTCGCCGCGCAAACGATCGAAGAAGAGCTGAGGGCAGGCGAGGGGCTTTAGAGGATATCGGAAAAACGCGTTGCAACTGCCTGATCTATCTGCTAACTTCTCGATAATCTTGATGGTTTAGTGCGGCATTATCAGGAATGGGGGGGGAGATGGGAAGGTTTTCGCGCTATTTTGGCTCTGCTCTCGTCATTGCGCTTTTTCTATCCATGGCATCCGTTTCCAATGCCTCCACCGAGCATTTCAATGCCCAGTTTTTCAAGCCCGCCATCGGCAGGAATCCATATTTCATGCTTCACAGTTCTGAGACGCTTCATAAGCTGCAGTTCGATGTCGGTGTCGTTAGTTCTTACGCTTACCATCCGATGGAGCTCAGACAAGGAACGCAGCGAGTTCGCGGAATAATAGATCAGCTTTTGGTCGAGGATTTCGTCGCTGCCTTTGGAATACTTGAATGGCTGCAGATAGGCGTCGATTTTCCGCTGGTAGTCATCAACAAGTTCAAGGCTCCGAACGATCCCTCCGCCGATCCTCTGAAAAACTATTTCAACATCGGGGACGTTCGTGCCGAATTCAAGGCCAGGGTGCTCACACCCTATGACAAATATATCGGCCTCGCCTTCATTCCGTTCATAACAGCTCCTACTGGAAAATCGGAGCGCTATGTCGGAGATGACGGTCTCACCGGGGGGATAAAGGTCGCCTTGGATGCGAGGCTCCATCCAAAGGTCGCCCTTGCCATGAACCTTGGCTATCAGGGGGGTAAAAAGGTCGATTTCCGCAACGTGGATTATCGGCACAGATTTCTGGTCGGCGGAGGGGCCTCCTTCATACCGATTCCGGATGTATGGCTATTCGGCGAGGTCAATGCCCAGACTTCGATAGATAATTTTTTCAAGGACAGAGATACCACTCCTGCCGAAGCCTATCTGGGTGCGAGGTGGGATATCAAGGATACTGGTGTTACGTTGCAGGCCGGTGGCGGCACTTGTCTGGTCTGCGGTGTGACTGGTGCTAGGGGCAGGGGAATCCTTTCCGTGAAATACCGGCTAAATACACAGAAATATCGCCAGCTCGATAGTGATGAGTGGATAAAATACAACGCGCTCTTCAAGAAACAGCTTTCCGCTGACGAACTGTATGCCCTCAAGATGAACTGTCCGGATAATCCAGCGCAGTTTCAGAGCGGCGTTCATAGCGAGCAGTGTCCGAAATATTACGAGCTGAGGGAGTTGGCAGACCTCGTCGTAAGGTGTCCCGCAAGCCCCGATCTCTATAACCCGAACCAGCACGATCCTTCTTGTCCTAAAATCTTCGTGCTTTCTGATACCTATTCGCAGGACGAGATTAGGAGCATCTACTCCCTGAGCGTCTCAGAAATGAGGCTCAAGTGTCCCGATGACCCGGCTGATTTTAAGCACGGCGTTCACGATAGCGCGTGTCCAAAATTCTATACCCTCAAGGATGCGGTAGATATATCCGGTCAGTGCCCTGCGAATCCGGCGGATTTTCGCTACGGGATAGACGACCCATCCTGTCCGAAGTTCTATATGCTGCGTCAGGATTACGGCGAGGACCAGTGGGATACGATGGTCAAGTACGCTAAATTGGATGCTGAAAGAGCAGGGGTCAGCGGCGGAGAGGTGAAGAGTCTGAAACCGGTTTATTTTGCCTTCAACAGTTCCACTCTTGATTCTCAGGCTGCCCAAGCTCTGGATCAGGTGATTGCTACCATCAATGCTACCAACTGGATCAGCCGAATAAGCATCGAGGGGCATGCAGATTCCATGGGAACTCCGGCGGCTAACAAGATCGTCTCCGAAAAGAGGGCCAACGTAGTCATATCTTATATGAGGAGTCATGGGCTTCGCCCCGGAGTCGATCTATTGCCTTATGGGCATGGTGATGTGAAGCCGGCCGCCTCCAATGAGACCGAGGAGGGTCGTGCCAAGAACCGCAGGGTTATCTTTCATGTTTCTACCAACAGATACATGAACTACAAACCTCCCGAAAACGGCATGCCTGCATCGGCTGTCGTAGTTCCTGCCGAGAAGGAAACCGAGCCTGTGGTGCCAGGCGGCGGCAGTTCAGCCTCTCCTCCGTCCAGATGGCTGGATTGATCTTCAAAAACAAGCTAACAGCTTGACATTGATTATGGAATCTATATAGATCCCGCCATGTTGGCCGATAAGATCAAAGATGGTATCACGTTTGACGACGTCCTGATTGTCCCTAGGGCGTCGAACGTCCTTCCAAAAGATGCAGATATCTCGACGCGGCTCACCGCCGATATCGAACTAAAGATTCCCATCATCTCCGCTGCAATGGACACCGTCACCGAGTCGGAGACCGCTATCATCATAGCGGAAGAGGGTGGAATTGGAATAATCCATAAGAATTGGTCCGGCGAGCTTCAGGCCGCCGAGGTCCGAAAGGTGAAGAAGTTCGAGAGCGGGATCGTCAGCGAGCCGATAACCGTTCGTCCGGATGTCTTACTTGCAGACCTCTTCGCTATGATTGAAAAGTCGGGCATCTCCGGATTTCCTGTTGCAGATGGCGGCCGACTTGTAGGGATTATCACGCACAGGGATATCCAGTTCGAAAGGGATCCTTCGAAGCTCGTCAGGGATGTCATGACTCCGCGCGAGCGCCTGGTCACCGCGAGAGAGGGGATATCTCTGCCGGAGGCTCAGGAGATTCTTCATAAGAACAGGATAGAAAAACTTCCCCTGGTTGACGACGAATTCAACATAAAAGGTCTTATTACAGTTCGCGATATCAAGACGGTGGAAAAATTTCCCAATGCGGCAAAGGATTCTCTTGGCAGGCTGCGCGTGGGCGCAGCCGTTGGCGTTGGTGATGCCGAGATGGAGAGGGCACATCTTCTCGTGGAAGCAGAAGCCGACGTTATCGTGGTCGATACTGCGCACGGGCATTCCTCTGGCGTCGTCGATACGGTGAGGCGACTGAGAAAAACCTATCCTGAGATGAGAATAATAGCGGGAAACATCGCTACCGGTGATGCCGCCAAGGATCTTATAGATGCCGGTGCCGACGCAGTTAAGGTCGGCGTGGGGCCGGGATCGATCTGTACAACCAGAGTCGTCGCCGGGTGTGGAGTGCCGCAGATAAGCGCTATCTACGATGTCGCCCAGGTGGCTAGAAAAAAGAGAATCCCGGTTATAGCCGATGGCGGAATCAAGTATTCAGGTGATATCGTCAAGGCGTTGGCCGCTGGTGCGCAGGTGGTGATGATAGGCTCTATGTTCGCCGGGACGGATGAAGCCCCCGGCGACGTCGTTCTCTATCAGGGAAGGAGCTATAAGGCCTACCGCGGTATGGGCTCCATAGGCGCGATGAAGCGCGGCAGCAAGGATAGATATTTTCAGGGCGAAGTTCGTGAAGAGAAAAAGCTGGTCCCCGAAGGGATCGAGGGCAGGGTTCCTTACCGGGGGAGCCTCAGGGAAATACTCTATCAGATGATGGGCGGTCTTCGCTCGGGGATGGGATACTCCGGCTGTGCGACGATCGAGCAGCTTGTCGAGAAGGCCAGATTCGTCAGGATTTCTCCCGCAGGTCTTCGCGAATCGCACGTCCACGACGTCATAATCACCAAAGAAGCTCCCAACTACTCAATGGAATAAACTTTCAATGGACTACAGTAAAATTCTAATTTTGGATTTCGGTTCGCAGTATACCCAGCTGATAGCCAGGCGCGTTCGAGAGGCCAATGTCTATTGCGAAATTCATCCGTTCAATTGGCCCCTCTCGGAGGTGGAAAAATTTGGAGCAAAAGGAGTAATCCTTTCCGGTTCTCCAGCATCTGTCACCGAAGAGGGCTCCCCGGTCCTGAATCCGAAGCTGCTTTCTCTAGGTCTTCCCGTTCTGGGGATCTGTTACGGGATGCAGTCGATATCGAAGTTGCTCGGAGGAGAGGTGGTGCGTGCCGGCAAACGGGAATACGGGCGCGCCATGCTCACAGCCGACGAATCGCATCCGGTATTTTCGGGGATCAAGTCATGGCCGATGCCGGTATGGATGAGCCACGGCGACAAGGTCGAAAGAATTCCCGACGGATTTCGCGTGATCGCGCGTAGCGACAACTCCTCGTGTGCGATCATTTCCAACGCTGCCAACACGGTGATTGGCGTCCAGTTCCATCCTGAGGTTACGCATACTCCGGAGGGAGGCGCTCTTATTTCCAATTTTCTTTTTAAGATATGCGAATGCAAGGCCGACTGGACGATGGATTCATTCATCGAGATTCAGAGAGATGAGATTAGGAACAGGGTTGGGGAGGAAAGGGTGATACTGGGTCTCTCCGGAGGGGTGGATTCCTCGGTCGCCGCCATGCTTTTGCACAGCGCAATAGGAGAGAAGCTCACCTGCATATTCGTCGATAACGGCCTTTTGAGGAAATCCGAGGCCGCCAAGGTCGAGAAAATTTTTCGCGATAATTTTCACATCAATCTCGAAGTCGTCGATGCCTCACAGAAATTTCTTTCCGAGCTTTCCGGCGTCGAGGATCCGGAAAAAAAGCGTAAGATAATAGGACGAGTATTCATAGAGGTGTTTGAGGAGAGGGCTAAAAGACTTGGAGATGTGAAATATCTTGCACAGGGAACGCTCTATCCGGATGTCATCGAGTCGGTCTCCTTCAGGGGGCCGTCGGCTATGATAAAAAGTCACCATAACGTCGGAGGATTGCCTGAAAAGATGGGGCTTAGCCTCGTGGAGCCTTTCAGGGAGCTCTTCAAAGATGAGGTTCGCGAGGTTGGCAGAAAACTCGGTATGCCTGAGGAGATCGTAGCCAGACAGCCCTTTCCCGGCCCTGGGCTTGCGGTCAGGGTGGTAGGTAATATAACCAGGGATCGTCTCGACCTTCTGCGCGATGCCGACGATATCCTGATGCAGGAGATAAAGGCGGCGGGGCTCTATAATAAAATCTGGCAGTGCTTTTGCGTTCTTCTTCCGGTGAAGTCTGTAGGCGTCATGGGGGACGAACGAACTTACGAGAACGTGGTTGCTGTGCGAGCGGTGACCTCGATCGATGGTATGACCGCCGATTGGGCGCATATCCCGTACGAAGTTCTCGGTGCGATATCAAATCGAATCATCAACGAGGTGAAGGGGATCAACCGCGTCGTGTACGATATCTCATCGAAACCTCCCGCCACCATAGAGTGGGAATAACTGCCGTGGTTTGTGAAGGCTATCATCCCCGCAACGACCGTGACCGGGGAAAAACAGAAGCTAGAAGCTAGAAGCGAGAGGCTAGAAGCTAGAAAAACCTCGCTTGTAGAAATCTCGCTTCTCACTTCTAGATTCTAGCTTCTTGATGTTTTTGTCGATGGTCAATTGTCCATGGTCGAAGTTATTGGGCGAGCATGTTGATTTTATCACTGCGATAGTGTAGCTATGCGCAACCATGAGACTCACAATTAGTGATATTGCCGATATGTTCGATGTTTCCGAGGGCACCGTTTCCAGATGGGTGAAGAGTGACGGTCTGCCTTGCTATAGTGTGAAGGGGCAAAACAGATTTATAAAATCCGAGGTGCTTGACTGGGCATCGGTGAGAGGGCTCCGCCTTTCAAGGGCTGCTCTCAGATCTTCGGATGATATCGGTTTCGATTTTTCGTCATTTTCAAAGGCATTGCGTCTCGGTGGAATTCACTACGGCCTCAAGGGAACCGATAGGGAGTCTGCACTTCGTTCGATAGTCTCCTCTTTGCGCATTCCAAATGACGTGGATGAAGAATTTCTGTATCAGCTTCTTCTATCCAGGGAAGGGTTGGGTTCTACCGGAGTTGGCTATGGGATAGCTATTCCGCACCCTAGAAAGCCCATAGTGCTTGGTCGCTCCGATTCCAGCGTATCCCTTTGTTTCATGGAACATCCGATTGACTTCGGTGCTGCCGACAAAAAGCCCGTGGATATCTTTTTCCTTATAATCAGCAACACTATAAGGGAGCATCTGCATCTTCTTTCCATGATTAGCCTTGCTATTCATGACGATTCATTCAGAAAGCTTCTCATCGACCGCGCCTCTCCAGAGCTTTTGTTCGGAGATCTGGAAAGAATAGAATCCTTCCCCTGCAAGATAAAGAAAGATGAGGTGGCGCTATGATCCTGACAGGATTTTCCATCGTCGCCATCCTATTGGGGGGAGTGCTTTCACTTCTGCTGGGTAATTCTTCCAGAAAAGCCGCTCTCTTTTCCTCGCTTGGTATTTCTTTGGGCGCTATCTTGGGTCTTTTTCAGGTTTTTGCTGCGCTCTTTGCTTCAGTCCCGTTGAGTTTTTCTGCCGAATGGAGCGTCCCTTACGGATCTTTCGATGTCGGAATCGATTCTCTTTCGGCCTTATTTCTGATCCCCGTTTTTATACTGTCGGCTCTTTCAGCCCTCTATGGGGCCAGATATCTGCCTGAGCTTGCGGGTAGGAAATCGACCGGCTCCTCATGGTTTTATCTGTCGCTTCTGATCGTTAGCATGGTCGCAGTCATCATCGCGCGCAACGCAATTTTATTTCTCTTTGCGTGGGAAATAATGGCACTTTCCTCATTTTTTCTGGTCTGTTTCAACAGTGAAAGGAAAAATGTCAGGTCAGCTGGATGGACCTATCTCGTGGCTACGCACATAGGGACGGCATTTTTGTTCCTGTTTTTTGCGATCGCGGGAGTCAGGGCTGGCAGCTTCAATTTTTCCGAATGGGGCACGTTGTCCTCGCTCGCTAGCCCGGAACTTTTTGGGATGTTCCTTCTGGCGGTGGTGGGGTTTGGCAGCAAGGCCGGTGTCATACCGCTTCACGTATGGCTTCCGGAAGCCCATCCCGCCGCGCCCTCGCATATATCCGCGATAATGTCGGGGGTGATGATAAAGACCGGTATATACGGCCTGCTTAGAATGATGATATTTTTTGGGTTCGATCATATCTGGTTGGGGTACCTGCTTATTTTCATCGGCTTGACCTCCGGCGTTCTTGGCGTTTTGTACGCGCTTGCGCAGCACGATCTGAAGTCGCTTCTTGCTTATCACAGTGTTGAAAATATCGGGATCATATTTCTTGGAATCGGAATCGGTACTGTTGGTGTGGCCAGTGGGGCGAATGTCGTCGCTGCGCTTGGTTTTGCCGGAGCTCTTCTGCACGTTCTTAATCACGCCCTTTTCAAGGGCTTGCTCTTTCTTGGCGCCGGCTCGGTTTTGTACTCGACCCGAACGACCTCGATAGATCGTCTCGGCGGTCTCCTGAAACGCATGCCGGTCACCGGGGCTTCCTTCCTTGTTGGCTCGGTTGCTATTGCAGGGCTTCCTCCGCTCAATGGTTTTGTAAGTGAGTTGCTGATCTATCTTTCAGCGATATTGTACATTTCACATCTTTCAGCCTCAAACCTTGCAGGGATCTGGAGTTTTGTTCCGGCTTTAATAACCATCGCAGGCTTGGCGTTAATAGGAGGGCTGGCATCGGCGTGTTTTGCAAAGGCCTTTGGCGTTGTGTTTTTAGGTGAGCCACGCGAAGAGGGGGCATCGAAGTCCTCCGAAGTCCCGATGGCCATGCGTCTGCCTATGATCGTCCTGTCCGGCGCTTGTGCTTTCATAGGACTCTGCGGTCCTCTAATTTTGGGTTTGATGATTCCCGTCCTTGTTTCTTCCATATCCCTGGATGGTGAATCTGCTGGCAGCGCTCTTTCATTTGCACGATGGCCGATGATAGTTGTCGCTTCTGCTGCCACTGTGCTGATATTTCTTACAGGTGCGGTGATGTATTTGAGAAAGCGGTTGCTCCGCAGGCGAGAGGTGACAACTTCTCCGACGTGGGATTGCGGATATGAGCTACCATCTCCTAAAATGCAGTACACGGCATCGTCATTCGCCGCTCCGCTCGTCGGCCTTTTTAAATCGCTGGTGAGAATCAGGACTTCGCCTCCGGTCCTGAAGGATTTTTTTCCGGATGGCGGATCCTACGAGGCGCATCCTGCTGACATCTTCAGAGAGGGGATCTTTGCTCCACTCTTTAAGTTTATCCAAAAAACTGCATTCGCGTTCAGGTGGCTGCAAAATGGGAGCGTGCATCTGTACATCCTTTATATAGCATTCACTTTGCTCGCTTTGCTTCTATGGAAGCTTGGTGGACTATGATGAATATGATTGGTTTGATAAATATTGCAGCAGCTCTTGTCCTGGCACCTCTTGTGCCCGGCATCATCAACAGAACCAAGGCGAAGTTTGCTGGTCGCAAGGGGGCTCCCTTGCTCCAGAATTACTATGACATAATAAAACTTCTCAGGAAAGGTGCGGTGATCAGCTGGAGCGCCACCTGGATCTCCAAAATAGGGCCTGCGATTTCACTCGTTGCGGTGATGATCTCTCTATCGCTGCTCCCTCTGGGAGGAGGCGCATCATTCCTCTCCTTTTCAGGCGATCTGATACTCTTTGCTTATCTTCTCGGAGTAGCCAGATTCTTCGTAGTGCTAAGCGCTCTCGATGCCGGTTCAAGTTTTGAAGGGATGGGGGCTTCACGCGATGTCATGTTTTCAGCGCTGGCCGAGCCGACGCTTATGATATCACTGCTCACTCTTGCGAGGGTATCCGATTCTTTTTCCCTCTCCGGAATATATTCCGGACTGGCCTCTTCCTGGGGAGGGCATGGTATGGCGATATTCCTTGCGGCCGTGGTTCTGTTCATAGTGCTTCTGGCTGAAAATTCCAGGATACCGATTGACGATCCAAATACCCATCTCGAGCTGACCATGATCCATGAGGTTATGGTGTTGGATTTGGGCGGACCTGATCTCGCCTTTATAACTTATGGTGCGGCTTTGAAATTGTGGATCTTCTCATCGCTCTTCGGCGGCGTGATATTTCCTTCCAGTTCCTCCAGTTGTGCACTTTCCCTGCTATCGAGTATATCTATTATATTCATCACGGCGATAGCCGTAGGCGTTGTTGAATCCACGATGGCGAGGTTGAAGATGATGCGCGTGCCGCAGCTTTTGAGCGGAGCTGCTTCTGTGGCAATGCTGGCTTTTCTCATTTCTTTTTTATTGGGGTGAATTTGTGAAGAGCGCGATAGATTCCATACTCATACTTTTGGTTCTGGCAAATCTTTATCTGCTGGTGACATCCAGAATTCGTTCGTCGATACGAGTTGTGGCCGTGCAGGGAATTCTCTTGGGGTTGATTCCTATTTTTGCCCATTCGGAGGGGGAGCTCTTCAGAGCCTATCTCATATCATTTGTCAGTATAGCGCTTAAGGGTTTTCTCTTTCCCTTCTTGCTAAACAGGGTGCTCTCCAGCACGAATCTTAGAAGGGAGATAGAGCCTATAGTCGGGTATACGGTTTCCGTTCTCATCGGTGTTGCTCTATTCATAATATCCCTCTGGCTCGCCTCTAGGGTTCCGGCCGTGGGGCATATGCATTCGGTTCTCGCCCTCGCAGTTGCACTTTCCACCATGCTGATCGGACTATTCTTCATAGTAGCCAGAAGAAAAGCAATAAACCAGATTCTGGGTTATATAATTCTCGAGAACGGTATTTTCGCCTTCGGATTTGCGCTGGATATAGAAGCGGGGATGATCGTCGAGCTTGGAATCCTCATTGATGCGCTGCTTGCGGTAAGCGTTATGGGGCTTGCCGTCTATCACATACACAGGGAGTATGATGGAACCGACACCTCTCTTCTGTCGGCTCTCAAGGATTGATGAATATGATACTCGCACTCGTGCTTCTACCAGCTTTGGCCGGAATCATTTCCTTCTTCATGAGGAAGGCCTATGCCGCCCGCGCGCTGATGATATCGACGGCCTTTGCTCATCTCTCTCTTGTGGTGTGGTGCTGGCACACGAGACCCGCGCCATTCTATCAGGGGTGGTTTGCCCTCGATTCATTGGGGCTACTCTTTTTGAGCGTAGCCAGCTTTCTTTTCTTTTTTTCGACGATATACAGGGTCGGATCCGGCAACGCCGGAGCTCTTGTAAAGAAGCGGGATTTCGAAGGATCCTCCACCTTTATCGATTTCAGCGAGTCGGTCTATTGCGGATGCATGATGCTTTTTCTTTCCACGATGACGCTCGTCTGCGTCAGTCTCCAGTTTGGCATGATCTGGGTGGGTGTGGAGGCGACAACTTTGGCTAGCGCGCCGCTTATCTATTATCATATGCACAAGAGATCGCTGGAAGCCGCGTGGAAATATTTGCTCATCTGCTCCGTGGGAATCGTGATCGCCTTGCTGGGCAACTTTTTTCTTGCAGTTGCTGTGTCGGAAGGGGGTCTTCACAGCTCACTTGTTTTATCATCGCTCATGAACAGGGCATCACTTGGCCATATCAATATTTTCTGGCTGAAGGGGGCCTTTTTGCTTTTCATCGTTGGATATGGAACGAAGATGGGACTTGCTCCGATGCACACCTGGCTACCGGATGCTCATAGCGAGTCTCCATCCGCCGTATCGGCCCTTCTGTCCGGCGCGCTTCTCAATTGCTCATTTTTGGGGATTATCAGGGCGCAGCAGCTTCTCAATGCAGCGGGGGCGGGACAGTTAGGACGCGATCTGTTGATAATCTTCGGCATCTTCTCGATGGCGATCGCCGCGATCTTTATCCTCGGGCAAAACGATTACAAGAGGATGCTTGCGTATTCCAGCGTCGAACACATGGGGATACTGGCGGTAGGTGTGGGCATCGGGGGGATAGCTGTTTACGGAAGCATGCTGCATGCGGTTAACCATTCCCTTGCCAAGGCTGCCCTGTTTTTCACTGCTGGAAACATCCTCACCTTCTACAGGTCAAAATCATCACTTGAAGTGAGAGGGGTGCTGAGGTTTTTGCCTGTTTCCGGTGTGGTATGGGTGGCAGGTTTTTTTGCGATCACCGGTTCTCCTCCCTTCGGCACCTTCTTCAGCGAGTTTTCGATACTGAAGGGGATGGTCGATCAGGATCGGATTTTCATCGCCGTTGCCTATCTTGCGCTTCTGGCCGTTGTCTTCGTGGGAATGGTAGGGCCCTTTTTCAAGATGGCATATGGGAACATGGACCAGCTGCCTGCCGAGCGTGTGAACCGCGAGCCTATCCTTTCATTCATCCCTCCGGTTGTGATGATGCTGGCTGTGCTCATTTTGGGTCTGTGCATTCCCGATGCGTTGACTTCGCTTATTCTTGAGGCTGCCGGAGAACTCGGAGGCTTACGATGAGATCCGATTTGAGAAACTGCGAAGTAATAAAGAAATCTGATTTGCCGATAATCTCCAATGAAGATTTCGAGAGGGTGGTAATAAAGGAAACGGATTCAGGGCTCCGAATCAGTGCGATGTTTGGTCTTCCGTCCTCCGGCGGTTCGGTGATGATCTACGCCGTTCTGTCGGAAGACAAGACGGGGATCCTCTCCGCATTCGGCACGTCGGTCAAGGGTTCGTACGATTCCATCACTCCAAAATGTTCACAGGCGCATATATTCGAGCGCGAAATTTTCGAACAGACCGGTGCCGAGCCAAAGGGGCATCCGTGGCTCAAGCCCGTGCGCAAGCGCGAAGGGTATAAGTATTACGAACTTTCAGGCGAAGGGGTACATGAGGTTGCGGTGGGTCCTGTTCATGCCGGCGTCATAGAGCCGGGGCACTTCAGGTTTCAATGCCACGGAGAGGAGGTATTCAATCTTGAAATCCATCTAGGCTATCAGCATCGCGGCGTCGAGAAGGGAATAGTCGGCGGACCTGATAGAAGAACTATTCATTATATGGAGACCGTAGCGGGGGATACGAGCATAGGGCATTCTACGGCGTACTGTCACGCTGTGGAGTCGCTTGCTAACTGCCGGGTTCCCCTTAGAGCGCAGATGATCAGGGGGGTTGCCCTTGAACTCGAACGCATCGCCAACCATGCGGGCGACCTCGGCGCTCTTGCGGGCGATGTTGGATACCTTCCGACCTCATCCTACTGCGGGAGGCTGCGCGGCGATTTCCTTAATCTGCAGGCCCGAATATGCGGAAGCCGTTTTGGCAGGGGGCTCCTGCGTCCTGGAGGTGTGCTTTTCGATCTGAGTTCTTCCGAAATTTCCGCGATCCTTAAAAGTCTCGACGCCCATATGCGTGACTTAGAGTCGGCGGCGCAACTTCTGTGGGATTCCCCATCGGTGCTTGCGCGCTTTGATGATACAGGTCATCTCCCTAAGGAATTATGCCGCGCTTTGGGGATAGTCGGCCCTGCGGCGCGTGCAGCAGGTATTGCCATGGACGTGCGAAGCGATTTTCCAGTGGGGATATTTAGATTCGCCCATCTCCCTCTTTCGACATGGCACAGGGGGGATGTCTTCGCCCGCGCCTACGTCAGGTGGTTGGAGATTGTGAAATCGGCGCAGTTCATCAGAAATCAGCTCGAGTCGCTGGCGGAAGGGGATGTAAAATCCGACCTTGGGCCTCTGATTCCGGATTCATTCGTTGTTTCGATGGTCGAGGGGTGGCGCGGCGAAATCTGCCACGTGGCCGGGACCGGAAAAGATGGAAAGATCGCTTTTTATAAGATCGTCGATCCCTCGTTCCATAACTGGAGCGGGCTTGAGATGGCGCTTCGCAACGGACAGATATCCGATTTTCCGCTGATCAATAAGAGCTTTAACCTCTCATACTGCGGATACGATCTATGAGGTTTGCGATATGTTAAAGATAATTCGAAGCAGATTGCAGCAAAAAAGCTGGACCGTCGCATTTCCCGATGCTGAACCGAATTTGCCCGCTAAATTCAGGGGCATGCCTTCGATAGATGATTCGGCCTGCGGAAAAGATTGTGGCCTCTGCGTCAAGAGCTGTCCTGTTGGTGCGCTTAGCTGCAGCGGAGAAGGACGAATTTCCATAGATCTTGGCAAATGTATCTTCTGCGGAAACTGCGAGAGGGAATGCGGCGAGGGAGTGATAAAATTCACTCGCGATTATCGGTTGGCCTCCTGTGTGCGGGAGGGGCTTATCGTCGGTGAAGCGGAATTTCGCCTAGCGGAGAAATTGAAAAAAGAGATGCTTCGTCTTTTCGGGCGTTCGCTGAAGCTCAGGCAGGTTAGCGCCGGTGGATGCAACGCCTGCGAGGCGGATATCAACGTTCTTTCGACGATAGTATTCGACCTCGGGCGCTTTGGAATTCAGTTTGTAGCTTCGCCAAGGCATGCCGACGGGATTTTAGTCACCGGCCCAATTTCAAACAACATGGCGCTGGCGCTTGAAAAGACATATGCCGCGATTCCTTCGCCAAAAATAGTAATCGCATCGGGCGCCTGTGCCATATCCGGCGGCCCCTTCATCGGTCATTTGGATGTAAAGGGCGGGGTGGATAAATTGATACCAGTAGACCTCTATATTCCGGGTTGTCCCCCGCATCCAATCACTGTTCTCGATGGGTTCTTGCGCCTTCTTGGCCGAGTAAGGTAGTTTCGCCTGTTTTTCATCGCAAAAATAGCGAAAAAAATAGCAGACATTTTTGCCCCATGTGCAATAAGGATGGTCCTGTTTAAAATATGATCCACTCAAACTTCGTACATCTACACGTCCATTCGTATTACAGCCTGCTCGACGGGGCGGCGCCCACCTCCGAGCTCGCCTTAAGGGCAGCTGAGCTCAAGATGCCGGCTTTGGCGGTCACCGACCATGGAAACCTTTTTGGCGCCATAGATTTCTACGACAAGATATCCAAGCACGGCGTCAAGCCCTGCATCGGCTGCGAGGTCTATCTCCTCAGCGAGGGGAGCAGGCTGATAAGGGACTTAAACCAGAAGGGGGCGCTTACCCACCTCACACTGCTGGTCAAAAACAGGGAGGGGTACCGCAATCTCTGCCATCTTGTAAGTTCAAGTTATTTAGAAGGTTTCTATTATAAACCTAGAATAGATAAGGAAATTTTGCGACAGCATAGCAAGGGGCTTATAGCCCTTTCCGGATGCCTCAAGGGGGAAATTCCTCAACTCATCTCAGATGGTAGGATGGATGAGGCGGAAAAGGCGGTCGATTTTTATGCCTCCCTTTTCGACAATAACAATTTCTTTATAGAGCTCATGGACCACGGAATCGAAGGTCAGCTTAAGATCCGTGAAGGGCTGTGCGAACTTGCCAAGAGGAAAGGGATCGGCCTAGTTGCAACCAACGATGTCCACTATATAGACAGGTCCGATGCGGCCGCCCATGATGCCCTGCTTTGCATCCAGACCGGCAAAACCCTGGACGATGAAAAGAGGATGCGGTTAGACAGCGATCAGTTCTACCTTAAATCCCCCGATGAGATGAGCGAACTTTTTGCTGATTTCCCCGAAGCGATCTCCAATACCGTTGAAATAGCCGCCAGGCTAAACATGGATTTCGATTTCAATACATACTATTTTCCCAAGTATTCCCCTCCGGATGGCATGGACCTTCAGAGCCATCTTCGTGAGGAAGTCATCAAGGGGCTTGAGAAAAGGTGGACGCTCATCTCGCGCGGCAGGGATCACCTCGATGATCTCAAAAAAGTTTATCAGGAGAGGCTTCGCACCGAGCTTGAAACGATCATCAAGATGGGTTTTGCAGGCTACTTTTTGATCGTCGCCGATTTTATACGCTACGCCAAGGGGATCGAACTCCCCGTCGGTCCCGGGCGTGGATCGGCTGCAGGTTCGCTTGTTGCGTACTGCCTGGAGATCACGAACATCGATCCGATAGAGCACGGCCTTCTCTTCGAGCGTTTTCTTAATCCGGAAAGAATAAGCATGCCCGATGTGGATATCGATTTCTGCATGCGCAGGCGCGACGAGGTTATATCATACGTTTCGAAAAAATACGGCAATGTCAGCCAGATCATCACCTTTGGAACGATGAAGGCCCGCGCTGTGGTGCGCGACGTCGGCAGGGTGATGGGGATTCCGTATGGCGATGTAGACAGAATCGCGAAGCTGATCCCGGCGACGCTCGGGATGACTCTGGCCGATGCGATAAAGATCGAACCGAAGCTCAAGGAGATCGCTAAAAAGCAGGATGAAATCGCAAGGCTTCTGGAAGTGGCGAAGGTGCTTGAGGGTTTTCCGCGCCACGCTTCAACACACGCTGCAGGAGTCGTGATATCCGATCGTCCTCTGTCGGAGTTGGTGCCGCTCTACAAGGGGCAGAAGGATGAAATTGTAACTCAATTCGATATGAAGTGTGTGGAGAAGGTCGGTCTCATCAAGTTCGATTTTCTCGGTCTCAAGACGCTCACCGTCATAGATGACTGCGTCAAGCTGATAGAGAAGGGGAGCGGGGAGAAGATAGATATCGAATCCATTTCTTTGAACGATCCTCTCGTTTACAAAAAACTTTCGCAGGGGGACACGGCGGGGATATTCCAACTGGAAAGTTCGGGGATGACCGACCTTGTCATGAAGTTGAAACCCGGTGCTTTTTCTGAAATCGTCGCTCTCGTGGCCCTCTTTCGTCCTGGTCCGCTCGGATCGGGGATGGTCGATGACTTCATCAACAGGAAGCATGGCAGGACTCCGATAAAATATGAACTGCCGCAGCTAGAGGAAATTCTCAAAGAGACCTACGGCGTCATAGTTTATCAGGAACAGGTGATGCGAATTGCCAACGTCCTTGCCAATTATTCCCTTGGAGAAGCGGACCTTCTTCGCCGTGCCATGGGCAAGAAAAAACCGGAGGAGATGGCCAAGCAGCACGAGAGGTTCGTGAAGGGGGCGCTCGAGAACAAGATTCCGGAGGCGAAAGCTGAGCGCCTCTTTGAACTGATGGCGAAGTTTGCCGAGTACGGCTTCAACAAATCCCACAGCGCTGCCTATGCCCTTGTTGCGTATCAGACCGCTTACCTTAAATTTCATCACCCTACCGAATTCATGGCGGCGCTCCTTACCGCTGAAAAGGACAACACCGACAAGGTTCTCTTTTACATCAATGATTGCAAGACTGCTGGAATCAGGATGCTTCCTCCGGATGTCAACGAGAGTATGATGGACTTTTCTGTTGTTGGCGATGGGACGATACGATTCGGCCTTGGCGCTGTAAAAAATGTGGGCGAAGGGGCGATAGAGAACATCGTTTCGGCGAGAAATGATGGTGGAGTTTTTAGGACGCTTTTCGATTTCTGCGATCGCATAGATTCTAGAAGGGTAAACAAGAGGGTGATCGAGAGCTTAATAAAATGCGGCGCCTTCGATTTTACTAAGGCTCCCAGGGCGGCTCTTCTAGCATCCCTCGATACTGCGATGGAGATGGCTGCCTCCAGGCAGAGGGACAGAATTTCAGGGCAGGCGAGGTTGTTCGATCTGCTCGGTTCATCCGATGGTTTTTCCTCCGATCCAAAACTTCCCGATGTTTCCGAATGGGGCGAGCGGCAGCTTCTTGCGTATGAGAAGGAATCTCTCGGATTCTATATCACGGGGCATCCCCTGGCCCAGTACGAGGAACTGCTCTCGCAGTATGCCAATACCGATACCGTCGAGTTGGCATCCTGCAATGACAAACAGGAGGTTAAACTCGGCGGGGTTGTATCGAAGCTTCGCGAGATAACCACAAAACAGGGAAATAGGATGGGCTTTGCCACGATAGAGGATCTAAAAGGTTCCGCCGAGGCGGTTATCTTTTCAGACCTCTATGCCGATGTTCATCTGCTGATCAAAAGCGATCAGCCGGTATTTGTCATGGGGACTGCCGATGTCGATAGTGAAAATGTCAAGATCATCGCGACGCAGATAATGCCTATCGACGAGGTTTCTGAAAAAATGACCAAGAGCGTTCATTTCTTTTTGAGCCAGCCGGAGGTTGCCCCCCAGCATCTGGCGCAGCTCAAAAATGTCCTGTCGAGATATCCAGGGCAATGCCCGGGCTTTGTTCATCTCGTTGTTCCGAGCAAGACCGAGACGATCCTGGCCCTGCCCGATGATTTGAAGTTAACTCCATCTCCGCAACTCGTGACTGCGGTTAACAAACTCTTCGGTCGTAATGTGACCAAGTTCATTTCATAAAAACATGCCAAAGAGGCTCAGCTCTGAAAAAAAACGCGAAATAGATAAGGCGCTGATCGTGGGGGTCAGAAGAGCTGGCAGCAGTCGTCGTCAGATGGAACTATCGCTTGCCGAACTTACGAGGCTTATAGACACGGCAGGTGGTGAGGTGGTTGCCAAGATCAGCCAGGAAATTAAGCGGATAGATCCTGTCACCTTTATAGGCAGTGGAAAGGTTCTGGAGGTAAGGGAACTTGCTGAAGCTGTCGGCGCTGACACTATAGTTATAGACGATGAAATTTCCCCGGTTCAGAACAGGAACCTGGAGAAGGAGATCGGCCTTTTCGTCATAGACCGAACGGCGGTCATACTCGACATATTCGCGATGCGTGCGCAAACGAAGGAGGGCAGGCTTCAGGTTGAACTCGCCCAGATGGAATATCTCGCTCCGAGGCTGGTGGGGCGGGGAGAGCTCTTTTCACAGCAGGTGGGGAGGATCGGAACGAGAGGCCCCGGTGAAACGGCGCTCGAATACGACAGGAGAAGCGTTCGCAACAGAATTTCACATCTTCGAGGCCAGCTGGAAGGCGTCAGAAAACATCGCAGAATACACAGGATGAAACGCGAGTCGGTTCCGATTCCTCTGGTTTCCCTCGTTGGATACACCAACGCGGGGAAATCGACCCTCATGAACGCCCTAACAGGTGCTGGCGTTTTTGTGGAGGATAAACTCTTTGCCACGCTAGATCCTACGGTGAGGAAATTGAGGCTTCCCTCGGGAAGAATAGTGCTTCTGGCCGACACAGTCGGCTTTATAAGGAGACTTCCGCATGAACTGGTGGAATCATTCAAGGCGACCTTCGAGGAAGTGGAAAATTCTTATCTGCTGTTGGCCGTCGTCGATGGCAGTGACGAGGAGGCGCCGGCTCAGCTTCAGGTCGTGCGCGATGTGCTCTCTGAGCTCGAAATGTCTCAGAAGCCCCTCATAGAGGTCGTTAACAAGTCCGACCTGCCGTCGGCATACAGGGGAGAAAAATCGTCGATCAGCGTATCGGCTCGTACCGGGGCCGGCGTCGAAGAACTTCTGGGAGAAATCGAAAGGGTTCTCAGGATTGAGTTTCGCAGGACCACCTTGAGGCTGCCGATGGAGAGAGGGGATATTCTCTCTAAGCTTTATTCCACCGGGCACGTCTTCAAAAGCATCTACGAAGGGGACTGCATCCTCGTCGAGTGCGAGCTCCATCAGAAGTATTATCAGAAGTACAGGCGCTACGCGGTCAACTTCTGATCCGCTTTTGGAAACTCCGGGATGTTTTTGCTGGATATTGTGAATCGTTTCCGTTACGAAGAATCGCAGTATTGCGGCGGCAGGCTCAGCTTGTTCCACTTCTTCCGATGAGGGAGATGCGTTCTTAAATTCGATCAGAGGAGTCTGTCGAACTCTTGAAGTAAGGATTGCGAAGGATATTTTAATGATACTTTAAAGATTCAAAGGAACGGAGGGAGCAAATGAGCGCCAATCTCGCCAATATTCTGACATTTTCCCGCCTATTCCTAACGCCCGTCTTTATCTATCTGTATATAGCTGAGGCGCGGATGCTGGCCTTCATCGTCTTTTGCTTTGCGGCTTTCACCGACCTCATAGACGGCACCGTTGCGCGCATGTACGGACAACAGTCCAAGCTGGGCGGACTCATAGACCCCCTTGCCGACAAACTGCTCATGCAGAGTTGCTTTGTACTCCTGCTCATCGGTGGTTTTATACCCTTATGGTTTTTCGCGATAGCGCTGATACGCGATCTGATGATAGTAAGCGGAATTTTCTATCTCGAGAACAAAAAGATAGAGCTTCCGTACAGAGCGATTTGGCCTTCCAAGCTGGCGACTCTGATGCAGATGATGACAGCCAGCCTCGGGCTTTTGAGGGGATGGCTTCATGCGGGGCAGGCGCTCCGTTCGCCGCTTGAAACCGCTCAGTACCTTTTTATGTATCTAGCAGCCCTGTTCATAGTCGTCAGCGGTTATCAATACGTCAGAATGGGCCTCGAATTGCTGAGGCGGGGCGTGGTGCGAAGGTCCTGAATCTCAAACGTATAAAAAACAAAAACGTCCCGGACCTGCAGCAAAATTCCGGGACGCCTTTTTTTTGAATTGAACTGCCCGTCAGCCTGAAATGAAGGTCAACCCCTCAATTGGTTCGGTGGTTTCCGCGTCCTGCTCGGTTTCTTCGTCGAAGACCGATATGTATGACATATTTGCGGATTCATCCGGAAGCTCTTTCAGATACTTTTCATAATCCTTGGTATCGAGCGTTCCGTCCTGGAGCAGCTTTTCACTCACCCTGACATCGAACTTCATTTTTTCTGTGATTCCTCTTCGGTTGTTGTTCATAGCTGTCTTTCAAACCTCCGTTAGCGGTTGTTTCTATTGGGGGCCTTCTCGATGTGCATGATGATCTTGCCGCCCTTGAAAATTCTGACATCACCAGAGGACTCCGAGATAACAAAGGCGAGGGACTGAGTCAAGCCGGTGATTCCGGCAGCCGCTATATGCCGGCTGCCCAGCCCTCTTGGAAGTGTCGACTCATCGCTCGCAGCCCCCAGATATCGCCCGGCGGCTAGAACCGTTCCGTCGTCGGCGACGACGAAGGCACCATCCATGGCTGATAGCTCCCGTATGGTTTCCTTCAGCGAGGGGGAGAGTATGTTCCTCTCCTCCTCTTCGTAACCTTTGAAGGGGTTCATTATCATCTGCTTGGAGAGCTGCATCACCTTTTCATGATCGCCGACTACGAAGATCGTTCCTACCGGTTTTCCCTCGCGTCCCTTGTCGGCGAGCTCGACGGCGAGGTTGAGGACAGTCTGGAAGAGTTCCGGGGGAACGCTTTCGGATATCTTGGCTGCCCCCTTCGCAGCTATGAACTCCGATTCCTTGGACGTATCCACGATCTGGATCTGATCCAGACAACCCGTATCCGATCCTCCAACGGCGAACACCAGCTTGTCGCCAGGAGATATCATGTCCATGGAGAGGGCGAGGGTGGTGGAAATCTTTATAAGGGCATTTCTCATCAGCTGGATCTTCGGGATAGCGACTACGCCGGTGGCTATCGATGCCAGACTTTTTTCTTTTCCCTCAGGTTCTTCGATTTTTTTCTTTTTTGAGAGCAGGATTAGCTTTATCTTCTTCGGGATCTTTTCGTTACAGTAGAGATCTCCAATCGGATCGGTATGAAGCAAGACGGCTTTCGCTCCGACTTTTCCGGCTACTGCAAAGGCGTGCTTCAAAATTAGGATATCTTCGGGCTTCATACGACGGCAGAATATCGAATTATCCTCTTTACTTCAAGGGCAAAGGAGGTGTTTGACCACAACTTTTCTATAATGTAGGTTGAGCCGCCTATGAAGAGAACGATCTTTGCCGTTTTAACTATCCTCCTTACGCAGATTTTCAGCGCGGTCGCTTATTCCTCCATCTCGACCGGTGGGCCCTTTTCCGTCCATTGGAACGACGAATCCAAACGGGTCAGACAGGGAGAGTCTTTTACCCTGTCGGTAGAGATACGCGTCCCGGAGGGGCATTACCTCTACGCAGAGGAGACGGATATAGACTTTTCGAGTTTCGAGGGACTGATAGTTACCGATGTTCACTATCCGCAAACTGTCAGGAAAAGGGACCCGTTTTTTAACAGGCTCGTCAAGGCGTACGATTCGGATGTCCATCTCAAGATAACAGGGAGGGTCCCGGATGAGCTTTCCATCGGTGAACGGGAGGTCGTGGCCAACGTATCCTTTCAGGGGTGCTCCGACAAAATTTGCTTCAGGCCGGAGATGCGAGTTGTTACCTTTCTGGTCGATGTGATAAAACAGGCCCCCGTCGCTGAGAAGGAAAGCGGGCGACAGTCGTCAGATGCGTTAAAAAGCGCTAAGAGCCAGCTTTCAAGGTTGAAGAGCATTCATGAGGATATCTCCGCGGGTAGGCTTGCGGGTGGGGGAATCGCGCTGACACTTCTGCTCGTATTTTTGGCGGGCATTCTCACATCTCTTACTCCATGCGTCTGGCCGATCATTCCTACGGTCCTGGTATTTGTCGGAGTTCATCCCCATAAGAAGTTCTTGGAAAATATGCTCTTGTCCTTCTGCCTGACTCTGGGAATTTCCATAGTCTATTCAGTGCTGGGGCTCCTCGCTGTAGGGTTGGGCAAGAACCTGGGTTTCCTGTTCCAGAGTAGAATATTTTTGGCCGCTGTAGTTCTCTTTTTTGTAGCGATGAGCCTTTCGATGTTCGGCCTCTTTGAAGTGAGGCTCCCTTGCAGATGGCATGTAAAACTTCATGCGTTGGGGGGGGATGGCTATCTCGGCTCCTTCTTTGCGGGAATGGGGCTGGGTCTCATAGCATCTCCGTGTGCCGGACCGGTGCTCATGTCCATGCTTGGATATGTTGCGCTCCAGAGGGATTACCTCCTTGGCTTCGCCGTACTTATGCTGTTCTCGATGGGGATGGGGCTTTTGTTCATAGCCCTTGGCGCCGGATTTGGTGAACTTACCGGAAAATTACGAGGGGGAAAGTGGACCGTATGGATCAGGAGGATGCTTGGGGTCTTGATTCTTATTCCGGCTTTGTTCTATGGGTCCGCGCTTATAAGCGGTTCGTGCAGGATCTTCCACCAAGCGGTTCCGGACGTGGAGTGGCTTACTGACGTCAACGTAGCATCCGCCTTGGCATCGCGGGAGAGGCGTCCGATGATGGTCTATTTTTCGGCCAAGTGGTGCCCTCCATGCAGAAAACTGGATTGTCTTTTTTGGGATGAAGAACTAGCTAGGCTTACATATCGGTTGGTGCCTCTGAAGATAGATACCACGGTGGAGACGCCGGATATAAAGGCTATAATGGACCGTTATGGAGTCATAGGAATGCCCTCGATAATTTTTACGGATCCGGACGGCAGGATCTATGCGGATATAGATATCGCCGATTATGGCAAGGACTCGATTAGGAGCGCCCTGATCGATGTCATCGGCAGGACTGAAGGGGATACCCATGGAAAAGATAATTAGGGATCTTTTGATTGCTATTGGAGAGGATCCCGACAGGGAGGGGCTTTTGAAAACTCCCGGCAGGGTGAAGCATTCGCTGGCTTTTCTGATGGAGGGGTATTTGCAGGACCCGCGTTCGCTCATAATGAACTCGGTTTTTTCCGATAAGCATGAGGAGATGATTCTCGTAAAGAATATCCCCCTCTACAGCATGTGCGAACATCATTTGCTGCCGTTTTTTGGTCATGCCCATGTAGGCTATCTTCCAAACGATAAGATAGTTGGCATATCGAAAATAGCGCGAATGGTGGATCTCTTCGCGCGCAGGCTGCAGCTTCAGGAGCGTCTTACAAATCAGATTGCCGATACTTTGATGGATGTCCTCCAACCAAAAGGGGTGGCTGTCGTCGTTGAGGCCGAGCATCTCTGCATGCAGATGCGTGGAGTGCAGAAACGCGGCACCTCGGTGATCACGAGCGCCATGCACGGAGCATTCCGCAGGCGTCCCGAGACGAGATCCGAGTTCATGAATTTGATTAAATAATTCGATAGTCTCATCCCGTAACTGCCGTGACCGGCAAGAAGAGGCGAGCTGTGAACAGAAAAGAAATACTCGGTTGGCTGCGTGAATACGATGAGGTGAGGCTCGAAGAGCTTTGGGCTAAGGCTGATGAAATTAGAAAGACTTCAGTTGGGGATGGTGTCCATCTGCGCGGGCTGGTCGAAATTTCCAATTATTGCGTGAGACGATGCTTATATTGTGGGCTCAGGGTTGGCAATCATTCAGTCAAGCGCTACAGGATGACCGCAGATGAAATTCTGGATTGTGCAAAAAAGGCCTCCGAATTTGGCTACGGGACCCTCGTTATGCAGGCTGGAGAAGATCCCGGAATCAAGAAAGTATGGATGTCCGATCTCATCGAAAGGATCAAGGGCGAAACCGGGCTTGCTATCACCTTGAGCTTGGGTGAGCGTTCTGTCGAAGAACTTTCTGCGTGGCGCGATGCCGGCGCAGATCGCTACCTCATCCGCTTCGAGACCTCCAATCCGGATCTCTTTCGTTCGATACACCCTCCCTGTGATGGGAGAGATGAGGTCGATAGAATTTCAATTCTGAACGATCTGAGAGGTCTAGGCTATGAGATAGGCAGCGGCGTCATGGTTGGGATACCGGGTCAGAGTTATGAGGATCTTGCAAGCGATCTCGAGCTGTTTCGTTCCCTCGATCTCGACATGATCGGAGTTGGCCCATTTATCCTTCACCCGGAAACTCCTCTTGCAAAAACCGTCGCTGATAAAAATATTTCAGAGGATGAACAGGTTCCAAATAGTGAATTGATGACCTACAAGGTCCTGGCGCTTTCCAGAATAGTATGTCCGCGAGCGAATATCCCCAGTACCACGGCGCTGGCTACGCTCAATCTGGCCAAGGGGCGCGAGCTCGGGCTTCAGAGGGGGGCAAATGTCCTGATGCCAAATATCACACCTGTGAAGTACAGGGTTCATTACGAGATATATCCTGACAAGGCATGCATAAATGAGTCGGCTGATGACTGTCACGGCTGTATGAGAAGGCGAATCGAATCGATAAACCGCACGGTTGCACAGGGCCCCGGCTCCGCGATTGGAAACAGACGAAAAGTTGACAAGTGAAATTAGGGATCCGTTTTTGTGCTGAAGTCAGGTTTTTACAAACCTAAAATAGTTCAATTTTCTTCCACTCATTTTCCATTTCATCGCAAAATAGGTGGGGAACTGGTCCTCGGAGGGAGGGGCAAGCTTGATCCGCTTAACGCAGAGGGCTGATTTTTCAGCCGCCTGCGCATAAGTAAAATCGTCGGTGGCAAAGTTTATCGCCCCACCATCTTTTAATATTAGCGCGCATTTCTCCAAGAAGAGCTCAGTGATCAAACGATTTTTTGAATGCCTGTTCTTTGGCCACGGGTCTGGAAAATTTATATGAATTTCTTCCACTGATGAATTTTCGAAAATCTTTTCAATAACGTCCTTGGCATCGCTTAAAATGATGACCACATTTTTCAACCCGCGGTTTTCGACGCGTCTGATCAGTTTGGCGACGCGCTTTTCCTTTATCTCTATTCCGACGATCACCGCCTCAGGATTTTTTTCCGCAAGGTGAAATAGAAAATCGCCGCGTCCGGGGCCTATCTCCAGTATTATGCGGTCGTAATCCCGCAGAGAGATGCGTGCCGGATAGAAAAAGGGCGTTCTCGCTATCTCAGGAGGGGAGGAAGTCTTCTTTTTTATTGGCACTGGCATTGCCGGGCATCTCTAGCTATCGAGAGGGGGAGATGTCAAGGATATGTAGATCAGCGTCCCGCCCGCCACCATGGCTGGTGCAAAGATTATGGCAAAAAATGGGATTGCGAATGGAATGCCAAATCCGGTCAACATCCAGAAGTTTTTTCTGGCGAATGAAAGTCTTTCTCTGAAAGGGGCGGTGCGTCTTCCCATGGGGAGTTCTGCGAATGAAAATCCGAGGTCGCATGCGCCGAAGATCGTGGTGAGGGCCATGTACAACGCAGGGCCTGCGATCGGTATGAAGCTGACGACGAAAAGCACGATGGGGATGGATATCAGTACCGCCGCTTTTATCAACTCGACCTTCACCGTCCTTGCCAGATCGCGCACGAACTTCGCGAAGGTGAACTTCTCCGGATCTTTTCCGGTCGCTATCCTCTCCACCTTTTCGGAGAGCGCATCGTTAAATGGCGCTGCGATTATGAAGCTCATGCAATAGGAGACTACCAGTATCAATATGAGGCTTATTAGTCCTATTACGATTCTGAGGATAAGCCTGACGATCCAGAGGAGGGCTGCCAATGGGTAAAGATACCATCTGCCGGATGGATCGAAACTTATTTCCCACAGATGGGAAGTTATGAATGAATATATATCGCCGTAGTAGTTTATGAGCAGCGCTATCATGGCGATGAGAATAATCAGGTTGATCAGCATGGGCAGGGCCGCCAGAAGCCATGTCGATCTATTCGCAAGTATGAATTTAAATCCCTTTGAAATGAAGTGAAATCCTTCCCTGAACTGTTGTATTCTGGACATGCGGAGCAGGATAAATTAAGATCATGTTGCGTACAAGGGGAAATAGAGGACAAATGCAGTCCGATCTCTATTCAAGAATCGATTTTTATCTCAACCATCTCAGGGTGGAGAGGCAGCTCGCAAAAAATTCGGTCGAGGCCTACTCGCATGATTTGAGATCCTTCGCCGAATACGCTGAGAAACGGAAAATAGGTGAGGTCGCAGAGATTGGAGAGGATTTGGCGCTCTCCTTTCTCGCCTCCCTTGCCGAGGGTGGAATCGGCACCAGAAGCATCACCAGGTACCTAGTTGTTTTGCGTGGTTTCTTTTCCTTCATGACCCGTGAAAAAATAATATCCACCGATCCTACCGCGCAGATCGAATTTCCCGGCAGGTGGAAGAAGCTTCCGAAGTTTCTTTCAATCGAGCAGGTGGACCTGATGCTTCGCCAGCCCGATGTGAAGACGACGCTCGGAGTTCGCGATCACGCGATTTTAGAACTTTTCTATGCCTCCGGGCTTCGGATCTCCGAAATGTCGGGGCTTACCACCGACAGGATCAATCTTCAGCAGGGATACTGCATGCCCTTCGGCAAGGGTTCGAAGGAGAGGGTGGTCCCGATGGGGGGGGAGGCAATTGCGGCGATTGCGTTATACTTGGAAGAGGGGAGAGGCAAGCTGGCCCGCGGGATGGTTGTTGACGAACTCTTTCTTTCGCGGCGCGGCGGCAGGATATCCAGGCAGCGCCTATGGGAGATCATCAAATTTTATGCGAGAAAGGCGGGGATAAAGATAAACGTTACCCCGCATATGCTTCGCCATTCATTTGCGACCCATCTAATCGAACGCGGCGCCGACCTGCGCGTCGTACAGATGATGCTGGGGCATGTCGATATCGCGACAACGCAGATTTACACCCATCTTTCCAGAAGGCACCTACAGGAGCTCTATAAGAAATTTCATCCTAGGGCCTAGCCGTAACCACCGTGACTGGTGACGATTGACAATGGACCATAGACCAGCTGCGATCGGTGGTTTTGGTCGATGGTCAATTGTCCATGGTCCATGGTCAGCGATGATCCCCCCGGAAAAGGAAGAAAAATTGGAATATTAATTGACAGTTGGGGGCGTAGTGGTATTATCCGACTCGTCGCCGGGGGACGGCCACAACAGACTTTAAGGAGGCAGCTATGATTTCCCCCGTTTCCGCAATTCCAGCCACTGCAGCAAGATTTCCAGTACCAGTTACGATGCCGTTCTCACAGCTCGGGCTTCCTTCCGCTGCGGAGTCCTTTTTCATCAATGTGAGCAGGACACTTCCGCAGGCTAAACTAAAATATAGGAACGGCCAGGTTACCTCGCTGCTCGCCTTTCGAGTCGGCCGAGAGATGCTGTTTGGCAGAAAGACCGATACCGACCTGGCGCGTAAAACATGGGGATCTATCAATCGCAACTTTTTTGGAGGGATGCCCCTCTACATGGAGGAGGGAAGATTCGCTCCCGTCGAGGTTCGCCTCTCTGCGGATAAACCATTTGCCGATGGGGATACCGCGCGCGTCGAAGCATTTTTGAAAGATGGGGAGTGGTTTGATACCAGAATCAACATCAGGATGGATGGAATCGATACGGCGGAGTCCAATCCCAGTGAAAAGCTCAATCGCCAGAAGAGGGCGATAGCCATGTATTTGAGCGATACATACGGCCTTTCCTCTGCGGACAGAAAAGCTCTGGAGGTATTGATAGGGCTGAGAATTGTGTATAGCGGCAAGATCGCAAACGTCGTTACGACGGCCTTTGGTCACCATTTTGCTGAAACGGGTATCAGCCTTGCCCCGGCTTATACCATACTAGGAGTGGACAAGGGAATTCAGGGCTCCCTGGACTACTCGGATAAATATGGCAGGTTGATAGCCAGGGTGATGGCCGGTGGGGAAAATCAGGGCGAGGAACTTCTCGCAGGTTTTATCGAAGCTGTTTTACCTCGGGCTATGAAGGATTTGGGTTCGATGTATCTCGCTGAATATAAAATGTCCGCCCAGTCCTGCAAGAAAATCCTTGCGAAATGGAGGAGGAACAATCCCGAGCTTTACGACATACTCGCTCCAGAGACAGCCCCTGTACCCTCGAAGATATTTTCGGCTAAAAAGTGCGCGGAGCTGGCCGCAAGATGGACGCAGTTTTACGAGCGGGAACCGCTGGCGAGAAATGATCTGCAGACGATGGAAGCCTTTCTCGGAGTTGCCCCTCCGTATCCAAAATATTCCGGCGATATGACGCCTATGGATTTGAGGGCCGAATGGATTTCGCTGGGAGGCGGGCTGGGGCTCGATCTGGGGCATGGACTCAATCAGGATGAGCTGTTCAGATTAATCCGCCCCAGCGGCGACCCTGCGACGGATCCATACTATAGCCCTGTATTTTACAAATATGGGAAAACCATGTCGGATATCGAAAATATCTGGCAACTCGATCCTCTCAACCTGCGTGCGGCGCTGCTGCCCCAAAATGGTTGATTTACTTATCCTTTGCGTTGACAAAATGAGGGAATACAAATACTTGCAGCGGATATGCAAAATCGACTGATGGAGCTTTTGCTCTTTTATCCGCTCTTTCTTTTTTCGCTCTCCTTTCACGAAGCGGCGCATGGCTTTATGGCGGAGAAGTTTGGCGACAGGACCGCAAGGATCTTCGGCCGTATCACGTTGAATCCGCTTGCCCACATGGATATTGTCGGCACAGTGATGCTTCCGATATTTGGGATTCTCACCGGCGCTCCGGTCATAGGATGGGGCAAGCCAGTTCCGGTCGATCCCAGCGAGTTTCGCGGCGACGTAAGGAGGTCGAGCCTTTGGGTCGCCGCCTTCGGCCCACTGAGCAATTTCTTTCTGGCGGTAGTCTTTGCCATCCTCGTGCGGCTTACATATGCTGCGGTTCCTTACATCCTTCCAAACTTAGTGCCGGGCGGGGTACTTTCTTCAGTAATCGGCATATCGCTATCTATTTTCGAGATGGGCGTAATTCTGAATCTGGTCCTTGGAATATTCAACATGATCCCACTTCCCCCTCTGGACGGGGGAACGGTTCTCCGAGGTATTCTTCCGGTAGCAAGCCTTCGTGGATACGACAAATTCTCGAGGTACAGCTTCTTTATTTTACTTGCCCTGTTCGTGAGCGGGTTGTTAAGGTACATGCTTATTCCCGTGTTTTTTGTGGCTAACTACCTTCTGCCGTGACCGGAAGCGCCTGCGGGCGGATTTTAGTTTAAGGAGAAAATTTCAGATGCAGAGCCAGAGAAGAGTTCTGAGCGGAAACCGCCCCACCGGGAAATTACACTGGGGGAATTATTTTGGTGCCCTTAAAAACTGGGTGGATATACAGGACGATTACGAGTGTTTCTATTTCATAGCCGATTGGCATTCGCTTACTACTGGTTACGAGGAGAGCGGGGAAATTTTTCCATTGATGGAGGAGATTCTGAAAGATTGGATCGCCTGCGGTCTCGATCCCAAAAAATCCACCATCTTCGTACAGTCGTGGGTGCCGGAGCATGCTGAGCTTCACCTTCTGCTGTCGATGATAACCCCCCTCGGCTGGCTCGAGAGGGTTCCGTCATTCAAGGACATGCAGCAGCAGCTCTCCGACAAAGATCTAAGCACATACGGTTTTTTGGGCTATCCGCTCCTGCAGGCTGCCGACATACTCATCTACAAGGCGCATTTCGTTCCGGTGGGAGAGGACCAGATTGCGCATCTTGAATTTGCGAGAGAACTGGTGAGGCGCTTCCATTTCATAATGAAGCGGGAGGTCTTCATCGAGCCAAAGCCTCTGCTGACCGAGTCTGCGCGCGTCCCTGGGATAGACGGTCGCAAGATGAGCAAGAGTTTCGGCAACGCTATCTACATTTCCGACGACGAGGATGAGATCAGGAAGAAGATGATGCAGGCGATAACCGATCCTGCGAGGAAACGACGCGACGATCCGGGCGATCCTTCTGTTTGCAACATCTTCGCTTATCATAAATTATTCACCGATGCCGATGCGGTTGGTGGGGTTGCTTCCAAATGCAGAGGGGCTGAGATAGGGTGTGTCGATTGCAAAAAGATGTGCATCGAGAATGCGCATAAGTTCTGGAAACCTATAAGGGAGAGGCGCGATTCCTGGAGCGGAAGGGAAGGGGAACTTTTGAATCTAGCAAGAGAGGGCTCCGCTCGAGCCAGGAAGGTGGCCTGCGAGGTAATGCAGCAGGTTCGAGAGGCCATAAAGATAAACTACAAATAGTCGCGTTGTATCGGTGCGGCCGCGTGGATGGTATATGACTCTTAATATCGCAGCTGGAGATTACAGGGTAAATCTCGAGATATTCGAGGGGCCGCTGGATCTGCTCATGCACCTGATCAGGAAAAACGATCTGGATATCTGTGACATTCCGATCTCGTTCGTTCTTGAGGAGTACATGAGATACCTCGATACCCTGAAAGAGCTCGATATCGATCTGGCTGGCGAGTTTCTTCTCATGGCCGCCGAACTCGCCCATATAAAATCGAGATTGCTTCTTCCGGACGAGTCTGATGACGGCGAGGTTGAGGAGGAGGACCCGAGGTCCGATCTCGTCAGAAGGCTTCTGGAATATCAGCAGTTCAAGGAGGCTTCTGAGGCTCTCATGAAGCGACAACTCTTAGACAGGGACGTCTTCGTTCAGCAGTCGCCGGAGAAGATCGAGTCCCTCGAAGAGGGGCCGATAGAGGGGAACATCTACGATTTAATTTCAGCCTTTTCGAATATTCTGAAAAAAATTCCGCCCGAGAATTTTCACAACGTCGCGATGGATACGGTTTCTGTGAACGAGAGAATCTATCAGATCATCTCGCAGCTAAAAAAAGGAATGACCAAGACGATAGATGACATGCTCGCCGGCGACTACAGCCGTGCTTTTATAGTCGTTACTTTTCTGGCGCTGCTAGAGATGAGCAAACTCAAGATGATACGCATATATCAATCCTCGGCCCACGGCCCGATACATCTTCAGTGTGTGATGGAAGAGGTTGGGGATGAGGAGATAGATAAGTTGGTCAGGCTCGACACGGAGTCGAACGCTTCCTCGTCCGAGTCAAAATCAGAAAGTGGCTATAATCCTTCGATGGAATGAGAATATGGGGAGGAGCATAATGGAAACGTCCGAGCTGAAACCGATAATCGAGGCGATGATATTCGTAGCCGATGAACCGATAACCGAGAACGGGATTCTTCTTGCGCTTCAGGAAACAGGTGTTGAGAAAAACGCTGTTCGCGAATGTATAGCCTCTATAGAGAAGGATTGGAATGAATCCGCAGAGCGCGGGGTGCATCTTGCAACTGTGGCCGGAGGCTATCAGTTCAGAACCAAGCCCTCCTGCTCCGAATGGCTTCGCAAGATCAACGTTCCAAAACCGATGCGCCTCTCCGCGCCTTCTCTGGAAACTTTGGCGATAGTCGCCTACAAACAACCCATCGTTAGAAGCGAGATAGAAAAGGTCCGTGGCGTAGACAGCGGCGGCGTTTTAAAGACATTGCTCGACAGAAGGCTCCTTCGCATAGTCGGTCGCAAGGATGAACCTGGGCAACCTCTTTTGTACGGAACGACAAAGGAGTTTCTGGAAATATTTAACATGAACACCTTGCGAGAACTTCCGACCTTGAAAGATGTCGACGATCTTTTGCGCGAGCGTCGCACCCAGACCGATTCCAGGGAACCGGTTCCTGCAGCTTTGGATGATAGCGTGGTCGATGACGGCGATGAACCAACCGAGGTCATCGTCGATGACGAAGCTTTGCCTGAAGGTGAGCCAGAAGAATCTGCCGAGCTCATCCGCGCCTATCCCCTTGAGGCCGACAAAGAGGCGGAATGCAAGGATATGGAAGCGCTGGATGATTTGGAACAGAGTTTGAAGAGCTTGAGGCGCATCGAAAAGGACATTTTCCCGAAAGAGGCGCCGCAGCTTGCAGATCTAATTCCGGGGGGATCAGATGCAGCAGAGACATTCGGGGCACAAGGGGAGGCCGAATCGGAAATTCCTACCGGGGAAGAGAATCCATTCTTCTCCGCACAAGATGGATCTGCCGCAGAAGATGCGCCTGCAGAGGATGATCGCTCTGTCGAGTGATCTTTCCCGACGCGCTGCTGAAGAGGCCATCCTAAATGGCGATGTGCAGGTCAACGGCGTAGTTGTGAATAAGCTTGGCACCGTGGTCGATATCTTTAATGACAAAGTTTTTTTGAAGGATAAACAGCTCATCGTCAAGGCAGAGAGGAAGTACTTCGCCTTTCACAAACCGAAATTTCAGATGGTTACGAAGTCCGACCCCGAGGGGCGCGAGACGATATGGACCACGCTCAGGCATTTCAAGGACAAGCTGAACTCAGTCGGACGGCTGGATTTCGAATCGGAAGGGCTTTTGCTTCTCACTGACGATGGGGATTTCATAAATCTGCTCACGCACCCCCGTCACGAGATATGGAAGACCTACCGCGTATGGGTGAAGGGGACTCCTACGGATGCGGATCTGGAAAAGCTGCGGAGTGGGATCTCTCTTAAAGATGGGAAAACTCTTCCGGCTCGCGTGACGCTCAAGAAACGCGAAAGAGATAATACCCTTTTGGAAATAAGCATCCGCGAAGGGAAAAACCGCCAGGTCCGTCGGATGCTCGAGCATATCGGCTGTCAGGTGAGGGAGTTAAAGCGTATTGCGATAGGACCGGTCAAGCTCGGAAGGCTCGCCGTAGGCAAGTGGCGCGACCTTCGTTCCGCTGAGATCAAAAGCCTGATGGCGATGAGCAAGGGATCGTGATTTAATTCTGAAATTAATTCCTCTTGCGCAGATATTGTTTTTTCCTGCGGAACACATCCTTGCTGAGATCATCAGATCAGGAAAAGAACTTCGTTTTCGAGCGATATCCCGAATTTTTCGCGAACTCTTTCAGCCATCATGGTGGCGAGTGCTCGGACTTCGGCGTAGGAGGATTTTCCGTCGGTGACTATGATGTTGGCGTGCCTGTGCCATGTAGTGGCTTTTCCTATCCTCATCCCTCTACATCCACACTCATCCAGAAGTTTTCCTGCGGCGACTCTGTCGCCGTCCGAATTCAGCGGATTTTTGAAAAAGCTGCCCGCGGTGGGCACGACTCTGTAATCCGGGTGTTTGGTTTTTCTATCCTCGATGCGTTCCGCAATTCTTTCCGATATCTCGGATCTTTCTCCCACGGTGAGCCTAAGAATGGCCCGAAGAATCGGGATCCGCTCCCTTTTTATTGCGCTGTTGCGATATGAGAATGAGAGTTTTTCCTTGGGAATTCTAAGCGGATTTCCTTTTCTCGTGGCGATTTCAATCTCGTATATGCAGTCCGATATGGATGATCCATAAGCGCCAGCGTTGCCCGCTATGGCCCCGCCGAGACTCCCCGGAATTCCCGCTAGGTTTTCCAAGCCGGATAGGGAGTGCAGCTGCGAAAAATCTATCAGAGTCGCGAGCGGGATTCCAGCTGAAGCCTCTATGATGCAATCTTTAAGCTTCGGTTCCGAATCGTCGGAAAAAACTATAACTCCCTTATCGACTCCTTCATCGTGCGCGAGTATGTTTGAGCCATGCCCTATTACGATCCAGTCAAGGCCGCGCGAGTTTGCATCTCCAATTGCGTCGAGCAGCTCTTCTGGCGAAGAGACCTCGGCTATTGGGGCGGGGCCCCCGATGCGAAATGTCGTGAAGCCGGACAGGGGTTTTCTTTCTTTGAATGGGTTTACGACCATCCGCGGCTTGTATGAAATTTGCCATTCGACTTCAAGGGGCATTTCTCCGCTCTCAAACGCTCTGCAAGTTGCTATAAAAGTCTTATATATTGGTTAGTTGTAGAGCTCTCGCGGATTTCGATCGGTGGGCTGGGTGTTTTTGCGCCAGAAAAAACTTTTCAGCGGTGATGAAAAAACTTATATCTGAGCCCCTATGTCACCAATATTGAGGGATAAATTATCCAGGCGCTCGTTTTTTTTCGTGCTCCTCGCGCTAGCCTTATCTGCGCTTATGAATGTCGCAATTTTGCATCTCATTTCAAGGTATTCAGTCGCGGCTATAGTGGAACAACTAAGGTTTTTTTCCGCCGAGAGCCTTGGCCCGATTCTCAAAATGTTTTTGGGGAATATTCCCCTGAATCTTCCATCCGTTTCATCTCTTGAAAATAAGGTTGCCCATGCGGAGCAAGCCCGTTTTTTTTACACGATCTGCGCAATGGTCATAGCCCAAGTCATCGCTGCTGTGCTCCTGTTTGCGGTCATCGCTGGCGCTTTCCGCTTCAGGCGTCCGGGAAGCTGGAGCGTTGGCGGACTGGGGCGCATGAAAAGCGAATTTTTTACGAATATGAGCCACGAAATGAAAACTCCGCTTGCGGGCATAATCGGTCTTTCCGAGGAACTGGAATCTTCGGAAAGCAATGAGGAGAGAAAACACAGCCTCGGGATAATCAGAAAGAGCGGCCAGAACATGCTTCATCTGGTAAACGAGGTCCTGGATCTCTTCAGGCTGGAATCCGGGCGAATGGTTCTTCACCCATCCCACGTCAACATCGCAGATATCGTGGAGGAGGCCGCCGCAACAGTGAGGACGCAGTGTGCTGAGAAGGGCGTGGAGCTCAAGGTGGTGATTTCGGATGATCTGCGCAAGGTGGTAAACGCCGACGGTCATAAACTCTCCAGGGTTCTGATAAACCTGCTCAGCAATGCTCAGAAATGCACGGAGCGCGGCAGCATACTCTTGGAGGCAGCCTCCAATAGAAGCTCGAAACGCGGTGATATAATATTCTCAGTCAAGGACAGCGGCTCTGGAATTTCCAGCGAGAGGATCAATGACATCGTTCGCGGCATATCGATTTCATCCGAGATTAATTCGAAGCAGGGAGAGGAGGGGACCGGCCTTGGTCTCCCAATATCGGTGGGGCTGGTCTCATTAATGGGCGGGGAGCTCTGGGTTGAAAGCGAGGTCGGGCGAGGCAGCTCCTTTTACTTCACCATAAAGACATTGAATGACGCTTGACTGAACTGCTCATGCCTCGTTGAGGCTCAGGCGGGCTAGCATGACGCGCATGGCACGGAATGCCCTGGGGTCGCGTGTTTTTAAGCAATGAAGAAGCAGCATAGCCACCCACGGGCACCTTTTCTTGAGAAGACTCACTTTCTTTTCTAACTCCCTGAAATTATTATATTTCATCTGTTCTCCTATATAAATTCTAATATATTCTAAAATATAAGTCAAAGATTGAATTCAATTTGCAATGCCTGTTACAATATATAAGCTCAGATGGAGAGGAGGCCCAGATGCCTTTGATCGAGAAAAAACAGAAACCGGATAGCAAGAGTCGCAAACAGAGCTACGCCTTCTATCTATCTAGAGGGCTGGTTGATGATATCAGTCGCATAGCCAAGGAGACCGGTCGTTCCAAGAGCGAGGTCCTAGAGCTTCTGGCCAAAGCGGGGCTCGATATTCACAATAGGAAAAAATGATTTATCGGCGTGCGATTGGCTGGGCAGGGCACATTTCTTTGTAATAATTTTATCTATGCCAACGGAAGGGAGATGATGAGGGAGGTGCCTTTTCCTTCCTTCGATTCGATTCTCATCTTGCCGCCGCATCTCCTGAGAACATTTCCTATGATTGTAAGACCAAGGCCGAGTCCGCCTCCTCCTTCTTTGTATTTTCCGCTGGAGTGGTAGAGAGAATCGGCGACTTCGAAGAAAGGTTCTATGACCTCATCCAGATATTTTTGAGGGATACCTGTTCCGTTGTCGTGTACTTCTATTATTGCCTCTGAGTCACCTCTGGATAGGAATATCTCTATCGGGCTATCAGCTGGAGAGTATTTTATCGCGTTGGAGAGGGCCTCTTCGAAGATCAGCTTCACCGCCCCAAATGGAGCCGCGACCCTGGTTGCGGCAAAATCTTCCATGTCGAATTTGAGTTCGATCGAGCTGCGGTGCCTTTTGGCTTCATCGACAGCGGCTTGCAGAGATTCCATAAGCGACGATGGTTCATCCACCTCATCGATCCCCTTCATTTCGCCCGTCATCACACTCGTGGTTTTAGTGAGCCTTTCGACGAGCATTCTGTATTTTTCGATGCTTCCGCCCAAGCCATCGAAACATTCCTGAAACTCCTCCATGCTGGAGGAGGAACCTTTCATGATTTCATCCTTCATCAGCTCGTAGAATCCTATGATTCCGTTGAGGGGGGTTTTAAGCTCGTGGCTGATTATTTGCAGCATCTGCTTCCTGACGAAGTTTATGCGGGCGAGCCTGTCATGCATCTTTTTGGTTGAGGTGCTCATCTTGTTGAATGATTCAGTCAGCCTTCCTATTTCATCGTCGGAACTCTTGTCGATTTGCAGCCCGAGTTCGCCACCGGCCATCCTGTCGGAGGCGTTTGTCAGTTTTATGATCGGCCGGAGCAATTTGCCTATGATGAAGAATACGCAGAGTGCCATTATGGTGACTGAGATCGCTACTATGAACAGAATATTATTTCTGAGTTTATATACGGCGCCGTAGATATCGCTTTTCTTTGCGAACATCGAAAGAGTCCATCCGGATTCGTCGATCGGCTCGTGCAAGACCAGAAGATCCTCTTCTTCGTGTATCGAGTCGGCTCCGCTGGCCGTAACTCTGGCCGGATCGAAAGATGGAATCGATTTTTCAAGAGAGAGGTTGCCGCTCTCTGCGATCATGTTTCCATTGGAATCGACGAGCATTATCAGCGCTGAGCTTTCATGGTCCGGCAGGGCATTGTATATGAAATCAGGGGGAGTGGTCACCATCAGAACCCCTACGGTAGCGTCGCCGATTTTATGAGGCATAGCTATGACTATCAGGTTTTCTTTTTTCTCCACTTCTTCCGACTCTATTTCGACCGGATCGTATTTTCTCAGATACAGCGGCATCTCCTGGGGGCGTCCCACGAAGATGTTGCCAGCCATGGCAGCCTTGAACCACTCGGCTTGTGATCTGTCGAGCTTCTCAGGGGATGCGATTTCAAAGTCGATATCGTTCGATCCGCCGAGATAGACGTGCTGGCGAACCATCCCGTCACTGCCGACGTATTCCTGTGATGGAAAGAGACCCATGCTCGATATGCCCCTGTTGCCTTCATTGGCGAGAAGTCCGATTGGGTAGTTGACGAGGCCCCCGACCTCGGGTTCGGAGAAGATTAGTCCGTTTCCTTTCTGGAAATTGAAAACAGCCACGTCGGCGTCGCTTTTATAAAACTGTGCCGCATTGAACTTTATGAACACCGCGTTGTTCAGCAATGCCTTGGATTTGTCCAGCCTGTCCTTGATTGCAGATTCTATGTGCTGTCTGGTTGATTCTATTGTGAGATTGAACTCGCGTTCGGCCAAGGTGGTCAAGAGATCGCTGCTGAATCGGTGGGCTATGAAGCCAAGTACGCCGAGGGCGACCAGCTGGAGGAGGAGTATTGGAATCAAAAATTTAATTTTTATCTTTTTAAACATTGGTGAGCCTCGTTTGCTCCCGTCAGTTATAATAGCCCGACTGCTTCATAAGTTTAAATACGGAGTTGTTCAAATGATCCATCGCCTCCTTAGGGTTTTTCTTTCCGGCTATTACTTCGGAGGTGGCGGTGCCCAACATGTTGGAAATTACGGAGTACTCCGGAATCTTCGGCATGTAATCCCAGTCTATCAAGCGTATGCTTTCCTCCAAAACGAACTTGTCATCATCGGTCTTGTATGGGTGCATCTCCCTGTAGAGGTCTCCCTCGCGCAGGGATCGTATTGCGATGGATGTGGCGTGATTTTTTACCACGTCCTCCATGAAATCCGTGCCGGTCAAAAACTTCAAAAATTGCCATGCTGCTTTTTTATTGCGGGAGTGCTTGTTTATTCCGTAACCCATTGCGAAGGCTTCCTGAGTATACCTTGCCGGTCCTTTGACGGGAAGGGCGGCTATGTATTTCTCCCTCATCCCGATAGATGGTCTGTCGAGAGCGCCTACGTTGAAATCCGAGTTGAGTATTATTGCGGCGGTCCCCTTTTTGCCATGCTCTATTATTTCGTACCAGCTGTAGTCCTTAATTCCCGGAGGGCCGAATTTGCGCAGCAGGTCGCAGTATTTTTTAAATCCCGCTATGAATTCAGGTGAGTTGAATGACGGCTTGGCCTGCTTGGTGCGTATCTCTGAAGCTGTTGAAGCTCCCCCTTCAAACCAACTTCCCCCATATGCCCAGGCGAATCCGGAGACCACTATGGTCGGTTCCTCTCCGGCCTTTCCCCTGGAAACCGCGCCGAAGAGGTCGATCTTGCCGTCGCCGCTTAAATCAAGCGTCAGCATTCTTGCAGCGGCCTCGAGTTCGTCGGTAGTCTTGGGAATAGAAATTCCTTTTTTCTCGAGCAGGTCTTTTCTGATCATCATCGCGGCGCCGAAGCTCTCCGTTGGAAGGGCATAAAGGTGGTCTTCGTAGGTGAGTGCGTCGAGAAATTCCGGATACCAGAAATCCTTCTTAAAAGCCGGATCCGATTTTGCGAATTCATCAAGCGGCTCCAGATATCCGAAATGTACGTGTTCCGGAAGTATCCAGACGTCGGTAAGGACTAGATCGTATTCTCCTGCGCCGGATGCCAGATCAATTAAAACCTTTTCGCGCACCACATCTTCGCTCAGAAGCCTCCAAGTTACCTCTATGCCGTTTTCCTTTTCGAAGGCTGGGATTTTTTCACGCATGGCATGCAGATAGTCCTCATTCCAGGTGATAAAATTGATCGAGGGTTTTGATGGGTTTACTTCCAGCGTGACGGATGTCGCCAGTGATTTTATCGGCTCGGGGTCGTTTTTTTTCGAACAGGATGCGAAGGCGATGGAAATGACGGCAGCCACAACCGCTAGAGATATGAGACGGTAGTTGCTGTTTTTTTTGGGTCGTTTGATAATGAAAGGATAACAGAAGAAGTTTTTTTTCAATCTAGATCCCTCTCGTTCGTGACATCTTCTTCACAACGGCTTCGAGGCGTCCCGTGAATTTAAAAACTCCCGGAATTTTTTTACAAGCGTTGGATCCCAGTATCCCATCGAGGATTCATCCTCTATGGTTTTCAGGGCGTCCTGAGCTGAAAACGCCCTTTTGTACGGGCGTTCGCTGGTCAGCGCGTCGAAGGCGTCGAGTATCTGAAAAACGCGAGCCAGATAAGGGATTGATTCCCCCATAAGTCCGTCGGGATATCCGATACCGCTCCATTTTTCATGATGGTGCCTGATCACCGGGCAAACGTCGGAAAGAGAGCGCAGTGGGTGGCATATCTCCTCCCCCAGTATGGGATGCTGTCTCATCATCTCCCATTCATCCTCGGTGAGCTTCCCGGGCTTGAGCAGGATCGAATCTGGGATTCCTATCTTGCCCACGTCGTGAAGTATGCTTACCCGCTCTAGAGTGCGGATGTCGGGCTCATCCAGCCCAAGATATTCGCCGAATGCCCTGCTGAGGCGCATCAGTCTGTCGCAGTGGTTGCCAGTGGTGTGGTCCTTTGCCTCGACTGCGCGCGCGAGGCTAAGGACGACCGCTTCGGCATGGTCGAGATCGTCGTTGAGGCGCTTGACCTGTCCCAATGCGTGAACCCTGGCTATTAACTCTAGGCGTTCGATCGGTTTGCTTATGAAATCATCGCAGCCGGCTTGGATTCCTTTTATTCGGTCTTCCTTCTGATGAAGCGCTGTGACGATGATTATCGGAACGAGTCTCGTGCTTTCCTTTCCCTTCAGGTTCCTGCAGACCTCGAAGCCATCCATCCCCGGCATCATAACGTCGAGGAGGATGATATCCGGGAGTTTTTTCCAGACCTTGTTTAGCGCGTCCTGGCCGGAAGCAGCTTTTTCCACGATGCAACCATAGGGCTTGAGCATCTTTTCGATTATCAGGAGATTGGTGGCGTCATCGTCCACCGCCAGAACATTCAGCGGGGGGTCGAACTTCGGTATGTTGAGTTTTTCCATGCTAATATATCTAGAGCAGATTTACGCTTGCGTCAATCGCGGCTTTATCTACAAAATGTGAAAAATGACGATTATCGGTTCTATTTTGTATCAATAGTTTCAACCCTTTCTATTGCCTTTGTCTCTCTCTTAAATTATGCCTCACCATTGAATAGCTACAGGCGAACAGGAATAGGGAGACATCGCGTGGGTAAAAAAATAAGGGCGCTTTCACTTCTTTCCGGCGGCTTAGACAGCCTTTTGGCAGTACGTATGCTCGAGGAACAGGGGATCGAGGTGGTCGGACTTACCTTCACCACCCCCTTTTTTGGATCTGAAAATGCCGAGGATGCAGCCAAAGAGATGAAAATTCCCATAAGGATCGTGGATATTTCCGATGAGCATCTTGCGATGGTCAAAAATCCTCCACATGGCCGCGGCAAGAATATGAATCCCTGCATAGACTGCCATGCCATGATGGTTCGCAAGGCGGGGGAGATAGCGGTAACCGAGGGCTTCGATATAGTTGCGACCGGCGAGGTTTTAAACGAAAGGCCGATGTCCCAGAATAGGCGGTCTCTCGATACGGTGGCGAAAAATTCCGGCTGCTCCGAAATACTTCTTAGGCCTCTATCAGCGAGGCTCCTCGATTCCACGAAACCGGAGAGGGAGGGGTTGATCGACAGATCGCGCCTTGGTGCGATAAGCGGGCGTTCGCGAAAGCCTCAGATGGAACTCGCGAAGAAATATGGAATTGTTCATTACATTCAGCCTGCGGGGGGCTGCCTTCTTACGGATCCGGCTTTTTCGAAGAGGCTCGAGGTTTTACTTCATGATTTGCCGGAAGCAGGGTGCGATGACGTGGAGCTGCTGAAACTCGGAAGGTTTTTTCGCTTCGAGAACGGGGTAAAGGCTATCGTCGGAAGGAATG